>Ga0210003_1004576_pt1 | contig 10865 bp, 14 predicted proteins | sample LantaG_FD_182804 | JGI IMG/M metagenome (GOLD analysis project Ga0210003, IMG submission 182804) | Deep subsurface microbial communities from Baltic Sea to uncover new lineages of life (NeLLi) - Landsort_02402 metaG (SPAdes) (version 2) | ecosystem: Environmental > Aquatic > Marine > Oceanic >...
TGCCATTTCATGATTACCAGAGAACCAAACTGCCTTGAAAAGTTCAAGAGCAGAAGTCTGATTACCGTAGAATGGCTGCTTGCTCTTTGCATTCTTGGCGTAAAGAGAACCTGCCTTTGAGAAGAACTCACAAGCCGCGTCAAGGGAGTGGTCGTAACAAATCGCACCTTCGTTAGTAATAGTCTTAGCCATAAACAATACTCCTTCAGTTAAGGTTCAGATTGGATTTTTCCATTATTATTGCTGTATCCAATCTTTTAATCTTATTTTTAATATAATATTCTTCAATCTTTTTGTCAATAGTTATTTATAAAAACTATAAATACCTTTGTAGAGAGACAGGGCCTAATTAACCTTTCTTTGCCAACTCAAAGATTATCTCTACTAAACTTCTTTACCTAGTTGGAGGAACCTTATGATTATCCAAGAAACTACTTTAGTTACATTAAATTCGCGAAATATTACTCATTATGAAAGTTTAGGTTACTTTATTCCAAAATATAAAGATAACTTTTATAGACAAAAAGTTAAAAAAGGAACTAAGATAAAAGTTAAAGTTTCTGATTTAATGAAAGGATCTAGTAAAGTAAAAGTTCTTTGTAAATGTGATATGTGTGGTAAAGAAAAACTTATTGTTTTCAATACAATCAAAGAAAAATATATTTGCCAAAAATGTAATAATAATCTTCCAAGTTTTAGAGAAAACCAAATCCAAAAAGTTTCAGGAATAAATAATATTAAATGGAACTGGAACTTAACTGACAAAGAAAGAAAAATTCGTCATTGTATTCCTGGTATTAAAAAGTTTAGAAGAGAAGTTCTTAAAAGAGATAATCATACCTGTCAATGTTGTGGTTCAAAGGATTATCTTCAAGCCCATCACATCAATAACTTTTCTGATTTCAAAGAGCAAAGAACCGATGTTGACAATGGTATTACTTTATGCTTTGATTGTCATAAAGGTAAAAACGGTATTCATAGTTTGTTCGGTTCTTTTACAACACTGGAAGACTTAAAAATATTTTTGAAAAGAAAAACAGGCAGAACTTTTTTAGACAAATTATGAGTTTGTTTTTTATTATTGGTTGCTGAACTCTGCCTTCTATTTCATTTCTTGAGGTTCCAGGATAGTATTCTTTCGCACCTTGCGGTGTTTTTGGATTTGAACCAAATAAGTACTTTCGTACTATTTTCCATTTTGTTTTGCAGTGACTATCCTTCTAAATTGTATATATCATTTTACCAAGAAAAATACCACAGGATGTTTGAAGGTTTCTTTTTTTTATGAAGAGAGGAAAACCTTTACAGTTAAAACCTCTCACGGTCTTTCGACCTTTTTGATGCCCTTACGGGCTAATTATTTGCCGAATCCAATCTTCAAATCTTACAATCAATTTTTGTAGGAATAAAACAGGATGATTTTTTCTTTTTTAAATGATAAAAAGTTTTTAGTTGCTGAATTCATCCTTCATTTATTTTTATTCTGAAAATGCATTTATGGAAATAAAATAACATTTTTCGTCGTCTTTGTCAAATCTTTTTTTAAAGAATGTCAACAGGATGGTTGAAAGTTTACATTTTAAGGAGTGCTGCTTCCAAATGCTCCTTGACAGAAAATCCGAATCACTAGTTAAAGTGTCTGATATATCTATCTACCAGGTTACGTTTTATCGTATTTGGTTTTGCCGAAGTCATCCTTCATGACATTTTTAATTAAAATTCTCAGAGTGGTCAATGATTTATTTAGGGGCTAATCATTTTATAAAAGCCCATCACTTTCTTTTAAACAAAACTTATAAACCAAAGAATGTGACCAAGAAGGTTTTTCAGTAGTTTTTTTGGATAGCTGAACCCACTCTTCTGAATAGAACAGAATTTAAAAGAACAACAATCTCAACATTAATAATATAACATATTTTCAAATCATTGTCAAGGTTTTTTATAAAAAAATTCACAGGCGGAACACAGTACAGAAAATTATTTAATCTTAACTTCTATTTCCTTTGGCTTCCTTTCAGGAGATAAAGGGACAGTAATCTTGAGAAGTCCTTTCTCAAGTTCAGCTTGTGTTTGTGTTATATCAAATTTGTCATTAATTCGCCATGCGAGATTAAAAGACTTTTGGGTAATACCACGATATGCATACTTTGCATCTTCTTTCTTTTCTTCTTTTTCATGAGAAACAGAAAGAACATTATCCTTGATATCAATCTTAATATCAGACTTATTTAATCCAATTGCGGCGATATCAAGGACTAATCCATTTTCATCTTCGTGTATATCAACTGGATAGTCGATTTTCTTCAAAGTTGGAAGTGGACTAAAAAAATCGAAGGCGAAAAAGTCCCTGAAGAATACGTCATTGAAAATGGACGGAATGTCACGATTGCGATTAGTTAAATAGTTCATACTAAACCTCCTTTAGATGGTTGTTATGTTTGCGAGTCTCCTAAGATGACTCATTAAGGTTCCGCCTGTGAACCGTTCAAATACTTTTTATATTTTAATTACTCTGGTAATGGGCCAACTGCATTTTGAATAATTTGACCAAGTTTAACATCAGAAGCATTATTACTATCACCAAGAGCATTGATAATTGCTGCTATAACATCATACGCACCATGAACATCAATAAGCTCTGAAAAGCTTGCAATTAAGGCATCGTTAACTGCTTCCATTTCTGCTCTATCATTTGGTTCTGAATTATCTTGAGATGATTGGACTTCTTCTGATTCAGGTGTTTCAAATTCATCATCTTCGTAAAGTCTTCCAAGAAGACTATTTGCTTTGTTTAAATATCTTTCGTTTATCATATTTTCTCCTTAAATCATTTTTTTCCATTCGTCGATAACATTAATAAGTTCGATATACCATTCATTTAATGATAGTGGAATTACTTTTTCCATATTGACGGGTTGTCCGTCATTAAGTTCAGGATAATCTTCGTAAATGGTTGACAAAACACCAACAGCATCTCTAATTTTTGTCATATTTTCTACAACTAATTGAATAACTTCAGGTGTTACGTTTTCTTCTTCTTTGATAAAAGAGTTAGCTCTGTTTAAATAATTTTCTCTAATAGTTTTAGTTTTCATTTCTTCTCCTTAAATATCAATATTTAGTTTTCTTACAAGTTCTTCTGCTCTAAATGTAACAAGAGGTTTTTCCGTTAAAGTTTTAATTAGTTTCTCATGGGCAAATTCATCATCTTCAGTAATATTAAGATTTTCTTTTAAAGCATTTAAAAGAACTTTTTGAGAATCTTCATCAAGATTATCAAAGAAAATTTCTACTTGTTCAGACTGGCCCTGTTCAGGTTCCACTTCAATTTCAGGATTTTCTTCTGCTTCAGGTGCTTCATCGGCAGGAGGAGTGTCTTCATCTTCCTGTTCCCACAATAGTCTTGAAATAAGACTATTCGCGTTATTAATATATTCTTCTCTTAAATTCTTTTTCATTTATATTTTCCTTATTATTCAGGTGTTTCTTCTGTTAGACCAAACTTTTGAATTAACTTATATTTATCGACTATTTTCTTTGCTATTTCATCAAAGGCGATTTTATTTTTTCCATCAACAGTTTGATATACTACCAATTTTCCATCATTACTAAGAGGAAATGACCAACCATATTTTATTCTTTTAGAAGGCTTGACTTGAATTGGTTCAGAATCAAGATCATCTGAAATAATAACATAAAGTTCACCGAATTCTTTTTCATCGGCAGCTGAAAATTTCTTTTTTTCTGGTTGATTATCTTCTTTGTTCTCTTCTGGTTTATTTTTATTATCTTTAATAATTTTATCAATTTCTCTTTGAAGATTACCGTCTTTCTCAAGTGTCTTTGCTATTTTTATACTTCCAACTGGAGCATTTGTCATAACAGCAACATATTGATCCTTTGGGTCTAATTTTTCATATTCAAATGGATTACCTTTTGAAGATGATGCACTTATCCATTTCCCATCTTTTTTAAAAATATATTTGGTTTTTTCTTGAAGAATTTCTTCATTAAACAAATCAAAAAGACTATAAGAATCATTTGAAGCATTGATTTTAAATTTAGCACCAAGTTGTGGAGCTATTTTATCAAACTTAGATTTTTCGATTTCATATCTATATGGAAAAGATTCTCTTTTCTTTTTCTCAACATCTTTTTCAGATTCAGCTTCATCACCTTGTTTTAAACTATAATCTTCAAAAGGAATTCCGTGAATAAGTCTAAAAGCTCTCTCAGCTTTATTATCAAGACCCATTGCGAATCTTCTTTTTCTTCCGTCTTCTCCTACAGGCAAGTTAAAAAATAAAACTTTTCCACCATTTGAAAGAATATATACACTCATTTTTGGTGGAATGTTAGAATCCATATCAATATCTTTCATTGACGGATCATATTTAATGAGAAGGTCTTGAAATTGATCACCTGAAAAATCTCCAAGAACAGCGTCTTTATTATCATTGACGGAAAAATTCTTTTTTGTTCCAAGTTTTGTTTTCTGTGTTTTCCAGTTCGCATATGTGTTTTGGGTTGTTTGGTAAGTTTTCTGGTCAACTGGTTTTAAAACTTTAAGCCAATTTGGTTCAAATGCTATTGTTTTAGTTCTTCCAGTCAAACCTCTCGCAACATTGGCAATACTACGACCAACACCCTTGGCAGCTGCTTTTGCAACACCACCAACACCAGCTTTAGTTATATCACTAACTACATCACTAATTTTTTCATCAACTATTTCTTCTTTAAAATAATGTTTTCCGAAATTCATCATTGTTTACTCCAAATTGTCTATTGTTCCTGACTGCCATCTTACCGATGTTTCAGTACCTGTCTTACTTCTTGGATAATTTAACATTCCTATATTTTCTGCCCAATCAAAAGATTCACGATTATCAAAAGCAATAAAAGCATTTTGGCCATCACCAGTATCCATAAGATAAACTGTATGACCTTTCTTATCTGAGTATTTATATCCGGAGTAACCTGTTGTTAAACTTTCATATCTCCCACGAGTGAATTTTCCTTTAAATGCATATGGACTATTCTGATTAATTCCACCAGTTACACCAGTTCCCCAATGTTGGAGAAGAGCATCAAATTCATTCATATCAATATCCATGATTCCAACTTCTTTTGAAGAGTTATCTGTTTCAATATAATCGTCATCGACAACTGATTCAACTTCTTTAGCTATTTTTTTGATTTCTGCAAATGGATTTATATCTAATTTACTTTTAGTGACTAATCTTGGACTTGTCTTTGAATCCGTGGCGATTTGCTGAAGAGTTGTTCCCAAATTAGTTCTAAAGAAATCATTACCTTTAGAATTTGTAGAAATATATCTTCTAACCATTCCCATAGAATCTTCAGTTGTAACAAAAGCAATTTTAGCACCATTGTTCAATTCGTATACAATAGTAGCAATTGGAGTACCTTCTATTTGATCAAACCCACTGTCAACTTCCCCCTCAAGAACATTTTTGACATAGATTGTTCCAAATTCATCTCTAATTCTTTTTTCTGGACTAATTTCAGATTTATCTTTTTTTCTTTTTGTTTGTTTTTGAATGCGGAAAATTTTAACGACTTCTGTTCTAATTTTCTCTATATATCTGTTAAAAAGAGATTGTTCAACTGGAATAACAATTTTATATCGGCCTTTACCAAGGTCAACACCAGTTTTTCTATGCTTCAAGAGATTTGAAGTAAATGCTCTTTTAAGGTCACTTAAAAATTTCTCTTGAAAATAATATTCTGTAAAAGTCTGCATCTTCTCTCCTATTATATGACATTAATCTAATCAGTTTCCAGTTCAACGTTCCAGTATATCCAAGAAGACCACTTTTTATTGTTCATGACTCTTGACATTCCTTTTAATTTCTTAACAATACCAGAGTTGAAATCTTCAGCAAGAATCGGAGCGTAAGGTCTTTGAATAATCTTCATTCCAGCTTCTTCTGGTGTCTTGTTGTCTTTCTTAGAGTTACATTTAAGACAGCAACAAACAATATTATTCCAAGTTGTTTTACCACCACGAGACTTTGGAATAACATGGTCAAAAGTAAATTTATTACGACTTACTTCTTCACCACAATACATACATTTACCGTGATCTCTTTCATAGACATTTTGACGAGTGAAACTCTCAAAGAATCTAACATCCTTTTTTGGATTAACAAAACTAAAAAGTCTAATAACAGCAGGCATCTCCATTGCAGTTTTCCATGACTCAAGTTTTTCGTCATAAATGGAACGAATAAAATTTTCGTTTACACCAAATTCTGGTTTTACAAAACGGTTACCAGTATGAAGAATTCTGTCTTCATAAGTGTCTACAATTTCTGCCTTGTTCTTTGCCCATAGGTCAACTGCTTCTTGCCAGCTAATAATTCCAATTGGCATGTATGCTGCATTTAACTTTAAACATTCTGACACAATTAACTCCTTCTTTTTTTTCTCATTATAAACCAATTTCAATTATTTAAATAAACATTTTTCTAAATTCTTTAAAGTTTGTACATTCGCCTAATGTGAACTTCAATCTTGGGTTAACATTTACTCCAACTTGAACCAAAAATTCTCTACAAAGCAAAACTGGTGCAAGTGGTTCGGGTCTGTCGTCTAATGTGAATATTATATTTTTATGTAATCTTCCATTGAATTCAACATCAAATTTCACAGTTGGTCTTTTTTCAACAAAGTCCCTAACTCCACCGACTTGCACGTCAACTAATCCTTGGAGTTTTTTCACAACTTTTATCCCATCTGTTTTAAATGAAACGATGTCATCAATTATCTTAATTTCATCAGCATTAAGTACATTATACATTCCATTCCCAGTATCAGCAGTTGCTTCAATCTTTATTCCAATTTCAGGGAAAGTAATTTTTTCAAGATATCCTATTTCTGTTACTTTAGTTTTCCAATTGTTTTTATCTGAAATATAATCCATAAGGATTTCTATAACATTAATACCTGTTGCTTTTTCCATTCCTTTACTTCCAGGTGATGCATTAACTTCAATAACATAAGGTTTGCCATCGACTATCATATGGTCAACACCACAGAAAAAAGTTCCTGATAATTTTGCCGATGTAATTACTGCTTTTTCTTCTTCTGTTGACAGTTTATATGTTTCGACTTCACCACCTAAAGAAAAATTACTTCTAAAATCACCATCAATTTTTTTCCTTTTCATACAAGAAACAATCTTTCCATCTAACACTATTGTTCTTACATCATAAACAGAACTAAGAAATTCTTGTATCAATAATTGGGCTCGATGTTTCCAAAGTGATTGTAAAACTCCTATTAAACTTTCTTTAGAGTCAATTCTACTTACACCAATACCAGCACTACCTCTAAGGGTTTTGACAATTATTGGGAACTGATTACCGATTTTGTTAAGAGCTTCATCTAATTCTTTAATGTTACTAATTGCACAAGTTCTCGGAACTGGAACACCTCCAACTTTAAGCTTTACTGTGGTATTATATTTATTAGCACAAAGATCAATAGAATCTTTATTATTAATAACAAACACTCCTTTAGACTCCAGATAAGTCAAAAGGGATGAAATACTTGGGTCGTGAATAACTGACCCTCTGATAATAACAACAGTATTATCTGGTTCAAGTTCAATTTTATTTTTAGACTTAACATCTCTAATAATAATATTTGGACTTTCTTGGTCAATATCTGAAACATAAGATGAACCTGGAATTAAAACTGGATAAAAAGGAAAACCTCTGCGCTCACATGCATTTTTAATTTTTAATGCTGATGGATAAAGTCCATCTTTATTAGTTGGATTTCTTTCTGTTAAAGCAATGATATTAATTTTTTTATCAATCTTTTTATCTATAAATTCTGTAAGCACTTTTCATTCCCTTTTATTGAAAGACAAATATTTATATACTTATTTATATTTTTTGTCCCACATATTTATTTTCCTAAGTAATTCGTCTATGTTTATAGAAGAACGGCCACCTTTTTTATTATTTTCTTCAAATAACATCAATTTACAGTTTGCAGGATGTCTCAATATTCTCGGTGGAATGTTCATCTTCCAACCGTTACTTATTGAAAACATATGATCACGAGAAACACCATTTGGATTTTGATGATTATTATACCACCCATTTTCATTAATAAGATTTAAGTTAAATTCATTTGGATAGAATTCAACGTCAAACTTAAACTTACACATTCTACTGTAATCTTTATAAGTCCTTTTTATACTTTTTTTGCGCTTCGGTATCTTCGGTTTTTTTAATTTTTTTATCAAGCATTTTTATCCTTTTCCTTTCAACCGAAGTTCATCTCAAAATGTATTTATGAACAAATCAGAACTGAATAAAATCTACTAATTCTCCATTATCTCCTTCAATTTTATTTTCAGATACACCATAACTCTCAATTCTTTTCTTGGATTTTTCAACATATTCTTCATTTATTTCAAGACCAATATAATTTCTTTTTGTTATTTTCGCTTGAATAGCAGTTGTTCCTGAACCAGAAAACGGATCAAGAACAACATCACCTTCTTTGGACCAAGAGATAATATGATCATGTGCTAACTTAGATGGGAATATTGCAGGATGCCAGGACCATTCAGTTAGATTACCTCCACGAGATTGTTCTGGATTTATTTCCCAAACATTATGTCTTCTTCCAAATTCCTCAACAGCAAACGTAAATGTATCACACACAATCAAACCATCGTCTTTTTCTCGTTTACCCCTATCTCTCGCCCACTGCTTTTTAGGATCATAACTAATATTCTTTTTATCTTTAATGAAATTAATTGTCTTTGGTTTCCCCTTTGAAAAAATAAACATATACTCAAAAGTCTGATGATATCTTGTCTGATCTGGATATCTCACAACAGGCTTCTTATAAATCATTGTATCGTGAATATTAAAACCAATTTCTTGAAAGTAAAGAGCTTGTCTAAATGAAGTACCTGATTCAGTTGTACCACCATCAAACCCAGTAACTGCTTGATCACCCACATTCCACATGACAACTCCACCCATTTTAGTCACCCTAAACAACTGAATTGCTAATTCCTCAAACGGAAATGAATAATTTCCAATCAAAGACTGGTTAGTATTAAGTTTATTATTATAATTTCTGATACCATCAAATGGTGGAGAAGTGACTGTCAAGTCAATACATTCATTAGGAAACTTTGATAAAGTTTCAACATTGTTTCCAGTTATAATGTCATTTAAACAACTTTCGAAGAAATCTTGCATTAAAACCTCCTAAACAAAGATATTACAATTTTAAATTAAAATAACATCTTTTTAATCAATTGTCAATATTTGAATCCAATTTTTTCATAATTTTTCCTATAGTTCTGGTATTTTTACATTCAATGAATTTTCGAGCCATTTAGCCACTATTCTCCTATGACAAAATTTTTCAGGAGATTCCCAACACAATAAAATCGAATACTTTAAATCTTCGTAGACTTTTTCTGGGTCTAAAGGAAAAAGTATTTCCTCTACATATTTTTCAGTGTATGTATGAATATTATGATCTTTCTTGTAGTTTGATAATATTTCCCAAGTTGGTGCTAGAGGTAAGAATTCACGACCTCGATAAAAATCTGGGGGTTTGACAGCGATTGATACTGCATTTGGAAGGTTGTGTGAGATTGCGAAATACGAAGTTTGCATCTAACATCCTTTTTGTAAAAATTATGGCGGAGGATAAGGGATTTGAACCCCCATGCGTTTTACCGCGCCTGTCTTCCAAACAGGTGCCATACCATTAGGCGAATCCTCCATAGAAGTATTTATAAAATTGGCGGAAGTAAAGGGAATCGAACCCTTAAAACTAAAAAATAGTCTTACTAGTTTTCGAAACTAGTTCCTCGTCCATTCGGGCTACTTCCATTTCTATTTCTTTCTTAGCATTTTGTCTTGATGTTTTTTTAGAAATTCCGTTCATACATTCATCTTCCCACCAATTAATATGCTTTTTCTTTATAAAATGATAGTCTTCAAATTTATAAATTATTCTTTTGGTATGTTCATAAGCTTTCATGCTGCTTTATCCATTTCATGAACATTTTCAAATTCGGAATGCACGAATTCTAAATCTTTTAATTCTTGCATTGTCAATTTTTCTGACCAATTTGAACGTCTTGGATTTCTACACATTTGACAACTACAAAGTTTAGTTGTATTTTGTAATATTCTTGAAGCTTTTTTCATCCACTCTTTTTTATCGGAATTCAACCAATCCCATCCTTCTTGTAATCCTGTAGCTCTTTTAAATCCTTTGTTTTTTCCAATAATTCTTCGTTCATGTTTATTATGTGGACGCATATAAACTCCTTGAAGTTTGGTGCCCCCGACAGGAATCCAACCTGCACGCCCTTTCAGACAGTCGATTTTAAGCCGACCGCGTCTAGCATTCCGCCACAGGGGCATTTCGTTACATGGAGAATCTATTTTTATGGTACCGGCGGAGAGATTTGAACTCTCAATCCCTTTCGGGCGGTTGCTTTTGAGACAACTGTGAATTCCATTCCACCACACCGGCATATTTTCTGGAGGAAGGTAAGGGATTTGAACCCTTAAGTCGCCATCTCTGACGACTGACTGTTTTCAAGACAGCTCCCCGCAGCCAATGAGGTCAGACCTTCCATTAATTTTTATTCTTCTACTGCGTAAACATCGTTATCAGTTAAAATAATTTGAGTTGGATTTCCAACAGTATCGAATTCTACTGCCATTCCAGAGTTCTTAAGGAATCTGATAACATCACCTTCCTTAACATCCATCTCGATTCTTATTGCGTTTTGGTAATGTCCTTTACCAACTGAAATGACTTTTCCTCTGTAATACGGTTCCTGT
>Ga0210003_1004578_pt1 | contig 10863 bp, 14 predicted proteins | sample LantaG_FD_182804 | JGI IMG/M metagenome (GOLD analysis project Ga0210003, IMG submission 182804) | Deep subsurface microbial communities from Baltic Sea to uncover new lineages of life (NeLLi) - Landsort_02402 metaG (SPAdes) (version 2) | ecosystem: Environmental > Aquatic > Marine > Oceanic >...
TATCCGCCGCCCTTGCCGGTAACTTGTCCCCATTACCTCCGATGCCTCCCTGATCGTCATTGCCTTCTCCCTCACCCTGGTCATCATGACCAGGCGGGATCGCTCCCTCTGACTCATGGCTAATGCTCCTCCTTCCATTCAGGCACCTTCTTGCGAGATGCCTTTTCTTTATCATTCTTCTAGGAAAGAGGACATTCCTATCGAGTCCTGCAGAGGACATTATCATAGAGTTTCAACAATTGACCAATGGATAAACAGGCTGCGGTAAGAATCATCAAGGGTATTCTTACGAGTTTTAAAGATTTTGCCATACTTCTCAGCAAATACTCCCGGGCTGGGTGCCGAAGTAGTCGGAAAGTTCTTGCTGCTATCTAACTTCTTATAGAATTCATCCGTAGTGATGTCAATGCCGTCGCGATAGACCTCAGTGCCAAAATGAATGTTGATTGGAATTACTGTGATACCCGACTCCTCAACCACCCGGGATAGTAAATCTGCCATACTGTCAGTGACAATTTTAACCGCCATTTCAACTCACCCCCCCCCAATTAAAATACCCGTTATACTAGGCCTTAGCAGATATAGCACGTATTAAATAAAAGGTTAATAGCTCGAACTCACGATGAACAAAGTGATGAAACGTGCGATTACCAATGACATAGGAGACCTATTCCTCATGAGACCCAATTGTCTTCTTAATTATTATCTTCTTACCTCAAATTCCCTCGCTCTCACCATAATTGAGCATGCTGAGCCCACTTCCGCTGTAGAGGATGTGATTTAATCGTGCTAGAATGTTCATAATACAGAGTAGAGCAGGTGGAGTAAAAAAAGATGGTATAATTAGTTAGTAGAGTTATACTACTAAAACAGCTAGACATATCAAATCTCCGTATCCACAAGGATGTAAGAATGAGGAATATAGCAACTCATCAACAGGCACTTTTCCCAAATCTTGTCACCAAGTTCCCCTCTACCCGGTATCAGGGTAGTAAGGCGAAGCTCACCGACTGGATTTGGGAACAAATCGCAGGTTTAGCTTTCAACACTTGCTTAGACGCCTTCGGCGGTACCGGCGCGATTGCATATCGCTTGAAGCAGGAAGGCAAAGCGGTTACATACAATGATTTGTTGCGCTTTAACTACTATACCGGATTGGCACTTATAGAAAACTGTGGAGTGCGCCTCGATTCTGAGGAGGTGGATTGGCTTCTCCAGAGGCATCAAAGTCTTACTTACCCGTCTTTTGTCCAGAATACCTTCCCTGATATCTATTTCACTGATGAAGAGAATATGTGGATTGACCAGACGATTACTAATATTCGTCAGCTTACTGACCCCTACAAATTTGCTCTCGCCTTCTTTAGTTTATGCCAGGCCTGCATAATCAAACGACCTTACAACCTGTTCCATCGTAAGAATCTCTATATACGTCTCGCAGAGGTTGAACGCTCTTTCGGAAACAAAACTACTTGGGACAAACCCTTTGATGAGTGGTTCTGCATTTTCATAGAAGAGGCAAATCGAGCTGTCTTCGACAATGGCCAAACAAATCATGCTGTGAATTTTGACGCTATTGATGTGCCTGGCGAATATGATTTAGTGTATGTGGATACCCCCTATATCTCCAATCGTGGTATAGCTGTTGATTACCTAGAGTTTTATCACTTCTTAGAAGGGTTAGTAATGTACGATGAATGGGACAGGCATATAGATCATAGGTCGAAGCATCGTCGTCTGAAGCCTCAATCAAACGAATGGACGGATAGGAAGCGAATTTACAGCGCTTTTGATCGTTTATTCCATCAATACCAACAGAGCATCATCGTAGTGTCATACCGCAGCGATGGCATCCCTTCTGAAGCAGACTTAGTGTCTTTGCTTAAGCGCTATAAGCAGAGTGTGCAAGTTAAGCATTTTGGTCAGTACAAATATGTTTTGTCCACTAATTCTGAGTCTAAGGAAATCTTGTTAATTGGCACGTAATTTTGAATAGGTGGAGCAACGATGACTGCAAATGAATTCAGAGAGAAGCTGTTAGCCCACTTCGACGAATTTGGGCGCACCCTTACCACTAGTGCTGGTGACTGGGTGGTCAAAGGATTTATCGATGTATACCGGAATATCTACACTATATCTGTAGACACGCAAGTTGTCTCTAAAATCATCGAATTAATGCTATTCCCAGTTATCTCACAATTCGCTGCAAAATATGGGTACAGAATGGTGCTCAGTGAATATCAGAATCACTATCCAGACATCAGTTTTATAGCACCGGATGAGACAAAGATTGCACTTGATCTCAAAAGCACATATCGAACAGGGCCAAAAACGGTAAATGGTTTCACGCTAGGTGCCTTCACTGGCTATTTCCGTCAGAGAAAGTCTAGCAAGAATATTACATTCCCATACGAACAGTACGCCGCGCACTTTGTTTTGGGCGTTATCTACAGCCACCGCGACGAGGTTATTGATGAATGCCGAATTTACACACTGAATGAACTCCAAGACATCGTTTCAGTTGTCAAGGATTTTACATTTTTGCTTCAGGAAAAGTGGCGGATTGCTGGCGAAAAACCCGGGAGCGGAAACACAAAGAATATCGGTTCCGTCAGAGATATCCATGCCTTGATTAATGGAAATGGTATGTTTGCTTCTTATGGTGAAGAGGTGTTTGACGACTATTGGATGAATTACCTGACCCAAGATATGGCAAGATTAATTGATTCGAGCGTTTCCTACAGGAATCTTCAGGAATACTGGAGGTGGCGTGGCCGAAGCAGTTAGAAATACTAGAGTGTGCCACTAGCTAAGTCAGAGCACAACGCCACATAAATAATGAATACCATAAATCTTAGTAATCGCCCAGAATCGCTTGGACCTCCTAGTCATTGCAATTTCTAGCGCTCTTGGTGACGCGCTGAATTATCATTGCACGAAACTGACTTTTGTTCAAAATTAGGCACTTCTGCGTAAGTGCCCATTGATTCCTCAAAGTCTTTGTAGTCCCTTATGCCGTTTATGGCAAAGATTTCCATATTTGATTTATTATTATATGCACATAGAGAAAGGGGCGAGTATATGAGAGACTACAAAATCATTGAAGCTGCAAGGCTGGCACATAGACAATTCTGGCGGGCTACTTCAGATGAGAGTACAGGAGACAAACAGGCAAACAAAGTTACAAAAGCCTGGCAAAAAGGTGTGGTTTCCAATGACATACAATGCGAGGTGCCTATCAAAGAAGATCTAAAAGAGAAGATAGACCTCATTGACCGCTCTGCCAACATGGCATACGAAATGAAAGTCTCTGGCAAGAATCCACACAATGAGTTTTACAGAGACATTTTCAAAGTCATCATTTACAACCAACACCATGGTAAGAAACTAAACGGTTTGGTCTTCATTACCGAACAAGATGGTGCGGATAAGCTAAACAAGGGATTGGGCAGGACTGTGAAGGAATTACTTGCTCAGTATAAATTGTACATTGCCGTGGTAGGAATCTAACAATCACTCAAATCGTGCAGCAAACTGCAATACAAAGCAGGCTAGTATCTTATGACGTGGGTTTATGTACAATTACTCCCGTCGGGGTAATTTCTGTACTGAATAGGCTAAAGTGCCTCCCAAGGGATAGCTTGACTATCCATTTTTCTCTTATATCCGTTCGGGTGGGCTGATTCTCAAGCCAGTTAAAAATCCATCGCCCGGTGCCTACGACTCTCTGTAGCTGTTCACTTTGGCTAAAAGGAATCCGGTATGCATTATGAACAATTGAGTGTCTGAGAGTTCGTATGGTATCTAATTCTTTTCCCAGTGCTGCTGACGATTTTCTTCTGCTGAGCTTCTGATATTGGCGTAGTCTGCCTGGGAAGTCATTCTCTGAAGCTTTAAGCTTCTTCTCTACTTCAGCCACTGGATGAATTTTCAAAAGCTCTTGGCGGAGGACTGATTCTAATTGTGCCTCGATAGCTGTGGTAATCCTTCTAACTGCACCAGAATAGTCTCCTCTCTCTATAAAATTTAACGCATCTAGTAATTCATACTCTCCTGCGCTTGCTTCGGCACTCATGGCCGATTGTAACTCAGCCGCGTCAATAAGCTTATAGCGTTCACCTTTACTAGCAGTCATATTACTATACATAACTGGCTTTTCGTCCCATGCACGGTAATCCTGCAGGACTATTCTGAGAGCATCCTCCCCCCAGCCTACAAACCAGATAGGGACATCCCACGGGCTAACCTCGTAAGAAAAAAGGTCATATGTTGAAAGTCTGTATTGTTGTACCAAGCGATTGACGACTTCAATATGAGCTGCACAGAAATATCTAAGATAACGGTGTGCTGAGCGTGAGCGTTTGTCTTCTGGTTTGGCCGCTGTAAGTACGTCTTTGTTACAAGCCGAATGTATGCGAAGAACGGTTTTGCATTTGCGGCTCAAAACGGATGCGTGACTCTTCTTTATGGCCTTTTTCAATTCCGGACTCAGAGGCTTAGGTGGTCCAAAATAAACACAGGTATACCGAGAATCAGTAACTGCACCAGCATATAGCTCCACGTAGCTATCTTTAATCTCTACGCTAAATTTATGACCGTTAACATCAACATCTTGAACACAATCAGGAACCATAATCCAAAATGGAAGTTCTACACGTAGGTCAACAGGTATAGAAGGCGCTTCCCAATCTAATTCTTGTCCTATCCAATACTCTTGAGGAAGCGATACTTTTCCAGAAGATTGTGTGTTATTATCGCTCATTTTTGATCATGCCTTACTATAGCATGATTTTCCCACTGCTCCGCAAAGGAGACCTGATGATACGAGCAATTTTATCACTAATGCTATATTTTGAAATATCTGACTAATCAGAACTCATAGATTTGGTCATGGACAACAAAATAGCGTTTTGTGTACCGTGCATCCGCTGGGCAAAGATACAATCGCCAGGAAATTGGGGTAAAATAGTGACGACTAAATTGTGTGGTGCCAGCTATATGAACAGGGAAAAATTCGAGACCCTGGTAAGAAGCGCTATTGCCAACCTTCCTCCTGAGTTTCACAGCAGACTGGAAAACGTTGACGTCATTGTGGAAGACCGGCCAACATCAGGACAGCTTAAGGAACTGAAAATCAGCTACCCCGGCCAATTATTGGGCCTTTACCAGGGTGTGATACTCAAGCACTTCACTGCCAGGGATATTATCTCCAGATGGGATGTCCTAGAGGCTCACAGTAGAGCAACCTCTCACACCGCCTCTGGCTTCATAGATACCATGCTGGAGCGGATGCCATTCCCCATCAAAACTATCCAGGTAGACGGGGGATCAGAATTTCAAGATGCTTTTGAAGAGGAGTGTCAGCGAAGGGGTATTAGGTTATTTGTCCTGCCACCACGTTCACCCAAGCTTAACGGCCATGTAGAAAGGGCGCAAAGAACACACACCGAGGAGTTCTATGAGGTAACGGATACCAGCTTTGCGCTGCCAGAGCTGAATCGAGCTCTGCTGAAGTGGGAAAAAGTGTATAATACCGTCCGGCCTCATCAGGCATTGGAATACCTTACTCCACAGGAATTTCTGGAGCACCATCAACAAAATCAGAGAAAGGAGAAAGTGTCACTAATCACCTGAACGAGTACACCGGGTTGACAGGGTGTAACGGTTTTGTTACAATATGTTTAACATTATTTAATTAGATGTAACAAAAGGAGGAGCAATGGATAATAAGGCTATCGGTAAGCGCTTGCAGTCTGTTAGAGAATCTACTGGCTTCACTCAGGAGCAAGTTGCAAAGTATCTGGGAACCAAAAGAGAAATCATCTCCTATATTGAGACTGGTGCCAGGCCAGTAAACACATTGATGTTACGAAGACTTGCAGACCTATATGGATACAAATTCTCATATTTCGTGGATGAGTCTGTGAAAGAGGAGGAGCCTCAAGTGTCTATGGCTTTCAGAGTTTCAGATTTGAGCGACAGTGACCTGCCGATTATCGCACAAGTGAAGAAGATGGCGCTTAACCTAGATAGCTTGTACCGTCTCCTTGGAGAATGAAGCATGTCAGAAGTCAAGGCTCATCAGCTAGCAATTGATACACGTTTGAGGCTTGGTCTACAGTCAACCGAGCACTTCGATGTCTATAGGGCAGTGAATTCTCTAGGCATAACTTGTGTAAAGAGACCTCTAGAAAGCAGTATTTCTGGGGCAACACTTAAGACGGATAAAGTCAAGGTAATCTTAGTCAATTCCTCAAAAAGCTTGGGCCATCAGAACTTCACGATTGCTCATGAGATCTATCATTGCCTTTACGATGATAATCTCGTTAGTCGGGCATGCAAAACAGAGTTATTAGACCACTCCTCAAACAGTGAACAGATCGCCGACCTGTTCGCCACACATTTGCTTATGCCAGAAGATGCCATCTTCAATCAGCTTCGATTGCGCAAGAAGCTCGATAAAAAGTTGACCCTGGCCGATATCATCAATTTGGAGCAGTTCTTTGGCGTGAGTAGAAAAGCGATGGGTTGGAGGTTGGAGGACCTTAAGCTTCTTGCACGCAACGAGAGCGATAGGTACTGTATTAATGTCATTCAAGGGGCTAGATTACTAGGCAAGAATACCGACTTATACAAGCCAACAAATGATAAGGCAATAATATCAGACTATGCTGAAAAGGCGCAGGAAGCACTACAAAGGAACCTAATCACCGAATCGAGATATGAAGAGATTCTGGCAGATGCGGATCTGCTGGAAGAGGTTATAGTCAAATCAGGGGAGGCGGACATTATTGACTGAGCTTCCTCTGATTCTTGATGCGGATTTCATATCGAGTTTCGCGTGGGTGAACCGGCTGGATATATTAGAAGGTCTGTACTCAAAAAGGATGCTCATATTGGATGAAGTCTTGGCAGAGTTGAACAGGGTGCCTCACTTAGCAGCTAGGGTGGAGCTTTCTGTAAGGAATGGACACATAAAACATGTGTCGATGTTTGCCGATTCTCCCGAAGCGCTGCAATTAGGCAAACTCCTGGAGACAGGCAAATATGGAAGCGGGGAGGCTACTTGCATGGCATATTTGGCCTGTCACGATGGTATTCTTGGGAGTAATAATCTGTCTGATGTCAAAGCGTTCTGTATTCAAAACAACAAGTGCTTGCTGACAACAGCTGATGTACTGCATCAAGCTTTCAAAAGAGGCCTCATAGGTTTAGATGAGGCCGATGGAATATGGGGCGACATGATTTTCAAGAAGCGGAAACTACCGGCCTCATCTCTCTCTGAGTATATATCTAAGACTGAAAAAGGGGAACATAGTTGAGTTTTATACGGCGGAATATTCTCGATAACATATTTGTTAAATCTACCTTCCGGCTGAGGTTCCAAGGATTTGCCTTCGGGACTAATCGTTGGATTTATCTGTCTGTTCTTGGCTCAGCTCTACTTTTCACTGTTGCGGATCACCTTGTTCTAAAGATAATTCTCGGGCTTGTGCTATCGGTAACAAGCGGATTGGTGGCGGTGCCGCTCACTGAGTGTACCCTTTCTTTTCCGAAAAGGATTAGGGAGTTAGCTAAATTATACGGAGCAAGGAGAATATGCTCATTCGGGCTCGTGGATGAGTTTCTCAATCTTGCTAATACGATGGGAGTACACCTGAGAAACCAGGACATCGTGAGGGTTGCCCCGTCTTGGGTTAATGCAGCTTATTTCAATGGCAAGATTATTCTTGGTCAAACTATAGTGGAAGAATTCGACGAGGAGTCGCGTAGGGGTGTTCTTGCTCATGAGTTAGCTCATCGGAAGGCCTACCATCCGCTAAAGCATCTTGGGATACTGCTCCTAGCGTTTATGCCAGTCGTTTGCCTCATCTCCCTCATGCAACTACCAGGGATTGTTAATTTATTAGTAGTCTTTGCGGCCTATGGGCTGGTCTTCCCGATTGCAAGTTGGCACTTTGAGTATGAGGCGGACTCAATCGCTGCACAATTTGTCGGTAAGCAACCTGTGATAATAGCGCTATTAAGACTATCAGACGCAAACGCCATTGATATAAAGCGGGACACCTACTCACATCCATCTATTGCGAAGCGAATACACCGGTTACAGAAACTGGGTAGATCGGCTCCTAATGGGAAAAGTCCAAGCTGAACCGTCACATGGCAGTAGATAGTTCGCCGTACAAATGAATATTTAAGAGGTCATTGGGAAGGAGGAAAGCATGCCTAGAGGCAAAGTAAAGAGGGTCATCGATGGGGACACTTTCCAGTTGCAGGGGAGTGAATATGTACGGATAGATGGTTTAGATGCTCCCGAGTTGCATCAAAGGGGCGGACTAACAGCTAAGCGCCGCCTTCAGTCCAATATGACCAAAGGTACACAAGTTGGTCTTTCTACACCTGTGGCAAAATCCTATGGAAGGGTCGTTCGTGAAGTCACCATACACCAGAACAATGTTGTTAAGCTTGTGACCAAGCCAAAATCACAGCGTAGACGTAAGTAATGTGTGGAATACATTGCCAACGAGACTGTGGTAGCCGGACATATAGGCGACCCGAACAAGCCCCGAGCACCAAAAATAGAGGAAATAAGGTCCTGCGCTTTCCTCAACCGTGGAGTGCTAGACAGGTTTGCCATCTAGTGTTTAGCCTCGGGCTCCCATAAGAAGCGAGCACCTCAGTTGCACGATTTAGCGTTTTGTGTAACGTGTATCTACTGGACAAATACACAGCCGCCAGGAAATTGGGGTAAAATAGTCGAGGTTAAATGATGTGGTGACAGCAATATGAACAGGGAAAAATTCGAGACCCTGGTAAGAAGCGCTATTGCCAACCTTCCTCCTGAGTTTCACAGCAAGCTGGAAAACGTTGACGTCGTTGTGGAAGACCGGCCAACATCAGGACAGCTTAAGGAACTGAAAATCAGCCATCCCGGCCAATTATTAGGCCTTTACCAGGGTGTGCCCCAAATCAGGCGTGGCAGCAGATACGGGATGGTTGCACCTGACAAAATAAGCATCTTCCAGAAGCCTATAGAGGCCCAGTGCCATTCTGATGCGGAGGCCGAGGCCAAAATAGCGGAAGTGGTGTACCACGAAATAGCTCACCACTTTGGCATTGATGAGAAGACTCTGCGCAGGATAGAACGCGAGAAGAATAAGGAAAGGAAACACCAAAGGGGAAATACAGTGAGGCTGGTGTTATGACCGATTCAAACCAGAATTCTGTTCTTAGTCCACGGGCACATTACCTTTTTATTTCTAAGATTACCATTGCCTTTTCGATGAACTTCTCAGCTTCTCAAGACACTGTTCAAAGTCTCGGTTCATTAGCTAAGCTTTCCCATAAAACAATACCACGCTCTACCTCTTCAAGAAAGGCTTTTTCTGATTCACCGGCCTCCAATAGTTCAACAGGTGTTTTAATCACTGCTTGCATGTGAATGCCCTCAAATCCTTGCGGGAAGCTAAAATTGCTAATCGTTTCTGCCACACGTTCTCTATTAGTTGACACAATCAACAAATCCAAATCACTTTTGGAGGTATCCTCACCCCTGGCACAACTGCCATAGAGAACCACCCATACGGAGTCATTTTTAATATTTTCTATCAAGGGTTCAATTAGCGTCAGATTTACCAACTTTTTGAACTCAGTTACAACTGCGTTGGAGGCGTCAACAGAGTAGAAATACATCTTCCCTTCACGCCTTCGCCTAACAACGCCAGCCGAGTACAACTCATTCAGGGCTCGGGTTTGCTGAGCCATAAGCTATGTTGATCTTACGAGCCACTTGCCTCTCATAGAACTCTTTATCTGAGAACTTTGCCAGCAGGCTCAGGACCTTCTGATTGACCGTGGTGATAACATATGGATTGAACATCATATATAACTCCAATCATCGAGTATATACTCATTATAGTGAGCTAATCGCGGAAAAGCAAGACCCTCGTTTAACTTCTGTCAGGTAGGTACACAAAGCAGCAACCACTTCCAATATACAAACTACCTTATTGTGGCATCAAGTCCTGCTGATATCTCATGACTGCCCGAGTGCATGCAACCCGGTGTCAGTCTTGTCAAGCCCGGCAACAGGAGTGCAGTCATGCTCAGGATTCTTCTCCCATCATCTCCTGCAGCGCGGAGCAATAGCTCTCATAAGTCCTGGAATCGAAAAGAACAAATACTACCTCTTTAATAGAAGTGGCTCGCTCCTTGAGAAAGGAAATGACAGTGCCGATGGCTATGCTGGCTGCCTCAGCCACAGGATAGCCATAGGCTCCTGTGCTTATAGAGGGAAAGGAAATGCTGGCTAACTTATTCTCAGCAGCCACCGTTAAGGACTCACGATAGGCGCTGGCCAGAAGCTCAGCTTCCTTTCTAGCACCACCTTGCCAGAAAGGGCCAACGGTATGTATCACATGTTTTGCCTTAAGATTTCCACCCGTGGTGATTACAGCTTTCCCCGTGGGCAAGCGCCCCTGCCTGGAAACGATTTCTTTACATTCTTCCAGTATGGCTGGACCTCCGGCTCGATGTATTGCCCCATCCACACCACCGCCACCCATCAAGCTGGAATTGGCAGCATTAACTATGGCATCGGTAGCATGTCTGGTAATGTCTCCCTGGACTATAGAAACTTTTGTGTTATTGATAGTTATTTCCATCTTCCCTCCTGTTACTCCGCCAGCACTGATTTTGTGGTTTTAAAGTGGATTTTAGCCACCTCACTTAACCTGTTCTCTCCATATTTTCTGACAAATGCCCTCCCAGCTTCAATCACCGCCGGCGATGCTCCCTTGGGAAACTCCATCCCGTATTTCCGGGACAGCATGGCTAACCTACGAACAAACTCCGCCCTGGCCA
>Ga0210003_1004580_pt1 | contig 10863 bp, 9 predicted proteins | sample LantaG_FD_182804 | JGI IMG/M metagenome (GOLD analysis project Ga0210003, IMG submission 182804) | Deep subsurface microbial communities from Baltic Sea to uncover new lineages of life (NeLLi) - Landsort_02402 metaG (SPAdes) (version 2) | ecosystem: Environmental > Aquatic > Marine > Oceanic >...
GCGGTACTTCGGGCACCACACCACGTGATAAGCACACTGGAACGCGATATTCGCGTTCGTCCGCAACGTAACACCCACAACCGACAACAGTAGACTGCCACACGCTATCTACCATGCCCACCACGCCGCCGCGCACAACACAGTGGCCACCAAAACGCCGACATTGACGCGCTCACCCCCACGGCTAAAGCCGGGGGTCCGCCGCGCTACTTCCTTCATGATGGCGCCCGGCGCGAAATACAGGAAGAACGGCTTGTCCGGTGCCACCTGCTTGGCGTCGGCGATCATAGATATTGCCTTGTCCACCAGATCCGGGGTCAGATGATAACCCTGTGCGGGGGTCTTTTCGGGTTCAGTATGGGAATTGTCGCGCACCAGTTCCGGGTAGTACTGGTGGGTGTCGCCGCCAAGGAATCCGTAGTACCGCTCGAATCCGCGCCCGAGCGGCCAGCGGTCGTACGGACCGGCAGCCGTCGTGGTCTCCTCGGGGGCCAGATGCCATTTCCCTACGCAGTAGGTGTTGTAGCCAGCGCCCTTGAGGATCTCGGACAGGAAACCGTTCTCGAACGGGATGTAGCCATCAGAGCCGGGGTAGCCGGTGGATCCGTTGGACAGACAGGCCAGGTGATTCGAATGGTGGTTGCGACCGTTGAGGATGCAGGACCGCGATGGCGAACACAGCGCGGTGGTGTGCATGTTGGTGTAGCGCAACCCGTCGGCGGCCAGCGCATCAATGTTCGGCGTCGCGATCGGGCTGCCATAGCAGCCCAGGTGACCGAAGCCCATGTCATCGATCACGATATACAGCACGTTGGGTGCACCCGGTTTGGCTCGATTCGGGGCCGGCCACGCGGGGGTTGAGTCCTTCGGGGTGCGGCCGATAACTCCGGGAAAGGAGGATCCAGCGGGGTATTCGGTCAGAGCCATAAGCATTCTCCTGTATCGGCACACAACCTGAACGAGGCAGCCACTGGTGAAGTAAAAGCTCTCGCCCTTCGGGAAACGTGCGGTGATGCCAGAAAGCTTACGATCTGCGCTCAAGGCTCGGGCCGGGAACTGATCCTCAGGGATCTGATTCTGCGGTCGGTTCACCGCCGCTGGTAAGAATGGATGCAGACATGTCGAAGAACGGGCGGAAATGGCGTTGACCGAGTCCCAACCGGGTACCACATTCCCGGGCCGGATCGGACGCACCGTCGGTGAATCCGAGGCGGCCTGGCCGATGCCCAACCGCGCCAAGCCCGGCGCACCCAACGTGCTGGACATCGTGCCCGACGGCACCGGCTATGGGCAGTTCGGCTGCTACGGCTCACCGATCAACGCGCCCAACCTTGACCGGCTGGCTGAGAACGGCCTGCGGTACACCAACATGCACACCACCGCGCTGTGCTCCCCATCCCGGTCCTGGATGTTGACCGGCCGCTATTCGTGGTGCTGGACGTGGGCCGGCAATACGCAGTTTCGGCGCTGGAAGCGCGAAACCTGCCGCGGTGGAGCGTCCCACAGCTTCATCGCGCACTGGCCCGCGGGTATCACCGCCAAAGGCGAGAACAGGCATCAGTACGCGCACATCATCGCGTCGGAGCACAGGAATTGCATGTGGTCTCCGAGGCCGACATTTCCGAAGGCACGCACTCGCTGCGCTACGAGTTCGAACCGACCGGGGCGCCCGATCTCGCCGCGGGTAAGGGCACACCGGGGCATACATGCACGACGATGACGAAGCTAGAGCGGGCCAGGCGCGAATCGCCATGGCAAGACAGTGAACTGAAAGGCATAAATACCCATGTCGGAGCTATCGGATCCTGCCGAACCACATCTGGCGCGCGAACATCTGCCCATCCCCGACCCCAAACACGTCGGGTTGACCACCTACGACGCCAAGGACCCGAACACGAAATACCCGCCGATCACGGAGTTACGGCCCCCGAAGGGGGCGCCCAACGTGCTGATAGTGCTGATCGACGATGTCGGATTCGGTGCCGCGTCGGCGTTCGGCGGCCCGTGCGACACCCCCGTCATCGACCGCTTGGCAGCAAACGGGCTCAAGCTCAACCGATTTCACACCACGGCGTTGTGCTCCCCCACCCGCCAGGCGTTGCTGACCGGGCGCAATCACCACTCAGTGGGTATGGGCGCGATCACCGAGATGGCGACGTCGGCACCGGGTAACAACAGCATCCGGCCCAAGGATAAGGCTCCGGTCGCGGAAACGCTTCGGCTCAACGGATATTCGACAGCGCAGTTCGGCAAGTGCCACGAGGTCCCGCTGTGGGAGGTGTCGCCGGTAGGCCCATTCCACCAGTGGCCGACCGGTTCGGGCTTCGAACACTTTTACGGTTTCATCGGCGGCGAAGCCAACCAGTACTACCCCGGACTCTACGAAGGCACCACCCCGGTCGAGCCACCGAAGTCAGCTGAGGACGGCTACACACTTACCGAAGACCTGGCCGACCGAGCCATCACCTGGGTGCGACAGCAGAAGGCGCTGATGCCGGACAAGCCGTTCTTCATGTACTGGGCCCCGGGTGCCACGCACGCCCCGCACCACGTCCCCAAGGAGTGGTCCGACAAATACAAAGGGAAGTTCGACGACGGCTGGGATGTCCTCCGGGAGAAGACGTTGGCGAAGCAGAAGAAGCTTGGCGTAGTACCCGAGGATGCCGTACTCACCCAGCGCCACGACGAAATCCCGGGCTGGGAGGATATGTCCGACGAGTTCAAGCCGGTGCTGGCCCGCCAGATGGAGATCTACGCCGGATTTCTTGAACAGACCGACCACGAGATCGGCAGGATCGTTGACGCCATCAATCACCTCGGCGTCCTTGACGACACGCTCATTTACGTCATCATCGGCGACAACGGCGCGTCGGCAGAGGGCACTCCGAATGGCTGCTTCAACGAGCTGACCACACTCAACGGCATGCCCGGTATTGAGACCACCGAGTTTCTGTTGTCGAAAATCGACGGGTTCGGCACGCCGGAGGCCTACAACCACTACGCGGTCGGCTGGGCTCACGGATTGTGCGCGCCATATCAGTGGACCAAGCAGATCGCCTCGCACTGGGGCGGTACCCGCAACGGCACCGTCGTGCACTGGCCCAACGGGCTGGCAGATAAGGGTGCCACGCGCGATCAGTTCCACCACGTCATCGACGTGGTCCCAACGATCCTGGAGGCCGCCGGCCTACCTGCACCCACCGCAGTCAACGGCATCACGCAGGAACCGCTGGAGGGAGTCAGCATGCTGGGCAGCCTGCGCGATGCGAACGCGCCGGAAACCCATGTGGTGCAGTACTTCGAGATGATGGGCAACCGTGGCATCTACCACGACGGATGGACCGCATGCACCAAGCACCGCACCCCATGGAAGACGGACACCCCACCAGCCTTCGATGACGATGTATGGGAACTCTACGGCCCCGACGACTGGACCCAAACCCAGAATCTAGCCGAGGAGAACCCGCAGAAACTTGCTGAACTGCGACGGCTCTGGCTCATCGAGGCGGTCAAGTACAACGTTGTCCCGCTGGATGATCGCGGTTTCGAACGGATTAACCCCGATATCGCAGGACGTCCGCAACTCGTCAAGGGCAATACCCAACTGTTGTTTTCGGGGATGCGTGTCGCCGAGGGCTGCGTGATTAGCGTGAAGAACAAGTCGCATTCGGTGACGGCCAACGTCGTGGTCCCCGAATCCGGGGCCACCGGCGTCATCGTCACCCAGGGCGGCCAGGCAGGAGGCTGGACCCTGTATGCCCATGAAGGAAGACTCAAGTACTGCTACAACTTCTTCGGCATCGATTACTACATGGTGACCGCCGACGAGCCGATTCTCGCCGGCAAACGTCAGGTCCGGATGGAATTCGCCTACGACGGTGGCGGATTGGCGAAGGGCGGTGACGTCACCCTCTTTTACGACGGCAAGGCCGTCGGTAGCGGCAGAGTCGAGCAGACCCAGCCGATGGCCTACTCCGCTGACGAAGCCTGCGACGTCGGCTCCGACACCGGTTCACCGGCTTCCACCGACTACGGACCCACCGGCAACAGGTTCTCCGGTGAGATCGAGTGGGTGCAGATCAGCATTGGCGACGACGGCCACGACCATCTGATCACCGCCGAGGATCGTTTCAACATTGCGATGGCCAAGCAGTAGCGGCTTTTCCCCGTCCCCCATTCCCCGTCCCCCGTCCCCCGTCCCCCATCCCCCATCAAACGAACTCTGCGTAACGCAGTGGCGGAAGTCGAGCCCCCAAATCGCCACGGCGTTACGTAACTTCGTCAGAGTTGGGTAATTTCAGCCTTTTCGCGCCGCGCGCAGTCAAGCCGCGAATGTGGCCGCGGGTGTCAGAACTGAGTCCGCTCAGCCTTCAGCCGCTAATTGCCCGCACGCAGCGGCGATTTCCCGGCCCCGGGTGTCACGCACCGTGCACGACACCCCTCGTTCCCGAACTCGTCTGACGAATTCGCGTTCAACGGATTTGGGACTGGCGTCCCACTCACTGCCCGGCGTCGGGTTCAGCGGGATGACGTTGACATGCACGAGCGATCCGAGCGCGCCGTGTAGGCGCCGCCCGAGTAGATCCGCCCGCCACGGCTGGTCGTTGACGTCGCGGATAAGCGCGTACTCGATCGACACCCGCCGGCCGGTCACGTCAGCGTAGTAGCGCGCCGCATCGAGTGCTTCGCTGACATTCCAGCGGTTGTTGACCGGCACCAGGGTGTCGCGCAGTTCGTCGTCGGGAGCGTGCAGCGAGAGCGCCAGCGTGACGTTGAGCTGCTCGTCTGCGAGCTTGCGGATCGCGGGAGCCAACCCGACGGTGGACACGGTGACCGACCGCGCCGAGATGCCGAACCCGTTGGGCGGTGGTGCAATGATGCGACGGACCGCAGCCAGCACCCGGTTGTAGTTGGCCAGCGGCTCGCCCATACCCATGAAAACGATGTTGGACAGCCGGCCACCACGGGCAATCGCGTCGGTGTCGTCGCTGCGTAGCTGCGCGCTCGCGGCCCGTACCTGCTCCAGGATCTCGGCGGTCGACAGGTTGCGGGTGAGGCCGCCCTGACCGGTTGCGCAGAACGGGCATGCCATACCGCAGCCGGCCTGCGACGAGATGCACACGGTGTTGCGGTCTGGGTAGCGCATCAGCACCGACTCGAACGTCGTCCCGTCGACCGCGCGCCACAGCACCTTTCGGGTCTCCCCGGCGTCGCATGCGATCTCGCGTGCCGCATCCAGCAATCTAGGGAACAAGGCCGCCGAAACCTGTTCGCGCACCGCGGCGGGCAGGTCGGTCATCAGCCCCGGATCGGCGATCAGCCGGCTGTAGTACTGATTGGCCAGCTGCTTACCGCGGAAGGCCGGAAGCCCGAGCTCAGCGACCGCGGCGGCGCGACCTGCCTCATCGAGGTCGGCGAAGTGCCGCGGCGGCTTGGCACGACGCGGCGGATCGAATACGAGCGGCAGGGCCGGCACAGATCCAGACATGAGTCCCGCCAGTATCGCATCCCCAGGCATATCCACCCGGGTCCAAGCTGGTCAGGCCAGCAGGGAAAACACGATCCAGGTCGCCACTGCGGACGGTAGGACTGAATCGAGGCGGTCCATCAGCCCGCCGTGCCCGGGTAGCAGCGTGCCCATGTCCTTGATTCCGAGATCCCGCTTGACTTGGGATTCGACCAGGTCACCCAGCGTTCCGGTGATAACGAGCATCAGGCCGAGCGGCACACCCACCCAGCCCGGGTTGTCGGTGAGGAACTCGACCGCGAGCACCGAGGTGGTCACACCCAAGACGAGAGACCCCGCCAACCCCTCCCAGGACTTCTTCGGGCTGATCGCCGGCGCCATCGGGTGCTTGCCGAACAGCACCCCGGCGGTGTAGCCGCCGACATCGGAGCCGACGACGACAAGCATCAGACAGAACACCCGGCCAGCACCGTCTGCAGGGTAGATCAGCAGCACGCCGAAACTGGCGAACAACGGCACCCAGGCCGCCAGGAACACCGTCGTGGACATGTCTCGCAGGTAGTTCTGTGGCGCACTGGACAGCCCGCCCGACACCAACCGCCAGATCATGGCGACCAGAACAGTTCCACCGAACGCACCCAACGCACCTGCGGCGCCGAACGGCCAGGTCAACCAAACCATCGCCTGACCGCCGATGAGCAGCGGTACGAGCGGTATCGAGAAGCCACCCTCGCGCAATCGGCGTACGACTTCGTGAGTTGCCACTGCGACCGCCACGGCGACAACGGGAACCCACACCAGCGGCGCGAACAGCAGAGTGGCGATGAGCATGCCACCCAGGGCCACCCCCACCGCGATCGCGGCAGGCAGGTTGCGCCCAGCCCGCGACGCCTTCGTTGTTGGCTTATTCACCGGCTGTCCTGCCACAGGAGTCGATTGCTGGTCGGTCATGTCAGACCTCCAGCAGCTCGCCTTCTTTATGTTTGACCAGCTCGTCGACCTGGTGCGTGTACTGGTGGGTGCTCTTGTCGAGGTCCTTCTCTGCGCGGGTCACCTCGTCCTCTCCGGCGTCGCCGTCCTTCTTGATGCGGGTCAACTCTTCCATCGCCTTGCGACGAATACTGCGGACCGACACCCTGGCGTCCTCCCCCTTCGATTTCGCCTGCTTGACCAGGTCGCGGCGCCGCTCCTCGGTCAGCTGAGGGATCGCGATACGGATGACGTTGCCGTCGTTGGTCGGGTTGACCCCCAGGTCGGAGTTGCGGATCGCGTCCTCGATGCTGCGGAGCAGGTTGGCCTCGTAGGGCTTGATGACGACCAGGCGAGCCTCGGGCACGTTGATGCCGGACAGCTGAGTGATCGGCGTGGAAGAACCGTAATAGTCGATATTGATGCGATTGAACATGCCGGGGTTGGCGCGGCCGGTGCGAATCGACGCCAGGTCGTCGCGTGCCACCGCCACGGCCTTCTCCATCTTCTCCTCGGCATCGAAGAGGGTTTCCTCGATCACGTTTGTGCTCTCCCGTCCCTGTCGCCCGTCTTGAGCGCATGTCGTCGCCGGCACTCGCCGTGACGACACCTGTCACGTGGTGACCAGTGTTCCGATCTTCTCACCCGCGACTGCACGCGCGATATTGCCATCCGTGAGCAGATTGAACACCAAGATCGGCATACCGTTATCCATGCACAAACTGAAGGCCGTAGCGTCGGCGACTTTGAGGCCGCGGTCGATGACCTCGCGGTGAGTGATCGCGGTGAGCAACTCGGCGTCGGCGTGCACACGTGGGTCGGCGGTGAACACGCCCTCGACCGCCTTGGCCATCAGGACCACGTCTGCGCCGATCTCCAGCGCCCGCTGCGCGGCGGTGGTGTCAGTGGAGAAGTACGGCAGTCCCATGCCCGCTCCGAAGATGACCACCCGCCCCTTCTCGAGGTGCCTTCGTGCCCGCAGCGGAATGTAGGGTTCGGCCACCTGGCCCATCGTGATGGCAGTCTGCACCCGCGTCTGGATACCTTCCTTTTCCAGGAAGTCCTGCAGCGCAAGGCTGTTCATCACGGTACCGAGCATGCCCATGTAATCGGAGCGGGTGCGTTCCATACCCCGCTGCTGCAGTTGTGCGCCGCGGAAGAAGTTACCGCCGCCGATGACGACGGCCACCTGGGCGCCGCTACGCACCACCTCGGCGATCTGGCGCGCTACCAGTGCGACCACGTCGGGGTCGAGGCCGACGTGCCCGCCGCCGAACATTTCGCCGCCCAGTTTGAGCAGCACTCGTGAATAGCCAGGCGTGATCGGGGCCGACGAACCTGAACCGTTGGGACTGGTGGATTCCGCCATCGGACTCCTTTGCGGTCCTCGCATGCGATCGCCGCCCCTTCCCTTGCCGCAGACGGCTGGCCCAATCCTGCCTCATCGCAGCCGCCGGACCACGTCGGGGTGCGGTTTCCCGCCGCGGCCGGCTTCAGCCCTGGATTCGCCGTGACGGTCGGGCTTCCTCGAGCTCGTAGGCCAACTCGAGAAGCCGGGCATCGTGGCCGACCGCGGCGGAGAACATCATCCCGACTGGTAGCCCGGATTCAGATTCAGCCAGCGGCAACGAGATCGACGGCTCACCCGTCGCGTTCTGCAACGGAGTGAACGCCACCCACTCAACGAGCCGGTCGATGATCTGCTGATACTCGGCCGTCGGATCGAGATGGCCGATACGCGGAGTGACCTCTGCCAGCGTCGGTGTCAGCAGCACGTCGTAGGTCGAGGTTGTCCGCGACGTGATCCGTCGAACGCGTGCCAGCCGGGCGATGGCCAGCGGCACCCGGTGCACGTTACGGGCGGCATGCCGCTCGAGCCCCAGCGTTAAATTGTCGAGCTTGCTGCGGTCGAAACTCTTCCCGAAGGTCCGGGGACCGCCCCGCACGAGAGCGAACGCCAGAAACGACCAGTAGAGCAGGAAATCCTCCATGAAGCGGTGCGGCACCGGGTTGTCGATCACGCTCACCCGGTGACCGAGCTCCTCGAGCAGGGCGGCGGTCTTCAACGTCAACTCCCGCACCTCAGGGCCGGCCTCGCGGGCAACCGAGTGTGTACACACTGCGATGCGCAGGCGCTGCTTGCCGGGCCTGGTGATGTCGCCTACAGGCGGCAACTTGGGGTTGGCGGCCACCCGTTCCATCTCGCGGTAGAACGCGGCGGTGTCGCGAACCGAGCGGGTGACCACGCCGTTGTGGACGATGCGCAGCGGCATCAGCCGCATGTCCCTGTCGATGGGAAGCCGGCCCCGGGACGGTTTGAGGCCGACCAAACCGTTGCAGGACGCGGGAATCCGAATCGAACCACCGCCATCGTTGGCGTGCGCGATCGGCACCACACCGGCAGCCACGAACGCGGCCGAACCCGACGATGACGCGCCGGCGGTGTGTTCGGTGTTCCACGGATTGCGCACCGACCCCAACCGTGGGTGCTCCGCCGAGGCGCTGAAGCCGAACTCCGAGAGGCGGGTCTTACCCAGAGGCACCAGACCGGTGCCCAGGAACGCGCGAGCGAAGTCACCATCGGCAACGGCTGGTCGCGGCTCCCAGGCGTCCGTCCCACTCATCGTCGGCATTCCGGCGACGGCAACATTGTCCTTGATGAACGACGGCACCCCGTCGAAGTAGCCGCCGTATACGCCCCGCTGGTCAGCGCGCGCCCGCGCGTACGCGAACGATTCGTAGGCCAGCGCGTTGAGCGCGGGGTTGACCGCCTCGGTGCGAGCGATCGCGGCGTCGATGATCTCGCGGGCCGAGACTGTCCCGTCCGTCAATGCATTCACCACACCGACGGCATCGAGGTCACCCAGGGCATCCTCGGAAGATTCTTTGCCGAAGGCGTGAATTCGGTTCATAGCCCGACGGTACCAAAGCGTACCGCCGGGTTTCCCCGCTGCGACGAACGAGCTAGGCCTGTCCGACCTCGAAGCGGACGAACCGCGTCACGGTCGCCCCGGCTTCATCGAGTAGCGCCTTGACGGATTTCTTGTTTTCCGACACCGACGGCTGATCCAACAGAACGACGTCCTTATAGAAACCGGTCACGCGACCTTCGACGATCTTCGACAGCGCCTGCTCGGGCTTGCCCTCGTTGCGGGCAGTCTCCTCGGCGATACGCCGTTCGTTGGCGACGACGTCTTCGGGCACGTCATCACGCGTCAGGTACCGGGCCTTCAGCGCGGCGATCTGCAGGGCAACCGTGTGGGCAGCCGCCTTGGCCTTGTCCGCGTCGGCCCCGGTGTACTCCACCAGGACACCCACCGCGGGCGGCAGGTCAGCGGCCCGTTTGTGCAGGTAGGTCTCAGTCTTGCCGTCGAAGTAGGTGGCGCGGCGAAGTTCCAGCTTCTCCCCGATCTTCGCCGACAGGTCGGCGATGATCTGCTCGACGGTGCCATCCCCAACCTTGGCGGCCTTGAGCGCGTCGACATCGTTGGACTCCGAGGCAACCGCGGCAGCCACGATCTGGTCGGCGACCGCCTGGAACTCGGCGTTCTTGGCGACGAAGTCCGTCTCGCAGTTGAGTTCGACGAGCGCACCGTCCCTGGCGGCCACCAGGCCCTCGGCGGTGGCACGCTCTGCGCGCTTGCCGACGTCCTTGGCGCCTTTGATGCGTAGCAGTTCGACGGCCTTGTCGAAGTCGCCGTCGGAGTCGACGAGCGCGTTCTTCGAGTCGAGCATTCCGGCTCCGGTCAGCTCCCGGAGACGCTTGACGTCGGCAGCGGTGTAGTTAGCCATAGAAGCCCTTCCTTAGAGGACGAAGCAATATCAGGGGGTCGGTTCCGGCGCAGCCGCTACCGGCGCGGCGTCGGGCGCGACGGTGGCGGCAGCGGGTTCCGCGGCAGCGGGTTCCGCGGTGGCGGGTGGCCCTGTGGCGGGTGGCTCTGTGGCGGCGGCGGCTGTGGCTGCGGTGGCCGTGGTGGCACCAGCCAACAGCTCCTGCTCCCACTCGGCGAGCGGCTCGGCGGCCCCGGCCGCCGGCTTGTCCGCACCGCCGCCCGAGCGGGCCTGCAGGCCTTCGGCGACCGCGGAGGCCACCACCTTGGTCAGCAATGCCGCCGCGCGGATCGCGTCGTCGTTGCCCGGGATCGGGTAGTCGACGAGATCGGGATCGCAGTTGGTGTCCAGGATCGCAATGATCGGGATCTTCAGCTTGCGAGCCTCCGCAACAGCGAGGTGCTCTTTGTTAGTGTCGACGACCCAGATCGCCGAAGGCACCTTCTGCATGTCCCGGATACCACCCAGGGACCGATCCAACTTCTTCATCTCGCGAGTCAGCATCAGGATTTCCTTCTTGGTGCGACCCTCGAAACCACCGGTCTGCTCCATGGCCTCAAGCTCCTTGAGGCGCTGCAGGCGCTTGTGCACGGTGG
>Ga0210003_1004581_pt1 | contig 10862 bp, 8 predicted proteins | sample LantaG_FD_182804 | JGI IMG/M metagenome (GOLD analysis project Ga0210003, IMG submission 182804) | Deep subsurface microbial communities from Baltic Sea to uncover new lineages of life (NeLLi) - Landsort_02402 metaG (SPAdes) (version 2) | ecosystem: Environmental > Aquatic > Marine > Oceanic >...
AAAATTGTTGCAGAGCTTTTAAAGCGCAAGATTCGTCTTTGTGCCAAGGAAATAAATATTGCCTTTCTTATTTCAAACAACCATTATCATTTTGTGAAACTGAGTTTAAAACTCCAAGCGGCATGATTAAAAATAAAGATGATTGTTTAATGGACAGAGCTATGAGCGAAAAAGATCCTTCTATTTGCGCAAAGATTAACGATGACGAAGTAAGGGATATGTGTTACGGGAATTGTTCGACTCATATTTCTCCCGATGTTTCTCTTTGTGAAAGAATCACTAATGAAATGAGGCGAAATATGTGCTATGCAGAGTTTGCTATAAATCTTTCTAAGGAGTCAACTAATAATGCTCAGTTATGCATAAATTCAGGAGGGACGGTTAGTTCTAGTATGTGCTGTGGATCAGCGAGTGATTTTCCGGATAATTGCGCGATTGGCGCTTGCGGCTGTGCTCCAGAATATAGCCATGAAGTAAAAGTTTGCGATTGCGGAGAAGATAGGTGTTTCAACGGGTTTAAATGCACGACGCGCGAAGAGGCGGAAAAAGAACAAGAAAAACCATTAGAAATTCCCTTGTCTTATTACATAAAAAACCCTCCCTATTACAGAGAAGATGGTTTTTGTTGGGGAGCCAGCGCGATAATGCTAATGATGGATTACGGCTTACCAGAGAATGAAGTTCAAAACACTAGAACAGTTCTTAAAAGTGGTCTTGGGGGAACGCCTGATATGTTTTTAGGATTTAGTGATTTTGGAGTAATGGATAAGGTTAGGATTGCTTATTCAAAAGATTATATTAAAAAATTTGCTGATTTTTATAATCAGCAAATTTTAGCGACACCGGAAGAACAAACAATTATACTGGACAATCAAGCCGATGCTTTAAATTACTTAAAAAAACTGGTTTCTTCGGATATTTTAGTAATAGCAGATGTTCATTATGGGAATCATTTTGTTGTTATTACTGGTTACGATGAAAATTATATTTATATTAATGACCCCGGAAATGATAATGGGTATGAATATGAGGAGGGCGCATATGGAGAACATGCTAAGCTTTCAATAAATCAATTTTTAAAAGAATGGGGAATTTCTGGCCAGGAAAAGACCTTGGCAGAAATGGAAGGAGCTATCGGCTGGCCGGGAGATTACGGAATGGTATGGCTGGAAAAATAAAAATACAAAAATACAAAAATTATGGAAACTTTATATTGCATATTATTATTGGTCTCGCTAATTTGCTTAGTAGCAGGACTTATAAAACCTCGTTTGGTTTTAGGTTTTTTAAGAGGAGACAAGACAAGGAAGGAAGTAGTTTTAATTTTTGGCATACTTAGTATTTTATTTTTTGTTTTGTTCGATCTGGCTATCGTCCCATCAGAATCGCTTAAAAAACAATTTGAAAAAGAGACCTCTCCCGCTGTTGAAAAAGAAACTCCAAAAATTCCTCCAAAAGAAGAACCTGGTCCAAAAGAACCTATTGAGAAGCCGGGAGAAAGCAAAATAAAACCAAAAGTTTACGCATCAATAGGCAGTGTCGCCAAAACAGAATTATTGGGATTAACCTCCTGGACAGACGGGGCGGTGTCTATAAATATGCCTATTGGTTGGAATATTTATACCGGGGGACAATGCGCTACAAAATCAATTTTAGTAAGAGATCCTTATGTTGGATTAAAACAGGTTTTTTATTTTTCAGAAGCTGGACCGGTTTATGCCAGTCAAGAACGAAAGCAAATAGACCGGGAAAATTATAATACGATTTCTGGCTCGTATAAACTTCCTTATCTTGATAGTCCATTGGTAAGCCCTTTAACGGCTGAAAACTTTTTAAATAATTTTGAGGCGTTGGCTAATATGCCTTTTTTCCAGGAAGCATTTCCCCAGGTGCCGATTATGACCAATGTTGAAATAATAAGTAAGGAAGAAATTATCAATAAACCGGCTTATGCGACTGACGGAAAATTAATCAGGGCGAAATTTAAACAAAACGGTAGGTTGGGAGAAGGATATTTTTATATAATAACCGTAAAAAATTTTATTGGCTTGGGATATGGTGTGATGTTTGTTGGAATTACCGCCCCAGAGGGTTTGCTTGACCTGATAACACCATCTTTAAAGAAAAGTTTAGAATCTTATACAATAAACCAAGGATATATAACCGCATGTGATAATGCGGGTAAAAAAGCGGTTGCCGGTATATTAAAAGCAGGTCAAATATTAAATGAAAGTTCTGATACCATAATGGATGTATGGGAAAATAAACTTGAGTTAGAGCAAAGAATGTCTGAAAAACAAAATGATGCTATCCTGGGCTTTAGTAGATTATACGATCCGGATACAGGCGAAGTTTATGAAATTACTCCCGAGTTTTATGACCATTATCAGATTCATAAAGATGAATTTGAAATGAATTATTTAGAAGAATTGCCAGATGATAAATGGGATGAGGCTCCTCTAAACGGGGCAGAGTATATTAAATAAAGTAGAATATTGGGTAGTAGTTTTGTCGTAGTATTACTAACAGAAAATAGAGCTGACCCCTATTTTCTATTTTCTGCAATTCAACTTACTTAGCTTGGGTGACCGAGTTGTCCATAGTTCCTGGGGTGACCGGGAAGGGTTCGAGTCCCGCCGGAGCTCCGTTTAGAAAATTGCCAAGAAGGCGATTTTTTGATAGAATAAGAATAAAAATATTAAGATATTGTTAGAACTATTTTATGCTGGCGATTGAGGTTAAAAATTTAACCAAGAAATTTAACGGATTAAAAGCGGTCAATAATATCTCCTTTCAGGTAAATAAAGGAGAAATTTTTGGTTTATTGGGACCCAATGGGGCAGGGAAGACAACGACTATTAAAATATTAACTACTTTAACAAAACCGGATGGAGGAGAAGCAAAAGTTTGGGATTTCAATATTCTGAAACAGAAAAATGAAGTTAGAAATTCTATCGGCATTGTTTTTCAGGAGCCGGCCCTGGACAATCGTTTGACTGGGGAAGAAAATTTAGATTTCCATGCTCGTCTTTACGGTTTAAATAAAGAAACTCGAGAAAAAAGAATCAAAGAAGTTTTAGAGTTGGTTGAACTTCACGACAAGGCAGATGTTTTAGTAAAAAATTATTCCGGGGGAATGCAGAGAAGATTAGAAATTGCCCGGGGTTTGATGCATTATCCCAAAGTTTTATTTTTAGATGAGCCAACTTTAGGGTTGGACGCTCAAACCAGGCGCCGTATTTGGGAATATATTTTAAGATTAAATAAAAAAGAAAAAACAACTATTGTTTTAACTACCCATTATATGGAAGAAGCTGATTATCTTTGTCAAAGAGTGGCTATTATTGATTTTGGGAAAATCGTTGTTTTGGATACCCCCGCAAATTTAAAGAATATATTAGGTGGAGATGTAATTTCAATTGAAGTGACGTCTTCCCAGAAAGCTTTCCCGGTTTTCCAAAAAATTTCCTGGGTGAAAAAGATTAATCAGCACAATGGAACCATTGATTTAAATTGCGAACAAGGCGAAAAGAAAATCCCGCTTTTGATGAAAATTGACCAAAAAAATCTTGGTTTTGAAATAAAATCCATCAATCTTAGAAAGCCGACATTGGAAGATGTTTTTTTGCGCTTCACGGGAAAAACCATTAGAGAAAGAGAGGTTAGCCAAACTGAGAAAAATAAAATAGCAATGAGAAGAAGGTTTCAACGATAAAATTATATGAAAGCAAATAACCTCCAAGTAATATATGTAATGTGGTTGAGAGAAATGAAAAGATTTTTAAGGGCAAAAAGCCGAATAATTGGCTCTTTAGCTATGCCCTTTTTCTTTCTTTTGGCTATGGGAATGGGATTTAATTCCGGTTTTGATCTTCCGGGAGCGCCTCAGGGGACAAACTATCTTGATTTTTTAGTCCCGGGAATTATTGGTATGACCATGCTTTTTTCCTCAATGTTCGCCGGCCTTTCTGTTTTATGGGACAAAGAATTCGGTTTTTTGAAAGAGATAATGGTTGCTCCGGTGAGCCGACTGGTTATTGTTTTAGGAAGGATTGCCGGAGGATTAACCACCGCTTTAATTCAGGGAATTTTAATTTTTATTATTTCTTTTTTTCTTGGTTTTAAAGTTGTAAATCTATTTGGAATTATTTTAGCTTTGCTTTTTATGGCTCTGATTGGTGTTGGTTTTATTGGTTTTGGAGTGGCGGTAGCCTCAAAAATGGAGGACACTCAAGGGTTTTCTTTAATTATGCAGTTTATTGTTTTTCCAACCTTTCTTTTGTCGGGCGCCTTTTTCCCGGTGACAAACTTTCCGAACTGGATAAGGCCATTAGCTTATCTTAATCCTTTAACTTATGGAGTAGATGGTTTGCGAGCCAGCTTAATTGGTTTTTCCCAATTTTCTCTCGTTTTAGATTTATCCTTACTTTTAATCTTTAGTTTAGCAATGGTTATTTTGGGTTCTTGGTTTTTTAGCAAGACAGAGGTTTAAATTTTGAAGTTTTTAATGTTTCTAATTCTTCTTTAATTTTCTTCCAATCAAGAGTTTTAAGTGCGTCCAATGGGGGGGGGAGTTAAAAGAAAGCGACCATTCTGGTCGCTTTTCGCTTGACTTGATTTTATATAATATGATATAGTTAAATAACTTACCGAGCGGTAAGTAAACTGTGTATCAATAATAAACTTATGACAACAATTGAAAAAGCGCAAAAAGATATTGTTCGGGACACTAAAAAGCATGTCATTGAAGTCGCTCGTCGGCTTTTTTCAGAATACAGCTACTTGGGTGTTTCAATGAGTGATATCGCAAAAAAACTTAATATTACTAAAGCCGCTCTTTACTATCATTTTACCGGTAAGACAGAAATTTATAAAAAAGTGCTTGACGAAGTTTTTAATAATTTAAACTTATCAATTAGCCAAGCTCTTGATGGAAAAACTACTGAAGAAAAATTACAAAAACTTATTAGAAATTATTTAGATTTTGGTATTAAAGAAAAAAATCTTATTAAGGCTTTAATATTAAAATTGCCACCGGCTAATTCTCAGATAAAAAAATATACCACTCAGTTAAGAAAAAAAACTATTAATTTAATTCAACCGCTAATTAAAGAAACAATTACAAGTAAAAAATTAGTCCAAATGATTGACAGCGGGTTAGTAACTTCCTTGCTGATCGGTATGATGGATGGATTGCTTTTAGAATATTCATTTCTAAATAAAAAAATTGATTCAAAAAAAATATCAAAGCAGATTATTGCTATTTTGTTTTAATCTAAAAAAATATGTTAAGCATTATTATTCCTACATTAAACGAAGAAAAATCTTTATCCGCTTTGTTGTCTTCTATAAAAGAACAGGAATTTGAAAATTATGAAATAATAATAGCAGATGCCGGTTCCAATGATGGCACGCTTGAATTAGCTAAAAAATATGATTGCAGAATCGTTGCTGGCGGTTTGCCTGCTGTTGGAAGAAATAACGGCGCTAAAATGGCCAAAGGAGATTATTTGCTATTTTTAGATGCTGATGTAATTTTGCCTAAAGATTTTTTGAAAATAACTATTAATAAGTTTAAAAACAAAAATCTTGATATTTCTTCTTGTCTGATGACTCCTTTAAGCAGCAAAAAGATTGATTTTATATTACATAATGTGGTTAATATTTATCTAATGATTACCCAATATTTTTATCCCCATGCGCCGGGATTTTGTATTTTAGTAAAAAAAGATTTACATAATGCTATTAAGGGCTTCAATGAAAAAATCAAATTAGCCGAAGACCATGATTATGCTAATAGAGCTGGTAGAAGTGGTAAATTTAGGATTTTTTATTCCCCAAAAATTTTTGTTTCCGTGAGACGATTGGAAACTGATGGAAGATTTAATATCTCAATGAAATATCTTTTCGCTGAAATATACAGAATGACGATAGGTGAAATTAAGAGCGATATTTTTAATTATAAGCTTAGGCATCATTATGAAAATACAAGAGAATAATAAAAACAATTATACTTATAAAATAGATTCTCATCCTGCGGCTGGTCATTTGTAGGATGAGAACGTCGCTCGTTACTTGGAGAAGTAGATTATTTAACTTGACAGAAGAAGCGCTACGTGTATACTTAAATAACTATCTGTGGAAACTCAGAAGTAGGTCGATCCATCCTGTTAAATAGGCTTTTGGCCTAAAATTTTTTAGATTTTATTTAACAGGATAAATTAAATAAGAACCTGCGAGCTTTGCTCGCAGAACCTTGATTCATTAAGGTATAAATATATAATTTTGAATTAAGAACCTGCGAGCTTCGCTCGCAGAACCTTGATTCGTTATTGTATAAGTATATATATAATCTTGAATTAAGTTTCTAAAAAAGATGACAAATAAAATTTACGTAGGAAGTCTTTCTTTCGATACTACAGAAGACACTTTAAAGGATTTGTTTTCTCAGGCCGGAACAGTAGATTCTGTTTCTATCGTGATGGATAAATTCTCTGGCAGATCAAAAGGATTTGCATTTGTGGAGATGTCTTCAGAAGAAGAGGCAAAAAAAGCAATAGAAATGTTTAATGGAAAAGAATTAGACGGAAGGAATATTGTGATAGATGAAGCCAAGCCGATGGTAAAGAAACCTTTTAGAAAGTTCTCTGATGATCGCAAAGGATTTGATAGAGGATTTGATAGAAAAAGGTTTTAGAAAGAAGATTAAAAAACCGCCCCGCTTATAGCGGGGCGGTTTTTCTGTTTGATTAGCGTTCAAATCGTTGAGTTCTTTTTTTTGACCAGCAATCTCTGCAATGAATTGGTCTGTCTGGAGATGGTTCAAATGGGAGTTCAGTTATTTCTTTTCCGCAATCAGCGCATTTCCAACTTCCTTGGAACATTTTCCGAGGAGGGAAATCCCTTCTCGGTTGTTCATTAGATTTTTCGAAAACCATAACTAAATCGATACACCTGTCCATCAACCGCTTTGCTTAAAGTGATGGCAGGCAGGAATTTTAAAAAAATAAAACGACCTTTTGATATAATGTATTATATTCCCTGTCTTTTAAAAAGTCAACTCTATGAACCAGTACAAAAAATTGACAAGTATTTTATAATTTGATAGAATAAAAAAGATAAGTTCTTTATTTGTGAGGAAAGAGGGTCTTTAAAGACAGGTAGGTTTACAGTGAACCTACCATAATATTAACTTTCTTGGAGAATAGCCAAAAATAATTAAAGCTCAATAACGACGGGAAGTATATTAAAAGACCCTCTTTTCCTTTTTCTTGACATGGTTTTAAATATTGCTCTTTATAGTTTGCCCAAGGCTTAGGATAGGCCTTTATTTGTTAAAAGCCCGATAGCTTCTGCTGTCGGGCTTCTTTTTTGCTTGTGGTAATTATTTAAATAGATTAAAATAAAGACATAATAAATTAATCACATAAAAATATGAAACAAGAAGATTTTCATAATCATATGAAAGACAAAAAGAAGATACTCTTTGCCTTATTAAGCGTATTGATTATCTTTTTTATCGTTCTTATTCTTTCAACAACAGTTGATGTTGTGAATAAGATAAAAGAAGGAAGATATATTAGCCAGAATGTCAGAACGAGAAATTCCATTATGGTTTCAGAAACAGGAGAAGTTTATGCCAGTCCTGATTTGGCTGTTATAAGCTTCACGGTTATTAAAGAAGCAAAAACAGTTATTGATGCAATGGATGAAAACAGCGCAACAATGAATAATGTAATTAAAGCAGTAAAAGAGCAGGGGATTGAAGATAAAGATGTAAAAACAACTTCTTTTAATATTAATCCTCGTTACGAGTATTCAGAAGGAACTTACGGCAGAAGAACCCTTGTTGGATATGAAGTTGTTCAAAAACTTGAAGTAAAAATTAGAGATTTAGGAAAGATCGGAACAATTATTGAGAAAGCTGCAAGCTCTGGCGCTAATGAAATAAGCGATTTGCAAATGACTATTGATAATCAAGATGAATTAAAGAAACAAGCAAGAGAACAAGCAATTGCACAAGCTAAAGTAAAAGCAATAGAACTAAGTTCACAGCTCGGTGTTAAATTAGGAAAACTCGTCAGTTTTAATGAAAGCTTCTATGTTCCTCAATACGACGCCGGAATTTATATGGAAAAAGCAGCAGGAGGTGGTGAAGTTCCTGATATCCAGACCGGAGAAAACAAAATCTCTGTCTCAATTACAATAACCTACGAGATATATTAAACAGCAGAGCTTTTTTATCTCATCTTGCAAAATCAAAAATTTTGATACATGACAAAAAGTTGATACCATCAAATGTTCTTTAAAATAAATAAGGAGGTGATAGATTATGGAAATGGAAAAAGTTCTCGCTGAAATTGAATTTTCTCTGTCTTTGTTAGAACCGCCGGCTTTCAAAGTAAAACCGACGAACCTTTCATTCAAAAAGAGCTGGTTCTCCGGAATTTGGGCGAAATACAAACCAGAATGGTCTTCAGAAAGCGTAGATGTATTTATTCCGCACAATGAATTAAAAAAACCCTATTTTTTGCGCTCGGCCGCTGAAGAATTAGTAGGAAACCATGTTACTATTAAAGTTTATCCGTTGAGAATAGATGTAGACAAGCAGAACCGCGATCCGAGAAAGTGGCAAATTCCGATATTTACTATGTTTTCGTCGGATGATATGGCCACTGTCAAGATAGAAGCAGAAGAGATTAAATCAATTGGCTCTGACGCTGAAGAAATTAATATTAAGGAAGAAACTATAATTGAAAGAAGGGATTTTAAATTACAGGTGGTTAGTGTTGAATACCATCAAAATAAGAAGCGACCGAAATCAATTGTTTTTAGAATAACCGCTCCATCAAATTATCCCATTATTCGCCAAGACCAAAAGGTAAAGGATTTGGAAAAATGGGAAAAGCTGTTGGAACACAGCAAAAGAAAATCATCATTAACGGCAAGAAGATTTTTCTATAAAAAAAATGGAAAAAACAAAATGGAAATCGGTGGAAATAAAATCACTTTGCTTCCTTTTTTCTCTAAGAAAGAAAGAGAAGAACTGCAGTCCGAGGGTTATGTCGGAAAATTAAGAATAGTCTATTCTCAAGAAGCTCTTTAAGGCGCGGCCAAAACAAGTATCTACCGCGCTTTTTTAATTGGCTAAACCCGAAATCTGGCTTGCTCGAGAATGATGATGCTTTAGAAACCCTGATTTAGTTGACAAAATAATAGATTTGATTTAAAATTTAAAATAAAAATATTAAGCACATTAAAAATTAGAAAGGAGAAGATATGCTTTTTAAAAAGTTAATTTAGAGTCAGAAGAAACCAGAAACCAGAAAAAAGAAATTGAGAAAAGGAGAAAAAAGATGGGAAAGTACACGACATTACTAATTGTGGCTGTACTGTTGTTTGTAACTTCAGGATCAGCCAGTGCTCTGCCCGGAGCCATTTCCGCAACATTAGAAGATGGTTCTAGGGTCAACGCCAATATTTATGAGGCACAAGAAGATGTTTATCTTGATGGCGGGCCAGGTCAGAATGCTCCGTCAAATGCTGCCGGACTTCCAGAAGATGATTATTATTATCAGGTTACCGGTCCCTCGGGTGAGTCCTTGTTTTCATCGGATCCGATTGAATGTCGGAAGTTTCATGTAAATTCGTATGGCGTGATAGACCAAGTTTACAGCGCAATGTGTCCGGAAAAAATTAGAGGCAGATCAACAAGCGTTGATTGCACTCACAATACTGGGATTGATATTGACCATTCTGAATTAGGAGCGATAACGGTTCAACTTATGCCTTATGACAAGACGCCAAACAAAGGAAATGTTTTCAAGGTATGGGTAACGCCAGTTGATGATTTTGACCGTGACGCGCCTGGCAACTATTACGGGTTTGATCCTTCTTGTTCCAAAACAGATGTTTTTAAGGTTTTGCGAGGCAAGCCGTTTAATCCACCCATTCTGGAAGTAAGAAAATTTCATGATTTGAACGGAAATGGTTCTCGAGATTTAGAAGAGCCAGAAATCATTAGCTGGGAAGTAGAAATCACTGATCCTTTGGGTGTTGTTAATACCTATTATACTCCGGTTGAGATTCAAGCTATGCCCGAAGGAACATGGATGGTTGTTGAAAAGATTCCTTCGTATTGGTTACAGACCGCTTTGTATGTTGACGGTGTTAATCAAACTGTTTCAGCTGATGCTCAAATTCAGGTTGCCGGGGATTCAGGCGAAACTCACAGAGTCGTTTATGGAAACATTCAATTAGGCGACATTGTCGGCTATAAGTGGTATGACCGAGGTTTAGACGGATTTTGGGACTCAGGCGAACCGCCAATTTCAGACTGGCTAATTGAACTGGACGGGATTGCAGCTAATAGCTCTTTGGTCAGCTTAAGCGGCTATACCGATTCTACCGGTTGTATTTCTTTTGCCGATCTTCTGCCCGGGAACTATACCATTAGCGAAAAGATTCCGCCAGAAAATAATTGGTTCGGCAGTACCCCAACTTCGTTTGCGATTGAGCTCGCAGGAGGTGCGGTGGAAACAAGACAATTTGGTAATTTCTGTGTTGGTTCAGCTGACTTCGACACCAAGGGAGGTTGGCACAATGAAAACGGGCTTAATAAAATAAGCCAGGCGAATATTGACTATGTCAATTCTTTAGACCCTTACAATTCTGACACAGAATATTGGGAATCTGAACCATTTGACGGAACTTGGACGCCTTTGAATCCAGGCAATTATTTTGGCACTGGCACTTGGGCTGAAATTTCAGATTACTTGGTTTCACCGGTAAGTTCTGCACCGGCTCGTTTCCAATTAGCTCAACAACTTCTCGCTTTTACGTTTAATTGCCTGAATCGCTTG
>Ga0210003_1004582_pt1 | contig 10861 bp, 6 predicted proteins | sample LantaG_FD_182804 | JGI IMG/M metagenome (GOLD analysis project Ga0210003, IMG submission 182804) | Deep subsurface microbial communities from Baltic Sea to uncover new lineages of life (NeLLi) - Landsort_02402 metaG (SPAdes) (version 2) | ecosystem: Environmental > Aquatic > Marine > Oceanic >...
CGGACAAAGATTGAGAGAGAATGCATGCTCGGGTGCCCCACGGGGCGCCCCGGCGGCAACACGGAGAATTGTGATGATTAAGTTCGGACGCAGCTTGAACAAGACTGCCATAGCCTTGGGCCTGATGCTCGGCCTGGTGGCGGCGCCGGCGGCACTCGGCCAGGGCTTCGACATCGACTGGTCGACCGTTGACGGCGGCGGCGACATGTGGACCATCGGCGGTGACTACGAACTGTCCGGAACCATCGGACAGCACGACGCCGGGACCACCATGACCGGCGGCGGCTACTCGCTCAGCGGCGGGTTCTGGTTCGCCCCCGGCGGCAGCGGCCCCCAACTCTACCCAGGCGACATGGACTGCGATGGTGACGTCGATTTCGACGACATCGACCCATTTGTCCTGGCACTCGGTGGACAGGCCGGCTACGAGGCCCAGTTCCCCGACTGCATCTGGCTCAACGCCGACTGCGACGAGAGCGGTGGCGTCGATTTCGATGACATCGACGCATTCGTAGCCCTGATCGGCACCGACATCGGCCTGTAGTCACTAGCGCGACACGCCCGTGGCAGCCGTTTTATCGTCTGTCGCGGGCGTAGCCGTGGATTTCAAGCACGGGGACATGCGGGTTCCAAGTTCTGGTTCCAGAACCGGCAACGGGCCGGAGCCGCCCGCGCCGAGTCGTCCAGACGCACATCATCGTGGTTTGGTGTTTCGATCTACGTCGCTCCACTGTACAATGGCTAGCATCGCGGCGCCGCCGCGAGTGAAGGGAAAAGAGAAGCTCGGGTGATTGGCGGGTGCCCACATGTCTCGCGCACGCCAGCCGCACTCACAACCGGAGGACCAACGGATGAAGACACGATGTAAGTTCGCATTGGCGATTGCACTGGTCGGCTCGCTCTGCCTAGGAGCGGCGAACGCGGAACGAGGTACTGACACGGCCTTCACGTACCAGGGCCAGCTCAAGCTGGACGGCCATGCGATCACCGACCTCACCCTCATGCGATTCACCCTTTGGGACGCTGAGTCCGGCGGACTCCAGCTTGGATCAGCCTGCACGCCCCCGAGCGTCGACGTGGTTGACGGTCTGTTCACAGTGCAGATCCAGACAAACAACTTTGGCCATGGTGCCTTCAACGGCGCCCCTCGTTGGTTGCAGATCGCCATCTGGGACGCTGACGCCGTCACCTGGGTAATACTGGATCCCCGCCAGCCGATTACTCCCGTGCCCTACGCCATGTATGCCGCTGACAGCCCAGGTAGTGGTTGCCTGTGGTCGGAGAATGGCAGCGACATCTACTATAGCACCGGCGACGTCGGCGTCGGCACGACCAACCCCAGCTACCCGCTGCACGCCATCAGCGAGAATGGAGAAACCGCAGTCGCTGGTGAGAACCCCGGCGAGGCCACGTACGGATACCTCGGGCACGAGTTCGCCGGCGTCTATGGTCTGGGCTCCTGGGCCGGCTATTTCATTGGACGCGGTTACTTCTCCGGCGATGTTGGTGTTGGCACTACCAGTCCATCTGAGAAGCTCGACGTTGTCGGCACGGTAAAAATGACCGGCTTCCAACTCTCCAACGCGCCGTCCGCCGGTCATGTTCTGACCTCGGACGCCAGCGGAGTTGGTACCTGGCAACCGGGCGACGGTGGGTCGCTGTGGTCGCAGGATGGCAGCGATATCTACTTTGATAGTGGCAACGTCGGCATCGGTGCCAGCAGCGCGTCGTCCGCGCTATACGTGTATGAAGACGGACCGAGGGCGTTGATGGTGGACTGCGTATCCACCGGCACCCTCGGAGACGCCATCTACGCCCAGACCAGCGCGACGTTGGGCATCGGTGTCTACGGAAAGGCTGCGGCCACATCCGGCCAATGCGCGGGTGTCCACGGCGTGGCCTTCAGCCCGAATGGCAGAGGTGTGGTCGGCTACAACGGGAGTTACAGCGGCGATTGCGTTGGTGTCCTGGGGCGCAGCACTAGTCCCAGCGGCTACGCCGTCCGCGGCGAAGCAATCGGCACGTCGAGCGTCAATTACGGTGTGTACGGCGAGACCAGTAGTCCCTCCGGCTACGGCGTCTACGGCGTAGCGCCGGGCAACGGCAAGGGTGTGGCCGGCTTCAGCGGTGGAGGCGAAGGCTATCTCGGCTGGAACGGTGGCGGCATCTACGGTACCAGCGTCGACGGCTATGGCGTAAAAGGACACAGCACCAACGACTGGGCCATCTTCGGCCAAGTCCCGGCCGGCAGCACGCAGGCCGGCGTCGTCGGCGCCATCACACTTAGCAACGGCGCCATACAGTGGGTCCCCGAAAGCGGTGTCTGTGGCTCTTCAGAAGACGGCTACGGAGTCTCCGGCCGCGTTGACGGCGGCATGGCCATCTACGGCACCCATGATGACACCGGTAACTTCGGCTACCTCGCCACACCAACGGAAGGCGCCTACGGCGAACACGATGCCACCGGAAACTTCGGCCAGCTCGGCACGGCAACAGCCGGTGTCCACGGCGAAAGCAGCGTGTCCGGCGACTACGCCGTCTACGGTCTGCACACAGCCACCGATAGCGACGATCCCGCGATCTATGGCAAACATGCCGTCACGGACTGCTGCGGCGTCGGCGTCAGTGGTGTGGGCGGCTATTGCGGCGTCGAGGGGTTCGTCAGTCCCACCGGGACCAGCAGTTACCTTGGCGTACTCGGATTCGTGTCAGGCGGCAGCGGCACGAACTACGGCGTCTACGGATGGGCCAGCGGCGGGGCCATCAATTACGCCGGCTACTTCTCCGGCGACCTGCGCTGCACCGGGACACTCTCCAAGGGCGGCGGCTCGTTCATGATCGACCACCCGCTCGATCCCGAGAACAAGTATCTCTACCACTCCTTCGTCGAAAGCCCCGACATGATGAACATCTACAACGGCAACGTCGTCACCGACAAGGACGGATACGCGACCGTTGAGATGCCGGAGTGGTTCGAGGCCCTCAACATGGAGTTCCGCTACCAGCTTACGGTCATCGATGCCGCCGACAGCGATTCGTTTGTGATGGCGAAGGTCGTGCGGAAGATCGCGGGCAATCAGTTCACGGTCCGGACCAGCGAGCCGAACGCGGAGCTCTCCTGGCAGGTCACCGGCGTCCGTCAGGACGCGTTCGCCAACGCCAATCGCGTCCAGGTCGAGGTTGACAAGCCCGAAGACGAGCGCGGCACCTACATCCACCCGGAGGCATTTGGCCTCTCGGCCGACTTGCAGGTTGACAAAGTACGCGAGGCCAAGCGGGCAGCGCTGGTTGCGGACAAGGATTGAGAGAGAATGCATGCTCGGGTGCCCCACGGGGCGCCCCGGCGGCAACACGGAGAATCGTCATGATTAACTTCCAACGCACCTTGAACAAGACTGCCATAGCCTTGGGCCTGATGCTCGGCCTGGTGGCGGCGCCGGCGGCACTCGGCCAGGGCTTCGACATCGACTGGTCGACCGTTGACGGCGGCGGCGACATGTGGACCATCGGCGGTGACTACGAACTGTCCGGAACCATCGGACAGCACGACGCCGGGACCACCATGACCGGCGGCGGCTACTCGCTCAGCGGCGGGTTCTGGTTCGCCCCCGGCGGCAGCGGCCCCCAACTCTACCCAGGCGACATGGACTGCGATGGTGACGTCGATTTCGACGACATCGACCCATTTGTCCTGGCACTCGGTGGACAGGCCGGCTACGAGGCCCAGTTCCCCGACTGCATCTGGCTCAACGCCGACTGCGACGAGAACGGTGGCGTCGACTTCGATGACATCGACGCTTTCGTAGCCCTGATCGGCACCGATTCGTTGTAATCAGTCGTGTGACACTTCCGCGGCGGCTGGAGCATTGGTCGCCGCGGGGGCGTTCGCCGGCTCGGCCGCGCTCAGCCATGGGGCCACGTAGCGCTTGTTCCAGGCGTACAGCAGTATGGACGTGTGGTTGCCGACGTGCCCACTCCAGACCATCTCGGTTGTCCAGCGCTGCTGTGATACCTTCTGTCGCAGATCGGAAGACGTGACCGCGACATCCAGGTCGAAACCGTCCTTGCCTGCCGCGGCCGTGTCACGCCGATCGATGGTTCCGAACGTCTGCGTGCCCCATCCGAGAATCAGCCAGTCGTAGGGGGAGTAGAGGTTGACCAGCCGGCCGTCCACTCGCCGCAAGGCCCGTGTGAGGTCATAGCTGGGGCTGAGTGCCGGTTGCACGAGCAGCACGTTGCGCAGACCGATGCTTTCCGGCAACTCCTCGGCGACCAGGACCGCGACCCCGCCTCCGCCTGAATAGCCCACCAGGTCGATGCGCGCCGCGGCGTGTTGCTCGCGATATGCCACGATCTGTTTGGCCACCTCCACGGCCTGGGCGCGGTTGGCCTCGTAGTGGGTCAGGTGACCGAGGACGTCCAGCGCGGACCCGTGCCATTCGTGAAATCGAAACTCGGCTTGGACGCCGGCATCGACAAACGCCCGGCGAGCGCCCTCCAGTGTCCAGCGACCACCCCCAACCCCGGGGAACATCCACACCAAGCGCGCTTGCTCCGGATGCGCGTCGGGCGCCGGCGGCTGCTGACAGCCCAACTGGCCAAGTGCCAGTGCCGCCAGGAATACGGGCATTGCAGTTCGTCCCACGCTCATTGGGGACTCCGTGGCACAGAGATTGGTGCGCTTAGGCGCACCGTGCATGTTCAGCTACAGCATGACCCCCAACTGCTCGGCGGCCGCGTCGGCGGTCTGGTCGATTAGTGTGGCGATGGTCATCGGACCGACACCGCCCGGCACCGGCGTTATCAGCGACGCCGGCTCGATCGCGTTATCAAAATCGACGTCGCCGATGATGCCTTCGTTGTAGCCGGCGTCGACCACCACCGCTCCGGGTTTGATCCATCCGCCCTGCACGAACCGCGGTCGGCCGACAGCCGCGATCAGTACGTCGGCGTTCCGTACCAAGCTCGGCAGTGAGCGCGTCCGCGAGTGGCACAGCGTCACGGTGGCGTGCGCGTTGATCAACATCGACGCCATCGGCCGCCCAAGGATCGGACTCCGACCGATCACGATCGCGTGGCAGCCATCCAGTTCGACGTGGTACTCGGCCAGCAGCCTCATGATCCCGCGCGGCGTGCAGGATGTGTATGCCGGCATTCCCAGGATGGTCCGCCCCAGCGTCCCCGAGGTCACGCCGTCAACGTCCTTTCCAACCGGGATCGCCTCGAACGCCGCCCGCTTGTCGATCGGCTTGGGTACCGGATGTTGCAGCAGGATTCCGTGTACCCCCGGGTCGGCGCCCAGCTTGGTGATCTCGGCGACGAGTTCATCGGTGGATGTTCCCATCGGCATCTCGACCGCGAGCGATTTCATGCCGACCTGCTCACAACGCTTTCGTTTCATCTTGACGTATGTGTGCGAAGCCGGATCGTCGCCGACTATGATTGTCGCCAGCGTCGGAATCACCCCGGCGGCGGCGTGGATCTTCTTGACCTTGGCCGCGGCCTCCCCCAGAATCCGCCGAGCCAGCGCCCGGCCGTCCATCAATTTGGTCTTGCTGATTGCGTCCATGGTGGCACTATATCACCCCGTCGAGGGCTCGTCAGGTGTACTGTGTGCCGTGCGACGGCTTCTCGCGTCGGCACGCGACCGCGGATTGCGTTGAATGCGTCTTGACGCATCATCGCGCGCCGGCGATCAGCCTCTGCTCAGGATGGCCACGAAGGGGTCGATGTCGTCGAAGTCTACGCTGCCGTCGTCGTTGCGATCGGCGCTTGGCCAGTTGCGGGCGGGCTACTGTGGCCCGGCGGAGCTTCCTGGGCCGCTGGCCCGCACTAGTTGCGACGGGGGGCGCGGCGGTGTAGAATACGGGTCGATACATGACGTGCATGTCCGGGCACAGTTGACATCAGCGGGGCGAGCTGCGAGGCGTTGCCATGGCCGACATCACAACGCGAGTCGTTCAGCCGATACCGAAGTCAATAGAGGCGCTGCAATGAGTGACGAGTTCTATTCTACGCCCGTTCTGGTTGTGGGCATCGGCGCCTCGGCGGGCGGCATTGAGGCGCTGAAAGAGCTTTTCACGGCCATGCCGTCGGACAACGGAATGGCCTTCGTGGTGATCCAGCACCTGGAACCGACCCACGAAAGCCGAATGGCGGACATCCTGGGCAAGTGTACCAGCATGAACGTTGTCCAGGCCGAAGACGGCATGCCGGTGCGGGCCAACCGTGTCTACGCTAATCCCCCCGGCAAGTACTTGTCCGTCGACGCGGGACGGCTGGTCCTGAGCGAGCAGTCGGAGCGGGACCGCATCCGGATGCCGATCGACTTTTTCCTGACGTCCCTGGCCGAGGATCAGCACGAGCGGGCGGTCGGCATCATTCTCTCGGGCAGCAGCGGCTCGGACGGAACGCGGGGCGTCCGTGTGGTTCGCGAGGCTGGCGGGCTGTGCATGGCGCAGGATCCGGAGACCGCCCAGTTCCCAGCGATGCCTCAAAGCGCGATCGACACCGGCCTGGTGGACCACGTCCTGCCGGTGGCTCAGATGCCCGCGGCACTGACGAGCTATGCGCGGCACGCGTCGCACCAGGTGATGGGGCCCGCCGGCACGGCGGCGGAGACCACGTCGGACGACCTGGAGTCCATCCTCAGGCTCCTGCATGTCCGCACGAACAGCGATTACCGGCACTACAAGAAGACCACCATCGCTCGCCGCATCCAACGCCGCATGGGAATCAAGCAGGTCGGCGGGATGGCCGACTACCTGAAGCTGCTCGAAGAGGATCAAGGGGAGCTGGCGCAGCTTTCCAGTGACATGCTGATCAGCGTCAGTTCGTTTTTCCGAGATCCCAAGGCCTTTGAGGAACTGCGCGAGAAGGCCGTTGTCCCGCTGGTCGCCAGTCGTGACCCCGACAGCCCGTTGCGGGCATGGGTGCCCGGTTGCGCAACGGGCGAGGAGGCCTACTCCGTGGCCATGCTACTGCTGGAGGGCGTGGCCTCCACAGGTACCGCCCGCCCCGTCCAGGTGTTCGCTTCGGACGTGGACGACCATGCGCTGGAGGTGGGCCGGGCGGGGGTCTACGCCGAGAGCATCGCCGAGGCGATCTCGGCGGATCGACTGGAGCGGTTCTTTGCCAAGCAGGGCCAGAAGTACCGGGTCACAAAGCAGCTTCGCGAGGTGGTGGTTTTCTCGCGACAGGATCTGATCACCGACCCGCCCTTTTCGAAGCTCGACCTGATCAGTTGCCGCAACGTCCTGATCTACATCGAACCGGCCGTCCAGAAGAGAATCCTCTCGCTGTTCAGCTTCGCCCTGACCCCGGGCGGGTACCTCTTCCTGGGCAAGTCCGAAGGCATCGCCGAGATGGAGGATCTCTTCGAGCCGGTTTCCAAGCGGAGGCGGATCTACCGCTCAATCCAGTCGAACCGCCAGGCGGTTGCCGCGTTTCCGCTGCATACCGGCGGCAGGCCCGTCGGCGTCTCCGAGCGCAGACCGGCCCCGCCACCGGCCGCCGGCGCTCTGGTGGCGGCCAACCAGGAGGTGCTCCTGAGGCACTTCAAAGCCAGCACCGTGCTGGTCAATCCCCAGGGACAGATACTTCATTTCTACGGCGAGACCGAGAGATACCTGGGCCATCCGAAAGGGCTGGCCAGCTTGAACGTGCTGGACATGACCACGGGGACGCTCTCGGTGAAGCTGCGCCGGGCGATGGAGAAGGCCCTCCAGCACGACGAGGCGGTCACGATTCCGCGCGTGCCCAACCCCCGCGCGGGGAGGCCGGCGGCGAATCTGACGGTCATGCGGGTTGCATCCGCGCTGGAGGCCGACAAGCTCCTGGCCATCATCTTCGAGGACGCGCCCGAGTCGCATCCGCCGGATTCCACACCCCCCGGGGCGGCGGCGGATGAACCGCTTGTGGCCCAGCTTGAGCAGGAGGTGAAGACCCTTCGGAACGAGCTCCGGACCGACGCCGAGGAATTCGATACCGCCACCGAGGAGCTCAAGGCCGCCAATATTGACCGCTTGCAGGTCTCAGAGCCGCCGAAACGCAACGGCACGTCAGAGGCGCCCGCAAAAGAGTGCCCGCAGTGCCATGCGTTAGAAGAAGTCATGTCCATGAACGAAGAGTTGCAGTCCGCCAACGAGGAGTTGGAGGCCTCGAAGGAAGAACTGCAATCGGTCAACGAGGAGCTGACCACCGTCAACAGTCAACTCAGCGAGAAGCTGGCCGAGCTCACGGCCACCAACGACGACTTGGCCAATCTGCTGGGGGCCACGGAGATCGCCACCGTATTCCTGGACAGCCAACTGCGCATCAAGCGGTTCACTCCGCGGGCCACGGAATTGCTCAACTTGATCCCCGGAGATCTGGGGCGGTCGATCGGCCACATCACCCAGAACTTTGACGGAAAGGAACTCGCCGCCGAGAGCGAGAAGATGCTCAAGGACCTGGCGCCGGCGGAGAGGGAAGTGCAGACCCGCGATGGCCGCTGGCACACGATGCGCATCCTGCCGTATCGCACGCTCGACGATCGCATCGACGGCGTGGTCATCACCTTCTCCGACGTGACCCGTCTCAAACACGTTGAACAGGAACGCCGCGAGTTGGAGGGCCGCGTGCTGCACTCCCAGAAACTGGAGAGTCTCGGCGTGCTAGCCGGCGGTGTTGCCCACGACTTCAACAACCTGCTCACCGGCGTGCTCGGCAGCGCCGGCCTGGCGCTGGAGTTGCTGCCGGAGAATGAGCCGGCGCGCAAGCTGATCGAACACATCGAACGTGCCGGACAACACGCTGCCGACCTGACACGACAAATGCTGGCCTACTCCGGGAAAGGCCACTTCGAGGTTGTCGTGGTCAACCTCCCGGAACTCGTGCGGGACATGGCCGAACTCATGAAGTCGTCGATTTCCAAGAAGGTCGCGCTAGAGTTCGACTTTCCGAGTAACCCAACCTTGATCGAGGCTGACGCCACCCAGCTCCGGCAGCTAGCCATGAATCTGATCATAAATGCCGCGGAGGCGCTCGGCGACACGGGCGGCTCAGTGATCGTTCGCACCGGTGTCATCGACGCGGATGGCGCTCTCCTGGCCACGATGCAGCACGAGGAAGACGTGCCCGAGGGGCGCTACGTGTTCATCGAGGTCACGGACACCGGCTGCGGCATGGACGCCGAAACCCAGGCGAAGATGTTTGACCCGTTCTTCACCAAGAAATTCACCGGCCGGGGCTTGGGGCTGGCCGCGGTCCAGGGCATCGTCCGCGGACATCGCGGGGCTTTCCAAGTGCGCAGCACGCCCGGACAGGGAACGTCTTTCCGGGTCTTGTTCCCGGCGTCGAAACAGCCTCTGGTGCGCCGTATCGCCGAGGATCCGACTTCGGCGAAGCCGTTCATGACCGGCACGGTGCTCGTGGTGGACGACGAAGATATCGTCCGTTTGGTGGCCCAGCAGATACTGGAGCGCGCCGGATTCACGGTTCTGACAGCCGACGGCGGCCGCGCGGCGCTCGAAATGTTCAATGAACATCTTGAGCGGATAGACGTCGTGCTGCTAGACCTGACGATGCCGGACCTGGGCGGGGACGAGGTGTACCGAGAGATGCTGGGCATCCGGCCCGCTGTGCCGGTCGTCGTTCTAAGCGGGTACAACAAAGAGCACGTCACGGAGCGTTTCGCCGGGATCGGGCCGGTGGAGTTTCTGTCAAAGCCCTTTAAGGACGGCGACCTGATCGCGAAGGTCGGCGCCGCCATTGCAGAGCACCATGCGGATGCGGGGTGACTTCCGTGGCCCGGCAGAGCCCACTCCGCTGACGAGGCGGGGGCGCTACGATGAACCGGACGGTTCGGACGGTGAAGCCCTGACTCCGAGGTTCCCACACTCGTTCATCATCGCGTTTGGGCGGCAACATCGGGAAGCAAGAGGCCTCCGTCGCCCGGCGATTAGCGGAACTAGCCGCGGACCCCGGTCGGGTGGCCCGGGCTCTTTGAGGCTGGGGACTCGATTCTCCTTCCGCTCCGCCGAATCGCGGCGGGTGGCCCGGGTTCTTCGAGGCTGGGGCGTCGATTCTCCCCTCCTCCCACGCCGAGCGAGCCGTCAGCTATCAGCCGTCAGCCACGCACGAGCCTTCAGCCGGGTAGCCGGGCTCTTCGGGGCTGGGGCGGCGACCCCCGGGTGCCATGCCCCCGGCTTTTCGCGTCGGCATGTCGTCCGACGGAAGCCACGCCGACCACCGATCGCCGCACCCCGGCCGAGAGGCCCGGGCTCTTTGAAGCTGGGGCGTCGATTCTCCCCTCCTCCCACGCCGAGCGAGCCGTCAGCTATCAGCCGTCAGCCACGCACGAGCCTTCAGCCGGGTAGCCGGGCTCTTCGGGGCTGGGGCGTCGATTCTCTCCTCCGCCCCGTCGGATCGCGGCGGGTGGCCCGGGTTCTTCGAGGCTGAGGACTCGATTCTCCTTCCGCCCCGCCGGATCGCTGCGGGTGGCCCGGGTTCTTCGAGGCTGAGGCGGCGATTCTCTCCTCCGCCCCGTCGGATCGCGGCGGGTGGCCCGGGCTCTTCGGGGCTGGGGACTCGACTGTTCCATCCGCCCCGTCGGATTGCGGCGGGTGGCCCGGGTTCTTCGAGGCTGGGGCGTCGATCCTTCCCACCTCCCACGCGACCGGCGACCCCGACCAGCGACAATCCCACTGGCCCCCGGGACACGGCCACTCCTCGATCGCGCTCTATCCGGCGTCCGCAGGGACCGCTACCATATCTATCGTAATAACTCCCATAAACGCCGTAACAGTAAAAATAGCGATATTAAACAAGCATAGCGCGATTTGGTGCAACTAAATCGATATGGTGTGGATGCCAATAGATA
>Ga0210003_1004587_pt1 | contig 10858 bp, 3 predicted proteins | sample LantaG_FD_182804 | JGI IMG/M metagenome (GOLD analysis project Ga0210003, IMG submission 182804) | Deep subsurface microbial communities from Baltic Sea to uncover new lineages of life (NeLLi) - Landsort_02402 metaG (SPAdes) (version 2) | ecosystem: Environmental > Aquatic > Marine > Oceanic >...
TACCGATACAACCGCCATATCGGGTCGAGTAACAATAATTGTTATAGGCCGGGACTTGTAATTGTTGCCGTCAATCTCATTCGGGTCATCCGGATTTATATTGGCATCCAGTGTATCTTCCAGGACGGCATCGTAAGCATCGCACCAGGGAGTAATATACCACTGGCCCTGCACATCATCAAGTCCGCCAATTTCCTCCGGCTGTGGTATCCGTACACTGACTACCTGCTCGTAACTTTCGCCGACTTCAAGCAGTCCCTCGTGGGTGAATCTTCCCAATAAGAGGTCTTCGGGATGATCAAAGCCGGGATGCGGCCTGTTCTTGTCTCTGGTTAGCCATATTGTATCGTTCCAGCTATCGCTGTTCGTCCAATTGCTAACAACGGTTGGCCCCATTCCCAGATTCGTTACTGTATATCGAACTTCAATCCAAAGACCGGAAATCGCCTGGTCCGGCGCGAATACATCGCTTGTTACAAGGTCGGGTGCGGGAAGAGGTTCGACGTATAACGGCAGCAGGATTAGAGCATTGTTATCTTCATTAGGGTATTCATCTATCTGCCATGCACAATCCGCGGCTACGACAATATACATATCACCGCGCATACGCTCGGGGATAACCAGACTGCCCGTCTGAGTCATATAGCTCTGGCCCGGGGCAAGAGCCGCACCATTGTCAAATTGTCCAAGCAACGTATCATCAGTGCTGTATTCATCATCAAGAGAAAGATAAACCCCATCTTTCCAGTAGGGCTTCTGTGTTGCGGCGGCACCCTGATTGATAATGACAAACTCAAGCGATATTGTTCCGCCGGCTGCAACTTGATCCGGTGCCGTTACTGACAGTACCTGAAGGTCCGGATGCGGCGGGAGATTTATAAGTATCGCATCATCATCGAGAGTCATATTATTATCAGTAGCACCGCCTTCATATAGCCCTCTGTCTCCGGTGGTCAATCTTGGCACATTGGTTGTTACCCGAATCCTGTAAGAGCCTTGTATGTTCTCGGGAAGTGTAAACTGTTCTCTGCGGGTATATGACATCCCGGCACCAAGGCCGTTGCCGTATACGAATTCTCCAAGGCGATATGTCCTGGTTCCATCGAGAGTCTGTAATTCCACGCGGTCCGTCCAGTTCCCCGCGGCGTCACCTAATCCGTTATTTAGAACCGTCCATTCAATATCTACTCTGGTCCCGGAGTCAACTTCAATTGGCGCGACAATTTCCGTAACGATCAAGTCCGGCGTGGGAGTAAAGGCTATTTCCACTTGCGCGGATACATTTCGGTTATTATCGGTGTGTATGGATTCGTATGGCCCGCCGGTCTGGATCACGACATAATAAATCCCCGGTGTAAGATCATATGGCAGGAAAACATCTACCGAGCGTGTGTAGCCGCTCCCAACGGCCAGTGCACCCATATGATCAAAACTGTCAAGCCATTCTGACAAGCCGCTTCCGTCAGATTCGGTTGCAAGTATTACAGAATCAGACCAGGTTGTCTTGTCGGTTGTTGCGATGCCCTGGTTAGATACCGTCCATGATACATTTAATGTTTGTCCCGTATTGGCTGTGGACTCAGCTATGACAGTATCTACAACAAGGTCGGAGTATGGCTTATAAGCAATTTCGAGCATTGCCGCTGGTTCAGCAATGTTGTTTGCTTCAGAATTGCCTTCAGGAACAATCTCATTGCCATCGGTTATCACGAACAGATGGTAATTACCGCTAACTCCACCGGGCAGGACTATAGTTTCGTTTCGGGAATAGCTTTCGCCGACGTTCAGAATTCCCGTGTGGTTATATTCTGCTATCACATGATCATACTGGCCAAAAGGATATGTGTCCTGTGACAAGATAACTTTGTCAGTCCAGCTACTGATATTTCCGGCAAAAGTTCCGATGTTGGCTACCGTCCAGGAAACATCTATAGTAGCAGGATTTCCGACAGCCAGCGAGGGAGCCGTAACTTCCGTTACCGCCAGGTCTGCCGACGCAAGCAGAATCGAAACTGGATAGGTATTATTGTCTTCATTTTCCTCCGGCTGGTCGCCGTTTGGATTAGTGACGAATAGAATATAACGATTTCCGAACCCAGTATTAGGAACGGTGATATTACGCGTAACTGTATAGGATTCGCCGTTGGAAAGCGGAGAATTGCCCCCCGCCCAATACGAATCCGCCAGGGTATCACCGCTGTCAAGTATTGTATCGTCGGAAAAATAAATATGGTCGAACCAGCCGAGTTGCGTATCCGGAGTACCATCATTAATAACTGTCCATGTAACCTCGATAGTTTCACCGAGACTCGCTGAAGCCGGACCGCCGGCAGAAGATACTGTAAGGTCCGGGGCATCAAGCAGTAAGGGCACTGCCGTCCAGTTATTACCGTCGGATGTCTCCGACTGGTCGCTGCTCCAGTCTGCATAGAATATCAGGAAGCGATTGCCCGTCGCTATATCCGGGATATTGACATCCATCGTGATTGTATAATCGCCACCTGCAGCGAGCGGAGTATGCGAAGCCGTCGAATAGGATGCAATACGTGTATAATTACCGAAAAAGTTCGCATTTTCAGATATATAGACAGCATCTTCCCAATCCGCCATAGCATCTGAAGAGCCCTGGTTGGTAACGGTCCAGGAGATCTGAATAGTCTGGCCCAGAACGGCGGACAGCGGAGCCGTCGTATCCGAGACAATAAGATCTGGTGCTCCAAGACTGATTTCCATTGCTGCCAGTACATTATTGGCCTCATCTGTCTCGTAGTTTTCATCCCTGCTGTCGGTTACAAAAAACAGGTACCATGTGCCGTCGGAAACATTCGGAATTGTAACTGTCGCATCTATCGAGTAGCTTTGCCCGGTTTCCAGGGGCAGTTGTTCTGAAATAAGAAGGTCGCAGAGTTTTGTGTCATATATCTCAAAAGTATCATTATTCGAAAGATAAACGGTATCATACCAGGGGCCGGAGGCAGTTTCATTGCCGGCGTTTGAAACCGTCCAGGAAACATCCATCGTATCACCGATTGTGGCCGATGCAGGTGCTGTGGCCGTAAGCAATTGGGGGTCCGGACCGGTAAGGTCAATTTCAAGTGAATACACGTTATTTGTCTCATCACTTTCGCCCTGGTCGGATCTTCTGTCCGTAACAAATAATAAGTAATGAGTACCGGCTGCCACAGAGGGGATGATAATATCTTTATTAAAACCATAGCTTAACCCCGCCGGTAAAGGCGAATTTAGAGACATATCATATTCGGACACAAGCGTATCAACACCCACCTCATATGTTGTGTTGTCGGATAAAAAGACAGCATCATACCAATCCGCCAGGGCATCGAAGCCTCCCTGATTTGTAACCTGCCAGAATACATCGATTGTTTGGCCGACAATGCCTGTTGCCGGGGCAGTAGCGTTAAAGAGGACCAAATCGGGGACGTTTAAACTAAATTGCAAAGCAAAGACATTGTCGTCTTCGTTGCCTTCAATCTGGTGATTATAATAATCCGTAATAAACAGCAGGTACTGGGTTCCGGTGATATCCCCCGGAATAGTGATTTGCTTTGTAATGGTATAACTGGCACCAGCTACCAGTGGCGTCTGGTCATAGGTCAATTCCTCTGTTATTTTCGTATCAAAACCATAGATATCATCCTCAGAGACATAAATACGGTCTTGCCAGTTAGATAAAGCTGTTGTGAAACCCTGATTTGTAACAGTCCAGCTTACTGTGATTTTTTCGCCGGGAAGCACGGTTAGCGGGGCCGTTGCATTCGTAACTTCCAGATTCGGGCCGCGCAGTTCGATTGGGACGGCGATAATATTATTATCGGTATTGGCCTCAAGCTCTTCGGCACTTCCGTTTGCCACGAACAAAAGATACTGACTGCCGACTACATCTTCGGGTATGGTGGCATTTACCGTCATTGTATAGCCGGCACCGACGTTCAGGGGGGTATAGCTTGAAGCTGATTCGGAAACCAGCAGAATATCTGAGCTGCCGACAGTCGTATTTGAGGAAATATATACATAATCCGACCAATCCAGCAATGTTGCGGCTGCGCCTGCGTTGGTTACCGTCCAGGAAAGCTCTATTGTTTCACCAAGCAGCGCCGTAGCCGGGGCTATTGGATTTGAAAGCACCAGATCAGTCGCTCCGAGCAGGATCGGCAGAGCCATCTCGTTATTATATTCGTCAGTTTCATACTGATTCGCATTACGGTCGGTCTTGAATACTATAAACCGGTTGCCTATACCTGTATTTGGAACAGTAACTGTTATATTAAAGGTATAACTTTCGCCGGGCGCAAGTGGGATATAGTCGCTTGCGGGTTGCGAAATAACCAGAGTATCCCCATAGCCTATAGTATTATTGTCGGAGATGTAAACATAATCATACCAGTTTGCAAAAGCACCGACACTGCCGGAATTAGTAACTGTCCAGGAGATATCTACTTCCTGGCCGAGAAAGACCTGTTCCGGAGCGGAAATATTTGAAATGACAAGGTCCGGCATCGCAAGCTCAATTGGCAGCGTAAAGAAATTATTGTTTTCATTTAACTCGCTGCGTAAATTGGATCTGTCGGCCTTGAAACGCAGAGCCCATTCGTAAGTGTATAGATTTTGGTTCGGAAGCGTTACATTTCGAGTAATAGTATAGCTTTCGTCCGGTTCAAGCGCATCCGGCAGAGATACGAGTTCCTGTGTTATATAATAGTCCGTCCATGAAGACCAGGGTGAAGTACGGCGAGACAGATAGATACCATCATACAAAGTGCCCGTAACAGGCTCATTGCCCTGATTCTGGACTGTCCAGGAGACCTCAATAGTCTCGTTTATCGCCGCCGAAGGAGGGCCTGTTGCTGAAACCACCACCAAATCGGGTCCGGCAACTACAATTGGTACCGCAAAAGTGTTGTTAGTCTCGTCAAGCTCACCCTGCATGGCGGTGTCATCTGTTACAAAAACCAGATATTGGGGTACCCCATAAAGTCCAGAGGGTATATTGACTGTTATACTCGCATTTACCGTATAACTGCCGTCGGCTGCAAGCGGGGTGTAACTGCTCGTGGATATCGAGTAAAGCTGGCTGTCCATCCAATCCTCCTTGTTCTCATTGGCGGATAAATACACCCTGTCATACCAATACGAGGCGTTAGCCGGAGCTTCCCCCTGGTTTTTGACCGTCCAGGAGACATTTACCGGCTGGCCTACGATGATCGTTGCTGGTGCTGTGGCTTCCGTGATTATAAGGTCAGGGGCGAGCAGTTCGATGGGAACTGCATAAGTGTTATTATCGTTGTCTAATTCCGCCTGACGGCCGCTTTCATCTGTAACAATGATCAGATATTGCGACCCCATCTGGCTTGAAGACTGAAGTGTCCAAGTCTTGGCAAAGCTATAGCTTGCGCCAACATCAAGCGGGGTAGTGTTGGTTCTTGTAAGATAAGCAACGTATACGTCACCGCTGTCATAGACGTCGTCATCGGACAGATAGATGCGGTCATACCAGTAGGAACTTGCCGCAGGGGCGGTTCCCTGGTTTTGCACTGTCCAGGAAACAGTAATCGACGAACTCAAAGGCGCCTGTGCCGGTGCGGTTGCATCTGTAATTACGAGATCCGGCGCCATCACTTCAAATGGCAAAGCTATTACATTATTGGTTTCATCGGTTTCCCCCTGGTAGTTCTCAATATCGGCAATAAAGAGGATGTAATTACTCCCGATGGCATCATCGTCAACGGTTAATGTTTCCTCTATTGTATAGGTTTTTCCCGCTGTCAACGGCAGTTGATCGTAAAGGTCAAACCAATATGCTGCTACATCCGTGTCATCAAGCTGGTCGTCAATGGAGAAATAGATACCGTCATACAAATATGTTGCCCCCGCATCTATGCTGCTGACATTTGTTACTGTCCATGATACGTTTATCTCCTCGTCCACATTCGCCGAGGCCGGTGCGACCGCGTTGCTGATAACAAGGTCAGGGCCATCCAGCTCTATTGGCACGGCAAAAACGTTATTATCCTCATTGGTCTCTTTTTGATCTTCATAGCGGTCGGTTATAAACAGTAAATACCTGCTGCCCGCGGAATAATAGTAGTCTATGTCAATAGATGTGGATATGGTGTAGTCGTCCCCCGGGTCTAAGTCATACCAAGTACTCAAGTAAGTGTAGCCCATTATACGGTCATCCTCTGATGCGTCGAAGACCGTATCATCGGACAGATATATACAGTCCTGCCAACTGTTGGCAGTAACTGTGCTTGTCAGACCCTCGTTTCTTACGATCCACGACACATCGATTGTCTCACCCAGCGTAGCTGAATTCGGAGCGGTGAAAGATATGACAACAAGATCCGGCCCTCGAATGGTGATTGCCGTCGCCTGTAAGTTGTTGCTGTTGTCAAGTTCGGGTATATCGTTCCAGGAATTTGTCAGAAACAGCAGATAATAATCGCCCAACTCGTCAATACTGATGCTCATTGTGACCGTGTAGCTTTCTGTCGGGGCAAGCGGGGTAGAGGCATCTTTCCATTCATCTGCCAGCGAAATGTCGCCGGGATCATAAATATTGTCCTCAGAAAGGAACACACTATCCTGCCAGCCATTAACGGCATCGGTATCTCCCTGGTTGGCAACCGTCCAGGAAATATCAAAGCTCAGGCTATTGTCGACCACCGCAGGAGCAGTAAAATCCACGGCGACCAAATCGGGACCATGAATCAATAAAGTTGTGGCAATTGCGTTATTGGCTTCATTTGTCTCAGTTAGTTCATTCTGTGCATCGGCAACGGCAATGAGATAACGGCTGCCGCCGGAGACGTTAGTGAGATTGAAAAAAACTGTAACTTCATAGCTTTCGCCCGGGGCTAACTCTTTGAAGTCTTCACCATCCGATATAAACTCATAAGTTAAATAATCGTCCTCCGCATCCAGAACATCATCGTCGGACAGATATAATTCGTCCCACCATATACCTATCGCATCAATACTCCCGTTATTAGTAACAGTCCAGCCGACCTCGATCATATCACCAAGGTTAGCTTCGTTTCCCGGAGGGCCGCGAACACTATCAATTCGCAGGTCAACATCAGGCGCAGAAAGCCCTATCTGTACCGCAATAATATTGTTCGTCTCGTCCGATTCAGGCTCATCTTCATACCTGTCAGTAATAAAAAGCAGGTATCGATTGCCCGGAGCGGTATTTGGAATTGCCACCTGCTCGGTAATTGTGTAGCTTGCCCCCGGCGCCAAAGGCTGCTCGTCCAGAATGTCTCTGTATATCAGCGAAGTATCATTGTCATCCCTGATTGTATCGTCTGAAATATATACCCGGTCGGTCCACATTGAAGAAGATGTGGCATCTGCACCCTGATTCTCAACTGTCCAGGAAACTTCAATCGCATCAAGTATTGTCGCCGTCTCTGGTGCTAATGTATTTGTTATAGCAAGGTCCGCGCTTAATAACAAACGTGGTTCGAGTTGCTCAAGAACCATGCACGGGCGCTGGTTTGAGGATAAATTGTGTGATTGTACAGCCGACTTATCGTTGGAAGTAAAACGGCTCAAATACGCCTTCATGGTTGTGAATATACCTGAAGTACCCAACTTTCCTCCACTTCCAACGGCCTATATGTTTCAAAAATATAGAACCAAGCAAGCTGTCACTATACTCAACGATAATCTTTTTCTGAGAACATTTTAGAAGATGAAACCTATTTATTGCTTTTAACAAAGATTGCTCTAAGAATCAAGGTTTTTCTTGACTTTTATAAGCCCCCCCCCAAAAAAGCCCATCAAAAATGCCCCTATCTTCTTATATTTCAGCTACATATGTAAAATTATGATTTTTCAAATCTTTAATGAATTTTGACTACTTTTTTGCTAAAAATAAACAAACCTTTGAATCGGCTATTGTTTAATATGAAAAAACCTTGAGGAAGCCATAACAATCTTGTGACGAGGTGGAAAGACACATAAATTACATTGCCCTGGTTGTTGTTAGATCTCATGTGGTTTATGCAGGCGGCCTTTGTCATGAATTATACCCTCGGGTCGGCAATTCAATGCTCTGATACTTTTATTCATCCAAATACCGCTTCTGAGAAATGATCCCTCGGCTTGTTGTCCAATAGTCATTCCAAATCAATTATTGATCTATTTTTGAATCTCCGACACTGCCCCAAAAACGCAAGTTGTGGATTCGGTGCTTTTGAACTTACGATTCGATAGTGTAAACCTTAGTGGTTAGTATAGGTGACCATTATGAATCCTTGCTGATAACCGCGGTCATCCACTCAAATCGGGGCGACTGGACTTGAACCAGCGACCTCTTGACCCCCAGTCAAGCGCGCTACCAAACTGCGCTACGCCCCGTAACGGATGTTGATTATATGACAAGACGGTTAAGAAAACAAATAAATTCTCAAAATTCACCGATACTTAATCGCACTTGACGAATAATCTTCATTCCCATAAAATCTCCGTTAATCCTCAATAAAGTGACTTGCACCCCGCTATTATCGAGAAAAATCGGAAGATTACATAGGAATTATCATGAAGAATCAAAAAAATGTAATCATGGCAATGGTAGTTTTACTTGCCGGTTTAACCTTAGCAGGTTGTACAGTCCAGGCTCCCCCTGAGCTGACGAAAGCTTCGATAAATGATAACCTGGCGACAATTCAATCAATCCTTTACCACTCGTGAAGATCGCTTCGGCCAGACTCCTCTGCATGACGCGGCTCAATATGGTTACAAGGATATAGCCGGGCTTCTCATCGATTACGGGACGGATGTTAACGTCAGAGATAAATTCAGGTGGACTCCTCTGCACGCGGCAGTCGCAGGGGGGCATAAAGATATGGCCGAGCTTCTCATCGCAAATGGAGCGGATGTAAATGCAAAAGATATCACGGGAGTCACTCCTTTACATTGGGCGGCAGTAAGAGGATACAAAGAAATGGTCGAACTGCTGATTGCCAATGGGTCGAAAGTTAATCCTAAAGATAAGGATGGTACTACTCCTCTTAGTTGTGTTGTCTGGCAAGGTTATGAGGAAATCGCCGAATTGCTCCGCACGCAAGGGGCCGTCGAGTGATAGGAAATATACATCTCAATAACTTTTAGCTCTTGCTTGTAATGGTCTGTTCGTTCCGACCCGCATACATTCAATCTTTAATCTCAATACAAAAATATTTTCAGCACATTTCCGGCAGGAGCGGTTCTCGAACCGTCTCTACTGTAGCCATTGGGGGAGTTGGTCGGGGGTGGCATTTTGCCACAGACCTTTTTTGCCGCTGCGGGCGAGGGATTGTAATTGCTTGTACTTATTGTAAAAACTATGGCTAAAACGGGTATCGGCGTAGGCGTAGCCTTCGGTTAGTAGTGCTTCATTTAAGAAGCTGCCACCCGGCAATTTAACATAAGCTAAGAGCCTGCCGTACTTGCCTCTGGTGGGATTTGGCGCATCGAGGTAAACGGCGACGGATTTTCCGAGGGCTAATTTTTTCGTGAATTCCGCGGCTTCCGGGCCGAAGTATATCACGCCGGATTGTTCGCTGCCGGTCTCAGGCGTGTCGATCCCTAAAAGCCTGATTCGAGTGTGTCCGTAGCGGCCATCGGGGATATCGATATCGAATGTGTCGCCGTCTATAACATTTATGACGGCGAAGGTTTTGCCGTGATACTTTTCGACGTCGGAGGCTTTCGCCTGTTCTTCGGATTTGGGCGTTAACTGCCGGCCGCGGCCGATCAGGTTGTGGTCGAGCCAGATAAGGAACATGACCATCAGCAGGCACAGAAAAATGATACCGTTCTTCCGGCGTCTGCTCATGGCAAAAGCGGGTTTATCCTGTTCAGGCTGCATTCGGCTGTCATTAAATTGCGAATCGAGCTGAGCGAAACAAATCACGCATTACGCGTCTCAGCGGGTTTGTTCAACTCAAAGGCTCCACAAACGGCCTCGAGGGCTTGATCGGCCTGGTCCTCGTCCACAGAGCAACTGATACGAATTTCACTGGTCGTAATCGAATCGATATTGACCTTAGCTTCCGCCAGGGCCCCGAACATCTTTTCAGCAACGCCGTAATGGCTTCGCATCCCGACGCCGACGACAGAAATCTCGGCAATGTCCCCTCGAACGAAAACGTCCTGGCAATCAATCTCGCTTTTGATTTGCTCCACAGCTTCCTTGGCTGCGGCCAAATCCGAAACATTAATCAGAAAAGACAAGTTTGCCTTTTCCGGACTGAGTTCCGTCTGAACGATGTCATGGACAATCACTTTGGCCTTTGCCAGACGAGCGAAGACCTTTGCGGCATTGCCCGGTACGTTTTTAATGCCTACAAGGCCGATCTTTGCCATATCTCTCTGTATTGTCGCGCCTGAAACTACTATACCTTCCATCTGTGGCACCTCATGAGTAATTATTGTCCCCTCTATATCTTCGCTACTGCTTCTTACGTGAATTGTCACATCATACTTCTTGCCGAACTCGATGGCCCGGGGATGCATGACGCCGGCTCCGAGGCTGGCCATCTCGAGCATCTCGTCGTAGCTGATTTGTTTGAGCTTGACGGCACTTTTGTATATTCTCGGATCCGCACTGTAAATGCCATCGACATCGGTATAAATTTCGCAGAGTTTGGCTCCCAGGGCTGCAGCCAGTGCGACTCCGGTCGTGTCCGAGCCGCCTCGGCCGAGCGTGGTGATATTCTCATGCTCGTCGATGCCCTGAAAACCTGCGACAATTACGACCTTACCCTGTTCCAACTGCCTGTGAATTCGCTCGGCATCGATACTAATGATCCGTGCCTTTGTGTGGAAACTGTCAGTCATCATTCTGATCTGG
>Ga0210003_1004588_pt1 | contig 10857 bp, 9 predicted proteins | sample LantaG_FD_182804 | JGI IMG/M metagenome (GOLD analysis project Ga0210003, IMG submission 182804) | Deep subsurface microbial communities from Baltic Sea to uncover new lineages of life (NeLLi) - Landsort_02402 metaG (SPAdes) (version 2) | ecosystem: Environmental > Aquatic > Marine > Oceanic >...
GGCACCAGGCATCACTCGCATGCTGACCGAACAGGTAGAGCCGAGCCTTATCGGCGGGCCTGATATCTGGTGCGCGGTCTCCGATCAGTACAAGCATGAACCTGCCGAAGAGCGGCGCAAGCACGGCGAAAAATTCTGGTGGTATGTCTGCACGGGGCCAAAAGCGCCATATTGCACTCTATTCATCGATCATCCCGGCACTGAGCTGCGAGTCTGGCTCTGGCAGAGCTGGCAGCGTAATATCGAGGGCATTCTGGTCTGGCAGACGAACTACTGGACCAGCTCCGCCGCTTATCCCGACTCCGAGCGGCCGCAGAATCCTTACGACGACCCTATGGGCTGGACTTCCGGTTACAGTACGCCCAAGGGCGATAAAAGACCATGGGGCAACGGTGACGGCCGATTCATTTATCCGCCCGAAGCCGCCGCCGATGCGCATCCCTCCGGGCCGGTTCTCGAAGGACCGGTTGACAGCATTCGCTGGGAAATGCTGCGCGACGGCATCGAGGATTACGAATATTTGGTTATTTTAAAAAAACTTATCGAAGCCAACAAAGGCAAACTTACCGCCGGCCGGCAACAAAAATACAATGCCTTGCTCGAAGTACCTCTGGACATTACACGTGATATGACCACTTTTACTAAGGACCCGGCCCCCATCGAGGCCCGCCGGGACCGGATAGCACAAGCGATATCTGAGTTGAAAAAGCTGTGAGTTGTTGACTTGATTTCTAATATCTATTGAAAGGGAAAAAATGCAGTTTGAGCCCAATATAGCCCCCGTTTTCAGCATAATTTTTTTAATATTCATGATACCTTTAGTGCTGATAATTGTCGCCGTAAAGATTTTGATCTTCTGCAAGATATTTTCCAAGGCCGGCTACAGTTGGGCTCTTGGTCTATTAATGCTTGTACCCATAGCGAATATTATTATGCTCTTTGTTCTTGCCTTTGCCGAATGGCCGATTGAAAGGGAATTGCACTCATTTAGACAACAAAGGCAGGTTACGTGATATCGTAGATGCCCAAATAGTCTCATCTTTTCCGCTCTTAAAGCCGGCAAAACGGGCTAATGCTCATGCCGGACAGTATACAGCTTCAAGCCGGGCGCATCCCCGGCGTAAAATGTAGTTTAACAGCACAAAGGGCTCGCTTCAGAAAAATGTCGAAAAAGTGTGAGTAATTTACCCCGCTCGCGCATAATACTTAATAGAAACACATGCAGAAAATGGAAAATCGAAGAAGTGTCTGAGAAATTGGAACAAGAAAGCTGGGCTGGTTTCGCTCAGGGAGATGCCGATGTATGGCGAGAATTTATCGAGCGCCAGATTTCGCGGCTTTATGGTTTGTTCATGGGTCGCTGGCCGAATCGCTCACTTGCCGAGGAGCTGCTGCAGAAAACGGTTTTCGATGCTGTGCGGGGACGCGGCAGCTATGATCCGTCGAAAGGCTGCCCGGAAGACTGGATTCTCGGTATCGCAAGGAACAATGTCCGTCTGGAGATCCGAAGGCGGGCAAGCCGGCCGAGCGTTAATGGCGAAATCAGCCGCTATTTTGAAGCTATGGATACGAAGCTGTTGCCCGATGAAGTGCTGGAGAGGCAGGAAATGACTGAGATTGTCCGTTCGGCACTGAGCAGATTGGAAAGTAAAGAAAAAGCGGTCTTAGAGGCCAAATACATCGAAGAACTTTCTGCGAACGATATTGCTCGGCAAATGGAAACGACAGAAAAAGCAGTATATAGTCTGTTATATCGGGCAAAAATATCTCTGCGTCGAGAGCTTGAAGGACTCGCTTCTCTGAGTAAGAAAGAGGAAAAATGATGAAACAAAACAACGACAATCTATCGAGCGACGATTCTGTTACACAACTGGATAAAAACTTCTCACGTCTGATGAAACTAACCGGCGAGTCAAATAAGCCCGGCAGGATATTTACAGAATCACTAATCAACGGCGCTCTTAATGAGTTGAAACAATCGGAAATTAAGAAGGCAGAAGCTAAGAATACTACGATCCGGACCGGCTGGTTGGAGAAAGCCATGGGCTGGGCTGCTATGATTGCAGTAGCTTGCGGTGCAGGTCTTGTCGTTGTCATATCCGTTTTTTTGAAAATGAACTTATTATTAGAAATCGTCGTCGTTCTAACCATGGTCTTTAACTGGCTCAATTATCTTGGAGGTCGAATATAATGAATTACGAGCTACCAAATAGAGTAAGTGTCATTGATCCGGTCACCCCCGCGATCGACAGGGTAAAGTTAATATTATTCAGTCCATTCGACTTGCGCAAGTGGTTTGTAATAGGCTTCTGTGCCTGGTTGGCCTATTTGGGAGGCGGCGGCGGTGGTGGTGGTGGAGGCGGTGGCGGTAGTGGTCCTCCCTACAACGTGCCACATAAACAAAATGAAGTGGGAGAACAAATAAAAGAAGGCGTCGAGACGGCAAGAAACTATATTTCGAACAACCTGTACTGGATTATACCGGTAACTGTGATCGCTTTCGTTGTATTGATTCTCATTGGCCTATTGGTAGTCTGGCTCAATAGCAGGGGCAGGTTTATGTTTCTTCACTGCGTGGCGACAAATAAGGCCGAAGTCGCAGTCCCCTGGCATAAATTCAAAAAGCAAGGCAACAGTCTGTTCCTCTTCCGAATTGTGCTGGGGATAATCAGCTTTGTTGTTGTGGTTGTGCCTATTATTGGCATTATCGTACTGGGTATTATGATAGCATCCGGCTCGGCACCCGGTATAGTTGCTGTTCCCGGGATTGTAATTTTGGGCTTGTCTCTCTTTGCTCTTTCAATATTGCTGTTTTTGGTAAAGAAGTTTACTTTTGATTTTGTCGTACCAATTATGTCTTTACGAATGATTGGCTGTATGGCAGGCTGGCGAGAATTCATGACCATTCTCTCTGCGAACAAGCTCCGCTTTGCCCTTTACCTTCTTTTTCAGATTATAATAGTCTTTGTGATTGGCGCAATTAAGATGATCGGCTTTTGCATAGGATGTTGCCTCTGCTGTGCAAGTTGTCTACTGCTAATACCCTACATTGGCACTGTCATACTGTTGCCTGTGTTGGTTTTCGAGCGGGCTTATTCTCTCTACTACCTGCAGCAGTACGGCCCCCAGTTCGATATATTCCGAACTGAAATAGAAGCTGCCGAATCTGTTTGACAATCCGTGAATGATGACCATGAATACCCCCCCCGGTTTTGATCTTGCCGGGGGGGGCTTATATTTGTGGATCTTTACTATTTGTTACTTGTCCAATCCTCTTGTCTGGCGCCGTGATATGTTCTCAGGACATATTCGAATTCCTTTGTCGATCTCGGCTGCAAATCAAGTGTAAACTTAACCGTGTCCATGTCAACCTTCTCGAACACACCTAAGTCGCCGCTATTGTCGATATCCCAGTACTGCGTATTGATGTTGCGCTTTATCTCGACCTTGACGTTAATGTCACGGGTATTCCTGACTTCTATCTTGAATGTATGAATTTCATCCCAGCCTGAGATGTCGTCACGACGGTCGAATCTGTAATTTTCCGTCTTGAAATCCATCAGCTTAGGTTCGACCACGAGGTTGGCAACCGTACCGAGATTCAGCTCCACATCCTCATCGACGGGGATGTACTTGAACGAAGACTGGCCCGTGTATGATAAATGCCCCTGGTCACCTACGCCTCGATAGACCTTCAGCATTCCACCGGGGATGGGGGTCTCGCCCAGTTTGTGCTCCTGATCGTTTTTGAAACTGAGGAACCGCACGACACTCGGTCCGTACCGCTGCTCTTCGAATTTGTAGAGATTTACGACAGGCACAGCCTCGACAGCAAAACTCTGCAACCGTTTCGACCAGCCGGTGGGAATCGTCTCGGTCCCTTCAATCGTGTACAGGAAATATTCGCTTAGACCTTCCTTTATGACCTCTTTGGGTTTCATGGCCATCGGCGCCTGCGGTGAACCGGCCGCCCTTCCCATGTACAGCATTTTTTTAGCCTCTCTCTCCACTCCTGCTTCTAATTTATCTAATGCAACGATTTGACCAGGGCGGCCGTATGGATATTGCCGGCGAGCAAGCTCTGCAATCTCATCGAGGATATGTACCTTGCCGACGATCAGGCGCGTCTGGGCGTTCTCGTAGTCTTCGCCGCTGTTATTGGTGACGACCACATAGCCTTTAAGCTGCATTGACTTTTCATCTTCGGTGAGCGTACCCATATAGAACGCCCGCCAGGACAGGCCGCTGGTAAGATATGAAATCTCAACCGGCACATTTCCGGCCACATCGCTCTCAACATTCCACAGGCCGAGGTTTCTGACTCTCGGCGGATAAACCAGCTCGGCTATGCTGATTTTGTCGGCATTAGCTTTCGGCAGCATCTCAAGGCTGGTTGGGTCGATAAGCGTATTGGCCCAGGAGAATTGCAGCTTGTTGTCCCCGTTTTTCAGCGTCAGCGATCTGCTTTCTCGCACTAATGTCATATCCGCCGAGTTATAAATCGTAAGCTGTACCGTATCCCGCGAAGGTAATGTAACCAAATCGACTTTTGCATTGGCAGTACCGGCCACGGTTGCTATTATCAGCAGCAGAATTATAAAGTGTTTCATTATTACTGGCCCTTTAATTCTGTATTCTGTCATCTTTTACCCATCTCCTTTTTGTTTACGGACGCCAATCTTCTTCTCTGGTGCCGTTGTATGTTCTGAGGACATATTCAAATTTCTTTACTGATCTTGGCTGCAGGTCGAGCGTGAACTTAACCGTATTGAGATTAACCTTCTCGAACGCACCGAAGTCGCCGCTGTTGTTGATATCCCAGTACTGCGTATTGAAGTTGCGTTTGATCTCGACCTTGACGTTAATGTCACGGGTATTCCTGACTTCTATTTGGAACGTGTGGATTTCATCCCAGCCTGAGATGTTGTCACGGCGGTCGAATCTGTAGTTTTCCGTCTTGAAATCCATCAGTTTCGGCTCGACCACGAGATTGGCGACCGGCCCGAGGTTCAGCTCCACATCCTCATCGACGGGGATATACTTGAACGAAGACTGGCCGGTGTATGATAAATGCCCCTGATCGCCTGCGCCTCGATAGACCTTCAGCATCCCGCCGGGGATGGGGGTCTCGCCGAGCTTGTGCTCCTTGTCGTTTTTGAAACTGAGAAACCGAACGACGCTCGGCCCGTATCTTTCTTCTTCGAATTTATACAGATTTATGACCGGCACCTGGTCGACATTAAAACTCAGCAGCCTTTTAGACCAGCCGTTAGGTATCGTTTCGGTTCCCTCGATCGTATAGAGGAAATATTCGCTGAGGCCTTCTTTTATGACCTCTTTCGCCCGGCTCGGCATGGTGGCGAGGCTCTCCATCATTACTCTGACCCTGCTTGTGGACTCTTCCTGCGGAGCCGGCATAGCCTGCGGCATGGGAACCTGTCCCGGCCGGCCGTAGGGATATTGTCGCCTCGCAAGCTCTGCAATCTCGTCGAGGATATGAACTTTACCTACAATTAGACGGGTTTGGGCATTCTCGTAATCCTCGCCGCTGTTGTTAGTGACAACCACATAGCCTTTAAGCAGCATTGTCTTCTCATCCTCGGTGAGTGTTCCCATATAGAACGCTCGCCAGGACAGGCCGCTGGTCAGATATGTAATTTCCACCGGCACTTTGCCGCTCACGCCGCTTTCGATATTCCACAAGCCAAGGTTCGTGACTCGGGGCGGATAGGTCAGATTGGCGATGTCAATCTTATCCGCATTGGCCTTAGGCAGCATCTCCAGGCTGGTCGGATCAATGAGCGTATTGGCCCATGAGAATTGCAGCTTGTTTTCGCCGTTTTTGAGCGTCAGCGATCTGCTTTCACGCACCAATGTCATATCCGCCGAGTTATAAATAGTAAGCTGGACCGTATCTCGCGAGGGCAATGTCACCAAATCTACTTTCGCCCGGCCGACACCGGTCATTGCCATCAGTATCAGTAACACTATTGCTATACGTTTCATTTTGTTGCTCCTTTACAGTAAAGGATTTCATCTCATCATCTCGTTATACAACTGCGGTTCTGCTCCCGGCCTTAGATGCCGGCGATGGTAAGTCATCTTTAATTCCTTCACGGCCGGTCCGGCCTGGCTGCGAGCGGGCAGTTGAATCTCGAACTCGAGTGTATTGGCATCCTTTTTCTCGTACTTCATATCGCAGCTTTCCATGTCCCACTGGCCCGGGATGTGTTGGATCATTGTCAGGACGGCGACGCTGTCTTTGAAATTCTCAATCTTGGCGGTGATTTGCTCATTGGTATCATAAAGAACAACCTCGCCTTTACTATTCTTATGTGTGACAACGCGGGTGTCCTGCATTTTCCGCTGGGTCACGACGATGTCACGGCTGTCGCCGATATACAGCTCCATCTTCTCGCCGACCGGAACAAGTCCGGTCATATCCTCGCCCAGAAAGATGGTGCTCTCGTGACCGTCGTCCTGGAAGAGCCGTGCTTTGCCGCCCCACAGAGAAAACTCGCCTAAATTGCTTTTGGCCTCATTGACGATGCGATAGCTGACCGGGATTCCCACGTTTTGATTCTCCAGCTTCTCCGGGTCCCACGGCAGCCTGGCGGCATCGAATTTCCAGACTTTCGTAATCGGCACCTTCGGGGATTTTAGAAACAGCATCTGCTTGGTCTCCTCGTGGTCGATTCCCTGCTCGAAGGCCTCGCCGTAATCCAGAAGCACGCGGGCCTTGGCGAAATCTTCGCCGGAGAAGTTCCTCAGCACCAGGTAGCTCTTCAAGTCCACAAATGTCTCGGCCTTGTCGGCTACGGCCTTGTATGTAATCAACCTGTCGATATTGCTCAGAAGATAGCTGATTCGTACCGTCTCGGCGTAGTCACTGTCGCTGCTGATATCCCAGACAAGAGCGGCTTCATTGGGCGGATAACTGACACTGAGAAGCGTAACATTGCCCGAATGGTCGAGTGCTCTAAGCCGAATCGAGTCGGCGTCGATGGAGACACCTTTCCACGAGAAATCCACCTTGTTGAGGCCTTTCTGTAGTGTCAGCACGCGCTCTTCCTCAATCAATGTAGCCTGGGGATTATCCAGTCGAATCACTGTCGCGGCCCGCTCAGGCAGTGCCACCAGCTTGATCCTGCCCTGAGAGATCGCGCTGCAAACAAGCAGCAGTACGATTGCCATTAGTTTGTTTCTTTTGCCGTTCATAATTTAAGTCTCCTAAATATTGTTTTTATGTTTTTGTTTTTATTGTCTCACCGACTCTTCTCTCGTACCGTGATATGTTCTGATCGTATATTCAAACGTCTGCTTGCTACGAGGCTCGATCTCCAGCTTAAAGCGGGCGTTAGTGGCATCGTATTTTTCGTAGGGGGTCTCGGACTGCAATGTCCAGTACGCAGTGCCGAAGCCGCGAGTGATTTCGATTTGAATCGGCAGCGTTCGTGTGTTTTTAATTTCAATTTTCCATGTGCGAATTTCATCCCAGCCGGAAACGTTGGCTCTGTTGTCGAAGATGTAGTTTTCCGTCTTGAAGTCCATCAGCGTGGGGGCAATTTCAACCAACCTTGCCGGTCCGAGATCCAGCTCGACCTCTTCATCCACCGGAATGTACTTGATCTCCGTGCCGCCGACATAAGATAAATAGCCCTGTTCATCCGCATTGCTGTATATCTTCACATTCCCGTTCGGGATGGGCGTCTGGCCCAGATTGTTCTTGTCGTCGTTTGCGAACTTGACGAATCTGATTGCCTGGCTGCCCCAGCGCTCTTCGTCATATTTATACAAGCTCTCGACGGCGATGTCTTCAGCCTCGAACGAAAGCAGCCTCTTGCCCCATTCGTTCGGGATGGTTTCAGTCCCCTCAATCGTATAAAGGAAGTATTCGCTCAGACCTTCTTTTTTGATTTCTTTAGCTTTCAAATCTCCAAAAAAATTCAGACGCCGTCCAAGCCCCTCTGTTTGGTATTCTCCGTTAGTTACGCTCACATCCTTCTTGATCGCATCTTCGTCGTATCCGATCATTCCCGGCCTGTCATAAGGATATTGGCGCCTTGCCAGTTGAGCGATTTCGTCGAGGATGTGGACTTGACCAACGATTAGGCGGGTCTGGGCGTTTTCGTAATCTTCGCCGGAGTTGTTGCCGAGACGGACGTAGCACTGCATTTTCATCGTCTTTTCATCCTGCGAAAGCGTGCCCATATAAAACGCACGCCAGGATAGACCGCTCGTGAAATATGTAATTTCGAACGGGACCTGGCCGCTGATCTCCGAACGAATGAGCCAGCGGCCAAGCTCCCGCAGCCTCGCTGGAAATACTAATTGCTGTATGTCGATTTTTCCCGCCTGCTCCAATGGCTCCAGAGACAGCGAGGTCGGGTCAATCAGCGTATTGGCCCACATGAACTGCAGCCAGTTCCAGCCTTTTTTCAGTGTAAGGTTCCGCCGCTCCCGCACCAGCGTCAAATCAGCGGAGTTATAAATCGTAAGCTGCACCTTGTCCCTTCTCGGCAATGTCACTAATTCGATCGCGCTTGCCGGCGCAAAAGGCGGCTGCTCTGGTATCGGTTTCGATGCATCTGCTGCTGCAATTTCGGCAGGGGCGACATCGCGTACACGTCCCTTAGTAGGAGCTATCATGTCTGATGTCTCTTTGGCGACGATTTTTGTTACAGCTTCTTCCCGGGCGGACCTGCCGGCTGCTGAGATATCCATTTTCGCCTCGGTGTCCTGCGCCACCATTCTCATTGTTGAATCGGTTTGTACTCCGCCTTTGGCATCGAATTCTTTGCTTACTATCCTGCTCTCCGGCTTTGGCGCTTTTGCAAATTGACTCCGGGTTGATTTGTCTGTGTTCAGATTACTCATCAGCAGCACGAAACAGGCAACCACTGCCGCAGCGACGGCTCCGATCCAGGGTGACTTGTAGAATGAGACGACCTTTCGCCGTGCCGGTTTTCCGGCCTGCTGCAAAACTTCAGAGATCAATTCCTCTGGCACGTGTGTATCTTCCCGAAGCAGGTCGAGAGCGGCGAACTTTTTAATTAGCTTTTCCAAACGCTCCCTGCACTCGGCACAGCCTGCCAGGTGTTCGGAACTTATGCTCTGCTGCTCTTGCGAACTCAATCCGAATCGGTATTCGATTAGTTCATTTTCTGTAAGATGATTTTCCATATCGTTTCTACTTAAATCTCAGGCAACTTATGCGCCAGTGTCTTAAGTGCTCTGAACATTTGTGTTTTTACGGTTCCGACCGAGCAGCCCAGCGCCTCTGCCACATCGGGGTAACTGAGCTGCTGATAGTACGCCAGGACAAGCGTTGCCCGCTGCCGTTCGGGTAATAATTCGATCGCCTGCCTGACCTGTTCGGTCTGCTCGGCTTTCAACGCCTGCTCGGAAGGATTACAAGAATTATCCGCCAGGGCAACCGCGCCTAATTGCTCACCATTCAAATTGTCGCAATCGAGCTGCTGATTCAGCGATACTGCTTTGAGCCGTTTGCCTCGGCGAAACCCGTCTAAAGCCACACGCGTGGCGATCTGGAAAAGCCAGCCCTTAAATTGAGGGCCGCGGAATGTATGGGCTTTTTCATGCACTCGCTTGAATGTCTCCTGAAAAAGGTCCTCGGCTTGTTCTCGGTTTCCATTCATTCGTATCAAATATCCCAAAACGCTATCACCATATCGTCGTACAAGCTCACCGAACGCTACCGGGTCACCCCGGAGATGGGCGTCGATTAAGCTTTTGTCCGTATTTTCCATCGAGGCTATTAACTCCATCTACCCTTAAAGACGTCTATGGCAGTCCTCCGGTTGACAAAGAAGAATAAATAATTCCAATATCCGCATATTGCGGGCGGAATGGATGGTCGTGTTCGATTCTATCGTAATTCACTTTATTACCTTATCCTGATTATGACGTCGACTAAATCATTATCATTGCATAAGACTATCTGCTTCACCCGCCAGTATGGACGTCTATCATATATCAATGGTTGACGTGTGGTAAAGTAAAGTTTGTGTAAAATCTGCTTTGGCCGGTGGTTTGTGAACCATGCCGTCATATCCGCTCTGGCATTTCGAGCCCGGCAAGTTGTTTGCGTTTAGACGGATTATTCACCGTCGGCGTTGGCGATGAATTGTTCGCTTCCTGCGCTAAACTGCTACGACCGATAAGAGCGGACTTATCTGCCTTGATATCCAGACTTTGAATTGCCGGCGTTTCATTTTGCCTGAGGTACCGGTTTATTCATCGCCCAAAATACGGCGTTGATCAGCATTCGGCGAAACGGCGCAATCTTAAAATCGTCCGGGTGACCGAGCGAGGTATAAAAAATGCGGGATTTCTTGTATTGGTTGGTCCAGGCCACCGGTTCGGGCTCCTGATCGGGAATCGTGCCGACCAGCAGCCGGGTTGTTGACTCGCCCAGGGGCCTGACCTCGTATAGCGAGCCGTTGCTCGTCAGCGGGAGTTTCACGCCGGCCATAATTGGATGACTGGTTGCTCCGGCGGCTGCCGTGACGGTGCATATCGGTCCGCTGCCGTGATGGCCGTGATAGTTGCCGCCCAGAACCTCGGGATCGAGCTTGAGCCATTCGGCGTAACCTTCGGGAGCCTTGCCTCGGCTATCCAGCGCGTGGCTGGCGGTTCGCAGTCCGATCAAAGCCCCGCCCCTGTTGAGGTAGTCGCGGAAATACTGCATCTGCTCGGGCGCTAATGACCTGCGCCGCATGAACAGAACCGCTAAATCCGCATTCGTCAGTGCCTCCAGCCCGGCCAGTTCGTGTCGGTCGTCACCGTCCTTTTCTGTGCTGCCCTGAAGTATCTCGCAGTACAGGCCGTACTTGA
>Ga0210003_1004589_pt1 | contig 10857 bp, 8 predicted proteins | sample LantaG_FD_182804 | JGI IMG/M metagenome (GOLD analysis project Ga0210003, IMG submission 182804) | Deep subsurface microbial communities from Baltic Sea to uncover new lineages of life (NeLLi) - Landsort_02402 metaG (SPAdes) (version 2) | ecosystem: Environmental > Aquatic > Marine > Oceanic >...
CGAGATTGGAATTCACCGCAGAGCTTCTGAATCTGTGAAAACAATAAATCATGGTCCTCCGGCGTCGAGATATCGCAAAAGGACAAAGCCAGAAAAGTGGCAAGGACCGTGTCTATTGGGTCTTTATTTCTGAAGACCACAAGATAAAGCCCCGAGAATCGCTTAACTGATTCGATGAGTCTGGCCTTATCGCCGCGGAAGGGCCCCTCCCCGGCAATCAGCCGAATCGAGCGAACAACATCTTCGACAAGCTCTTGTTTGAATTCTAGGTTGGCGTCCGCTAAGGGCTTTGCAAGTCCCTCTTTCAGGATTTGCCGAACATCGTCCATGGTCAGGTTGCCTTTGGGCGGATCGGCGTCAAGCTGCGCCAGGTACTGCTTGACGCTCGCGCATGTTTCGCAAGGATCAACCGGTAGCCGTTCTTTTGCTAAGCGTACTGTGTCAAGTCTTGCTGCAAAGGTGTCCACTATATCTATCTCCACCAGACCTTGTATGCGAGCCTCATCAATTAGCAGCTTTCCATACGAGAACCACTTATTAATCTCGATGGTCGGTATGATTCTTTCTATGCTGCTCCTTGCTTCTGTGCCGATGTGTCTTACCATCAGGCCGATGAGCGGGCAGACCAGATCATCGGCCTGTTGTGGGTATTGTTCCCTGATTTGGACGTCAATTCGTGCCAACTCCAATAGATTCTGGTAGCTGCTCGTGGAAGAGTCCCGGCATAGTGCTGCTACAACGGCTTGGGCGGAGAGAGAGACACGTTGTTTATCGCCGGTCAATAGGGCCGTTTTGAACAGTAATTGGTTGAAGGCCATATCTATTCGAGCCGGTACTTTGTTGTTATCCAGAAAGGATTCGATCCTGTCATGAAGCACACGGCTTGGGACAACATCATTCATCGTATCCTTCAATTCTGAATATGACCTGTCGAACGACCAGTAAAACCTGTAAGGCTCCGGCACGAGCGTCCACTGACCCAATGAATTCGGATTGAACATATTACCGGAATCGTCGATTTGGGTTCCTGAAACAGGCTTGACGGTCACACGGGCAACCTGCGGACCTTCCAGGAGCCTTTGCGCTTGCCAGACAACAGTCCCATCGCTTTGAGTTTCTTTTGAATATTTCCTGCCGTAAGGAAGGGCATTCAATATCTGTACATCGGATGTATCATTACTGGATGTCCACTCAATGCTTGTTTGCTCCGAAGGTACCTCGTACGAGTAATTCGCCTGGTTCCGGCTCTGCCGGAAGAACTTGCCAACTTCCATCGGCGTTTTCGTTTCCTCGGATTCAGACCTCACTCGGCTCGCGATAGCAAGCGCTGAGTGGGTTACCGACTTGACCGAAACGTCCCGTGGCAACAAGTGATCACTTTCTTTGTTGGACAAGTCGAAGATGCCGGGCTGTGTTGCCCCATAAATCCAAAAGTGTACTACATCTCCGCTAAAGATGAAGTCGCTGTAACCTAAAAAGAACGTGTTATCATGATAAACAGCAGGCTCGATCCAGTATATGGCGATACGGTGCCGTGGGCCGTCGGATGCCATGAGTCCATAAAGACGCCCTGGACCCATGAGCATATAAAATTCCGATGTGAACTCGAAGAGGCGCAAATCGGTTCGGCTCGATTCATCGGCGCGCAATGTGCCGGGCGTAGAAATAATAAAAAACAGGACAGTGACTTTGACCGAGGCTATAAGAATAAGCAATACCCTCCGAAAGATATTCCTCATTCTTGTTGTCATAAACCGTTTATATTGATAGGATTCGAACATAAGCCACTGTCCTTTCAATAAGCCAATCCTTCAGAAACAACCGGCAACATGATCATCCATCTTTAAAACCCTGTCAGAACAATGAACTTGCTAACGAATATGGATGTTCAAACGGATACATTAAAACCACAATTTAGGAGACGCTACTCCACATGCTCGTCCAAATCAATGGCCGCACCGGCGTCTCCCCAGCCCTTTGTCACGTTGTCGCTTCCTTCCCAAATAGTCGCTTGTGCAGAGACCTCATGACGGCAGAAAATACCTGCGTAAGCATCGAAAGGATCAGTGTTGCTTGAGCTTTTGGGATTGGGATAGTAATAGGAATACTGAAAATCAGGGGGATCACCACAATCGTCATCATCGATGGATGCACCTGCAGAAACACTGTTAGTTGTGGGTGTTGTGAACTGCGACAAATCGACAGTAGCCGATCCTGATCCCCAGGCCGAAGACGGGTAATCTTCTTCATAGAAAATATGAGCATAGGCATTCGCTTCAATATAGTACCACCAATCGAAGTCACCTGATTCTGTGGTAACAAGCTCCCACCATCCTGATGCATGACTGTATTCAGTTTGTTGCGAACCGCTTGCATTGGCCTCTGCTTCAGATGAAGCGTAGTAACCCCAGACATCGCCGGAGCCGCTCCAGTCACTGTACTTCACAATTGTGCCCATGGCAACGGTCGAAACGGACAGCATTATGACCATGCATGTAATTAAGTTACGTGATTTCATAGTAAAATCTCCTTATTTTTCTGAATTCCTTAATCAATACAATTCCTTTACTTTTCCGTTGAAATAATACCTACCTCATAGGCATCACCTCCTTTCGCAGTTTTGTCTGCTGTTCCGACGGGATTTGCTCTTGTGTACTTACGTACGACGATCTGCCAAGGTGCCGCGTCGTCTCCAACAGGGCAGCAAACAAGAAACTGACGTGTTCGGTTTGAAGTAGTTGCCTTGAGCGTATCCTTTCCAGACGTCGCTGGTCAAGATGGGCCTCGCGTTTCGACTGAAAACTGCGTTCGAGTGATTTGGTTCTACTGGCCAGCGCGTTTCGGTAGTAGTTGGGTGTCACAGCTACAGTTGCCCAGATTTGCCCTAATAACTGGGCCAGGCACTTCTTGGTCAACTCGTAATCACGCTCTGCGTTGGCCGACGGCATATCGCTTTTCTCGACTGGCTTTTTGAAATTGTCACTGAGGCTGAGCAGCAGATCGACACGGATGTAGCGCAGGTTGTCCCAGCGCTGCTTGATTCGCTCAACCTGGGCTTCAGAGAAGGGTCGCAGGTAAACAGGCATCAGCGGCGACTCGATCTTACTATAGCACTCACTTAAATCATCTGCTTTTGCCTTCGCTACAGCGTTCGGATCGAGAAATGGAAATTGTTTCAATAGCGAGTCTGCCGCGTGGTCCCAGATATTTGTATATTGATCGCGCAGCTTTTGTCTATCCTGATCGGCGGGAAATTCTGATCCCATAAGATGCTCAGTGTACCAGCGGATTCGTTCAAGATGTACTTCAAATAATGACCTCTCGTTGGTCTTTTTAAAGCTTCCCCAGTATGATTCGAAGCCCTTGCAAAGAATCTCTAATTTCAAATTATACTGCGGAGTATTCTTGTGTGTAAAAATCGCCTTGCGAATTGTATCCAAATACTCCTGCTTCCATTCATCAGGCCATGGGGCGGGTGATCGCTCCATGCAGTCCTCTATGGCCTCAATGGTCTGGTCTGACGGCTCAGGCTTTTCGTAGCTGGTTTCTCCATGTATAACGCAAGGGAATAATGTAATGATGACTATGCTTCGCAGAAAAATAGAAATGTATTTCATTTCGAGACTCCTTTCTCTTATTAAAGGTATCTTTCAATCGCTTTACGTATTTACATCCGTATGAGTGAGCGCAGTCCTTCAGCGCCGAGAACTCATTCACTTTTTATCACTCATTCGCTTTGTCGGGACAACATCCCGTCGGCCGCAGTATTTTCTCTGCTATGGCTCACCTTCTAATTAATATCCAAGCCTGCCCCATGTCGCCTTTTGCAGCCTCTGCAAGTCATATAATCCGTCCTCGGTCCGTGGTTCAAATCCCATGCTATTGAAGCTTCCGTCGGGCAACGTGGCGTTTATTAAATCCATGGTCTCGGCACCCCTCCATTTCCAGTGCTCGACATGCCCGTCTGCCATAGAGAGAGTTATGCCACGGTTGTGGTCAACACGGGGAATACCACTCAGATTCCAGGCGGGATAATCATAGCAGACTTGAAAAGCGTGACTGGGGCTTTTTCCATAGTCTATAAAGATCATTCGTTGTCCTGGGGACGGACTGACAATATCCGAAAGCTTCCTGAGCCATAGCACTGTGCGTCCGATGCGTTTGCTCTTAAAGAAGCTCTCACGTGTCTTATACGGACTTTCGCCGTTGGCCGCACAGACAATTGCGTATGTTACAGGTTGCTTGGGTATACCCCGCGCCCGCGGGCAGCGGTAAACGCCGGCATCCCTGATGTAGGCCCACAATGCGCCACGACTGTCCGGGTTGTTAGGATCGGGTGCCGAGAAGTAATTCAGATCCACCCACGGAGGCCCCCAGAAGATCGAGTTAACACCCGCCCTGCCATTGACGAGATTACCATCGTTCTCTTCGGCGTACATAATCCATGCCAAGGTGAGCTGCTTGAGATTGTTCAGACAGACTACACGCTGACCCTGTTCTCTTGCGCTGTGCAATACCGGTAAAAGCAGCGCAAGCAACAACGCTATCACAGAAATCACCACGAGCAGCTCGATGAGTGTAAATCCCACCCCCTTAGAAAAGTTTCTTCTAACTCGCCCCGCCAAAAATCCGCTTTGCCAGCCGGCAATCATCTTGCCCGACTGGCCGAATCTTCTCGCCCCGCACATCATGGCTCTGCCTCTTATAGACAATGATCTATTTGACTAACGCCCTAATTACACCTGATGCATTCCGCAGTTGAGCTTGTCTGGTAGATTATAACATAACAGGCCGCGATAACACAACCCTTTTTCTTTAAAATAAGGTGTATGGAATAAAAATGCAAGAAAAAAATCCCAAGAGTGACAACCCTATGGCACTCCGAGTGAAAATAGTTTCCAAATTATGGAGAAATCTGCCTTTTTCGAGCAAAAATCAGCATTGAAAACCCGAAATACGAACCGGCATCGAGAATAGGGTAGCAAACGCCGTCTCACGGAGATTTTTTTGGAATTCCCCCGCCCTTTTACGTTTAGATTCGTATAATAGGTAACGAATTTGTATGTCGTATTTCGTATGTAGTATGTCGTGAATTGAGAATTGAGAATTTAGAATGAAAAAAAGCCAAAATAATGAAAAAAACAGGTGAAAAAGAGTAGAAAACGACCAAAAATTGAGCTTAATTTGAAAAAACAAACCCAATTTCCTAAAGGGCAAAATGAACGCAAAGTCTTATATGAAAGGTGATTATGAAGAATTTCAGGCTTTGAGACGGCAAAAAAACAAACCCAATTCAAAGCCAAACAAAGCCAATATTATTTAGCCCCCAGATTTTCTGGGGGTTGAAAACACAAGTTGAAAAAACAAAGCCAATTTCAGGGATGGCGGAATGACGTTAGGTTAGTAATGACAATGGTTTACGGAGTTTTCTATGTGCAGAGGCGGCGAAAAACAAAGCCAATTCAAAGCCAATTTCAAGAATTCGCCCCACTGCCCGGAAGGATCGGCATGAAAAAACCCGACCTCTGACTGGGTCAGGCTTGTTAAGATTATTTTACCTATTTTAACACTATGATTAGAGACAACGTTTGAGTAAAGCGAAAGAATGGCAATAGATATTACCCATATTACCACACGGAACATCGGCCGGCAGTTCGTGAATTCCGCCGGTCGGCCCGGCTTACTATCCCCCAGCCATCCGTTTCTTGCGGATATCTTCCGTTTCGCTGTGGCCGCACTTGGGACAACGGTCCGGATGGTCGCCCGGGCCTGCAATCCCCTTGATGAAGACAGTCCCACAAGATGGATTCGCACATTTAAAAGCCTGGAAAAGGCTGTCTTTGCCGCACTTTTCGCAAGTCAGCGGCGGCGCAGACCGTGCCATAGGATTGAAACGCTCTTGCATTTCTTTGTGGAATTGCTTCTCACTCATCTCGTATTCGGCGTTGCAGCTCGGATTGCTGCATTTTACCCAGGTCATCTTATCGTCAGGAATGCTATCGATACCGCCGCTTCCTCCGCCACGCTTGGCAAGGGTTATCAAGCCGGCTACAATTATGCACACAACGATAACACCAATCATAACCGGTTTTTTCTTGCTGTCTTCCATGCTGAAATCTCCAAATTACTCAAAAAATGGTTATCAATTCTCACTAATAAACTATTACTTGCTGTATTATTTGTCAAACGGTTATTTATATATAATTTACCGGATTGTTATTCACTTGCCGCTTTATCAACGCCGATCGAAGCCATCTGCAGAATCCTGCCGGGCTCCTCCGGAAAACCAGTTCGGGCCGAAAGATATGCCGATTCGATTATGGCCATATTCTTAAGGTTCTCTCTGCCACTGCTGCAAAGCTTGTTCGTTTCCGGCGACAAAATGCTTCCGGCGAAACTCTTGAGCAGCTCCGTCGTGCAGGCAAGCTCGTCGCCGTCGCTTTTAAATTTCTTGCCGACCTTACCGAGACCATTGCTGACGGTCAGGTGCGTATCGTCGGCAGTCAGGATTATGTCCTTACCGTACAGCTTCAGGAATTCTTCTTTGTGCCCGGTCCCGACGCGACGCGTAGCGACTAAGTTGCCGATGAAAGTATCGCTGAATTTCATTGTTACGATCACCGTATCTTCCGTCAGATACAATCGCTGCTTTTTGTCCTGGGCCTGGTTGGTATTGAGGGAATAGATTTGTTGCGGTATGTCGAAATTCGAAACTACCTGGTCGATCATCCGGTAGCATTCGTGGAGCAGCACGCCGCCGCCGGCCAGTTTCGGGTCGGTCCGCCAGCCGGGCTGCGGTTGGTCGCCAACATTACAGTAAGCAGTCATGAGAAAGATATGTTCGATCTTGCCTTCTTCAAGATACTGCCGCAATTTCACAAAGCTCCGGGCGAACCGGCTCGGATTGCCAACGGCAAATTGTATCTCCTGCTCTTCGGCCAGGCGGACAAATTCCGCCGCCTCTTCGAAATCCCTCGCCGCCGGCGCCAGCTTCAAGATGTTGAATTTCTTTTTCATCGCCATCCGCACATATTCATCGCAACTGTGCATCGGTGCGGCCACCAGCAGGCAATCGAGCTGATTCTGTTTAATCAACTGCCTGTAATCATCGTAAGCGGCACATTTGTACTGGCCGGCGATTTTCTCAGCGAGATTCGTATCCTTATCGGCCACGGCCTGAACTTCAAGGCAATCCACCGCTTCGGAGGCTTCCAGCAGAAGCTGCCCGCCCGAATTGAGACCAAGTATAGCCGTATTCAATTTACCTTCATTCATAATCGCAAAACTCCTATATTTGCGCTCTGTCAAAGGTCGTACGAAATAAATCCGTTAAGGTGCTAATTTTACTTCGATTATGCAAAAATGAAACAATTAAAAACCAATTTTTACTCCCCAGGGATATGCCTTCTATGTTAAATCTATGCCATAGCAAGTTTTTAAGGAACCGGATGATACGCCTATAAGGGTGTTGCCTTCTGCGGAATCGCCGATACTATAGTTCATGATTCGAATAGCAAAGCAGTGAATTTGTAAGAGTCGGAAATGAATAGGAAAATATCTCTACTATTAATAATTGTAATCCTGTGGTCATTGGACCAATTCTTGCCGGCGACGCGTTCTTCTGCGAAAGAGTACGAATGGATAGATATCGCTTCACGCCGGGAGCTATTTATTGATAATTATCTTATCGATCGCCTTGAAGGGGTCCGCCTGGTATTGCATCACCCGCATGACGAAGGGCCGGTGCTGAAATTCGACGAACCATGGGAAGGCCCTTTCTGCGGCTATTGTACCGTGATCAGGGACGGAGATAAGTACCGTTTTTACTACCGGGGGCTACCGGAAGCCGGAAGGGACGGCAGCGAGCGACAGGTCACCTGCTATGCCGAATCTCCGGACGGCATCAACATCTTCAAACCCAGGCTCAATCTCTTCGCCGTAAAAGGATCGACAGCAAACAACGTAATCCTGGCCGACGCCGCTCCGGTCAACCACAATTTCAGTCCGCTGCTCGATACGAGGCCCGGCGTGCCGGAAGACCGGCGTTACAAGGCCCTGGGGGGAACCAAAACAAGCGGTTTGATTGCATATATCTCCGCCGACGGTATCCACTGGAAAAAACTCCGCCCGGAACCGGTCTTCACAAAGGGACTGTTCGATTCTCAGAACGTTGCCTTCTGGTCCGACGATGAACAATGTTATCTCTGCTACTTCCGGACATGGACCGGCACGGGCTATTCCGGTTTCCGCAGTGTCGGCCGAACAACATCCAGGGATTTTATAAACTGGACCGAACCGGAGCAAATGAGTTTCGGCGATACCCCGCGAGAGCACATTTATACAAATCAAACACATCCATATTTCCGGGCGCCTCATATCTATGTATCGATTGCCGCCCGGTTTCTGCCCGGCAGGCAAATCCTCAGCGACGAGCAGGCAAAGCAGGTGAACGTGAATCCCGACTATTTCAAAGACTGCTCCGACGCCGTCTTAATGACATCCCGCGGCGGCAATGTCTATGACCGGACTTTCATGGAAGGTTTCATCCGGCCGGGCATCGGTCTGCAAAACTGGGTTTCCCGCTCCAATTATCCCGCTCTGAATGTTGTTCGAACCGGAGAAGCCGAAATGTCGCTCTATGTCCAGCACGATTACGCCCAGCCGACCGCGCATCTGCGCCGCTACTCGCTGCGGATCGATGGTTTTACGTCAATTCATGCTCCATACGAAGGCGGCAGTTTTACTACAAAGCCATTTGCATTTACAGGCAAAAAGCTGTTGCTGAACTTTGCCACGTCCGCCCCCGGATTTATAAAAGTTGAAATTCAGGATGCCAACGGCGAACCCATAGCCGGCTATTGCCTTAAAGACGCAAAGGAGCTGATAGGAAATTATATCGAGCATCCCGCCGCGTGGGGAAACGGACGATGTAAGCTCGCTTTCCGGCCGGCCGATACGCCTTAAATTCGTTATGAAGGACGCCAACCTCTATTCGCTGCAATTCCGTCCCTGACTACTATTATTTGTCGAAAAGCGCCTCAGGCAAGCTGTTATATTCGGCCTGTAATTTGTCAAGATTTACGTCGTTGACATCGCCGCGATGGATAATGAGGCGATAGCGTAAAACGAGCGGTTTTTCGCGTGACAGCGGGACCGGGTCACGGCCGGGAAAGACCGGATTCTGGGCACTGCCCTTTCTCCTCAGTATCCATCGCTGGGGGTAGCCGGGCAGGGAGCGGTGACATAGTATCGCCAGGCCGCTTGTCTTGCCCTGCCCGCCGAGATTGCCTGAGAAGTCCAGCCAGGGGCCGGCTTCGACGGAGAGATTTGTAGGTTCCACGGGACCGTTTGTGCCGGTGAATGCAAGGCCGTCGGGCAATGGTATTCGTGTCGTGAAACCGCCGTAGCCCTTGGCGTCTTCGGAGCCGCCCAGACGCATGTTATCTTTCAATGCGAGCAGCTCGATCTGGAAATCGATCTTGCGGATGTCACCTTCGGCAAGATGAACCCGGATGGTTGTTGTCTCTTTGACAAACGGCTGCTGCTTTCCATCCGCATCGGTCAGGAGCGGCGACTTCCAGTACACGTGAAGCTTCAGGGCGCGCGACTGTGAATCTATCGTCAAAATTTCAGCATCGTAGACATCCCAGAAAAAATCTATAGCCGCCCAGCCGTCACCGAGTTTCTTATCGCCGAGCCATACCTGGTGCCACGCCCAGAATACGCCTCGGTGGTGCAAATGGTCGGCCGGGAAATCCTCGCTCAGAATTTCGCCGTCGAGACCGTAGAGCGGATGTATGTAATTGGCGCGCGCGTATTTTCCATCCATGGATTTATGCTGACGCTGATAGAATAATACTTGTTCTTCGCCCTCTGCGATACTGAAGCCCTGGCCTGTTTCGGATATATTAATCGGATTCTGTGTTGCTGGGCCGGCCTGATTGGCGTTCGGGCTGCAACCTGCGAGTGCTATAATAACCACCGAAGTAACCAACATTGATGAAAAGTCGTTCCTGAAATATCTCATCCTTTTATCCTTCCTGAAAATAAGAAGATTACTATCCGGCCTTCGGATAAAAAATTGCTATGAACCGATTATCCTGCAACGCAATGGCTATTGTGCCTGGTGCTGCTTGCCGGGGTAGTGTTCATCGAGCCAGTTCAGGTCAACGTTCGGGGGATTGAACTGCTGACCTTTGCCGAAACCCTTGGAAGCGGCTTCGGCCCGGCTCATACAGTAGATAACCGTCCGCTGGTCATCCCACTTCTTGCGTTCTGCGTGTCCGTCCATGAAGCTGAACGTGCAGGCGTTGCTGTGAAATATTCCCAGCGGGTCCCACAGACTTCCCGCACCCGGATTGTACGACCATCCATCATGATTGTGGTTACCCGCCGAGCCGTCGTATATCTCCTCGACGAAAAGCATTTTTATGGCCTGGTTTGTAAAAGTGAACAATTTCTTTGGGTCGGCAGGTTCCGTGGCCCGCATATAATCCGTCAGAGAGTAGCTGCGATAAATCAAATATTGCAGTCCCATGCCAAGGCTTGTGCCCCGAGTAACACGATTGTCGCCCGGACAATGATAAACCCTGATATCCTTGACGTATTCGTACAGCGCGCCTTCCATCAGTCCGTTGTACCTTTGCCGGCGTGTAACCGGCCCGCTGGTCATGGGCACAATTGTGCCTGTGGAGTTTTCAAGGGGCGGCATAACCCACGGCGGCACACCATTGACAATTCTATCTGCCGCCCAGCCGCCACATATAGAACCATCGTTATCGTCGGCATACATTATGTAGCCGAGGGCAAGGGTCTTCTGATTAGAGGAGCACCCGATACCCCTGGCCTGTTCTCGGG
>Ga0210003_1004591_pt1 | contig 10854 bp, 1 predicted proteins | sample LantaG_FD_182804 | JGI IMG/M metagenome (GOLD analysis project Ga0210003, IMG submission 182804) | Deep subsurface microbial communities from Baltic Sea to uncover new lineages of life (NeLLi) - Landsort_02402 metaG (SPAdes) (version 2) | ecosystem: Environmental > Aquatic > Marine > Oceanic >...
GCGGTGCCGTTGTTGACGGTCCCGGTGAAACCGGACGAGGTGCTCAGGTTCTTGGTGACTGTGGTGCCCGGAGCAATGCCGGGTCCGGTGAGCACGGGGCAGTTCGACGAGCACACGGCGCCCGGGTCACTGAACTGGACGAACTGGGCACCGCCGCTGACCGGACCGTCGACGGTCAAGGTGGTGCCCGCCTGCGACGCCTCCAGCACCGTGCCGGCCAGCACCACCTGGGACACATTCACCGAGTAGGTGCCCGCACCGCCCAGCAGGCCGGCGGGTGTGCTGTCATCTACGGGCAGCCCGTTCATGTCGTTAGTGGGGTTCCTCGGGTCGGAGTAGTTGTAGGTGAGCTGACCGGTGATCGCCGTCCCCGCGGCCACCCCGGCCCCGGAAAGGAACTGACCCACAGCCAGTCGGGTGCTGCCAGAGGCGACCGTCACCGCGAGAGTGGTCCCGGCGAGCTGCTCACCGACCGCGCTGGTTACGCCGCTGCTGATGCCTCCGAGGACGCTGGCGGTCTGGCCGTTGTTGATCGCCCCGGTGAACGTGGCCGGAGTGCTGTCGTCGGTGAAGGTCAGCAGGATTTCCTTGTCGATCTGATTGCCGTTACCGGCGCCGATCATTAACAGATTCGTGAAGGACGTTCCCGATGCGGGGCCTGGCAGGTCAATGGTCTGGCCGGTGCCCGTGTAGCCGTACTCGTTGTTCGACACCTCCTGGTAGTCGCCCAGCGCCTGCACCACATTCTTCGGACCGGAAGATCCGCCGACCTCGCCGTTGTTGACCGGGATCGAACCCACCTGGAACGCAGCCCCGGCCCAGGTCATGTAGATCTTGGACGGAACGGAGCCGGACCCCTTGGCCCATCTGAGGTCGAGATTGTCGGAGTTGTAGTACTGGCCTTCGTTGTTGAAGCCCTGAGAGTTCGCCACCTGCCAGGGCGCCGTGGTGATCGCGAAGGCATTCGTGTAGTCGCTGAGGTCCACCATGGTGGGCTTGGTTGCCGAGACGGACAGCACGCCCACGTTCTGGTCTTGCGGCAGCGTGATGAACAACGGCGTGTTCCCTTCGGGCACCCAGTAGGAGTAGCCGTACACGTAGGTCTTCGTATCCTCAGTGGCCCCCGACGCCGTGTCCCGGTAGCTCTGCGAGGAGATGATCCACTCACCCGGGTAGGACAGCATCCCGACGGTGGGCGTGGTGGAGTCGACCGGGTAGGCGCTGTAGTTGAAACTGGCCGGCCCGATAGCCCCGCCACTCGATGTCGACGAGATGTACGCCGGTGTCGCCCAGTCGCTGTAGGACTGCTTGATGGTAATTGTTTGATCAGCCGCGAATTTCATGGTGGTCGAGGTGTCCACTATCTCAAAGGTCACGCCCAGGCCGAGGGTGGTACCGGTCTGCCCGCCGTTGGATCCCGCGGCGGCCAGGCTGATCACGCACCCGCCGCCGTTGCAGGCGTCGATGATTTCTTTGGCGAAATTGAGCTGCTGTATTCCCGCCGTCGCCTGGACATCGCTCTGGGTGTAGGAGCCGTAGACCGTCTGCCCGTCCCCACGCAGGATGTTGGCCTTGTTGGGGCCGCCGATCTCGAAGACGACGCTGTCCCACGGCGTAGTGGTGAGAAGAGTCGACAACGGTTCCTTGGTGTTGCCCGCCATCGGGGCAGTCGGGACCGCCTGCGGAGAGCCACTGACGGTGTAGACACCGGGACCTCCGTTGGTGCCGCTGACGAAACCGGTGATCGTGGTGTCATCGGCGACCAGGGGCGTACCCGGCTGGGTCGTGGTCAGCGCCGTCGAGGGCGCCACCCACTGCGGCGGGCCGCTGACCGTGTAGGTGCCCACCCCACCGGAGCCGCTCCCCAGCCCGGCGATCGTGGTCCCCGGAGCCACCCCCGGGGCGGTCACGGCCTGGCCGATGCCCAGGGCGACCCCGACGGGGGTGGCGATGCTGGTGACGGTCAGGGTCGTGCCGGGCTGCGCCGCGGTCATCGCGGTGGACGCCGCGACCGACTGGGCGGTGCCGCTGACCGTGTAGGTACCGACCCCACCGTTGGTGCCGCTGACGAACGCGGTGATCGCGGTGCCCGCGGTGACACCGTTGCCGGCGATGAGCTGACCGACGGAGATCGCGGTGCTGCCGGTGACGCTGGAGACTGTCAGGGTGGTTCCCGCGTTGCCCGGGGTGCCGTCGCTGACACTCCCGGCGAAACTGGCCACCGGGCCGCTGTTGATGGCCCCGGTGTAACTGGCGTTGGTCTGGGTGTAGAAGTTCGATCCCCCGATGGTCTGGCCGACGGTGATCGTCCCGCCGGTCACACTCGAGACCGTCAGATTGTTGCCCGGTCTGGTCGCGCTCATCGAGGTCGACGGGTCACTCCACTGCGCGGGGCCGCTCAGCGCGTACCGGTACTGGGTGGCGGTCAGCGCCGTCGAGGCGATCGACTGCGCCGCATCGCTGAGCGAGTAGGTGCCAACACCGCCGGCGCTGGTGTTGGCCGGGGCGCCGAGCTGGCCGGTGATGGTGGTCCCCGCCGCCACACCGGCACCGGTGACGACCTGGCCCACCGCCAGCGGGGTGCCGGTGATCTTGGTGACTGTCAGCTTGGTGCCCGGGCTTCCGGCGGTGCCGTTGTTGACGGTCCCGGTGAAACCGGACGAGGTGCTCAGGTTCTTGGTGACTGTGGTGCCCGGAGCAATGCCGGGTCCGGTGAGCACGGGGCAGTTCGACGAGCACACGGCGCCCGGGTACTTGAACTGGACGAACTGGGCACCGCCGCTGACCGGACCGTCGACGGTCAAGGTGGTGCCCGCCTGCGACGCCTCCAGCACCGTGCCGGCCAGCACCGACTGGGACACATTCACCGAGTAGGTGCCCGCACCGCCCAGCAGGCCAGCGGGTGTGCTGGCAGCTACGGCCAGCCCGTTCATGCCGTAGGTGCCGTAGGTGAGCTGACCGGTGATCGCCGTCCCCCCGGCCACCCCGGCCCCGGAAAGGAACTGACCCACAGCCAGTGGGGTGCTGCCAGAGGCGACGCTGAACACCGCGAGGGTGGTGCCCGGGCTACCGGCGGTGCCGCTGCTGATGCCTCCGAGGACGCTGGCGGTCTGGCCGTTGTTGATCGCCCCGGTGAACGTGGCCGGAGCCACACCGCTGTTGATGGTCGCGGTGAAATCGGAGGACGCCGGGGTGGGCTGACCGGTCAACAAATTCCACGAGTAGGAGTTGCCGCCGCCGTCGAAGCCCAGCCCGCTGCCGTCACCCGTCGAGGAGATGGCCGTTCCGTCGGTGACGATCCCGACCCCGCTCCACGGTGCCACTGACGGCGTCCCGACCAGCGAGATACCAAGGATGCCCACGTTGGAGTTGGTGGGCAGGGTCAGCGACTGCACGGTCTTGCCCGAGGGGATCTCATAGGAGTAGCCGTACACGTTGGCGGTGGTGTTGACCGTGTTGCCCAACTGATTGATCCGGGTTCCGCCGTTCATCACCGCCTCGCCCGCGACCGACCCCGGCGTGGGAGTGGAGGCCCAGTCGCTGAAGGTCTGGGTCCAGGTCGCGGTGGTGCCGTCGGTGAAGTTCAGAATGATGTTCTGGTTGAACTGCGTGTCGTTGGCACCGGCCCCGATCAACTGCAGATTGGAGTAGGTGCCGCTGGGGGCGTAGATCGTCTGGCCGTCGAACTGCGCCACATTGCGCGGGCCTTTCTTGCCGCCGACCTCGCTGTTGCTCGTCGGGATCTGGCCCACCTGGAACGCCGACCCCGCCCAGGACATGATGATGTCTTTCGGCGGCGGGTTGCCCCGGGAGATGACATCCCCACCCGGGGCCGTCCTGTTGTCCAGGTCATAGGCGCCGTAGTAATTGCCGTGACCGTCGAAGCCCTGATGGTTGCCAACCTGCCACGGCGGGGTGGTGATCCCGAAAGTATTGAGCGGGCTGTTAGCCACGTTCTGCCCCAGCGACACCGCGATCGCCGTCGACATCGCCAGACCGACCAGAACGACGTCGGGGTTGAACGGCAACGTCACGCTCTCCAGCGTCTTGCCCTGCGCGATCGCATGCGAATAGCCGTAGATGTAGTTCGTCGTGGTGTCGGTGGTCCCCGAGGCGGTGTCGCGGTAGGACTGCACCGAGACGACACCCTCGTTGGGGTTGTAATCCGGGTAGCTCCAGTCACTGAACGACTGAGACCAGTACGAACTGGAGCCGTCGGTGTAGTTCAGCGTGATCGTCTGGCCGAGCTTGGCGCCGTTAACCGCTGAACCGGCCAGGTTGATCAGGTTGATCGCCTGGTCCAGACCCTTATCGGTGGTGTCAATCTGGGCGGCGATCTGGGCCTGCGACAGCGTGATCGTCTGCCCCTGCGACCGGACGATGTTGGGCTGGTTGGCCTGCTGACCGCCGGCACCGTTGGTGGCAAGACTGGCCACCGAGCCCAGACCGAAGCTGACCCCGTTCCAGGACAAGGTGTAGGAGTCCGACCCCGGAATGGCATCCCAGGAATAGGCGTTGCCGTTGCCGTCCACACCGCCATTGGTGAACGGCGTTCCGTCGCTGACCATCCCGACGCCCAGACCCCTGGTCGACAGCACAGTCTTGCCGTCCGCGGCCAGCCACAGTTGACCACCGGCGGACTGGCCGTTGGCGTCGCTGCTGGAACCGAAGTAATTGGTATCGCTGACCGTGTAATACGTTGTGCCGCCGTTGGTTTCAAGACCGGTGAACGTGGCAGAGGTTCCTGCGGTCAAGGGGGCCGTCGCACAAGTGGCGCCCGCACACGCCGTCGCGGTGTAGGAAATCACCGGCGAACGCTTCGGCGTCGCAGGGGGCTGCCACGTCAGCGTCGTCGTATCCCCGGTGGCGCCACTGACCAGAGGGGTCGCCGTCAACCCGGAGGGGTTTGCCGGCGTGGTCGGCAGGAACACCGCACCGCCGAACTGGGCATTCTGAGCGAAGATCCCCTCCGGAGCCCCCGTCGGAAGCCCCGTCTTCGGATCCACCGTCACCGGCGAGGCGAACGGATAAACCTGCCCGAACGTCTGAATCCGAGGAATGGGTCCCATCTCAATCGGATCACCGGGGGTGTCCAGCAGGCCGTCGGTGGGGGTCCACACCTGCGCGACGAACGACGGCGACCCCTTCGACTTCCAGTCGTAGGCACTGCGCACCGGAGTGAAGCTCGACTGGTTCGCGCACCCCGTGCCGCCCTTAACGTCCTCGCACACCATGATGTTGATATTGTCAATAACCAGAGCGACCATCGCGAACGTCCGGAAAAGCGATACGAAAATCGACTCAACTTCCTTTTCGATCCCGGATCCGATGAAATTGAGCGGATTGAAGTCACCGAGGAATGCCGACCGTTCGAGGGCGCCCGATCCCCGCCCACCCATGTAGATCGACCCGTCCGGGCCCATGGCCAGGCTCTGCGGACGGCCCGCGTCCTGCATCAGGAATTCACTGGAGCCCAGCCACGACGTCGGGATTTCCATTTTCTTGGTGACATGCAGGAAATCAAGCCCATTGGTGCGGCTACCGCCGTCTTCGGCTTGATAGGCGTTGGGGTCGTAGGTCACTTCGACGATGTGTCCGCTGCCCTTCTTCCACAGCTTCGAGATATCGCCCAAGGATGTCTGACCGGCGGCCCCCGCCGCTTTACAGGCTTGGCTGCCGGCACCACCGGCGGCGTAGCGGCAGCCCCAGTACCCGACGCCATAACCGATCTCGGACAACAACGACGTCGTGCCCACGGCGGCCAGGACGGCATCCTGTCCCGGCACCGCGATGAGCCCCATGGCGCCGCGTCCCACATCCTGACGGTTACCGCAGGCTGTGTCCTGGCAGGAGGAATCGATCCGCATAACGGTGGACTTCAATTTGAAGTCCTGCGAATTATTCATATGGAGGGTGCCACCAGTGCCGGGCACAGCTGCATCGCGGCCGTTTGCGGTGGAGTCGTTCACCCAGAGGGCGTAGGTGTCAGCGATCAGGTCGATTCCGCTGTGCCCGTTCGTGGTCGACCCAGTGCCCACTGACTGATCGCCGACGGGTGAGCTCACCCCGTAAGTGTGGAGGGTGAGCCGGCCGGTGATGGTGGTCCCCGCCGCCACACCGGCTCCGGTGAGGTACTGGCCGGGGTCGAGCACGAGCCCGTAGTTGAACTGGTTCGCGTCGCCGACAGTGCCGGACTCGATCTGGGAGACCGTCAAGGTAGTGCCGGAGATGCTCCCGACCATTTTGATCGGCACGGTGCCGCTGGTGGGGGTGATGGCAAGACCGGCCGGGGGATGCATGAACTCGTACTTGATGAATTGGGTTGCCCATGACCCATCACTGGTCGGGGCGATCTGCTCGATCGCGCCGTTCTTCAGGATCCGTTTGGCCTTGCGATTACCCGCTTGGTCCCCCAGGTCGTTGATCCCCACCCACACCGTGCCGTCCGGGGCGGCCACGAAAGAGCCCCAGGTCGGCGTGCCGCTCAGTTCAATGGTCTGCGCGGACAGCTGGCTCATCGTGGTGGAGGCAATCACCGTGGGGATTCCGGTGATCAGGTAGGTGCCGGAACCGCCGCCGTCGGTGCCACTGAGCTGCTTAATGATGCGGGTCCCCTGGGCAAGACCCGGTGCCGACATGGTCTGGCCCACCACGATCGGGTCGCTGTCGGCGCCCATCGCTGTGACCGTCAGGATCGAGCCCGGGTATGTCCCGGTCATCTGGGTCGACGCGGCAACCAACTGGTCGTTGCCAGGCCTGAGCTTGTAGGTGCCGGACCCGCCCAGGATCGCTGACGTGCAACCCGACGCCGCTCCGGCGGATCCGCAGTTGGCTGAAGCCGTCATCACCGTGCTTGTAATCGACTGCGGGGTGCCGCTGAGGGTGTAGGTGCCCGCCCCCCCGGGAGCATCATTCGGATCACCTGGGATCTGCGCGATGATGGTGGTCCCCGCGGCGATATTTACCCCGGCGATCACCTGGCCCACCACGATCGGGGTCGCACCGCTGATGCTGGAGACAGTCAGGGTGGAGCCGCTGTTGCCGGCGGTGCCGTTGTTGATCGTGCCGGTGAAGGGAATGCCGACAACCTGGGCTACCGGCACCTGGGCGCCGTTGACCAGCGCCGTGAGCTGCTGTTTGATCTGGGTTACCGGGGCGATCGGGGTCCCCGTCGCGGCGGCCAGGATCTCACCCGGGCCGAGCGGGATGCCGCTGCCCGAGGCGACGGTCGAAACGTTCAGGATGTCGCCGGCGGCTCCCTTGCCGTCGCTGATACCGCCGGTGAAACCGGCCGTCCCCGCGCTTCCGGAACCGATGTTGCCGGTGAACGTGATTTGCTCGCCGCCGAGCCGCTGGACATACCCCACCTGCTTGCTCAAATTCGGCGCGAACCGCGCCCACCCGCTCCGGTTGTTTCCGTCGACGCCGCCGGCCAAACCCCTAGCCGCCACAAAGATCTGGCCGTCGGCCGATTCGACGAGCGCGTGGGGAATCACCACTTTCCGGCCCAACGGATCAGACAAGTCGTTACCGGCCTTGCCGTTCGGGTTGAGCGTGGTGACGAAACTGGCCGCAAGCTGCCACTGGCCGTCGATGAACTTGTACTGGCGCACCTGATCTTCGGGCAACGGCTCGGCAAGGGCTTGCAGGACCGTGAGCTTTACCTCGGGGGGAAGATTCTCGATCGACTGCTTGATCTTTTTGAACTCCTCGAAGTTCCCGGTCAGACCGGCCATTAATCCCACCACGGCGTTGATCAAAAACCCCCAGCCGCCGGCGAGTTTCGTCGGCGTCGACTGCAACAACACCGGCGTCGTCCACCCCGTCTCCGCCGAACCCGTCGCAACCTTCACCACTGTGTAGGAATCCCCTTGGTTTTGGAGTTTGAATCCGACGCTGGTGCCGTCAGCACCGGTGCCCCCTCTGACCAAAAGGGGCTTGGCATCTCCGGAGTCCACGCCGCCCGGTGCCGTGCCCCACTCCTGGGTCTGCGTCTGCCCGTCGACGTTGACGGTGGGGACGAGCGTGATCGCCTGACTGGAAAGGCGGCGGATTACTCCGCCGTTTGGAAGCTCGCACTTTTTCCTGCTGGCGTGCTCGCAGCCGGTGACGGTCAACACATTGCCGGGCCCGGTGCCGTCGGCGTTGCTGATGTACCCGCTGAATGTGGTCGCGTAGCCCTTGTCGTAGGGATCCATCCACGAGACCACCCGGTGGACGATCTTCGCCAGCGGCGAGCGTTGATAGGCGACCCATACCGAGCCATCCGACGCCGCGAGCATCGCGGTGGGATCCAAAAACAGCGACAAGAAAGGTTCGACCGCTTGGACCCCGCTCCAGTAACGGACGTTCGCGACGCCCTCGGTGCTTTTGTTGGGCAGCGTCGCTGAGAAGTTCGGGGTCACCTCGAACACCATCCGGGCGTACGGGTCCGGGGTCACGGAACTGATAAAGGCCGTTTGCGGGATGCTGTTCGTTTCGGAGCAAGAGCCCTTTGAGCTGCTAGTGGTGGCCTTGCAGGTGCTGAACGGCATGTCCAGGCCCACGGTCATATCGAAGGTGTAGGTCGTCACGCCCGCGTCGGTGAGGACTTTCGTCTGCCCGGGGATCGCCGTAAGCCCGACTACCCCCCCGTCTACCGCGAGGGAACCCGTGTCGAACGGGCCGAGGGCGCCACTGGGGTAGGTGGGGGACGTGGTCGCATTCGACAACCCCGCGAGCCAGACGGTGTTTGGCCCGGCGTTCTGAGTCGTGGAACCATCGGAGGGGAAGCCGGTTTGCAGTTCGTTGGCGTACGGATTGATCAGATCCTGCTTCATCGTCACCGAGTAGCTCACGACCTCGATACCCGGATCGATGCCCCACTTCGATAAGACAGCGTCGGGCACTGTCGGCAATTTCGGGGCGTCCCAGGAGAGCGCGAACACCCCCGGCGCCGTCTGGGTCACCGTCAGCTGCTGCACCATCGACGCGACTTGCCACGACAGGTTTGTTGCCGCCTGTGTCCCGTCGGTGGAGCCAACCATCGCCGCCGCGGAGGTCGGCGAGGCCACCCCCAACGTCTGCGAATCAGTACCGGCCAGCGGTCCGCCGCCGGCCCGGCCGGGGCCAGCCCCGGCCACAAGCTGGTTGACCTCAGAGCCAACCCCGAAGCCTCCGGCGGGGCCGGTGCCCTCTGTCTCGCCCAACAAAGATAAAACATTGCCAACCCCGTTGCCGTTGACCCACGAGCCAACCCCGCCACTGTTGACGGCGAATTCGTCCCCAAAAACTTCCCCCGAGGCGGGGAGGACATGAAACTGATCACCTTCCGCCCCGCGAGCACCCAAGAACGACCACAAACCGGTGTCCCCGCCGGTACCGCCGGCCACTAGGAAGTTCGAACTGTCACCGCCGGCCCCGCCGTCACCGATGAACAATCCGCCCCAGCCGCCGGCACCGCCGGCGACCCCGGCACCGCCGTCACCGCCGTTGCCGAACCAGCCGGCCGACCCGCCGTTGCCGCCGTTGAAACCATCACCGCCGTTGCCGAAGATGCCGCCACTGCCGCCGTTGCATGCGGCGATACCCGAGCAGGATTCCGCAGTCCAGCTGTAGCCGTTGCCGATCAAGATTCCGCCATCAGGATGCTCGGCGGTGCCGTTACCGAACAGCAGGGGCCCCCACAGGCTCGACGCGAACGGCAGCGCGGTCGGCGCGTCCCCGTCGAGTTCCCGACGCGCCACCGCAGCAGAAGCCCGCAGCAACGGCGCCGCCGCCGGATCTACCGGAGGCTTATCCGACGCCCGGTCACCGCGCTCCAACCACGCCGTCAGCAACGAACCCAACAACCCGCCGGACTTCACCGGCGCAGACTCCGGGGCGGCCTCCGGTGCGGCCACCATCACCGGCACGTCAGGATCGGTCACATCCGCGGAAACACCATCGTCAACACCGGCCGCGCCCACCGGCCCCGACGCCGACCCGCCCTCATCGGCGATCGACACCTCCACCACCGCCAGCTCGGATGCCGGCTCGGACACACCACCAGAACCTGGCTCGGACATAACACCGGAACCCGACGTCTCCGACGAATCCCCACCCGAACCCTGCAGACCTACACCCGAACCCCCGCCAGCAATGGCGCCATCATCGGAACCCGCGTCGGTATCCGAACCCGCGCCATCATCGGAACCCGCGTCGGTATCCGAACCCGCGTCGGTATCCGAACCCGCGTCGGTATCGGCATCCACGTCGGTGTCGACAACCGAACCCGAGTCGGTATCCGAACCCGCGTCGGTATCCGAACCCGCGTCGGTATCGGCATCCACGTCGGTGTCGACAACCGAACCCGACCCCGCATCGGCATCAGCGTCGGTGTCCGACGCATCCGCTGAATCATCACCACCCGAACCCGACGATGACGAATCCGAAGGAGACGACGAAGAAGTTGACGAAGACGAAGAGGTTGAAGAAGAAGACGACGAACCCGTCGAACCCGTCGAACCAGTGGTGTCTGCGAACGCTACCGCCGGCATCGACGCAATCGCCGCTCCCGCACCCAGCGCCACAGCTAACGCACCAACACGACCCACAAACCGTCCACAACCCATTAGAAACAACTTCGCCCACTTTTTGGAGCCGGCATTTGCAGACCCAAATCATCTCAAGCTGATCAGAAAAAATATTTACCGTGTTGTTATCTAACCCCCGCCGACGCGATACGTCAATGGTCAAGGACTACATCGGGCTCTATTGCCATGAATGTGGATGACCTCATGTGTGGTATGGAAGTTCGAGGGTGACCGGTCCGCAGACGAGCATGATCATCGCGAGCGCGTTCTCGGCGTTGTGGAAGCCGTAGGCCCTGCGGAT
>Ga0210003_1004593_pt1 | contig 10851 bp, 16 predicted proteins | sample LantaG_FD_182804 | JGI IMG/M metagenome (GOLD analysis project Ga0210003, IMG submission 182804) | Deep subsurface microbial communities from Baltic Sea to uncover new lineages of life (NeLLi) - Landsort_02402 metaG (SPAdes) (version 2) | ecosystem: Environmental > Aquatic > Marine > Oceanic >...
AAGAGAAGGCCGTTATCCTCTGCAATAAATGAAAGAGGGGAAAAGGAAGAAAAAAGGGAGGGAGCGCGTGAGTAGTGTCAATATGTCAGGGTGTCAGCGTGTCAGCGTGTCAATAGTAAAAGCCAAAAAAAACGGAAAGAAAAAAGCTAAAAGAAAAAAAAGTTTTTTAAAAAAATCGCTTTTCTTTTTAGGACATGCTCTCGTATAATGTAGTATTACCCTAAACCTCTATATATCTAACTAGTAAAAAAAATTTTCACTATCTTTACAGAAAATAATTATTATGAACAAAAGTGATTACGTTAATGGTCTATATATTAAAGATGGTAGGCTAGTTAATGAGCGTCCTGACGGCATGACTGGCATTGCTCAAGCATCTTCTATTAAACGATCTATAGACAATGACAAAAAAATAAACATAATAGCTGAAGGTATTGAATTAGCTGAAAATAAAAAGAATTTTAACCAACTTAAATATTAAATATAGGTTCATTCTATTTTGATTGTTGATTTGAAAAGGGCTCTTAATTGAGCTCTTTTTTTACGACGTTTTTACATTATATTAAATCCAAAAAATCAAGGTACTATGCGCGCATAGTATATTAATTTTTAGGCTTGCCTAAAACACATGCTAAAACGACAATAATTGGCGTAAGAAAAAAAAAACGGCGTAATAAACGGCGTATGTTAATTAATTGATTACTAATACTTTAACTACTATAATATACTAAAACGACGATTCTGTCGAAAAAAAGACTATTATAGTATAGTAAAAAAAAGAAAAAAGAAGTAAAAATATATACTGTAAATAGAGCTTTCAAATCGTCGTGTACATTATTTTTAAAAACGTGTTTAAAACGTGTTTAAAACGTGTTTTGTAAATTGAAATAAAAACATTGGTTTTTCCAACTCCCAACTTTTTTAAATAATTTTTTTTTTGTGAATTAATATTTACTATATTTGTTTAAATCAAATTTAATTTTAATGAACCAATCTTACATTTCAAAAGACTTAACGTTTGATAACGAGGGACGCTCAAAACTTATTTCAGGAATTTCTAAAATTTCTAAAGCGGTGAAAAGTACCTTAGGCCCTAGAGGCCGTACTGTTCTTATTGAATCCCCTGATCATCTTGCAGGTATAACCGTTACTAAAGATGGCGTTACCGTTGCTAATTCTATTTTTTTAGATGATCCCATTGAGAACTTAGCAATACAGATGATGAAGGACGCAGCAAGCCGTACGGCTCAATCTGCGGGCGATGGAACGACAACAGCCATTGTGTTAACAGAAGCTATAGTTAATGCAGGAGAACGCCTTTTAAACAAAGATCACAACATAACCGAGGTTATAAAACATATTAATAAATTCAGTCTTGATTTAATTAAAATATTAGAGAAAGATTCTAAGAAGATTACTAAGGCTAGATTATTAGCTGTAGCAACAATATCTGCTAACAACGACAAGGAGATAGGATCAATTATTGCTGAAGCGTATAACAAAGTGGGGGTTAATGGGATTGTAACGGTTGAGAAGAGTATGAACCACAAGACTTATGCTGAGGTTACCAACGGGATTAAAATTGATAGGGGGTATACTTCAAACTTATTTTTAAACAACCAACGTAAGGATGAGTGTATACTTGAGGATGTGATGGTGCTTGTGTGTGATCAGGAGATAAGTAATATTCTACAAATTGAGAATGTGTTGAAACCAATCATACAAAAAAACAAGAAATTATTAATTATTGCACCTTGTGCTGGTAATGTTGTTAATACCCTTGCGGCAAATGTGGTGCGTAATAATTTAAAGTTCTGTAATATTACTCCTCCACAATTTGGATATAAGAGTCATGAGCTGATGCAAGACATTGCTTTTGCGGTTGGGGCGAAATATTATTCTGAGAAGACAGGTGATGACCTGGGTTTATTATGCCTGGAAGACTTAGGGCATGTAGATAAGATTATAGTTGGGAAAATGTCTAGTGTTCTTATTAAAAATGATTCATCAATGAGTGAAGAGACGCAGAAAAGAATAGATGAATTAAAAATTCAACAAGAAGGCACAACATTTAAATCTGAGAAAGATTTTATAAATGAGCGTATCGCTAGTTTAGCCGGGGCAATTGGATGTATTTATGTTGGAGCAAATAGTGATGTTGAGCAAAAAGAAAAATTTGACAGAGTCGATGACTCTGTGTGCGCTGTGCGCAGCGCCTTACAAGAAGGGATAGTAACAGGAGGGGGCTTGGCCTTGTATAATGCAGGTAATAAATTGGTGGATAAAAACTTTGAGGAAATAGCAGAGGGAATAAGTAATAAAAGTGTTGCAATGGATATATTAGTTGAATCAATTAAAATTCCATTGTTACAAATTATTATAAACTCCGGAAAAGATCCTGGTGATATATTAAAATTATTATTTTCGTCAGATATAAATACTGGGTACGATGTAAAGAATGAGGTTATGGGTGATATGTATAAAATGGGAATAATAGATCCATTGAAAGTAACTAAAAGCGCACTTATAAATGCCGTATCAGTAGCAACAACTATATTATCAACTAACGCTATTGTAACACACGCTAGAGTAAAACAATAATTAAATTTAAATATTATGGCACACACACCACACGCATTCAAGAATAAAAAATTAGAAGATTTAGGATGGTTCGAAAAAATTAGAAATGGTTATACATCTATTGATTATGAATTAGAAGCTGAGGAAAAAGCTTATAGAATAGCTGATAAATTTGCAATAAAATTATTTTCAGATTCAGATATTACTGTTAGACAAGCTCATTCTGTGTATATAGATGTAAAAAAAATAATATATCAAAAGCTAATTGACACATATAAATTACATGGAACCGATAAGTAAAGAGATATTTGAAACGTACACTGTAAGTGAAAGAGCTGATGAACAAATTAGAGCTTTAAAGCTTTTAGCTCGTCAAGGATATACTATTATTGATTTGGAGGGGCATTTTATAAACAAATGGAATTTAATGCATCGTCAGAAGCTTAACATAACGTATAATAAAACACCTAAATTATAACAACACTAATGAAACCGATAGGAAAATATATTATTATAAACGCAATAGAAGAAGAACATAAGACCCAATCAGGGTTATTATTGTCTGCTTCAGACGTAGAAGGATTTCGTTATCGTAAAGGTGAGGTGGTAAAAGCTGGTAGTGATGTAAGTGTTATCAATGAGAAAGACTTAATCTACTACGACAAGAACGCAGGGCACAGTATGTTAATCTATGATACGCCTTATACGATTATTCTTGAAAGAGATGTCGTTGTTGTTTTATAAACTCATTCATTTCCACAATAGAATTGCGATAAACTTTGTCCATGTACGAAGCATCGTTACGGAATAAAGGATTTGCATGAGCAGTTTCTGCAATTTCCTCACCATTTAATTTTTTATACACTAATGTTATAATTCTTTTGGCTTTATACGTTAATTCGTACAGTGTTGTTTCATTTCCTTTGCGTTTTCTCCACACATGTATCCAATCATCCTTAAGCAAACGTTCAAATCTCTTTATATCCCAGCTCATTAACTCTTCATATCGATTAAATTCTGTTCTATTAAACATTTGTTCACTGTATAAAAATAATAACATGTCAAGATCTGGCGTAGATAAACCATATTTAGCTTTTACCCAATATCTAATTATTCTCCAATACTTTAAATAATCATGTGTAGGTGTTCGCCTTGTTGTAGGCTTACGCTTGTAGACTCCCTTAGATTTCATTGTATTAAATTTGTATATTTGTAAAAATACATAAATTAAAATATAATGCCACAACTTAATGTTTCTCACTATGTTTGTAAATCAAGTAAACGTCCTGGAGTGCACTCAAAAAATGCATCAAGAGGCCAAAGCGGATTTAAAAACACATATAGAGGCCAAGGTCGTAAAAGATAAAATTAAATTTATTATATTTGTTATATGAAAAAAGTAAAATCAACAACATATATTAGTAAAGCAGATAGTATTCAAAAAGTTGCTTACGTGTCAAGACAAGACGATATAGACTTAAGATTAGCTGAAAAAATTAAATTTTTTAAAAATCTTGAAGAAAAGAAAACTATTAAAAAAAAAGATAAAAATGAAGATTAAACCTTGTCAATGTGGAAACACTTCAGATTCTAATGGAAACTGCGATGGTTCTCACAAAAAATAAAATTAAATCAATAAATCAAAATAATGAGTACATCAAGAGGTTTAGGAGACACAATTGAAAAAATTACAGCAATAACAGGAATTAAAGCTGTAGTAGAAAAAGTGGCAGAAATAACAAAACAACCGTGTGGTTGTCAAAAAAGGAAAGAAACATTAAACGAAATGTTTCCATATAAAGATAAATAAGAGAATTTTTAACCCTCTAAAACAAAAAAATGGCATACCCAAAAATTACAGTAAACACAGGTCTAGCGCAAGAAATAATAGCTAGTGACACATTACCAATTCCATCACCAGACCTTCCAGTTTTGTCTGGAACAACTACAGCTACTACGGCAAGTAAACTTGTAAATGCAGGAGCTAATTTTTCTTCTGTAAGTGTAGGAGATATTGTTTATAACACAACAGATAATACATCTGCTTCAGTAACAGCAATAGATTCCTCAACAATATTGTCAATAAGTGCAAACATATTTACATCCCCTGAAAATTACACTATATTTTTAGGAGGGCCTAATGGTTCTTCAAGGATAAATTCATCTGAAGGATGTTTATTATACGTGGGAAGTAATGCAAAACCAAGAGATATTGATGAATCTTATGTTGACATTAAGGTTCAAACAACAGCAGGTAATGATATAATTTTTAGTAATTTTCCAGTAGGCAAGTATTTACCAATTCAGGTATTACAATTGTTTTCTACAGGAACTGATGCTGCAGCAAGAAATAGTTGTGTAGCTATATGGTAGGATATACACAAAGCAATTCATTGCTTTTAAACATTGAAGTAACCTATGAAATTGTTAATAATGACAGATTGGAAACTATACGGGCTTAACAGCATAGCCTTGGGATTATCTTTAACCGAATTAGAGGTTTGGTTAAAAATAATATTACTTATTTTAACAATAGGCTATACCGTTCATAAATGGTTAAAGTTAAAAAAAAATGATAAGTAAACACATATCAGAAAAAGAAGCCACAAAATCAATAACCGCATTACGACTAGGCATTGCTAATACCCCAAACGGGACAGCACTAGCTAACATGAAACTTTTGGCAGAAAAAATATTTGAGCCACTAAGAGAATATGTTGGAGGCCCTATAAAAATCAACAGCATGTTCAGATCGGAAGCTCTCAATAAACAGATTGGGGGAAGTAGCCGATCACAGCATTGCCAGGGAAACGCAATGGATATGGATGACATATATGGTTATAAAACAAACAAAGAAATGTTTCATTTTATAAAAGAAAATTTAGATTTTGATCAATTAATTTACGAGTTTGGAAATGAAGAAAATCCTGATTGGGTTCATGTAAGTTATGTTGATAAAGAAAAAAATAGAAACAAAATATTAAAAGCGGTTAGAGATAAAGGCAAAACAATGTATGTAGATATTACAAACGGATGAAAAAATTAATATTTATTTTAACGTTTATTGTAGGATGTGGAGCATATCAAGCGCCCCCAACATCAACAGGTGTATGGTTGGACGTTCCTGCAACAGTAAAAATAGATACATTATCTTATACAAGATTCAATTGGAAATTAAGAAATAGTTTTACATTTAGATGGAACTACGCACAGTTTGCGATGAATCAACCTTATTTTTTTTATTCATCATCATCATTTTCTAGATTCTGGAATCCTTTCAATTCTTTTGACATGTATTGGAACAGACATATCTTTTGGTATGACTGGGCTTTTGGATACAGTTTTCAACCTTGGTATTATAATACATATTTTAGATGGGAAGATAAAGCTATAATGAAGGGAAGGCGAGGGAGTGTAGTTAAACTTGATAGAATAGATGTTATTACTAGTAATATAAGAAAAGAAATAAAAACTATACCGGTACGAAAAATAATAAATTATACAGAGAATAATATAAATAAGATTACACCTAGAGAAAATCCAAATCAAATAAATTATAATACACAATCTCGTTACGAAATTAAATCTATATCTAGAGTAGATGTGAATAGAACAAAAGTTACAATGAAAAAATAAGTTATGGGAAAAATATTAGCAAAATTATTTGGAGGAGCAGGCGTAGATATAGCCGATAAAATATCAGGAATAATAGACAAACATACATTTTCAAAAGAAGAGAAGGCTGAGTTGAAAAATGAAATGGATAAAGTTTTTATAGATGCAGAAGCGGATATGCAAAAGAATGTTACAGAACGATGGAAGGTTGATTTACAACATGGAAATTGGCTTACTAGATCAGTTCGTCCGTTGACACTTATATTTTTAGTAGTGTCTACAGTCCTTATGGTGTTTATAGATAGTGGATCTATTGTTTTTGAAGTTGAAGAAAAGTGGACAGACCTTTTACAGATTGTTTTAATTACTGTAATTGGAGCATACTTCGGTGGAAGATCAATTGAGAAAGTAAAAAAAGGATAAATTCTTTTGATTATCTTTGTAAGCAATAAACTATTACTATGGCAAGAATAAGTACATATCCTTTAGACACAAACCTGGTTGGATCGGATTATTGGATAGGTTCTGATGCTGACAGTAATTACGCAACTAAAAACTTTACCATAGATTCTGTAGTGGAATATATGAATAGGGTTGCAACACAGCAACAAGCTTTAAGATTTAAATATACAAATACAATTCCGTATACAGATGGATCTTTTTATGGAGCTGATGTATTGTTATCACCTACTGTTTCTTACAGTGCTATTACAGGATTTACAGTAAGTAAATTTGAACTAACTAATCTAGGAACAGACATATCTTCATTTTATGCTAACCCTTTAGGTGGTTCTGAAGTATTATTAACTCAATGTGATGATGTATCGAGATGGGCAGTATTTGCCTGGGTTTCTTCTATACAAAACACAACTAATACTAATTTTTACGACATAGTTGTAACATACAAAGCAGGCAGCAATGGCTTAATTGCAAACAAAGATTATTTCATATCTTTGCTGACATATGCTGGTGCAAATGATGCGAATTTTGTTTTTACGTTAGATGGTAGTTCAGATAACTACCAGATAAATCATAACTTAAACAAATACCCGTCAGTAACAATATTTGATGCTAATAGTTTTGAAGTAGAAACGCAAGTAGTATTTAACAGTTTAAACCAAGCTACATTAACGTTTTCTCAAAATTTTACAGGGAAAGCGTCTTTTAATTAGTAAATAAAAAATTATGGCAATATCGTATTTATCAAGTATAGCACTTAACAATAACCAACTAAAAACTTTTAAGGTTGACAATCAAGCTGCTGATCCTACAGTAACTGGAGTAGGTCAAATGATATTTGATACTTCTTTAAATGTTTTAAAATATCACGATTCATCTGGATGGAAGATTATAAGCTCAGGAATGGTTACTTGGCTTTTAGTAGGAGATTCAGGAGCGAATCAAACAATTTCTGATGGTCAAAGTGCGTCAATATTAGGTGAGACAGGGTTTATAACTACAACGGCCGGAGCAACTAGACAACTTGCAATTACTATGGATGATAATGCTCCTGGAGCAGCATCCGGAAGTGTTGCATACCCAGCAAGTATATCATACAATAAAAAAGGACAAATTACAGCTGTCACAGCAAGTACAGAACCTATTACAGGATTTAACATAACTGACGGAATAACTACTGAGTCGATAGTTAATGGAAATACAATAACTTTTACTCATAATGTAGGATTAAATGCTGTAGTTAGCGCAACTGATACAGTTGCTTATAATCTTCAGTTAGAAGACCTGCCAGATATGACTCAAACATGGGTCGCAACTGATGAGCTTATTGTATTAGACGGAGGATCTCAAAAAAGAAAAGCAGGGAATGAAATTCCAATTAACTTATTAGGAACACCATCAGCTGATTTAGCTATGGGTACTAATAAAATAACAGGATTACTTAATCCAACACTTGCACAAGATGCCGCTACAAAAGCATATGTTGATGCAGCTGTTGTAGGATCATTACAAATAAAAGGAGGATTTAGTGCTGCAACAGGTGTTATTGATGGAGGAACAACAAATCTAACAACAGGTGCTACAAGGGTAGCGATTGCGGTTGGAGATTTTTATGTATGTACAACAGCGGGAGACTTTTTTGGAAATGCTGCTACGCCACTTACTATAGGGGATCAAGTTATATGTAATACAGCGGCTGCTGTAGGAGCTTCTGTTGAAGGCGATTTTGTAATAGTGCAATCTGATACTGATTTAGCAACTGCCACAACAGTAGGTTTGGTAAGTGTACCAACTACTGGAGGTATTATAGTAAATGCTAGTGGAGCAATAGCTTTAGATACGCAGACGGCTGCTGGAACTTTTGGAGCCGTAACTAAATCATTACAAATAACAAAAGATAATAAAGGAATAATAACGGGTATTGCAGCTGCGGATATAGCTATCCCATCTACTCAAATAACAAACTTTTGTACAGCCGTTGAGGCATGTGTAGGAACTGGATTAAATTATGCCGCTAACATAGGGAATAATTCTGCAACTACATACGCTGTAGCTCATGCACTAGGGACTAGAGATGTAATTGTTCAGGTTTATGATAACGCAACATATGATACAGTTATTTGTGACGTAGTAAGAACAAGTACAACAGTAGTAACATTATCTACAACAACTGCGCTTGGAACAAATGCCGCTAGAGTCCTGATAACTGTAAGTTAATTTTTAATTTACTTACATGGCGATAAGATACCTTAGTGGACAAACTATAGATGGAACTTTAACAGTATCCGGAAATGTACAGGGCGCTACGTTTAATGGTCTTGTCATAAACACCACAGGAGCAAATAATGTAGCCAATCAAATAGTAAGAACTGAAGCTAATGGTTATACGGTTTTTGGTTGGATAAACACACCATCTGGCAACCACACAGGAGCAATCACAAGAATTACAGCAAGTAATGATGATTATTTAAGATATGTAACTCCAGCTCAATTTAGAACAGGCGTTACAGACGGATATTACGCACCGACTAGTACGGTTAGCGGAGTAACATCTGTAGCAACCACAAATGGAATTACTGGAGGAACAATAATATCAACTGGAACAATACAGGTGGATAGTACTGTTATAAGAACTACTGGTAATCAATCAATAACAGGTAATACAGAATTTTTCCCTTCAAGTACTGGCACAGGTTATAGTACTGCTGCTGTAGAATTAAGATCTTCTTCAAGTGGATTAACTGGAACACCACCAAGAATAGGATTTCATTGGGATAGTGTCGTTGCTTCTAATATAGCTATAGAATCAAATGGCACAATAGTTATTAGAGATAACCCAGGAACTGGATATGAAGATTTTAAAGCATTAAATATAACAGCAACTGGTGTAGTATATGCAAGTGGAGGTAATTCAGGCACTTGGAATTCGCATACCAGTAATACAGGCACAGTAACTTCAGTTGCTACAGGAAACGGTTTAACTGGAGGAACAATTACATCCACTGGAACATTAACAATGTCTGGATCTTATACTGGTAACTATACTATTAATGGTCAACTTACTGTTGGAAATACTACGTCTTCAGATATTTACATGACTGATACGGATGAAACAACTAGAAGAATACATTGTAATTCTAATAGAATAGGGTTTTTAAATTCTAGTAATGGTTGGGGAGCTTATTGTGATAATACAGGTAATTGGGCTGTTAATGGTATAGTATACGCTACAGGGGGTAATTCAGGAACTTGGAATTCGCATACCAGTAATACAGGAACAGTAACATCTGTAACTGGTACAGGTTCAGTTTCTGGCTTAACACTTACAGGTACAGTCACTTCAACAGGTAATATTACCTTAGGTGGTGCTATATCTGGCTTTACGGAGCTGAACATGATAAGATCTTTAGGCACTACAGCATTTACAAACGGAACAAACCCAAATATAACCACAGCTGAGGTTATGGCTGAAATAGAAGCCGACGGTGGGTTTGATTCTTATTCATCTGTATTTAAAACTTCTTGGAGTTATGCGGGTAATTACAATTTAACAGATGCTGGTGATTTTACTGAAACAGCTGGTTCCTCATGGATAACATGGACAGATAACTCATCAGATACAACAAGAGGAAATATTACAACATTAGCAATTGCACCAAATACGGGTAGTTCTGCTGGTGGAGTTTTTATATATAATGATCAAGGTTCTGGTTATGCACCTGGGTGGAGGCAAGTTTGGACAAGTACAACCGATGGATCTGGTTCAGGGCTAGACGCTGATTTACTTGATGCTCAACAAGGTTCTTATTATTTAGATTGGAATAATTTTACAAACAAACCTACAATACCAAGTGTTGGTAATGGTCAAATAGATGGAAGAACTAGCGGACTTGGTATAAGTGGTTCTATGGATGCAACTGCTAATCAAAGTGGTGACACTACATTTACAGTTAACTCTAACGCAGCAGAGGCGGCAACAGCTAGCACCCTTGTTTATAGAAACAGCTCAGCTGATATAAATACTAGGTTGTTTAGAAGTGAATATCAAAACCAAACAACAATATCTGGAGCAATAGCTTATCGAATTAATAACTCAACAGATAATTATATACGTTTTTGTAGTGATGCTACAGCAATTAGAAATTTTATAGGAGCTGCTCCATCGACCGGAGGATCTTACCTACCTTTAGCTGGTGG
>Ga0210003_1004594_pt1 | contig 10847 bp, 9 predicted proteins | sample LantaG_FD_182804 | JGI IMG/M metagenome (GOLD analysis project Ga0210003, IMG submission 182804) | Deep subsurface microbial communities from Baltic Sea to uncover new lineages of life (NeLLi) - Landsort_02402 metaG (SPAdes) (version 2) | ecosystem: Environmental > Aquatic > Marine > Oceanic >...
CTCACCACGGCGGAGATGATGGACCCCACTATGCTCGGCCTGAACGGCTTTGCGAACGATCCGAACTGGATCCTGGATGCCGGTCGCGACTATCCCAGGTTGGCCTGGGAAGGGACGGCAGGACAGATCATCCTGGAACCTATTATTGACTGGCTCGACGGACAGGGAACCGATCAAGAGCCCTATCGCATTGATACAGCGGACCAATTGATCCTCTTGAGCCGAGCCGGCGCTCTCTGGGATAAACACTTTATCCTCAGTTCTGACATAGACCTGGATCCGAACCTTCCGGGTAGACAGGTTTTCTCGCAGGCGGTGATTCAAGTTTTTTCGGGAGTCTTTGACGGAAATAATCACGCAATCTCACATCTCACGATCTCGGGCGGCAGCTGCCTGGGGCTGTTCGGAGAATTACAGGGGGCCATTTCGGATCTGGGCCTTGAAGCCGTAGATGTTAATGGAAGCGGTGATCGCGTCGCGGGCCTAGTGGGCTGCAATCTCGGTAGCATCACAGCAAGCTATTGCACGGGCACAGTCACTGGAAATGTCGGAGTCGGCGGGCTTGTGGGAGAAAATCATGGCAACATCACCGCGAGCTACAGCACTGGCTTGGTTACTGGAGTTCGTGAAGTCGGTGGTATGGTGGGCAGCAACTCAGGTGATATCTCCGCAAGCTTCTGCACTGGTTCAGTCACTGGAGATCGTGAAGTCGGCGGTCTGGTGGGCAGCAACTCAGGTGATATCTCCGCAAGCTTCTGCACTGGTTCGGTCACTGGAGATTTTGAAGTCGGCGGTCTGGTGGGAAACAATATTGGCGGTATCACTTCGTGCTACAGCACCAGCTCGGTCACTGGAAATGACGGAGTCGGCGGGCTTGTGGGGGAAAATGATTACTCTTGGAATGGCAATACCTGGAAGGGGGGTATAATTACTAACTGCTACAGCACTGGTGCGGTCAGTGGACACGGTGATGTCGGCGGCCTCGTGGGCCAAAACCGCAGGGACGGCATTATCACGTCGAGCTACTGCACCGGGGCGGTCAGTGGAGATCATTATGTCGGCGGCCTCGCGGGCCGCAACCAGGGCAGCATCACCATCAGCTATAGCACGGGTTCGGTCACTGGAGATGGCCGTGTCGGCGGTCTGGTGGGTAGGAATGAATTAAATAGTGGCAGCATCTTCAATTGCTTCTGGGATGTGGCAACCAGCGGCTTGAGAAACATGTGCGGAGGACAATCTGATCAGGCTATGGGCTGTGATGATTCCTTTGGCAAAACTACGAATGAGATGCAAGACATCAACACCTACATTGATGCTGGCTGGGATTTCGTTGACGAAACCAATAACGGTACCGAAGACATCTGGTGGATTGATGAAGGAAAGGACTATCCAAGGCTTTGGTGGGAGTTGATTCCTGAGAACTGATCCCCTCGCATTCTTCACAGCGTGGGGAGTGTGGTTGGCCGTACGGTTACCAATGAATACACAAAAAGCCTTTTTGCAGAGATTAGAATCATGATTCCTGACGCCCAACTTATTATTCGACGAACTCCTGGTACACTGAGGCCAGGAATTGGCGATGCAACCATCAATAGGTTCAAAGGTGGACCGGAGACGTTGTTGCGATGGCTAGAAACAAACTTGGGACTCCCTGTGTCCACCATTCACCCCGCTAGTCGTATCACTGAATACGCGATGGCCCTCGACACGGTAGACGACTCAGTAATCACAACCAGCATGAAGACCGACCGATGGGCGACGGCTTCTGAATTACTCTCAAGACGCGATGAGTTGCTCCTAGCGGGATGGGACGAAACCGATCGCGATGGTCTCCCCGATATCGTCCGCGATCTTGCCCACGCTGCGGCCGGTCATACTTTCCTGTTCCCCAGCGAAGCCGAGCGATTGCGGCGAGTGCTGGACGCTCTGAATGCCGGACAAATACTGCCGCCTCATCGCTGTGCGTTATATGATCCACCCGACGCTTGGCCAATTACGTGGCGCGCTGTTCTCGCCAACCTCAATGTCGTTGATCCACCAGAGATCGCACCCCACGCCCCAGGAGGATCTGCACTCCATACAGCACAATCCGTTGTTTGCGGCGGTGACCTCTCGAAGATCGAACAAGATTCAACTTTTCGCCACGTCCATGCTCGCAGTCAGTCTGCGGCCGTCGAATTTGTCACAGCCACCTTGGTCGAAGCTTCAGATAAGTTGTCGACGACCGTAATCTGCTGCGAAAACGACGACTTGGCGATGCGTCTCGACGCCTGCCTCGCTCGCGTTGGATTGCCGACTATGGGAGCTACGGGTTGGTCCCGGGCACACCCCATCCTACAAGTCTTGCCCCTTAGTCTTGCTCTCTGTTGGGAGCCAGCAGACCCGCAGGCACTCTTGGATTTTCTGACGCTTCCCGTCATACCGCTTCCCAAAAGAGCCGCATCGCGTCTCGCAAATGCACTTACCGAGGCACCCGGATTGGGAAGCAGCCAATGGGAAGCGGCCGTTCAGGAACTCTGCTCACAGGAGAGCGATCCCGAGGGGAAGCTTCGAGTACGACTGGATGCTTGGCTTTATTGCGACCGCGTGCCGAGGGGAGGCGACATTCCTTCACGTCTCGTTCGCTTTCGGTGCGGTATGGTTGCTCAGTGGGCATCCGGCCGCGCATCATTACTCGCGCAAGATGAGCATGCCGACCCAGAGTTAATCAAGGTATGGCAGATCGCAGCAAGTCAGGCATCATTACTGGGCGAGTTGGCTGAAAGTCAAGGCACGGCCTTGTCGGAACCGCAATTGGCACGCCTGCTGGAAGAAGCTGTTGCCGATGGCGCAAGAGCGACACCGTTCATTGAAGCTGAGGGCGGCCCCGTTCGTGTCCGTTCTCTCGCTGAAATAGACGCCGCATTCGACCGTCTAATTTGGCTCGGTTTAGGAACAGAGGACACGGCCGGCTGCCGTTGGTCAACAAATCAGCTCCATGAGCTGCGTTCCGCTGGCATTGAAGTTGATGACGGAAGCAAGGTTCTCTCTGCGCTGCGTTCCGCCGAGGCACGTGGCTACTGCTACGCCCAGGAGGCATTTCTGGCCGTGCTCCTTCCGCAGGATCTGGAGAAACGATGGCACCCGGTCTGGCTAGCAATTCGTGGGTTGTTTGCTGATAGAGATTTAGAACAACCACCCGTGATTGAAGACCTAATCGCGAACGGGGATGTGTCGCTGCTTGCGCCATTTGCATTCCGGTACCAAGACGCTCCCATTGATCCGCCGCAGAAACCGCGTCTTCTCTGGCACATTCCAGCCAACCTCCTCTCTGATCGTGAATCGGTCTCAGCTACTGAGTTGCTGGAGAGACTTGCGTGTCCGCTGAAGTGGACTCTTAACTACCAAGCCAAGCTTCATCCAAGCCCGATAGCTAAACTCCCTGACGATTACCAGCTAAAAGGGACTTTTTGTCACGGCATTCTTCAGCGTGTGTTTGGTGGAGGCGGCGACCTGCCAGCTATCGATGAGGCCGTTGCCAGCGTTCTTTCTGCGTTTGATGAGCGACTTCCATTCGACGCCGCTCCGCTTGCTCAGCCCGACAAATACCTCGAACGTCAACGGCTACATAATGAGCTGGAAAATGCGACGCGAGTGCTCGTCGGCACGCTGGCCAGCGGTGGCTACCGAATCGTTGGGATCGAAGTCGAACTCTCTGGAGAGGCCTTTGGCAAGCCTCTTAAGGGGTGGATTGATTGTGTTGCGGAGCGCCAGAATGGCGACGAAGCAATCATCGATTTCAAATACGGTGGACGAATGAAGTATTACTCGCTCATTGAAAACGGAAAGGCTGTCCAGCTTGCAACATATGCGTACGCACGTTCGACAGAGCGCGGCACATTCCCAGCCGTGGCCTACCTAGTCCTGGCCGACGGCCTGCTCTACACGCCATCGGAAAGCCCGGTGGCCGGTGACGCGAATCACTCGATCATCAAAGCGCCGGCAATCCAAACGGTTTGGCAGCGGTTTTCCGACGCCCTTGACAATGCCGGTGACTGGCTGACGTCTGATGCTCCTGTTCCGGCACGTCCTCTGCAAGATAATTCGCAGTGGCCGGCTGGCACGACGATTGTACTGGAAACGAATCTCAGAACTGACCAGATGCAAGACATCTGTAAGTATTGCGATTATAAGCGCATTTGTGGCATTCAGGAAACCTCATGATGAATACACTCGAAGTCGTTCGCGCAGGTGCTGGATCAGGCAAGACGACAGATCTCTGTCAGACCGTCGCCGAGGCCGTAGCACACGGGTTGGACCCGGCACGAATCCTTGCAACAACGTTCACGAAAAAGGCGGCGGCTGAGCTAAAAGGGCGAATCCAAGCAAAATTGCTCGCTGCAACCGATGGAAGAGTCGGAGCACATCGGCATGCCGATCGGCTCGAGTTGGCGGCCATCGGCACCGTCCATAGCGTAGGGCACCAACTTCTATCCCGCTACGCGATTGAAATGGGATTATCACCACGCCTCGAAGTAATCGCGGAAGTCGCGAGTGAGAGAGCGCTCCGCGACCTGCTCGGTGCCGTACCGATCTCGTCATGGCAACCTCTAGCCGATTGTGCAGAGCAACTGGGGATCAGCGATTTACATCGTCGCATTTTGAACTTGCTCGCCGCGAAGCGGGGAAACTGCATTAGTGATTCGGATTTGATCGCACAGATGGCCGCGAGTGCGGATCGTGTGTGTGAACTCCTAGCACCGGATGGTGTCGCCACGGTCGAAACACCCATTAGCCAGTTGTATGACTTAGCTGAACAGGCTTTGACGAACATCAATGCCTTGAACGACACCCAGAAGAACACGAATGCGGCACGACAAAACCTCCGGCTGCTCAAGTCCAAACAGATCCCCCTCTGGGGCAGCTATCTGGAAGCGATGCGCATTTCCGCGGGCAAGAGGTCTGGAGCGGACGCAATGTTGGATTCTTTACGAAACCATGCCTCGCAAGTCCGCCAAAATCCTCGACTGCATGCTGAGATTCGAGAGTTTTCGGCTCTCTTGGCTGCGGAGACTACACGCTTGGAATCGCAATACAGAAGCTACAAAGCCGAACGCGGCTTGGTGGACTTCACGGATCTCGAAATCCTGTTCCTAGAACTGCTGGAAAACGAAAGCCTCTCCGCCCATTTAGCGGCCGATTTTGATCTCGTTCTTGTTGATGAGTTCCAAGACACAAACCCATTGCAACTCGTCATCTTTCAGCGACTTCGACACTTCTCACCCCGCAGCCGTTGGGTCGGCGATCCTAAACAGGCCATATATGGCTTCCGCGATACCGACCCGGAACTGGTCAACAACATTTGGGACAACACACCTGGCGCCGATCGTAAGAGATTACCCAACAATTACCGCAGTCAAGCTGGCTTGGTCCAACTTGTCGGTATACTCTTCGCTCCTGTTTTTGGAGACGATGCTCGACAGGAGCCGCAGAAGCCAGCAATACCCCGGGGAGTAGAACGATGGATATTCGATACTAAGAAGCAGGAGGATGATGCGGTGTCGCTTGCGTGCGGCGTTGCAAAGTTGCACGTTGAAGGAACACGATTCGGCGATATTGTAATCCTGGAGCGAACAAACCGACTCCTTCTAACGCTCGCCAACGCATTTGACGCACTGGGCATTCCTTACCTACTGGAAAGCCCCGGTCTACTGGATACGCGCGAGGCTGCATTGGTTATGGCAGGGCTAGGTCTTGTGACGGATCGAAGCGATTCCTTGGCCGCGGCGACTGTCCTCCATCTTCTGAGTGATTCTCAACAAGACACACCCGATTGGATCAGCGAGCGACTGCAGGTCCTAAATGACGCAGAACGATCCCGACACAACCCGGAAGGGACGCCCACTTTTCACATTCCTTGGGACGGTGATTCGCGTTTCTCACGCGTTGAGAGTATCGATCGTACGCTCTCGTCACCCACTCTGGTTGTACATCAAGTCATCGAAGCATTGGATTTGCCAGCGCTCGTTCAAAAATGGGGTGATCCTGGCCGACGCTGCTCGAACCTCGACTCCCTCGTACGCCACGCCCACGAGTATGAAGAAATGGCATTCGATACCGGCCAAGCTGCAACCCTCACGGGATTGATTCTCTATCTCGAACAGCTTGCAGCCGATCAGCGTGATTATCGCTACCCACCGCAAGGACACGATGCGGTGACGTTAATGACATACCATTCAGCCAAAGGCCTGGAGTGGCCGACAGTCATACTCAGTGGTTTGGATTCAGAACGTCCACCAAACATGTGGTCACCAGTTGTTACCGGTGGTGGGCAGAAAGACGAAAACCCTCTCGAAGGACGGACACTGCGATCGTGGACGTGGCCTTTCGGCGAGACTCAAGGTCCGTTCGGAAGACTGCGTTCGGGAAGCGGCCTCGAAAGCGATGCTCTGCTTTCCCCCGAAGGCCAAGAACGGGCTGCGCGGGAAACTGACGAGAATTTGCGACTACTCTATGTGGGCTGCACGCGAGCCAAGGAAAAACTCGTCTTTACTCATCGTGAGGGAAAGTATGCCTGGCTGAGTCAGCTTGATGGCGTCGATTCGCTGCTTGACTACAATGTTGGCGAAGGCGACCACCCACTGGACGGAATTGACACATCATTTGTCGTGCGACGACTGAACGCCGCTATGGCTGACGACTGTCAAATCCAACCGCAGGAGCGAGAACGCTGGCTTTCGGTGACAGGAAATCCCAATCCGTCGCAGTTCGCGATCCGCTTCCACGCTCCCAGCCAAGAAGCCGCAGACCAGGCTGATGCGGTTTTCCGGACACAGGAACTTCCAGGGCCATCGCATTTCCCATCGGGAGCCGATGAAGATCGGTACGTCGCCATCGGCGACGCGGTACACAGCTATTTAGCCGCCCTTCCGTCAACGCGCTCGCTTAGCGATAAAGACAAACAACGCATCGCTGAGAGATGCCTTTCAGCGTTTTCCGCGACTGGCCTCTTGGCGCCAACCGTTCTTGTTTCCGTGGGAGAACGGTTCTGCGAATGGGTAGAGGAGAATTATCCAGAGGCACGCTGGTATACGGAAGTAATGGTGACCGCTCCGCGCTCCACGGGAGGTCAGTGGAGCGGTACCGCTGACTTGTTACTTCAATTACCCGACGGGGACGTTGTTATTGTTGACCACAAGAGCGCACCAATTCGTCGCGAGCAGTGTCCTGCGAAGGCCGCAACGTTCATCTCGCAGCTTCGTGCATATCGAGAAGTGGTTACAACAGCGGGCGAAAAGGTTCAGTCAACCTACCTTCACTTCCCAATGGCCAGCGTAATTGCTATATTGGAGGGAAGATAAATCTTTGGGGTTGTCCCGGTAGTGTAAAGGCAGTCTCGCTGTTTTGGTGATCAGAGAATACATGGAGCATTATCATACGGAGCAGTCTCAGCAGGGCATTGGCAATGGGATCATGGAACCGCTTCCACAAGGTGAGGGAGAAGTCGTCTGCCAGGAGCGGCTTGGCGGGCTATTGAAGTCGTATCGGAGGGCCGGCTAATGGATGGGATGAATAAGTTCACGGTTCTGGGAGCCAGCGACCGGGTTCTTCACAGATGTGTTGGTACGATCAACGGTAAATTGGGGGCCACTGTTGCTTCGAATGAAGGATCAACCCAATCATGGGGTGCGCAACAGAATGCGCAACAACGACCTTCGGTTTGACTTCGGTCACGCTTCGGCTGCGCTTCGGTCAGTGTCATAAGTCTTTATTTTGCCATTATAAACCATTTATTCACAAACACTTACAAAGGCCGATGTCGGACTGAAAATCCGTGTGTCGGCGGCAGACAGCACTACGACAGACCATGTGATGCTGGCCTGCGCAATTCATCAAAAAAGCTTTTCGGAGTTAAACCATGTCTTTTAGGTTCTTCAGCGGCCGAACCTTCACTACATTCCGCGCCGGCTTGGCTTTGAACATCGTCTCTTCCTTGGTGAAAGGATTGACACCCTTGTGAGCCTTGGTGGCAGGTTTTCGAACGACAAACAGCTTCATCAGGCCCGGGACAATATAGGCACCGGGACCGCTGCGACCAAGGCTCTTTTTGATTTGGCCGGTCATCGCATCAAACACAGAACTCACCTGTTTCTTAGTTAGCCCAGTCGCATCGGCAATTCCTGAAATGATCTCACTCTTGCTCATTACTTTGGCAGGTGTTTTTATTGCTGTTTTATTTGGCATAACACATAATCTCCTTAAGCTGAAAAAATGAACACAACAACACTCGTATACACTGATCCATCAAGTTAACTGTGAAAAGTCTGAGCATCTATATGATCTTTCGCTCCGATTGTCAAGCGAGAATAGGGCAAAATGCTATCCTGAAGGGATTTAAACAGTGGATATAAACGTTCCTCGTCGATAAACACAAAACTAAAGGCTGTTGCTACCTTGCGGTTAATTGACAAGGTTTTTACCCTCCGAAACCACCTCATCGAACCATATAGGAGAACCCACCGGATGAACCGGTTCTCCCGCTCAACCTGCCTTATTGTGTGCACCCGGCCCAATTTCGCCAGGATTTTGGTGCAGACCAAAAAACTTAAAAAGGTGGTCTGTTTTTTTAACAAGGCCTCGACACCAAGGTCCCGCGTCGAAGGGCATATTTTGCATAAATAGGCCGGGGTGAAAATGTAAAATGGCAGAGCCAACCAAGATCGACTTCCATCACAGGCGGATGAGCCAGATTTCAGACTTCACTGAGCTGATCGAAATGCTCTTTCCCGGCAATCGTAACCAGCAACATGCGGCAGCATGCATATTCTTCGAACTGAAATGGGCTAATTCCATAGTGCCTAACATGGCGTACATTGAGAGCAAGTACGACGTAACACATAGAGTTTTTCAACGAGCACGAGCCAAGCTCACGCGGCTCGGGCTCATTGAGCATGTGAGCTATCTGAATAGCCGGTATGGTGGGCAGCATGGATGGAAGCTATCAAGCCGATTTGAGACAGCGATGAAGCAGTTGGCAGACAAATGCTCAACGTTTCGCGAGACGACCCCGAGTTCAAAAGAGAAAGATCTAATGTTGCTGCAGTTTGTGGCCGCGAGGCGAATGACTCACATTTGCATAACCGAAAACAAGATCGATAATCGTTCGCTAAACACCAGAACCTGTTTGACCGAATCAGTTATTCTGGAACCTGTCCAAAAGACCCGGTAAATGCTTCTCAAAGAAACTCCGCTGCTCAGGCCGCAGATAGCAAGCGTTCAATTCCTCTGGGAGGCTACCCGCACGAATACGGATGACGTTTTCGGGCGGTTCCTCCGGCTTCGGCTCAGGATTAATAAGGCATATTACCTTATCATCCTCATAGCAGAAGAGTCGGTATATCTTGTACTCATCAACCGGTGACAGCCCAAGCTGGTGTGCTGTGCTGAGGTGTACACCTCCCGTGCGGATGAAGAAATATTCCTGTTCCGTTAGAGGCTTGCCTGTCATAAGTTTCTTGGCGGGGCTACGCACCATTCGCCCATTTATGGCGTCGGCTATTCTTCGAATCCTCTTCATGTGTTGTATCAAAGATGAGAGCGAATCCTGAAAATCTACAATGCTCATCTCGCCTTCTTCCAGCTTTTCAAGTTCTGCCTGAACATCATAGGCAATGTTGTCGATACTGGTTAGATCATCTGCCAGTATGTCCGTGAATTTTCGTTTCTTTGCCATCTTGTTTTCCTTTCACAAATATACTTGTCCAATTTGCCCGTAGCTGATACAATTGGTCCGAGTGGTATCAGCCATGCTGGTTCTGCATACTATAATGATAGCATTTCTTACAATCCCCACGGATTACATATGACTTATCTCTCAACGATTTTTGAGTGAAGGGTATCAAACAAGCGGGAAACCGTTGCCGGCGAGGTTCATTTTCATGAACCAATTGATTCAGAGCTTCGTGACATTCAAATGTGAAAGAATACTCAGCACATCGTATAGCTGCAGTCTATATACAAGCGATGACAAATATAGGGTTGAGGTACCTCGGAAAACGGCCAAAATACCGGATTTTCAGCGAATTGGTGTATTCTGGACCTTTCTGACAGGAAAGTTGGTCGAGTTGAAGATCAGAGGTGTTGAAATCGAACCGCATATTGTGCTATTATGAAGACCGTAGCGTGCAGAAGTATCGCTTATGAAGAAGTTATATGTGAATACCGGAAGTAACATCAGAGCAGCAACTAAAGAAATCCCTCACCATGGAGTGTAAGATATGCAGTATGGCTTTCTGAAAATCTTGAGATCGATGTTTTTCGTATTGGTTTGTAGCAGCCAGTTCGTTGAAGGTTCATCCGGCGTAGGCAGACAATTTCCTCCTGAGAGGACGGCCTATATCGACCCGGTGACAGGCATGGAAATCACTCTGCTCACCACTTCTCCAGCAAAAGATGACAAGATCTACCAAACACATCCAAACTGGACGGCAGATCTCCAACATATTGTCTTCATGTCGGATCGAACAGGCTCTAACCAGTACTTAGCCATTTCAACAGAGACCGGCATAATTACACAGCTCACCGATGACAGTCAGCCAAGTAACGTATGTCTCAGCCGCACCAAGAACCAGATGTTCTACGTATCAGGCCGTGAAATATGGGAGCTTGATATTGATGAAGTACTACGGAAGGGTCCTGATGGGCCCAAGAAAGAGTTTCGCCGCAGAGTGGCTGAACTGCCTGACAACATGCAGATCAGCGGAACCATCACCGTGGATAGCAATGGCAAAGACATCTACCTTGGTGTCATGCATGATAACTCGTGGGGTCTGTTGGCCTTGGATACCGAGCAGGGCAGCTTCAGAAGA
>Ga0210003_1004596_pt1 | contig 10846 bp, 8 predicted proteins | sample LantaG_FD_182804 | JGI IMG/M metagenome (GOLD analysis project Ga0210003, IMG submission 182804) | Deep subsurface microbial communities from Baltic Sea to uncover new lineages of life (NeLLi) - Landsort_02402 metaG (SPAdes) (version 2) | ecosystem: Environmental > Aquatic > Marine > Oceanic >...
GGGGGGGAGAGGGGGAGAGAGAGAGAGAGAGGAAAAAAGCACGGCGAGAGAGACGGAGAGAGAGAAAGAAAGAAGAAACCTTCTTTGCTTTTCGCTTCCTGTCGCGCCTTTCCTCTTTTTTGTTCTTCCTCGTATTCCTCTTCCTCTTCTTCTTGTTATCCGGAAAGCCAAATGTTTAGAGTATAAAACAGAAAGACGCTAAGAGAAAGAGAAAGAGAAAGAGAAAGAGAAAGAGAAAGAGAAAGAGAAAGACGAGGGAGTCGTTTTGTTGGTAAGTTTTTTTTTCTTTCGTTTTTTCAAGTTTCAAGTTTTTTTTCTTTTTTTGTTCGTTTGGGGATTTCGCTCGCTGCTTTTTGTCTGTTTCTCTCTCTGCTCTATCTTTAAATGTTTTGTTTTTAATATAATAAATCAACGCAATGGGATGAAACAAGAAGGGGAATCAAAAGGCTACTTTCCATCTGTCGGAGGCGGCGGCCTTGGAGGTCTCCCGCTCACCCCGACCTCCTCCTCCTCGCCCTCGCTCCTCTGGCTCCCGTTGCTCCTGCTCCCGCTGTCCCCGTTCCCGTCCCTGCTGCCGCTGCCGCCTCCGAAGAACGCAGGGGACGAGGGCACGACTCTCGTGGCGCCTCGGCTGCTTTCTCCGCCGGCGACGACAACGACAACGGAAGGTTTTTGCTGCTGCTGCTGCTGCATCAGCGGCGGCGCGAGCGGTGGCAGCAGAGCTGCCGCCGCCGTCGCCGTCTTTGCTCCTGCCGCCGCCCCTCCACCCCTCTCGCAGGACGCCAGCGCGTCAGAGAGCGTCGAGAGCGAGTTGCGGGAAAGAGAGCGCGCAGGGCGGCCCGAAAGAGAAGGAGAAGAAGCGGGAGGAGGCGGAGCCGAAGAAGAAGAGGCGGGCTCTTTCGCCCCCCCCGCTCCTCCTCCCTCCCCTCCCCTTTCTCCTCCTCCTCCTCCTCCTCCTTCTCCCGCCGGCCCGAAGCACAGCAGCAGCGCCGTCACGTTGTCGCTCGCGTGCAGGCTCAGTGCGTGCCTCACCAGCGCCTCCGCGGCCCTCGAAGGGTCGCCGTTCTCCCTCTTGAGATGCTGTCGCGCGAGCTCGACAGCCCTCGCGGTTGGCAAAACGTCCCACAGGCCGTCGCAGGCCACGAGCAGGAACTCGTCGTCGGCGGTCACCCGGTGCGTGACGACGTCAGGGGTCGAAGTCAAAGGGCCCAAAAAACTGGTTTCGTCCTCGGAGAGCCACTTGAGGCGGTCCGAGGGCGAAAAGTCGCCGATCGCCCTCGCGACCCCGAGGCAGGAGTTCAGAAACCCTTCCGGGCAGACCGTTCCCCCGGCGGCCTCGATGCGCGCCTTTTCGGAAGCCAGGGAGGGCCTGTGGTCGACGGTGAGCTGGCGAAAGGTGGAGGTGGAGGAGGAGGAAGGCTGCGGGGGTCTGGGGTGGGGTTGGGGTGGGGTTTCGGTCGTCGTCGAAGGAGGAGGAGCTCCTCCGTCTCCGACTCCGTTTGCGTTTCCGTCGCCCTTGCCGCTGCTCCTCTTGCTCTGGCTGCCGCTTCTCCTCTTGCTCTGGCTGCCGCTGCTCCTCTTGCTCGTCGTCGTCCTCGAGCACAGCACCGCGCGAGAGTCCCCGGCGTTGGCCAGCACGAGCTCGGGGCCGAGGAGCAGCGCGGCGAGCGCGGTGGAGCCGCAGTCGCGGAGCGGGGTCGGGGAGGAAGAGGAAGGAGGAGGAGCAGCAGCGTCGGCGTCGTTTGTTCCGCCGTTCCTTTCTCGTTCCCCCTCGGCCTCCCCCTCCTCTTCTTCTTTACCGCCGGTGGCGTGCCGGTAGAACTCCAGGTCGAGCTCCGCGAACGCGGACCGCAGCGCGAGCCCCGGGTCGTCCGCCAGAGCTTCCCTCCCCGGAGCGACCACCAGGTCGAGCAGCCGACTCGCGGCGAACGAGGCCGCGGCGCCTCCGGCCCCGTGGCCGTCGAAGACGCCGAAGAAGGAGAGGCCGCCGCCGGAGGTGGAGGTGGAGGTGGTGGAGGTTGAAACGTTGCTGCTGCTGCTCTCTCGCCGCCGGCTTTCGTCTCCGTTGCCGTTGCCGCTTCCGTTTCCGCTTGCTCTGCTCCCGTTCCCGTTCCCGCTTTCTTTGCTCCTCCCTCCGACGCCGCACCCGGAGCAGAGCTCGACGCCGTAGAGCCCGCAGACGTCGAGGACTCCCACGTGCGCGTCCTCCATCGCGGGGCGGGCTCCTGTTGATTGAGATTTTTTGTTTTTTTTTCAGGAGTTTCTCGGCGGGGGTTGAGAGGGATGAAAAGAAAAAGGCGCGCCTTGAAGTGTTTCGCTTCGTTTCGATTGGAAGCAAAAGAAACGCTTCGTTCTCTTTCTCTCTTACCTCTGCTCGCGGCGCTCCCCCACCGGATCTCTATTCGTCCTCCCGGGGGCCAGCTGGGGCTCCTGTCGAGGCCGGCGGCGTCTTCGGCATTGGCGGAGGGCCGCGGGGCGTCCGGATCGGGCGCGGGGGCGGCGGGACGACGATGATGGATTTGAGTCGCCGACGATTCCTCGACGACGCCGCCGTTGCTTCCGCTCTCGCAATGCTTCGTTGCTCCTGCTGCTGCCGTCGCCGCTGCTGCAGCAACAGCAGCTGCTGCTGCCTGGGAGAGCGCATCGTCCATTGTCTCACGCAGCTCTCAGTGCGGTCGCGACATCGATGGAAGAAGAGAGAGAGAGGGAGAGAGAGGGGGAATGCGCTCTGCAAAGAGTTGTGCTGTCTTTATTTTTCTTCGAAGCGAAATGAAAAAAAATCTCCACCCCACCTCGACTCCATTTTGTTTTCGGATCGATTTTTTTCGATTTTTTTAAAAGTTTTCTAGATGACGACTCGCGCCGAGCCCCCCTCGACGCGCGCCTGCGTCGAGGTCCTGGCCCTCGCGGCGCTGCGCAGGGCGTGGGCCTCGTCGAGAGGCTCCTCTGACCAGCTCTGGAGCCTCGGACAAGGAGGAGCGGGAGCAGGAGCAGGAGCAGGAGCAGGAGGGGCATCGAGAGCCCGAGGAGAGGCATCGTCGCTCGCTCGAGCGGGGTTTTCGGCCTTGCTCAGCAGCAGCAACGCCTCCTCGTCTCCCTCCCAAGCTCCCCCGCCGCCCCGCGCCGCCCCTTTCTCGCCCGACCAGCGCCGCGCCCTCGAGGCCCTCCCGGAGGCCCTGGCGACGGTGCTTAAGCTTGTGTCGACTTCGAGAGGAGGCGGCGAAAGGGAAGAAGAAGAAGCCGCGACAACAGGGACGACGAAAACAACTCTCCCTCCTCGGCCGCCGCGGCTGCGAGCGCTGCCGCCGCCGCTGGAGCTGCTGCTGCGAAAGACGAGCTCAGCAAAGCTCGCCTCGTCGCACCCGATCGAAATCGAAGAAGAAGAAGAAGAAGAAGAAGGAGACAACGACGAGAACGGAGAGAACGGAAACGGAGGCTCAAAGCTCCTCCTCCTGCCTCCTCCGATCTTCCCTCCCCCTTCGCCGTTGTCGCTGCTACTCTCCTCTTCTTCCTCTTCCGGCAGCGAGAGGGGGAGAGCGAAATCCTCTTCTTCCTCTCGGGCGCCGCTGGCCCCGGCGAGTGGAGGAAGGAGGCAGCAGCAGCAGCAGGCTGTCGCCGCCACTGCCACTGCCGCCGCTGCTCCCTCTCGCCGCGAGAAAGACGACGACGACAAAGGCGAAAAAGACAAACCTTTTCTTCCTCTCCCCCCCCCTCTCTCCGGCCAAGACCTCCTCGCGGCGCTCCGCGGCTCTCGCGCCGCCGCGCGGACGCTCCTCCTCTCGGACCAGCAATATTCTTCTTCTTCTCCCTCCCCGCTCGCGAGGCGAATCGCGGGCGTCGCCGCGGCGAGAGCGAAGGTCGAAGCCCGAACGCTCACCTCCTCCTGGTTCCCTCCTTTCGCCTCTTCCTCCTCTAGTTCTAGTTCCAGTTCTGGCTCCTCTTTTCCTCCTTCTTCTTCTCGGCCTTTCCCTGCCTCCGCCGCCTCCCTGGCGCGCTCCGAGCTGCTCTCGGTCGACAGGGCGCTGCTGGGGGTGGAGGGGGAGGCGCGGAAGCTCCGGGGCGACGAGAGGGGGAGGAGGAGAGGAGCAGGGAAGCAGAGGGAGAAGGGAGAAGACTCGGGGCGTTGCTCTTCTTCCTCTTCCTCTCTTCCTTCTTCCTCTTCTTCTCTGCCGCCGCCGCTCTCCCCTCCGCTCACCGCGCTGGAGGCCGACCACCTGACCCGGAGGGAGCAGGCCCGCGTCGTCGCCCTGTGCGAGGCGCTGGAGCTGGCGTTCGGCGGAGGAGACGACGACGAAAGAGAAGAAAGAGAAGAGAAAAGCGAAAGCCGGAGGAGGGAGCGACGGCTGTTGGCCCTCGCCGCCTCCGCAGAGAGCGTTCCGATTTCTGCTTCCTCTCCCTCTTCCACCGCTTCCGCCGTGCGCTCGATCCGCTGGAGGGTCCTGGCCGCGGCGCTCGAGCCTGACACGGCCGCGGCCGCCGCGCTGGCCGCCGGCCCCACGGAGGCGGCGTGGCTTTTCTCCTCGTCCTCTTCTTCTTCGTCCTCTTCTTCGTTCTCTTCTTCAAACGCTTCTTCTTCTTCTTCTTCTTCTTCGCCGCCGCCGCCGCCGCCAGACCTTTCGTCTCTTCTTTCTTCCTCTCCCCTCCTCCTCCTCCCGGAGCCCTTAGCGCCGCGGCCCGAGGACCTCCGCGACGCCTGGGAGGCCGCCGCGGCCCTGCGGGCCTTCCTGTCGCTCTCCGCGGAGCGAGGCGAGAGGAGAGGCGGCGACGACGGCGGCGACGGCGAGAGCGAAACCGAGGGGGAGGGTGAGGGCGAAACCGTCTCTGCGTTCCTCGAGCGGCTCTCGGAGTTTTGGCGCTCCGTCTCCGAGGGGGAGCGAAGCGGCGAAGACGCCGACGCCGACGCCGCCGGCAGACGCCGCCGCGACGGCGCCCTCGCCGCCGCAGCCGAGGCCGTCGTAGCCCGGTTCTCTTCCCGAAAGAGAGCGGGAGAGTCGAGAGAAGAAGAAGTTGTCGCCGTTGCTCTCGCTGCTCCTCGCCGCTCCGCCGGAAGCGAAAACGGCGTCGCCGGCAGCGGCGGCGGCGGAGGAGCAGAAGCCAGGGCGCTCGCGGCTCTCACCTCCGCGCCCTTCGCCGCCGCCGCGGCCGCCGGCAGCAGCGCCGCCGCGGCCGTCCTGGCGCCCCACGTGCGGCGCTGGTGCATTTCCGTCGTCGGGGGCTTCGCGGCGGTCCTGCGAGGGGAGGAAGGAGAGGAAGAAGGAGAAGAGAGGGAAAGGGAAGAAAAGATGCAAAGGAGGAGGAAGAAAGAAAGCGATATTTCCTCCTCTTCCTTCTCCCTCCGCCTCCTCCGCCGCGCCGGGGTCCTCTGCGACGCCTCCCTCGCCTCCGTCGCGGACGCGAGGAAGAGACTGCTGCACCTGCGCCGGGCGGCGAGCCTTCTTCAGCTTGCGTGGAGGGAGGCGGCGCGGAGGCCGCCGCGGGCGGCCTTTTCGCAAAAGGAGGAGGGAGAAGAAAAAGGAGACGAGCGAACCTCTTCCCTTCCTTCTTCTTCTTCTTCTTCTTCTTCTTCTTCTCTTCCTTCCCTTCCTTCTTCTTCTCGGAACAGGCGCCTCGCCGCGAGGCTCGAGCCCATCTCGCGGAGGCTCTCGGCGGTCAGCGAGGCTGCGGCCCTCGGGTTCGGGGCCGAGTGCGAGGCGGCGGAGAGGGAGCTCCTGGCTTCGGTCTCGACTTTTTCTTCTCCTTGCTCTTCCTCTTCTTGCTCTTCTTCTTCCTCTTGTTCTTGTTCTTGTTCTTCTTCTTGCTCTTCCTCGCTTCTTCCTCTATCAACCCCGTCGTCGCTGCGCGCCGCCGTCTCGCGCTTCGCCTCCGCGGTCTCGGAGGCTTCCTTGAGGGCTCTGAGGAATGCGGACGCCGAGGGGGCCGCGCGGGTCGCGAGGGGCATCGTCGCGGACGCGGCGGCGGCGGGCGCGGAGGAAGAGGGAGGAGGCCTGTGGGGCGTCGCTTGAAAAGAAAGTCGAAAAAATCCAAAGGGAAAAAAAAACCTGTAACCTGTTTCTGTATCTTTTTTATACTCTTTGTTTTTTTCTATAAGTTTGGAATTTTACACGAACAGCGAATCACGATTCATCGACGGACGCGGAAAGAAAGAATTGGGTGGTGGTGGTGGGGGCGCAAGTGAAAGAGAGATAAGTGAAGAGAAAGGACCAAAAGAGAAAAAAAAGAAAGAATCAAAGTCAGTTTCAAAAAAATTTATTCACTCCCCGGCTGCTCTCTCCTCGCAGAGCAGCAGCAGCGCCTCCACCAGCGCCCTCAGCTCCTCCGCCGTGTCCCACACGAAGGCGCGGGCGCCCTCCGTCAGGGCGGAGGAGAGCGAGGCGTCGAGGGCGCGGGACAGGAGGGGGTTCGGCTGCGAGAAGCTCTTTTCCTCCGCCGTCGCCGTCGCTTTCTCTGCCGCTCTCTCGCGAAGGAGCCTCTCGAGCCCCCTGCCCCTGCGCACCAGCAGCGAGTCTCCAGGCCGCAGGCACAGGGCCGGGCAGAGGTCGTTCTCCCCGTCTCCGGCGTAGAGGACGGTGCGGCGGCCTTGGCGGCAAGAGGAAGGAGAAGAAGACGAAGACGAAGAGGAAAGAGAAATCCCGGCGCGGCGGCGCGCGGCAGCCGAGGGGCTTTCTGCCCTGTTCCCCGCCGTTTCCTCAACAGCTCCCGCCCCCCTTGCTCCCTTCTCCCCTACCATCCTCCGCAGCTCCAGGCCCTTGCACAGGTTAGTGGGGCAGAGCCGGCAGCCGTGGGGGCCCAGCCTCGAAGAATCGTGCCTGGGCTCCACGACGAGGCGAGAAGAGGAAGAAGAAGAAGAGGAAAGGTTGGAAGCGGCGTTTGACGACGACAACGACGACGACGACGACGACGAAGAGTTTGAACCCGAGTTCGAAAAACTCGAAGAAACGAACTTGGCTCTGTTGGTCACCACGCCAGAAACGACCCTGGCCCCTGGCCCCAGGCCCGCGGCACCAAGCATCGAGGCGATGAACAGGTCGTTGGCGTCGGAGAGGATGCGGACCTCCGCGCCCCCCGCGGCGGCGGCCCTCAGGACGCCGGCCCCTCCCCCGACAGGTGCGGGACTGGAGGACGACGACGAAATCTTGACGCCGCTCGACGCTTTCGCGCTCCCGAGAAGGCCCCTCCTCCCCGTCTCGGCCAGCGCCGCCAGCCAGTGCCCCTCGGTGACCCCGCGCCTCCAGGCCTCGGCCGCGACTGCGTTGGTCAGGGGGATGAAGTCCGCCGGCATCGCCAGCGAGGTGAGCATGGGGGCGAGCTCGGGAGCCAGGCGCGAGACGACCTCTTCAGCGGAGTCGAAGTCGACGAGCGTGTGGTCAAAGTCGAAGACACAAAGGGGATTGCGAGAAGAGCTCGACGCTTCCTCGATTTCCTCTTCTTCCTCGATTTCCTCCTCTCCCTCTTCGACGACAGCGGGGAGGCGAGAAGAGGAGGAGGAGTTCGAAGAGTTCGAAGAGGGCGAGGAGCGGCGGCGGCGAGAAGACGAAGAAGAAGAACCGGCGGCGGCAGCGGCCCTGTTCAGCTCCTCGTCCTGTTCTTCCTCGGCCTTGACCATCGCCTCCTCACCGACGACGACGCCCTGCGAGCGGAACCAGCCGCGGAGGCCGAAGCGCCTCGCCAGGTGGGTGCGAACGTCGAAGGAGTTGGATTCGGAGGAATCGGAAGGAGAGGAACGCGAAGAAGAAGAGGGCTGTTCCTCGGGCGGGGAGGCGGGTCTCGCCTGGCCCGTCGCCGCGGCGGACGCCCTCTCTGCCAGGCCCTTCAGGAGAGGGAGCACGGCCTCGACGAGGATGCGGTCGTCCCATCCCTCGCCTCCTGCGTCGTTGTCTCCGTTTCCTGGTTGTAGTTGTTTTTGATTTGGAAAGGGGAAGGAGGGGAAAAAAGTGAGTTTTTTTTCGTCGGGAAAAAAGTTCAAAAAAAAGGTTCAAAAAAAGAAAAACCAACTCTCTCTCTCTCTCTCTCTCACCCCCACCGCCCCCGCCCCCCCCGCGCCACGGCATCACGGGAACCACGCTGTCCGGCTGCGCCAGACCGGCCAGCGCCGTGTCCTCAACCAGCACGGTCGTTTTGGGGTCGCGGCCGAGCCGAGAGAGATCCTTAACGCACGGATACGACTTGGACGGCGTCGTCGAGCAGCGGAAGAGCCGATGCGAAGGAGGGGGCACCGCGCTCGGACCGTGGCGGGCCTCGAGCGCCTCTGCGATGGGTCTGGCGTAGTCTTCGAGGCCGGCTGGATTAGGGTTTTTTTAAAGTTTAGTTTGAAGAAAGGGGGGGAAGAAAGAGAAAGTGAGTTTTTTGTTTCATTTTTTTTCGATTCTTCGAACCTCGAAATCGAAAAAAAAAAGAAGCCACTCACCTGTAAACAGCACCACCTCCGCAAACTCCGAAAGCATTGCTAGGAACTCCCCGAGCCCGGGCCTCTCCAGCACGAGCACCCCGGAAGGGTTGAGCCTCGACCCCTGCCCCACCAAGAAGGCCGCAGGGGGCTTGTTGTTGCCCCCGCCGTCGCCGCGCGGCGCCAGGAGGGCCCCGGCGCGCGAAGGGGGGTAGGAGGCGATCAGCGTGCCGTCGAGGTCCAGGACCACCGTGAGCGGATGCGAGTGCGGGGGGTGCTTGTCCAGGTCCCTGGGGGGGAGCAGGAAGGAAGGATATTCGAGGGAAGCAGAAGCAGAGGAACCGGCGGCTTGCTGCTCCCTGTCTCTCTTCGAAGAGGCCAGGGCGAGCACGAGGCGCTCGAGGTGGGGGTCAACTTCCAGCCCCAGGGAGAAGCCCGCGATGTTGCTGTTGCTGCTGTTGCTCCTGACGAGGGTCCTTTTGTGGAGTTTTTTGAACGAAGAAAGAAGACAAAAGTGAGTTTTTTTCAAATTTTTTTTTCCCGTCGCAAAAAGTTTTGAAAAAAAGAAAAACCTCAAAAAAAAGAACGCACCTTTCCGCGGCTCCCTTCTCCCCCGCCGCCGCCTCGGGGCTCGCCAGCAGCGCGTGCGGCTTCCTGCACACGGGGCAGCCCCAGTAGGTGGGCGAGGACGGGGAGAGCGGCGGCCTTCCCCCCGACCTGAGGAGGGAGAGCGTCGTCGAAGAAGAAGCGGAAAGCGAAACGGGAGAGAGGGGCGACGAGGGAGCCGAGGACTCGCCCTCGCTGCTCTCGCTCTCCTCCTTGAGCTTCTTGGCGCGCTTGCGGCCGTCCTCCTCCTCCTGTTCGCGCCTCTGCCTGGAGGCGACGGCGGCTCCTGTGGAAGGCGGGGGGGGGGGGGAAGAGATTTTTTGTTAGAAGAAAAAGAAAAGAGGTGAGAGAGAAGGGAGATTTTTTTTTTCTCGAGAAAGGAAAAAAAAAGCATCTTGAAAAAAAAAAGAAATAAAAAACTCACCGGCAGTGGCCGCGGCGCACCCCCAGCAGAACCGGTGCCCACACGAGAGCACCACGGGCTGCGACAACAGGTCGAGGCAGACCGGGCACGAGAAGTCCTCGTCTTCGTCGTTGTCGTTTTCGTCGTTTGTTCCGTGGTTGTGGTGGCCGCCGCAGCTCTTGCCGCAGCCGCTTCCGCCTTGCTCGCCGTCGTCGCCGCACGAGACGCCCCCCATCGCCGCCTCCGCCACCGCGACCTCCGCGGCCGTCGCGACGGCGGCCAGCCTCGTCGAGGAGAAGAAGCGCGTCGACGACAGGGCCCTCAGGGCGTCGGGGCGGGGAGCGGAAGGAGAAGACGCCGACAGAACCGGCGACGAAGAAGAAGAAAAGGAAGAAGAAAAAGCACCACCTCCACTTCCCCCTCCTTTCGACGCCGCCTCCGCCTCGGCCTCGGCGAGCCGCCTGTCCCTCTTCTTGACCGCCTTGAGCACGGCGATGTAGTTGAGCGCCGCGAAGCGCTGCAGGGCGCGGGCGTCGCGGCGGAGCGCCGAGAGCGAGGCGGCGAGCGAAGGGGAGGACGAGGAGGAAGGAGACGGAGCGACAGAGTTGCCGTTTCCGCTTCCGTTGCCGTTGCGACTCGCGCCGCGAGGGGAGAAGGAGGTCTTTCCCGTGAGGGCGGCCATCGTCGCCTGTCGTCGTTGTTGAGTTGGAGTGAGGAGGAGGAGGAAAAAAAGGGTTGAGACGGGGGAAGGCGAGGCGAAGGAGGTCGAAAGAATAAAAAAGAAGGGCAGCAAACGAGGGTGGAAAACGAAAACGAAAAAACGAAACTCCGTCGAATTACCTCGAGTTCTTCCTCTCTCCCCGCGAAGAATCGGTCGACCTTCTCGAGCTCCTCGCGCAGAAGCGCGTCGAACTCGGCGAGGACTGGGGGAAATGGAGGGAGGAAAGGTGGAGATTGTGAGCGCGATGGGTGTGAGAGCGGTGGCGAGAAAGGTTTCGTTTTTTTTTTCTGCCGAATCGATACCCAATCCCAAAAAACGGACCCTCCCCGCCGCCGGCGCCGAGCTTCTTGCTCAGCTTTTTGAGCGCCTTGTAGTCTAGGCAGGCCTGCGCAAATTCCCCGTTCGTGAAGGAGGCGCGGAAGCGCTTGGCGAAACGCATCGAGGGGTGTTCGGGGCTGTGGGATGAAGAAGAAAGGACGAATGCGCAGAGAGCACGAAAAGCTCGAGAGCGCGAGAGGAGGAAATGATTTTTTTAACTCTTCCACCTCTTCTACTCTCTGAGACTCTGAGAGACTCTCCTCTTGCTCTTTTTCTTTCCTTTTCATTGCACTTGCGTTTTTTTGCTTGTTTTTCAAAACTTCAGAAGTAAACAACGCCAAAAAAAAGGGGGGGGGGGAGGAGCTAAAGAGAGAGAAAGAGAGAGAGAGAGAGAGGGTGGGGCGGGTGGAAACGA
>Ga0210003_1004597_pt1 | contig 10845 bp, 9 predicted proteins | sample LantaG_FD_182804 | JGI IMG/M metagenome (GOLD analysis project Ga0210003, IMG submission 182804) | Deep subsurface microbial communities from Baltic Sea to uncover new lineages of life (NeLLi) - Landsort_02402 metaG (SPAdes) (version 2) | ecosystem: Environmental > Aquatic > Marine > Oceanic >...
ACAATGTGTATCTTTGACAAATCGGATGGAATTAATAGATTCCTGATTATTAAAAGCAACTTGCAACAGTCCCTCATTAGATGAAAATAGATTATACTTCACCACCACCTTAAAATTAGTATCCATTTCATCTATCAACCCGGAACTTGGAGTAACGCTTATTATATTAATGAAGCCCTCTTCGATTGGTGGAGTAGCTGGGCTTCCTTCACAACCTGTTGTGAGTAAAAACACAACAAAGATCATTGAAATAACTAAAAACAAATTTAATTTATTCAATTTTTAAAACACTTCTTTTTATATTTTTTGAAAATTATAAAGCAATTTAAGTATTACTATAAGAAAGCAGTTATTTAATTTTATTAGTTTGTCTTTTGGGGTCAGCCTGTCAAGGGCTGACCCCTCGTACTGAAACAAATTTAATTTTCTTATTATTAAATTCTTTCCCTTATATTAGAATAAATATCTTTTTGACTTAATATTCTTTTATAAAATATTCTGTAGATTTATAGTCAGTTCTACCCGAATTATCAGTAAAGTGGCAAAAAGTTTTTACTTTTAATCTTCCATCTGATAACAAAATTAATTCCTGTGTTTTTATTGCAAAACCTTGGTCCCAAACAAGATTTAAAGTTCCATCTGATGCATCAGAAATATCTGTTGTCTCAATGCCCCAATCACAATCAGTAGGATGGCATTTTCCCCATATACGTACAAGCATGATATTCCCTACTTTATCGATATCAACCTTAGTAATATTTGGTTTACCCGTGTTTTTATTCACCCAAAAACCATAAAAATTATTTTCACTTTCAAGCGGTACTAGTTTAAATTTTCCTTTATTATCAATTCTCAATTTAGGTAAAACCGTATCCAATATGTTCTCCTGATTTATAGCCTTTAATGACTCAGCTAATTCTGCTGGTGCTTGTTGGTTCAACCATTCCTTAAAAAATTTATAAAATTCAACCCCTGGTGGAACCCCATCCTGATATTGATTAAAAGGTATTTCCCATTCCTCCAAAAATTGAGAAAGACCTTCTTCTATATTTTTTATTTCGTAAACTCTAATTACACTCTTTTTCTTTTCAGGAGGAAAACACACGAGGGCAAACTTGGGACCAGGAATATAATCTTTTTTTATTTTTTCTTTTTGACTTGCCGGAGAATAAAATATAACTGACGCTCTATTCTTGCTAGTACCAAAATAAAGATATGTTGTTATTAGTAATAATTTATCATCCAGTGTTAACATTGTTGATTTCTCCCCAGGAAATGCCCAAGACCAATATTTATTATTCATATCCGGTAATTTTTGATCCCACTTCTCCCATTTCCCAAAATTTACCTCCGCTAATACAGTAAAATTAATATAACTTAGGCATAAAGATATTAATAAAATAATTAATATTAACTTTTTCATATTTTTAACCTCCAAATGAAATTTTGATAAGAAAAATTAAAAATAGCAATAAGAGAATAAAAATCTATGATAATCCTATTTTTTTAGGTACAGCTTAGAAGGTACAATCCGTATTCAAAGGTTCCACATCAAATGTCCTTTCTTCTGACTAGGGGTCCATTGTTTATTTACCATAGAAATAAAGAAATAAAAGGGTCATTCAACATTTGACATTTCTAATCCTAAAGATCAAACCATTATATTTCCATGCTTTTCTAAAATGTTTAAAAAAACAAAAGGACAGAGTAAGAAAATAATATAAATACTCTCTTACTCTGTCCTTTTACCTGAAAGATTCTTCCTAGAAAATCAGGAAATAGCTCTTTTAGTAAACTCTGCAAGGATTTTCCTAAAGATTAGGAATTGCCCCTTCGGTGCTTTTTAATATAAAGCTCTCCAGAGTTCTGTCTAGTAACAGTCCTTTTGCCTGAAAGTTTGGATACTTTTGGTATCTTACCTCTTCGGTTCCTTTTCTTTTATGATGGAAAGAAAGGGTCTCTCCTGTTACCTTCATACAGATTACCATATTAAATTTAATAAATTTATGAAACATAAAATATTAATTTATGTGAAATATTTCAAGCATTATATTAAGTATACAACGTAAGTTTTAAAAATCCTTCTTTTTCTGGAAAATATTTTAAAATAGAAAAGCCCTTCAGCAAAAGGCCAAAGGGCTGGAAATTGTCAAGCTCCCCCTATTGGACGCGTTCAGAACTTTTAAGGGGAATATGACAACGGAAAATATTAGATTAAACCAGCTGATTCTACAATATCAAAGCAAGATCTAAAGATTAGAATTACTAAATTATTATAAAAAAGCCCTTTAACTAAATATCAAAGGTCTGAAATGTCATGATTTGATAGACAAGAGAGTTTAGCAACTTTTAACTCAGAAAAATATAAATTCAATGGTAAGCTAAATCAGAATAATCCTTGTAAAATATAGTATTAATAATTTCACTAAAATTAACTTTTTTTTAAAATAAAGTGCAGGATAATTACTTTACCCTGCACTTATAAATAAAACATCTTTCTTTTTATTATTTTTATAATATTATTATTTTATTCTTCCCCATCCTAATTAAAATATCAACATTGCTATTACAGCAATAATTGCTACCCACCAATACCAAGCTATATCTGATAACCAATCCATATTATTGAACCTCCTTTTCTAAATTATTTATATTATAAATTTATGGATATTCTTATTTTACATATACTACAAACCTATTCAAAAATCCTTCTTTTTTCGTAAAATATTTTAAAATAAAAAAGCCCTTCAGCTAAATGCCAAAGGGCTGGAAATGTCTTGGCTCCCCCTATTGGACGCGTTCAGAACTTTTAAGGGGAATATTGCAACTGAAAATATTAGATTAAATCAGTTAATTCTTCAATATTAGAAGCGATGTCTAAAGATTAGAATTTGTACAATATTTATATAGAAAAAGCCCTTCAGTAAAGTGCCAAAGGGATAATAGATTCGAATTCTACTCAAATCCCCGGGCTGATGTCTGAAAGCATGCTTTTATGGGATAAGGTCAGAATTCATATATACAGAATAAAACATGAAAAATTTAAAATTGTTTTCCTAAATTATAGAGAAAAATGAAAAATTGTCATTGAAAGTAGAAAAATTTAATTTCTTCTCATTTTGTTAAATAAAAATTAGCTATTACAAAGTCATCTATTTTTCAAAATCGATTATTTTTTTCACTTCCTCTTTCCCTACTAAGACAGGTTCACCTCTAAACACACCTCTATTATAAGTACAAACTAAGTATGTATATGATTCTAAAATCGCTACTACTTCCTCATTCACACGATCATCCGGTTTGCCAACCTCAGAATGATATTTTTTTCTATCGTGTAAATAGGTTAAGCTAAATATTCGACGATCAGTTACTTCCCATCCAACAGATTTCTTTACAAATTTTTTTATACCTTGAAATACTTTTTCTGCTTCTTTTTTATCTTTGACGTGTGGAATAAAAAATTTCACTTATTTTCTCCTTTTTAAATTTTAAAATAGAAAAACGGTAATTTGATACAATTAGAAAAATCTCCTCTATAAATTTATGGAATTAGTAAACGATTTACACTTATTAAACTATTAACTTCTTTAGAAATAATATCAAAATGATGACCACGATTTAATGGCCTAAATATACCTTTAAAATTAGCACAAAGTTTTACTAAGTATGTTGTTAAATTAAAAATGCTAATTTTACTTATTATTTTAGAGCCTCTCCATTCCAAAATAATTAGATGTCCATTTGTAACTTTCTTTCCTTTATAATATTTTTTTAAAATTCTATCTTTATAAAGGATAGAAGGTTCATTTACATTAAAATAATCTTCTGTATTACCTTTACCATATCTTATGAAATTTCTTATCCCATCAAAATCTTCCTTTAAAACAAATTCTTTATTTGTATTATATGCTAAATAATTAAATGCAATCTTTGAAATAGCCCTATAAATGATAGGATCAATTTTTATAGTACCTTCTACATTAACCTTTTCTATTTTTTCAATATTATTACTTGAATCCATCTCATTGCCTAGTTTAATATGCAAACCTTTTTCTTTGAGAAAATTCATCAAATAACTTATTTCTTTATCTCTACTTGCAATTAAATTAATTTTTGCACCTACATAGCCTCTCTCTTTTAATTGCTTTAGGTCGGGAATATTTTCTGGTTCAAAATAATCATACTCTTGTTTATCTTTGTTGAATATCCCTACTTGTAACTCTTTTTTTAACTGAAGTTCACCATTTTTTGAAATTATAAGTTTTGCTATTTTCCCTTTATGCTCACCAGAAGTAATTTTAAATTTTAGCCTTTCATATTTTTTAGGTAATTCTTTATTTATCATTCCTAATTTAGCCCTCATAATGATACCTTCTATTGTATCCCTACCTAATGCTAATTCTAAATTATCTCCAAAATACTGATTACAATTATCACATACAAAACCTCGAAGAATAATATTATTTTTAAATCTTCCAAACATTTGAGGAATAACATGCTCTCTTTTTCTAAATTCATTTGAATTTTTTTCTTTTAAACAATAGATACACTTTATTTCCATCCAATATAGTCCCTCCCTACCTTCTTGCTTCCCGCCATCTTCTATAAACCCTTCAAGGTTTATCGGGGTCAAGTCTTTATTCTTTATAGTTAATTAAATTATTTGTCAAAAATAAAGGTTTGATCCTATGTCTTTCCTCCGAAATTACTTCTTCCTTAAGAAAAGTATGAAAAAAATTACCGATTATTACAGCAATAAATATTTGCAAGAATATTTTAAGTTATGGGAAATGGTAACTATATCTCGTTAATCATTTTTTTTACCTGATATTCTGTCATATTAAAAATCAATGCAATTTTGTAATAAGTTAATCCCTCTGCCTTAAGATTTTTTACAATTTTTTTTCTAATATTAAAAATATATTTTTTGTCTTTATATTCTTGCATAACATCCTTTCCTTCTATGATATTCGACGTAATATATTGGTTCTTGTTTTGCCAATAAAATATAGAATGGGTAATTGCATTTATTCGACCATTAGATTCAAAGCCTAATAGGCTCCCACAAAACCAAAGCAAAGTATAAAGAAGGTTTTTAGTAGAAATATTTCTTCCTTTTGTTGCTTCAAAAAAATCTTCAGCACCTATTAACAATTTCCTTTTAAGCCTTGTAGTGGAATCCACTGCATCCACTCGTTTAAGAATTAACTTAGCTACAGAATTCAAACGTTTATTACGTGCCTTTTCGTTCGCTTCTTCACCTGCACATTGATATGCTCTTTTCCCAAGAAATAAACCCATTACACTTTCATAATAAAGACTTATATTCATATTAGAAGTCACCTTTCCTTTTTTTATATTTTATATACAATAAAGTCATGCGAAATATCGAAATACAATTTCTACACTTCTTAGAAAGTTAGACATTGTAAAACAGATGTTATAATTCAATAATTCATTTTTAAATAACGAGTTACTTTAAATTTTCTCACATATGGTTTTGACCGAACTGTATTCATTAAATCCCAATAACATTTTCTTGCAAAATTGTTTTTTAGGTCTATTGGATATGTATAATGATATTTCTTGGGATGTTTAATGCCTTCGAAAACAATCGATTGACAAAATTCCGGCAGTAAATATTCATAGACGCCCCATCTAATATTATTAAGAAATTCTGCTATCGTACTACTATGATAAGCGAATATATCAGTATGGTATCTTTCATAGAAATAATCGAGAAATAATAAAGAATCTTCAAATGTAATATTTATTGAATTTTGCTTTAATATATTTATTAATTTTTTTGCAACTCCTGACAACCTTGTAAAGTTGTGCTTTGATATATTCCCACATATCTTTATAAACTCAATTCTTTTAATTAATAAACTTGTTATATTATCAATAGACGGTAACTCTGTTTTGACCTGCACTTCTTGCTCAAGCCAAATAATAAAATCTTCAGTAGATATTTTTAGGTTTTTTATTGAATTGTTTTTATTGAAATTTGGTAATTGACAAATAGTCTTGATAGCCTCTAAATATGGTTGCTTTTTACCGAGTAATTTTTCGTCAAAGCAAGAAAGAAAATCTAAAAGAATAATATTGAAATATTTTTGATGAGTCATGGTTCGAAAGCCAATTGAGGAATGAGGGTCATTGCCGTATAAATTAAAAACTTCAAAGTTAACCATAGAATCAATTAGTTCTATAACAGCCTTTAGAATTATCACTTCTTTTTCAGTGGGGGTAAATTTCATTTTATTATACCTGATAACTAAAAACGCGAAGAAGTTATTTTTAGACTTATGTATTATTTTTCTTTATTATGTTATAAATCCTTTTACTTTAATCCTATATTACTTAATACTTTAAAATATTAAAATATCCTTCTTTTTCTTTAAAATAATTATATAAATAAAGCCCTTCAGCAAAATTGCCAAAGGGCTTAGAATTAGCAAGCTCCCCCTATTGGACACGTTCAGAACTTCTAAGGAAGATATATTGATAGATAATATTAAATTAAATCAGTTGATTCTTCAATATTAAAGCGATATCTAAAGATTAGAATTTGTAAATATTTATAAAATAATAAAGCTCTTCAGCTAAATGCTAAAGGGTTTGGAAATATCTTTGGCTACCCGAAGTTATATGAAAAAATCGTGTGGTATTCAATTTATATTATTTTTACTTTTTAATATTAATTAACTCAACCCTTGTTGTATTGTCAGCATCATTTTCTGATATAACATTTTTTACAAATAGAGAATAGTATTTGTACTCAATAACACTAGGATTAAGAGCTAACTACTCTTTTTTTATACAATTTTCAAATGAATTATATGGTACTGCCGCCCTTCTTTCTGAAAACAAACCGAATCAGATGGTACACTATAAGCCCAACTAAGAAACCGTAAGCCATATTAGTAGCCAATGAAACGATGACGGTTACGGCCATAGAAATCAAATTCTGGTTTAACCGAATATCCCTGGCGAACTTAATAAGTTCTATCCCGACCAGAAACATCATAGCACCAACGATAGCCATCGGGAAAACGGCAAATAATCCCGCGATGGAATTAGCCAGAAACAATCCCATAGAGATTTCTATCAACCCCTCTAAAATATTCGTTCCTCCTGTCCGTGCGCCAAAATAGTACTGACCTGCTAAACCGCCAGCCCCATGGCACATGGGCATACCACCAAAAAAAGGTAGAATCAGGTTCATAATTCCTTGATTCCAAGAGAGTTTCCTCACACTTACTGGTTTCTCCGGCCAGTATGTTTTAATCAGGGAAGAAGTGGCGATGGTTGCGTTGGTAACTGTCAATGGCACTTGAGCAAAACCTGCGAGGAGCAGTGTCAGCCAAACTTCCTTAAGATTAAAGACTGTAAGAGACGGAAGACTGAGGGAAGGGAGATTGACTTGCTGGAATTGTCCCTTGATAAATATAATAATCACTCCGAGAACCATTAGAACGATGGCGGCAGGAGCATAGCGATTTTTTCGTAATACCAGCACTATGAGGATAGAGACGACACCGATTGCCCACCAAGTAGAAATCATTTTGAAAGCCTGAATAGCCAGGAGTACACCAAGTGCGACCTGGATTCCACGAATAACAGAATTTGGTGTTACTCTTGCAATCCAACCTATGACACCGGTCGCAGCGAACACTAGCCAGATAACACCCATCGCAAACCCAGATGCATAAACCATTGATGGGGACCAATGCTGAGCGATAGCAACCACAGCCAGAACCTTCATAGGTTCGATAGGCATAGGGAGCCGGTACACAAGACCGGTAACAATATTTGCTATCCCCATCATTACCAGAAACCCTGCGGGATTGAGCCCACAGACCATGATATAGCCGATGGCCAGCGGAAAGAGTGTTCCGAAGTCTCCCATAGATCCAGCCAATTCTCTTAAGTTGAACTCAAACGACTTGATTTTCATAACCTGTCTTTTCCTCAGAATTTAGCGGTCGATTACGCATAACGTCTGGCGACCCGCAGGGCAAACTACGATAGCGGTAATACGTTTTGCTTGGCGGCAAATCCTTTATCATTGTAACATTCCTTTGTAACTATATAATCTTAAGCTGTTTAAAATCACAAGTACAGTAACCCCAACGTCGGCAAAAATCGCTAAAGCCAGATTACTCAAACCAGCAATGGCTAAAAATAAAAACAGAAACTTAACCGACACAGCGAAAGCAATATTAAATCTTATTTTTTCAACACACTTTTTGCCCAATCCAACAAGATATGGCATCATATTTAGGTTATCATTCATCAGTGCAATATCAGCATTTTCAATAGCAACATCTGAGCCAATTGCGCCCATGGCAATCCCCACCGAAGCAGCGGCAAGAGCCGGTGCATCATTTATCCCATCACCCACCATAGCCACATGTTTATACTGCTGGATGAGTTTTGACAGTTCTGCAACTTTTTCATCCGGTAGTAGTTCGGCTCTTACCATTTCAATCCCTAATTTTGAGGCAACAAATTTCGCAGAAGATTTATTATCACCTGTTAATATAACCGGGATAATTCCCAATTTTAGAAGACTTTCTACAAGTGGTTTACTCTCTTTTCTTATTTCGTCGGTCACTCCAATTACACCCTTCACCCTTTTATTATCGCTCATAACGATGGTTGTTTTTCCCTGTTTCTCAAATTCCTCTACCTTTTTTAAAACTTCTTCTGCAACATGATGTTCCTCTGAAACAAACTTAATATTTCCCAGACAATGATGCTTATCAAAACAGACAGTACATTCACCCTTTAATCCCTTTCCCGGCACCGCCTGGAAGTTTGCAAATTGATGAATCTTGACCTTTTCCCCTTCTACTTTTGCCAGGATACTTTTTGCAATAGGATGTTCTGAAAAGGCTTCCATTCCAGCAGCACAGGCAATCACTTCCTCTTCAGTAAAACCATTGAATGGAACAATATCTGAGACAACCGGCTCCCCTTTGGTTAAAGTTCTGGTTTTATCAAAAGCAATAGCTCTAATCTTCCCTATCTCCTCAATAAATCTTCCACCCTTTATTAAAGCTCCTTTTTGTGTAGCGTTTCCAATAGCAGAAAAAATTGAGACAGGAGTAGAGATAACTAAAGCGCATGGGCAGGAAATAATAAGGAGGGTTAATGCCTGGGTAAACCATGGGTTAAAAGGCTTTCCCAAAAATACAACGGGAATGAGGACGAGTAAGAGAGCAGCAAATAGCACTGAAGGAGTATAAATTTTAGCAAATTTTTCAATAAATTTTTGAGATACTGACTTCTTCTCCGCAGATTCATAGGTCAACTCAATGATCTTAGACAGGGTTGTATCTTTTGCCTTTTTGGTAACCTTTACTTCCAGGTACCCCTGACTGTTGACCGTGCCAGCATAAACAAAATCGCCAATATGTTTGTTCCTGGGAAGGGGCTCTCCTGTGATAGTCGCTTCATCAACCAGAGAACTTCCCTCGATAACTTCTCCGTCTAAGGGAATCTGGTTCCCAGGCTTTATAATTATAACTTCCCCAATTTCTATGTTCTCAATGGGAACCTTCTCTTCATTCCCTTTTATTTGCGCTGCCTTAGGAGTCTTTTCGATCATCTCTTTTAAAGCGGTTTGACTTCTCTCTATCCCGAACTCTTCCAAGGTATCTCCAAGAGCAAAAAGAACAACGATAATTACCGCTTCTTCGAACTGCTGGAGATACACTGCCCCAAAGGTGGCTATGGTCATTAGGAAATTTATGTTTGAGAAATCCAACTTCAATAAACTTCGGATTCCGCTTATAAAGACCTTTTTTCCAAAAACAATAATGCCGGTAAAAAATAGGGGCAGTTCGACCCACAAAGGAAGATGGATGGCGAAAAAAGACAACACTTCAAAGGGAGCAACCACCAATAAAGTGGCTACTGCCCAGCGAAACTTATTGTTTTTAAGAAGTTCTTCGTAATTCATAACTTTACCTCATCAAAACCGCCAAGCAAAATGTCGCCTAAATTAAAGTAACCGAACTACTTCGTTTATGCACGACTCTTAATTATCCTTGTGGTATATCTTTGTAGATTCTTTTTATATTAAACTATTTTTATTTATTCTACAAATAATAATTGTGCGTTGTCCAGGACATACTATACAATTTTTAAATCATGATTATTCTCAGAATATCAAAAAAGTATTAGAATTAGCAAAAATCAATCCTGAGAAGATAGAATGGAGGTTCTATGATGACTGGACACCGTACCACTCTGAAAGCGGAAAAGATAAATTACCAAGTTTTAAGAAAGATCAATCCGGAAGCGGCCAGATTAGCAGTAATCGAATATCTTAAAACCAACAAAGGTAATATCTCTGAAGCAGCCAGAGTCTTTGGGATACAAAGAACAGTAGTCTATGACATCCTTAAAAAGAAGGAAGAGGGGAATCTAAAAGACCGGTCTCGTGCCCCTTTACACTCTCCTTATAAAACTCCAGGTGAGACAGAAAGCGAAAGTTGTATTAATTTCTGTGAATACTTTATCTCTAATATTGCTGATTTATGGCAGAGTGCAGAATTAGGTCTAAAGCAACGGTTCCAAAAACTGATATTTCCCGAAAATATCTCATATAAAAAGGGAAGATTTCAAACCACCAAAATTGCCTTAATTTTCAAGGCTTTTGATGAAAAATCTTCCCCAAATTATTAGCAAGCTCCCCCTATTGGACACGTTCAGAACTTTTAAGGGAAATATTGCAATAGAAAATGTTAGATTAAATCAGTTAATTCTACAATATTAGAAGCAATTTTTAACAATTAGAATCTGTAAAATGTATATAAATAAAAACTTTTCAAC
>Ga0210003_1004598_pt1 | contig 10843 bp, 19 predicted proteins | sample LantaG_FD_182804 | JGI IMG/M metagenome (GOLD analysis project Ga0210003, IMG submission 182804) | Deep subsurface microbial communities from Baltic Sea to uncover new lineages of life (NeLLi) - Landsort_02402 metaG (SPAdes) (version 2) | ecosystem: Environmental > Aquatic > Marine > Oceanic >...
GCTTACCGGATATATGCGGAGTTCACGACCACGACCATTGGTGAGATGATGGAGCTTACCGCGTTCGGGACGCGTGAGGTTGTGGAGTGATCTATTGCAAGGAGATAACTATCCCGGCGAACACGGCCCGGGTGGTCCAAAAGCTCGATCAAATAGATGTGGTCGAGGGGGTCGTGAAGCGCGTTTGGGTTCGCTGGCGGTGGGGATCGGCGGACTTGGCAGGATGCGCTATCTTTCGGGGGGGCTTTCAGCTATGGCCCACAAGCCTAGGCGAGGTGTTCCCGTCGTCAATTCATGAGACGGTGTTCGACGAGATGTATCTTGTGGACGATGAACCTTTGCATTTTATCGTGAGGTCGTTCAATGCGGATGATAGCTTTCCCCATAAGCTATGGATCGGCTTTTCGGTGATCCGGCCCAAGTATGCGCAAGGGCTCATGGAATTCATGGAATTCATCTCGGGAGGCGGGGGCGAATGAGTAGGGTACTGGCTGAGGTGGTCGGCAAGCTCGCAACATGGCTTGGGTATGATGGCACCGACTTTCGGAATGTACATGTTGACGCGGCGGGTGATCTGCAAGTTGACGTGCTCACGACTGCTATGAACGCTCTGGCTGCTACTGCGGCGAATCAAACGACCATGATAACGGCCCTGCAGAAGATTGACGACCTCCAGAACGCGCTTGATTCTATCGGCTCCGATGCGCTCCGGGTGATGGGAGGGATTGACGGGATCATCTATCGCTTTTTGCATGTTGACGCGCAAGGTGATGTGCAAACGGATGTACTGAGCTCGGCGCTCCCGACGGGTGCAAGCACGGCGGCCCATCAAGTGACCATGATAACGGCGCTGCAATTGATCGATGATCTGCGTGGGGCTCTTGATTCGGTCGGGACTGATGAGCTCGATGTGAACGTGGAGGCGTCGGTTCTCCCGACCGGCGCGGCGACAAGCGCCTGGCAGGATACCTTGAATGACGGGCTTGTGACGGTGATCGAGGGCACTCCGTTGGGTGGGAAGTGGTTAAAGGTCAATGCGTCGGTGAACGTGCCCAATACCACATGGACTATCATCAAATCGCATACGGTTCCTGCGGGCAAGGTTCACTATTGGATGGGAGCGGTCGGAGGCATGATCGGGACTGCTGATCCTTGGCAAATACGACTATTCGAGAACGCGGCAAACTTCTTTGAGAGCTATGTCCAGCTAAACCCATTGGTGATCAATATCGGATTGCTTTCAAGGCGCACGGCGGGGCAAACGTACAACATAAGCGCATATCAGGGCACGGGCGCGGCTAAGTGGATGTCGGCGCTCATGACCTATATCGAGGTGAACGCGTGATATGTTCTGGCTTTTACGACTTGTGCTTGTGGGGGTGCTGATTATGGCTCGCGGGGCTCCAGATGATTCTAACGTCAAAGTGGGCGTCGATCTTTACCGGCTCGATGATCTTGCAGAGCTCGCGGTGAGGTTGGGCTCCATTGTCAATTACAATCGTTATGGCTCGGTGCTCATGCTAGACGGCTTTGAGGAAGGCATGAACGCATGGAATCGGAACACAACCGGCGTGGGTGCTGCGGTCGAGGTGTCGGATGAAAAAGCCTATAATGGTCAAGTGTCGGTCAAGGTGATCTCGGGGACTGGTATCACGCCTTACGCGGGCTTTGACAAATACTTGCCTCCTGTCGGTGAATGTCGCATGGGGTTGCAAACGACGTTCTCTATTGACTTGAATGTGAATACCGTTCTGTTTCAACTGACCTATGGACGTGATCCATCCCGATGGTACTTTATTGTTGTCTATGACCATGTGACCGGAGAGCTACAGTACCAACCGGCTCCCGGGGTGTATGTCGTGTTTGCGACTCCCGGCAAGATGTACGATGGATCGAATAACTTTCATAATCTCAAGATGGTCGTGGACTTGACGACGGGCGAATATGTGAGATGTTACCTCGATAACGTGGCCTATGATATGGCTGGACTGGTGCCCAATACCGGCGTTTGGGCTCTTGGCGCGTTTCTGTTCCCAATTATCCGCGTTTCGGGTGACGGCGTGGCTAACGGGATCGCATACTTTGACAACGTGATCGTCACATATAATGAGTTCTAATCTGCTCGATGAAAGGATGGTGTGATATGGCTACATTCTGGCGGCTACTTGAGGAGAGCGTGATACTGCAAGGGCTCTTGACGCTCGGTTTCGGTGGTGTTTCCCTGTACCTTTGGGCAACGGGTCAAACGGTTCCCGATGGGTTGCTGCAAGGGCTGTGGGCAATCTTGGGGTTCTGGTTCGGGACCAAAACGGCTCACGCGGCGGTTATGGACGCAAACAAACGGAGGATGTGAACGATGGCAAACGAAAAGCAAGAGAATGAGCGGACGGTTAGGGTGACGGTGCGTATCTCGGTTCCTGAGATGCTCGTTGTGGATGTGCCTGTTTTCGAGGGGCTTGTGGCGGGGCTTATCGAGGAGTTCCCAGATGCAAGCTATGACGTGAGTATGTCTAGCCCACGACCGGAGCGCTAGTCTAGGGGGTGCTCGATGCGGTGGGCTTTTGACGTAATATGGGATGCCCTGAGCGGGCTCCGGGATGTGATCGAGACTTTTACGGGGTGGTGTTCCCGAACGGCTAGCGACTGGAGCACGAAATACATTATCGGCCCGTTCGCTTTCACTCTGTTTTGGGGTCTCTATGATATAGGCTGGCGGGTTCGTTGGAAAGTGATCGACCTCCGTACCGGCTTGGAATCACTCGGGGATTTTGTGACGGGGATTGACGACGGGTGGAAACTTAACGACTTGATCGGGAGGCTGTGGTCGGGCTGGGGATCGTTCACTCGGGACGCGCGCGGTTACATTCTTGATCGGGTGTTTCCGCTCGGGACTGAGCTTTATTGGTTTTCGGTCGATCCTATAGGGTATGTGGATTATTGGATCGATAGCAAATGGCCCAACCTCAAGCATATCGCTTACAATCCTGCGGCTTATGTCTTGGATCGGGTCTTCCCGGTCGGCTCTGATATGTACTGGTTTCGACAGAATCCGGGCTATATGATCGAGTTCTGGCTCGCCGACAGGGTTCCTGGATTGGCTGCTTTCCTCTATAATCCCCGGGCATGGCTCCGGGAGGGGATCGAGGACGCAAAGAAGGAAATCCTCGAAACGGTCAAGTCGGGTCTCTTGCGGATGGTTCAAGAGGTGATCGAGAGCAATTGGTAACTGGAGGCTAGACTATGGCGGACTTGCGTGCGATATGGGCGGAAATTGTAGATTCGTGGAAAAGGGCTTTTCCTCCTGCCAATGCGTCACTGGCAGATGCAAGCAATCTAGCGGCAGAGCAATACTTTTCGGGGATGCGGAATCTCACTGATCCGGAAAAAGCAGATGTTTGGAAACGTACCGCTGGGATCGAAACGGATGCGGAAGCGGCAGAACGTCAAAAAAGTTGGGTGGGCAAGGTTCGTGCCGGCCTGATTGAGGATGGGCTATCAGAGCAAGCTCTCGGGATATATGACGCTTTTGTTGACGCTAAGTGGCCTATGAATTCGATGGCTGCGACCTCTTTTTGGATCTCTCAATTCGGGGCTAAGTTCGCGGCCACGGGCATGGTGATGGGCGCTGAGGGTTCCTATGCGATGGCTAAGGCCCTGCGACCTGCCCGACCGGATGAATCTATGGCGTGGCGGATGGCCTTCACTGATAAGGCTATGCGTCCGGCGGTGATCGGTGCGCTCCAGGATCGGGGGTGGAGCGATTCCCTGATAGCGGCTATGGAGAAGGCGAATCGGCAATATACCGACTCCGGCGCGGCCCTGGCTCTGTACCGGCGTGGGGAGCTCAATCAAGCGGGGTTCTTTGCAAAGCTGGCCCTGTTGGGATTCGATCCTGAGGCCATGATCGATATTGAGAAGCTCAAGGACTTGATTCCGGGTCCAACGGACTTGGTTCGGATGGGTGTCCGGGAGGCTTGGCGAGACGACATAGCGGCAAAATGGGGCTATGACCAGGACTTCCCACCGGAGTTTGCCACATGGATGGCAAAGCAGGGTTATGGTGGCGATTGGGCAAAGCGATATTGGCGGGCTCACTGGGTGCTACCGGGGATCGTTCAAGGCTTTGAGATGCGACATCGGGCTGTAATCACTGACGGAGAGCTCCAGGAGCTCTTGAGAATCAGCGACATCCCCTCCGAATGGCGGAAAAGGCTTACAGAGGTCGCATACCAACCGCTTACACGTGTGGACGTTCGCCGGATGCACGATATGGGCGTGCTTACCGATGCCGACGTGAAGAGGTCGTATCTCGATCTCGGCTATAATGATCGGGACGCTGAACGAATGACAGAGTTCACGATCAAATACAACGACAAGACAGGATCGGGCGATGCGACACACTACAAGGATTTGACGCGCTCCGTGGTGATCCAAGCATACCGAAAGGGTGTGCTCACGCGGGATCAAGCGGAAACGCGGCTCATGGGGTTGGATTATGGCATGGAGGAAATCAGCATACTCTTGGAGCTTGCTGACTGGACACAAGAGATCGAGGACGCTCCCGACTATGCAAAGGAATACTCTCGGGATATCAAAAGCATAGTCGAAAAGGCTTACGGGCAAAGGGTCATATCGCACGCCGACGCTATGGATATGTTAGTCGGGGTCGGGCTCACCGGCTTGGATGCAGAATATACCTTGCTGGCCGTGGACTTTTGGTGGTCGATGGATCAATCGGCGGGGATGCTCAAGACTATTGGCGATGCTTACGTTTCCCGAGGGATCAATAGGGCGGATGCCCTGGACGCGCTTGGACAGTTCGGCATATCCTCCGATATGATGCAAATGAAGATGGCAGAATGGGACGTGCTGCGGAACATCCGGTCAAGGCGGCTCACTGAGGCCCAATATCGCCGGGCAATGGAAACGGAGATAATATCTGTAGCAGAGTATGAAGAGAATCTCCGGGGACTCGGATATACGGATTATGATATATGGGTGCTCACTGCTATGGCGGCAGGCTTGGGCGCGGCTGGCAATCCTCCGGAATCTGGCCCGTTATCACTGAATGAGAGGTGAACATGGAAATCATAGGAAAAGAGCAAGTGGACAAAGTTCTCAAGGCTTACATGGATATGATCTCTCGCCAACGGAAGGAAATCATCAAGGCCCAAGAGCATAAGGCAAAGCTCGCTGAGCAGGCTCGGTCGCAAGAGCAGCAACCTCCGGCGGCCTAATATATGCCCCATTCCCTGCGGTCGGGTCGGGGTTGCCTCCCCCCGGCTCGACCGTTCCCCTTGCAAAGAGAACATATTCAGAATACTGAATTTACGGATAAATGCTTGCTTTATCCCCTAAGGTGGAGTATAATTATGGTGTCCGGAATCCCCCGGGCAAGAGACACAGAGGAGGCAATGATTCGATGACAAAGCAAGAGATTGACGAGAAAAGGGCGATGGAGGCGGTTCAACTGTTGCGGCGCTCGGGTGTTGGGTACATCATGGCAAAGGGTTCACTACATCGGGACAATATCATGATGGCCCAAGAGGTCACGCTCGCGGGTTCGGATGTTGAGGCTCTGGTCAAGATAGCGCTCCAGTTCGCTTTCAGTGATCCGGCGGAGCTCCAGCTATTCATCCAACGTCAATACGTGGTGCCACGATGCGACATGCCCTTCCAGGCGATAAGGTGAGGATATGAGCAAATTCGGGAGGGTGTGTGCGTTCTTTTTGGTCGGCCTACTGTTCGTCGGATGTTCCTGCGTCGTGGCCTACTATGTGTTCCTGATGTTGTGGTAGGTGATTCTATGCCAAAGCAAGAGGAGATCGGGTTCTTTTACGAGTATCGGGTGAGTATGGAAATCGCTCGGAAGGATCATCCGTTTTACGCGCTCATTATGGCGGCCATGAGAAAAGCGGATAGTACGAACATCGAAAAGCTCAAGCAAGCATGGCCCGAGGTGTGGGAGGCGCTCCAGGCGCGTTATTATGCCCCAGGCGGGGCGGTCACTCAATCGGAGCTCGATGCGCTGGCTCCAAGATTGGAGGTGTGAGGGCTTACAAGTTCCCGGCGTCGATTCGGATTATCAGAGGGCTCAAAGTGGCCCAGGAGGTTTTACAATGGCTCGGTTAGTAGATCATGCGGTCAAGCAAGCGGAAGGTGTTCCGCTCCGGCTTGAGAACATCGAGAATCAAGATGTTGTGGTTCAGAGTGTTGAGTTCTCGTCGGGTTCGTTCGGCGCTTACATGACCATGCAAGTGGTCGTCGAGGGCGGCGAGGTTCTGGACATCATGACCGGCGCGAAATTGGTTGTCGATGCAATCGAGAACGCTGTCGATGCTGACGCGCTGCCGTGCGAGGCAAAGTTCGTGCGGCGCGGGAGGACGTGGCTGGTAGAATAGCCAGCGGGTGACAATCAGAGGGAGCTCTCAAGGGCTCCCTCGATTGGTCTCTAGGGATAATGTCAAGATTCTTGACTAGGAAAGTGAGGAAATACAATGGCAAAGATAACAAAAGCGATTGCGATTCACGACCTTGCTGAGTTCCTCAAAGTTCAAGAGCAGATCATCAATGGCGCAGTCGGAATCGCGGACTTTACGGATTGGGAAGTTCGGGAAGCACTGGTCTCGCTCCTGCAAGCCGAAGTGAACGAGCTATGGGAAAAGTGGGTACTTCTGGAGATGCCGAATGATAGCGAATAGGGCAAGCAATCCGGCAAGGTTCTTTGCAACGATGTTCACGTTCGCGCTCGTGGGGATCGGGTTCGCTCTTGTCGTGGCGACCATGCCCGGAGCGGTGAATGTTCCGGTTCCTGTGGGGATCAATAGCCATGCGGTGACGACTCATCCCGATGCGGTGGGGATATGGGCAAGTTATGAATCGGGTCAATATGAGTGCTTGCGGGTGTACCGCTCCGGGGTCCAAAATCGGCTCTTGTACAGGCTCACCTATGCAAACATGGTTCTGGAGGGTGGGATCATAACGACGACAAGCGGAAAGCCTGTAACGACCTACATGAGAACGGCGGCGGGTTGGGATTCGGTGATCGTGAGAGACGGGTTCGCTTTGGTACTATCAAACGGGCAATGCCCAAATTGAAAGTGAGGCAACATGAAAGATATACATGAACGGCAACAGGCTCGCGAAGGTCAAGAATTGCTGAAACTGATTGATCTGGCTTTTGATCGGTGTTCCCGGAAGGCGCTCAAGGACGTGACCATCGATCTGGCCCGTGTGGTTATCAAGGATGCGACGCTTGAGGACTTGAGGGCGCGAGTGATCGACCTGGAGGAGGTTATAGGGCTATGAATAGAGGACAACTAGAAAAGCTCGCGGTGAGGCTCTATATGATCCATAATCGGAATCGAATCCACAAGACACGAAAAGCGGATGCGATGCTCTATATGCAAATCAAGGTGACAAAGCTCCGGATGGAATCTATTATGGATATGATCGACAACATCCTGACGGAAATGGAGGTGATGTAATCGATGCCAAGAAGAAGCAAGGACTTGCGGAAACGGAGGCTTGCGTATGTGCTCGGATCGTTGGATCGGGCTATGGAACACGGGCGCGAGATTGTAGCAGAGTTCAACGAGGCCCTCAATCTCGATAGCGACGCTGAGAATTATGATGATGCTCTCGTCGCACTGGTGCCCGATTCGGAACATGCAAAGCTCGCGGCGGTGCTCAATCTGGCACTGTTTATGGTACTCCAGGCTCAAAGGACTTTCGAGAGCTTTTCAATGCGTGCTTATGGCAATGTTCCCGACACTATAGAACGCTGGACGGGGACGGGTCAAGATTGGCGCAAAGAGAAGGCTCGGACTCTTGAGGACGGCCCTGGTGTGGGTGATGATGAAACAGAGGATGCTTTGGAGGCGGATCGGCTCAATAGGGGATAGAATAGCATGACCGAAATACCGCGTTCGTTCCTTATGGATCATTATATTGCGGCGGTCGATAACTGGATGCCAATGATCGCGGGTGCAAGGCCCGAGGTAACAAGTATCGATAAGCTGTGGGAGACGACGCGAGATACTCCCTTTTACGTGCCACGGGAGGCTTTCCGGATAGCGGCCCGAGAATGGCAAGACCACGAAAAGGTTATGGAGCTTGTGAATCGGCTCCCTGAGGGAAACTTGATTCCCCGGATGTGGTTCAAGCCTGGCTATCAGCACATGAGCGATAACTATCTCTATACGGTCACTTACACGGGCTTAGATACCACGACAGGCAAGGAAAAGGACATATCTGTTGCTGTGTACTCCGGCGAATCGCTGACCATCGCAGAGGTGCTGGAGGAAGCCGATGAATCCATCGCAAGCGGTCGGTATGGCCTGGAAATCGAGGGTTTGAGTAGTAGAATGGCAAGCGCATATCATAAGGCGCGGGCGGCATGGTGAGACAACGACGCTGGCACGTGCTGAAACGGAACAAAGCCTCCCAGAGGCCCATGCAACATCTGTTTGCAGATATTGAGTGTCACGTTGGGACGCTCGATCAACCTGAGCAAGAGCACTCGCTATGGTTCGGGTGGTGTTGCTACTGGAGGCGGCGGCCTGAGCTCGCTCATGATACAATCACTTATAGTCGGTTCACGACTGCCGACCAGTTTTGGGGGATCGTGCTCTCTCATATCCAGGAGCGGATGCCTTTATACCTCGTGGCCCATAATACGGCGTATGACTTTGGGGTTATGCAAATCTTTGAGCACTTGGAGCGGGCGGGCTTTGAGATGTACTCAATATACTTGGGCAATCTGTCGGTGATCATGCGGTTCCGGCGGGGCAAAGAGAAAATCATCGTGCTCGACAATTGCAATTATTTTACAGGCTCCCTGGCAAGCCTTGGGCAGGCGATAGGCTTTCCCAAGCTAGACGTGAATCCGCTCACTATGACAGAGGCGGAGGGTGATCCGTACTGTCGGCGGGATGTGGAAATCATGGTCAAGCTCTGGCAATCATATTATGAATTCCTGGAAAAGCATGATCTCGGGTGCTGGGGAACGACGGTTCCCTCCCAGGCTTTCAGAGCATACCGGCACCGATTCATGACGCATAATATCGTGATCCATGCGGATGCTGAAGCTCTTGCTCTTGAACGGGAAGCATACCACGGCGGGCGCACGTCGGTGTTCTGGACGGGCAAGGCCACGGGTCAAACGTTCTATAAGCTCGATGTGAATAGCATGTATCCCTATGTGATGGCCCGGGAAACATGCCCAACACGTTTCTATGGCACTCGGGAACACTTGACTATCGAGGCCCTGGAGAGTAAAATGAAGCGGTTCCAAGTGATCGCAAAGGTCACGATCAATACGGATGTTCCCGTCTATCCGGTGATGTCGCAGGGTCATTTGGTTCATCCGGTGGGGCGCTTTGACACGGTGCTCACGACTCCCGAGGTGAAGTTTGCAATTGAGCATGACCACCTGGAGCGCGTTCATATCGTGGGACTCTATGAGCACGACAGGCTCTTTTCTGAGTATGTGGAGTTTTTTTACGGGCTCAAGACTCAATATAAGCAAGAGGATCAAGGCGCGTTCTACCTTATGGCAAAGCTATACTTGAACGCTCTGTATGGGAAATTCGGGCAAAGAGCGGAAACTTGGGAAGCGTTTGACGACCAACCTCCCGAGGTCACAAAATGCGAGTATATGGTGGATCATGCAACCGGCGACCGCTGGAGAATCTATACGTTCGGGGGGCATTGCTGGAGGGCGAAATCGGCGGGTGAGGCAAACGATAGCTTTCCTGCCATCGCTGCCCATGTGACTGCTTACGCGAGATTATATCTTTGGGAGCTCATGGTAAAGGCAGGGAGGGAACATGTGTTCTACTGTGACACTGATAGCCTTATTGTTGATTCCACGGGTCGGGATAATGTTTCTGATCTACTTGACGATGCGGCGCTTGGGGCGCTCAAAATAGAGGAACACGCCGATTCCCTGGAAATCGTATGCCCCAAGCATTATAGGATCGGGGAGGCTTGGAAACGAAAAGGGGTTCCCACCAAAGCGGTCGCGCTCGGGGATAACGTCTTTGAGTGTACTCAATTCCCATCGTTCAAGACGCAAGGTCGGGACGACAAGAAAGGCTCCTTTTTTACCAAAACGGTGATCAAGCACTTGACGGGGTCCATATTCGATGGCGAGGCCCTTGACGATGGTTGGGTCAAGCCTCTCGATGCCAGTACTCTGATGCCTGACCGATACCTCGATAGCGAGGCCCGGGATCGGATCGAGAGGATCGAGATCCAAAAAGATGCGCTCCAGGAGGCGCTCCCGTTGGATCATAGAACGGTTTTTGAGCTTTGGGACTTTCGCAAAGGTGACTGGAAACGCTCCCGGGATAAGCACGGGGCTCTTGTGCCGCTCGAATACTCGGGTATGGATGCAAAAGCTACTGAGCTTGGGTTCCCTGACTTGACGGGTCTCCAGGCTGCGGTCGGCTCGTATCTCTCGATCCGCAGGCGGATTCAAGAGCTCAATTCGGAGCGTGAAGAAATCATGTATCCGGCTCTCTCGATCGACACGCAAGGCGAAATGCCCTGGTAGGGAAAAAAGGAGGTTCTCATGATTGAGAAAGTTATCTTTGAGCTCTTGGGATGGCTCGGGCTGTTGATCATGCGTATCATCGCCCATCATTTCCCTCGTATGCTCTTCCCATAACGGCACGGCCCGGATTGAATCCGAGTACCTCCAGGTACTTCTTCAATACTTGATCAAGATAGTCAACAATGAAGGCTTCCATGCAGGTTTTCCTGCAATCCACGGAGGCCAATGCAACCCACTCACTTGACAGATTATATCCATTATGGTGAAGCTGGCTGCAACGACGGC
>Ga0210003_1004600_pt1 | contig 10841 bp, 17 predicted proteins | sample LantaG_FD_182804 | JGI IMG/M metagenome (GOLD analysis project Ga0210003, IMG submission 182804) | Deep subsurface microbial communities from Baltic Sea to uncover new lineages of life (NeLLi) - Landsort_02402 metaG (SPAdes) (version 2) | ecosystem: Environmental > Aquatic > Marine > Oceanic >...
CGAGTCCTGGCTACTACCAGCACGGTACGTTCCAGTGCGACGTAGCGAACTTCAGCTTCCCAGTCCTTGGCTTCTTCTGGGGTCTCTGGGAACGTCGCTCTTCCGATGGTCTTCATTTCGTCGTCTCTCTTGTTAAATGATACTAGATTATGTTTCCAGTGCGGACACTAGGATGTCGGCAGACGCCACGGCGCGTTCTGCCAGTTCCCGCACGGTCTCTTCGTCGAACTCTGCGTACCGTCCGATGACCTCTTCCATGGCATTCTCGAATAGATTCGATGCGACGGACATTCGGAACCCTTCCATCGGGTCGTAGTCATCAAACGGCACCTCGGTCTGGTCACTCGAAATGCCGTCGCACTCTTGTTTTGATGGTTGTCCCACTGGCAGACTCCTGGATTGGCTGAATTAACGTAACGTTTACAGTCACAAACCTGCCGTCATCCATTCGCAGACGCTTCCTTCGGCATAGCCTGCCGCCGTTCAAACGAGGCGTGGTAGTCCATGGACGGCTTGTAAGGAACCCATTTAGCCGACTCTTGGCACTCTTCGTGCCGCTTCTCTTTGGTCAAGTCCTCGGTTGCCAGCCAACGCTGGCAGTTGCCGCAGAACCAATTGTTTACCCTGTACGGGTGGGTGGTGGACATTTCTTTCCCCCCTTCTTTTTAGTGCCCCTATCCTTCCGTGGCGCTCCACGCCTCTTCCTTGGCTTCTCCGCAAACTCAATTGCTTCCTGTAGCGTAACGACATAGCGTGCGTTCTTCGTGTTCGCCGTGGACACATCCTTTCCTAAGTCCCCTGCGTTGAAGTAATTACGCATGGTCCGTTCCGCAATGCCGACAATCCACGCGACATGTACCGGTCCAAGCAGTTGGTCTTTCTTCTTGGGGTCGATGCCGAGGTTCTTTGCCTTGGCTTCAACGGATAACTCGCTTTCGCCTTCCATTGGCTTGCAGGCAATCATTTTTCGCAGTGTACCCAGTTTCGCGATACACTGCGGAGTCGGCAGAACGGTGTCTTCAACTGGCAGTTTCATTGTTATTCCTCCTACTCGTATATTTATGCCGTATTCGGTAAAATGTCAATGGTTCGATATTGCTTTTTCTGGAATATGCGCATATTCTGAGAGTTCACTGGAAACGTATTGTGAGAACCGTAACCAAGGAGAATAGCGACAATGACCGAGTACACACGACGTGCTGACGGTATCTGCTGCCGATGCCTGAAGATGGTGGCTATAAGCAAGGACGGGAAGTTCTGCGTCCGCTGTGAGTCTCAAAGTGATGCGCCCGACGACCACACAACTAGCACCCCACAGGAACCAGACGGCAACTGCAAGGATATCGACGTGGTAGCACCAAGTGGTGACGTCGTGGAGACCACCACGGATGCGACCGTCGTTGACGACACCCCCATTGTGTCTGTCGCTGTGGATGCCGTCCAGGACTCTGAACTGCCAGGGGAAAGCCGTCTCGACCAGCTCCGCAACTGGCTGCAGGAAGTCGGCCCGAAGTCCCGCCAGGACGTTATCGGTCAGTGCCCCATCCCTGACAACACGATCAAGGCACTTCTCAGCCGCACCAACGGCTTCGAGAAGGATGATGCGGGATTGTGGTCGGTTTCAGCGGAGAGTGCGGTAGAAGGGACGGTGGGGACATGAACGGACCTGTTTTCGCAGGGATACAGACACTTGAAGTCGGTAATGAACCAATTTCCGCTGTGATTGATGAAGAAGCCACTTTCGCGCTGATGGAACGGTTCGAGCGGGAAATGGGGCGAGTATTCATCCTCAGCGGTGTTTCGTGGAACAGAGACAATAAGCAAGTCCTTGTTCATTTCACCCCTGGGAACGGAATCATCAAGATAATTGAAAGATGCGGAGAGTACGTGGAACAGGAGGAATCCCATGACGACATGGATTAAGGCTGACCCGATACTATTCCCGGTCCATGCAGCACGGTTGGTTTTTTCTCGGAACATGGCTATTAACCGTGGAATAGAGGATGCGTTCAAGTTTGCACTTGATTGCGAGCAACCCGACTATCTCATGGGTCTACTGAAGTCAATTATCTGCATTTTCCGCCCAGACCTGGAAGATGCAAACATCGAAATGATGTGCTTCGACTACGTATCGAATTCATGGAACGTGACCGTGACACACCCGAGTTTGCCGTTCACTCCCATGGGTGGCGTGATTAAGGCGATACGACTTGACGAACAGGAGGACGATGATGCATGACCCGAATAACGAAGACTGCACCATGCACAACGGTAAGGACTGGCGACTGGAAAGATCGAAGGAAACGTATTGCGAGAACCGGGGGAAACCATCGTTGTGGACCGTGGTAGCATCTTCACCAAAGCGTTGTCCGTCCAAAGCAAACACGGCGGGACGCTTACTATGCTTGCCGACAATGACAGCCTAACCATGAAACTGGAGTGAATTTATGAATGAAGAACGAATGCTGAAATGGTTTGCTTACTCGCACCTTCCTGAGCACCTACAGGACATCTCCCGTTCCTTCAACTGTCTTGCCGTGGATGTTTGTGAGAAGGCAGAATCCGGCCCAGAGCGCACGGTCTCACTGCGTAAACTGCTTGAAGCCAAGGACGCCGCTGTCCGTGCCGTCGTACATCCTGGAGGGTAAGAGAATGGTAACCGCACCGTTGATCATTATTCTACTTACGTGGCTTGGAACCTTTGTGTTTGGAATGATCGTCGGACTTAACCTTGCCGGAAAACCTTCCACTTCGGACTGGGAAAATGGTGTTTTCTGGGGCTATGAGGCGTCTCGTGTAAACGGGACGACCACTGCAAATGCCACGGAAGTAGCGTACAGACTCCAAGCGGAAGCGGATGGCATGGTTAAATCGGAAAACATCCGACTATCCAAGTACCGGTCGCGGATACGCCGATGATGTTGATACCAGACAATGCCACCTAAACACCAGACCTACCTGTTCGATGACTTCCAACCCGACAGCGACGGTGAAGTCCACTGCGTCCGCTGCAACCGTCGTCTAAAGACAGAATCCAGCCGAGTGGCTAAAATAGGACCGAAGTGCCTAAAACTCTCCGAACACGAAAGGCTAGACCATGGCGACCTACAAACGTGCGGATTCGACCGTGATGGAACTGATAGGAGCACTCAAGGAACAGTACCATCCTGAGCTATTCAACCTCGAAGTTACCGTGGATTGCCTTATCGCCTACGGAACACGGAACGAAACTGGCTTCCTGACTTCGCCTGCGCTCACCAAAAACGGCGTCCAGTGTGCTGGTCTCGTCCGTATCACCAACCTCAAGGACCGTGTCAAAGGCATGGCTGACGTGGAGATGCTTATTGACGGTGACCAGTTGGATGACTGGAACCGTGAAGAGCTGTCTGCCATCATCGACCACGAGCTTACCCACGTCGAACTGAATACCGACAAAGAAGGCAACCCGAGAGGCGACGACATTGGCCGACCGCAACTCAAACTACGGAAGCACGACTACGAGTTTGGATTCTTCAACTCGGTAGCGCGTCGCCACGGTGAATCATCGGCGGAATGCCGCAATTGCCGTCAATGGCTGGAGATGGACCAGACCGTTCAACTGTACCTTCCTGGGTTCGAACTCGTCCCCGAGAAACCAATAAGGATGACAGCGTGATTCATGGCTATCTAAGCGACCACGACCGTGCTGTTCTGCAGCGATATGCATCTGGCAGAAAGCGTCTCGCAGACGTTGGCTGCCACCGAGGGTTATCGTCCGTGACACTGGCAAGGACGTCTGCTGAAGACGCCATCGTGTACGCCGTTGACCCACACGCTGAGTTTACAGGGATGAACGGCGTTAAGTTTGGTCCAGGGGACCGTGCCATGTTCTATCGGAACGTACAGGCATACGCAGACCGCATCGCGCTAATCGGTCTGCCATCCGTAAAGGCGGCCATGGCGTTCGACGGTGACAGCCTGGATTTTGCGTTCATCGACGGTGACCATCAGAATGTCCTACTTGACGTGCAGGCATGGTTCCCGAAGCTACAGCCAGACGCCATGATGCTGTTTCACGATATCGACCTGGAACCCGTACAGCACGCCGTCAAGTGGATTTGCGACAGCGGTGACGCTGCCCTCGTTGAAACAGCTGGAAACATAGCCGTCGTTCAGAAGCACGGTCAACGGTTGACCCATATCGCTGACGGTAGAGAAATCGTGTTCATTCACGTCCCAAAGACCGGAGGCACCAGCGTTTGGTTCCACGTAGCTAAACCAGACGGCATACCGACAAACATTACCCACTGGCGAGCCGTGGATTGGCGTCAGTACATGGGTGTCGGAAGATTTGATGCGGCGTTTAAGTTTGCCGTCATCAGAGATCCATACGACCGATTGATATCGTCATGGACGTACATGCATTCGCAGACTCCTGACCACCGATGGTGGTTCAGTGACGAGCAAGAACGGAACTACATACTTTCGCTTGGCGATACGTTCGAAGAGTTCATAGAGAACGCACCTGCCACCCTACCTGGCATGGTATCGGTGGCACCTCATTTCGTGTCGCAAAGTGCGTTTGTCACGGTGAAAGACACGCTGGTTACAGACTACCTGCTGCCATTCGACGGATTGAACGATGCATGGGATGGCTTCATGGACTTGATAGGTGACGGACCACGGTCCCTGCCGCACAGCAACCGAACCGTCGGACCACGAACACCAATTGTGCTCTCGCAAAGCACGAAGGACAAGATTCACGCACTGTACGGACTTGACTTCCAGCTTTACGACATTGCGCTAAATTCCGTCACGAAGGAATAGACATGGACGAAACCGAACATACACCGTGCGAACACGTCTGGATAATGGCAAACGAGAAGTTCACCTCGGAACCAGGGGCGTACCAAGTCTGCTGGAAACGCTTGCGTTCGTACTACTGCAATAAGTGCCTAGTGGAACGAGAAACCATCAAGGAAGAATGGGACCGAGATGCTCCTGAATGGTGGAGAATCCAGTAACCTTTACTTATGGTCCCACCCAGGAACAGGCTTGAAGTGTTCTATCAGCCACTCCAACGGTCGAACTTGACGGTCCCACTCGCCAGACCGCCAGAGGGTTCGTGAATACTCCCTGGCTCTATCTACCGCACCCTGGGACATCTTGTACGGGAACCCGAACCCCGGTTGCGTTCTGAATAGATGTGCAAACCACGTCTTCTTGTTGACAACCTGCCTGCCTCCAGACAGCCATGCCTTGCAAGCCACCTCGACGCCCATCTGCCCCCAAGACCCGTGGCGTTCATCCATGCCGCCAAGTTCCCAGTACCTGTCACGGTGCATGAACCAGCCGGCACCCACGGCACACATCACGTCACTAATGTCACCGCTCGCTTCTGGACGCTTCCGGTAGTCTCGCCAGTACCGGAAGTGCAATGTGTCATCGAACCGTCCAAAGTCCGTCAGCTTGTGCATCCGTGGTTTCCACAGCATATCCATTTCATGCTGTTCACCACCGCACGACTCGCACTTATCAGGCTTTCCACCTTGGTATGTTCTCTGCCCGCATCCACCGCAAACCCAGTCGAACACATGTAGGTTGTACATCCGTGGAATGACGGTCCAGTCGTACTCACAGTCAGCCATTAGCGCCACGTCGAACCCGTCCGCGAATGAACAGTGTGCATCGAACTTGGCAATGTACTTGGAACGACTTAGTTTTGCGGCAAGGTTAGTGGACTGCCTCTGTCCGATTGCATTTTCATGATGGATTACCGTCAGTCTTGGATGGTCCTCGATTGGGACGTCGGGCCAGTATCCGTCGCACACAACAATCACTTCCGTACAGTCACTGGAGTGCTCTAGGCAGTCCGTGATGGTGCGTCCGAGCCATGCCTCGTTCCTGGCTGGCATCAAAATGGAAAGTTCAAATAAACTCACGGTTTCACCCAGAAGAAACTAGGCATCCGGTCAGAGGTTACATACCAATGCTTGATTCGGTGCGCCTTCGTGTAGGCATTGGCGGCATCTACCACTCCAGCGAATCGAAACCTGTAGTAGTCGTGCCCACTTACAACCCCACCACGGCGGACCCGCTTGGACCATTCGATAATGTCTTGCATACAGTGGTCGAAGTCGTGCGCAGCGTCTATGTAGACAAAGTCAAGCGATTCTTTTGGCACGTCGCGCACGGCATCCATAGAGAACGCCTTGACAAGCGTTGCGTTGTGTTTCTCCAATGTAGCTTTTGATGCCTCGTAAGCCCGTGCCTGGTATCTGGGATTGTGGCTACGACGGTCTTCGTCGTACTGCTGCCAGACATCTACGCACAGCAGTTCGAGGTGCGGATTGGCTTCGCATAGCCGCTTTGAATGTTCACAGAAATTGACGCCTATCTCAGCGCCCTTGTTTAACCGTAGTCGTCTCAGTAATCTGTCGAGGTTGTCTCGGCTAAAACCTGGAATCACCGTGGGAGATGGAAGTCCATTTGGGTTCCACCGCTTACGCATCCATCTAGCGAACTTGTGTTCTTTCTTAGGCATCTATCCCTCCGGTGAACCTTTGATTGAGCTTACTCGCCGTTCCCCAACCAGGCAAGTCCCGTTTGTCGCTTGACCAGGCTCTGCAACGACATCTGGCGTGCATGGCGTCTTTCGTCTTGAATGTAACAGCAGGAACATCACCTCGGAATACCACCCGATTCACATTCCGTTTATCGAACGGCTTAGGCTTGTCTTCCCTGTCCTCCAGGCACGACACCCACCGTGGCTTATCAATCAGAGATGCTTCAAGCGTTTGTATCGCCAGTTCTCTGGAACAGACTACCGCACCATCCGAGACGTGCTTCTTTTCACGGTACACATCCGATGAACTCGCCAGCACGAACACTGGTTGGTAGAAATAGACGTTCAGCTCTGACCGTTCGCTAGTATTAAACGCGAAGTACATACTTGGGTACAGGAAGTCAGCCTCTGCAACCGCAATCCATCTTGTTTTCGCCTCGGTCACACCAATCAGCAATTGCCGCTTACAGTTTGTCTGTGACACGCCAACATCGCCAACGCAAATGTTCTTGCCAAAACCCTTCAGTGGCTTCTGCGTCACGCTGACAAGTGGAATGTCGCCAATCGTCTCTAGTAACTGGCTGCGGATACGGCTCTCGAACACTTCGTCTTCTCGGCTGGAAGCATAGTACACGACCGTCATGTCACGGTTTAGCATAGCCATTGTATCCCCCGAAGAACTGAAGCCACAGTCCACTAGCTGTTCCCCAGTATGGCAGGCACGTAACGTCGTGCTCGCTACCATGGCACCGTATTCCACGGTGCATAGCGATTGGCGTCTTGAAGATGATGGCTGCCGGTCCACCGTTGAACGTCACTCTAGGTACGTCGCTAAGTGGATTCGGCTTGTCTTTCCTGTCTTCCAGTTCACCAATCCATTCTGGCTTACCCTTCAACGCTCTCTGTGTTTCACGAATCACCAATTCACGGCTGCATACCGATGCACCCTCTGGCATGTACATCTTCATGCGAAACACAGGCTGCTTGCGTGCAAGGAAATAGACTGGCTGGTAGAAGTACACGGTATCTACGGCTGGTTCATCGACGGCTAAGTCAAAGTACTCGTGCGGGTACAGGAAGTCAGCTTCAGCAAAGGCGACCCACTTCGTCTTGGCTGCTTCTGCACCGATGAGTATCTGCCGCTTGCAGTTGTTTTGAGATACCCCGACATCGCCAACGCAGATATTGGTTCCGAGTTCAGGAGACGGCTTCTGGGTCACGCTGACCATGGGTAGGTCGCCAGTCACAGCCAATAGGTTGCGACGGATGTGCGACTCGAATCGTTCATCCTCTCGGTTCGATGAATAGTACACCACGGTTAGGTCATCTCGCACGCTTGTTCCTCCAGTCTCGCGGCCACCCAGGAACGGGCCAGAACTTGGCAATCAGCCACGACAACGGCTTTACTTGGCCCTCCCAGCTATCCGTCATCCAGTAGTTCCTACTGACTTCCCTCGCTCTGTTCTGTCCAGTCCACGACCGTGATGGCTTCGACCAGTGTGCGTACCATGTCCTCTTGTTTACAACCATGCGACCGCCACTAAGCCACGTCTTGTTTCCAATCTCCTGCGCTTCCTGACCGAACTGACCGAACAACGCTTCGTCCAGTCCGCCTATTTTGTCCCAGTGCGACCGTGACATGAACCAGCAGGAACCTTGCGTCGTCATCTCGTCGTCAATCTCAACGTCAGCTCTATCCGTGGCGCGTTCCTTCCAGACCCTTCCCTTCAGGTACGGTGTCTTGTCGTCCGGGAACGATATGTAGTGGTAGTCGATTGGCGTCTTGTCCGTCACTAGCCACGGTTCAGGCGCTAAGTCGTATCGCCTCGGAATAGCCACGGTGCTGTCGTCGCAGCCGTCTTTCAGTACGTTATCCCACCCGTCACCAAACGCACAATGTGCATCGCACTTCATCAGCCATTCGCCAGACGCTACGGATGCCGCTGCGTTGATAGCATGTCGCATTCCGCGAGGCTCCGACCAATGCACAACCCGCACTCTGTCGTCGCTCTTGAGTTGTGGACTCGGCCAGTACCCGTCCAACGCCACTACTACTTCGACGTCACCGATGGCGTTCTTTAGCACGTCGTCGATGGTCTGCTGTAGATACGGTTCGCGGCATGATGGAATGAGGACCGACGTTAAACCGCTGAGTAGATTCTGTGGCGTATCCGTGCCGTCTTTACTGACTTCCTTGCAATTGAAGCAAGTGCGTCCTTTGTACTGCGACTTCTGCCCTCTCAGCACGCGACGTGTCTCATTCTCAATCGAGTGCAGCGTAACGACCTCGTTGTATTTGTCGCATTGCCACACGGCTATCGACAGGCAACCACAATGAAAATTGTCGCCAGGTATCACCTCGTCGCGTTGCCGATACCTGCACGCTGCCGATTGTCCGCACTTTTGCGGTGTCGGAAACGACTGCGTTGCCCCGCAATCAAGACACTCATACCAGTTGGCTTCGGTGTTGAATATCATTCTGCATAGATTCATGGTACTGCCGTGACCGTGTAGGTCGCACTCGCGCAATTCAACCAGTCAACGACGGTCGGAAATATGTAACCATCGCCACTTCCGCCGCCTCGATATAGAAGGAACGGCAATACCTCCCCTGACATGTCGCGTATCTCCTGTAACCCTGCTAGCTCTTTATAGAACGTAATTTCGGCAGAAATGGAAATAGGGTCATCCGGTGGGCAAGGGTAAACGTAAGACGCATTGACGGTGCCCCACAGTTGCGTATTACCCCCAGACCATAACGCCCAAAACCGATGCGTACTGATTTGGTATGATGGGAAACATGTCAACGGTTCGAAGTAGCCATGACAGCAAATGCCGTTTGCTGCCCCGCACGGATAGACACCACCAGCCGTGGACCAGCTATTTCTCAGTGTTGCAGACCGATTCAAAAGTGACACATCGAAGTATTGGTCAGCACCACTGCATGTATCAATTGCGTTGCTCGTTGCGACTCCAGCGACTGCTACCGTGTACTTTCGTGGAAGTGGTGGAACTACATCACTGCCGCCACACTCGCAATAATTCTGCTGCCCACTCCAGGTGTAACCGACGCCTTTCACCATCGTGTCGCCTGTGCCGAACATCAACCGCTTCATCGACGCATGGAGTGTAACGTAACTGTCACCATATATCGACGGATTAGAACCGCATACCGTCGTGGCCGTCAGTACCGTTGGTCCGTCAATGACTGTTTCTGCACCTCCAGCCGTCACGCTGTAAACCGTGTATGTGATGGTAGACGTTGGCAGGGTGATGCCGAAATACAACCAGCTAAGTTGGAAGTAGAACCGATCGTACGTCTCGTCGTAGTACGTTCTCGCTGATATTGTCACCGGATAGGTAACGACATTGTGCTTCACTTCGATGAACACACGATTGTCGCCGCTGGAATCAGACCATCCGAACCGTGCCTTGTCGTCTTTGTAGAGGTTCGTAATGTTAATCGACTGCTGTTGCCATAGTCCACTGCCCACATTGGAAATAGCTAGAGCGTCCGTCGATAACGTGCCATTGCTTGGCGTGTCGCCGCCCCATGTTCCTGACTTGATGGTCCAATCTGATGCAAATGCTGTCGGCCCACTCAAGCAAGGTTCAATGCAGCACGGACACCCAGGGTTATTGTTCTTGAAAGCCATAGTTCATCTCCTACGGTGGTGGCGTTGGGGTTGCCGATGGCGACGAACTTGGTGAACTGCTGGGCGAACTAGATGGCGTTGATGACGCTGACGGAGAACTTGATGGCGACGAACTAATCGACGAAGACACGGAACTTGATATTGAACTGGACGGTGTCTGCGATGGCGACGAAGACACGGAACTCGACACACTGCTGCTGATTGAACTTGACGGCGTCTGGCTCGGGCTAGATGACACAGAGGATGACGGCGAAGATGATATCGAACTGGATGGTGAACTAGATATGGAACTAGACACAGAGGACGATATTGAACTTGACGGTGTCTGGCTAGGAGACGACGAAACAGACGATGACGGCGAACTAGACACGGAGCTTGACGGCGTCTGCGACGGGCTTGATGATATCGAACTGGACGCAGAACTGGAAATTGACGACGACGGTGTCTGACTCGCTGACGACGAAATAGATGACGACGCACTGCTGCTTATCGAACTCGACGGTGTCTGACTCGCAGATGACGACACCGAACTAGAAGCACCCAAGCCCTCGCACGATTCCACCGTTACAATCGGTAACCAATCGTCAGCCGGCTGAATGAACACCATCTTTCCAGAGTCAATCGCAGCTGCTGCCATGTTA
>Ga0210003_1004602_pt1 | contig 10836 bp, 9 predicted proteins | sample LantaG_FD_182804 | JGI IMG/M metagenome (GOLD analysis project Ga0210003, IMG submission 182804) | Deep subsurface microbial communities from Baltic Sea to uncover new lineages of life (NeLLi) - Landsort_02402 metaG (SPAdes) (version 2) | ecosystem: Environmental > Aquatic > Marine > Oceanic >...
AGCCCTCAGCGGCCGCCGATCCGGCGACGGCGGAAGACGAAGACGCCCCCACAGTAGATCCTGCCGACTCGTCAGCTGGTGCCCCAGTTTCCGCGTTACCGGGGGTCGACGTCGCAGTCCCGTCGGCGACGCCGGTGCTCACCGAAGCTCCGCGCAAGGCGGCGGTTACCGACGGGATCCGCGGGACGGCTGTCGATCCGTCACCCGCGTCAGCGCCAGATGACGATGCTGATGCTGAGGTGCCGGCAGCGGCAACCGATACCGCCGAGGTGTCCGCTGAGGCAATCGCGGCGTCGGTTCGCCCGGTCACCCACCCGGTCTCGCATGGCACGGCAACGGGTTTGCCGGCGGCGTCGGCGCTGGGCCACTGGCAACCGGGCAGCGTCATCCGGTTGTTCATCGGCGACGGCACCGCAGACAATCCGAACGCCGGCATCCTGTTGGGCAACGGGTACAGCTACACCAGTTACGGCGGGGCGTGTACCAGCGGACCGTGCACTGGCGGCAATGGCGGCCTGATCGGCAACGGCGGCAGCGGTTACCAGGGCGGCAACGGCGGGTCGGCCGGCTGGTTCGGCAACGGCGGCAGCGGGGGATCCGGCGGGACCGGCAACGGTGGTGACGGCGGGGCCGGCGGCCTGTTCGTCGGAAACGGCGGCGCGGGCGGGGCAGGCGGGGACGCCACCGGCCCCGGCGGCAACGGCGGCAACGGCGGGTCCGGCGGCAACGCGGGCCTGTTGTCTTTGTCGGGCAACGGCGGCAGCGGCGGGCGCGGCGGCGCGGCGAGTCCCGGCGGCACGGGCGGGGCCGGCGGGGCCGGCGGCGCGGCGGGTTTGGTCGGCGTCCCTGGAACCCCGGGCGCCGCCAGCAGCGACACGGTGATTTCCGATCAGTACGGAACGACCACGATCCAAGATATGTACGTCGTGCAGAACAACGCCTACAACAACGGCGGCAACCAGACCATCATCGTGACCTCGACCGGGTTTTCCATCAGCGTCGAAAACGGCTCCATCTCAACCTCTGGCCCTCCGCTGGCCTATCCGTCGGTCTATCTGGGCTGCCATTACAGCAACTGTTCGCCGGCCAGTCCCCTCCCGCTGCAAATTAGCCAGATCCAGAGCGCCACCAGCAGCATCGATTTCAGCTACCCCGACGACGCGAGCTATATCTACGACGCCTCCTACGACATCTGGATGGATCCCACACCGAAAACGACCGGTGTGAACCAGCAGGAGCTCATGATCTGGTTCAACAGCCAGGGCGGTGTCCAGCCAATCTCGTATTCCTATGACGCCCAAGGCGACGCGGTGCCCATCGCCACCACCACGATCGCAGCGGTGAGCTGGAACGTCTATCAAGGAAACAACGGCAGCAACAACGTGGTCTCCTATCTCGCGGTGGCACCGATCGACTCGTTGACCAACTTCGAGGTTCTCGACTTCATCGCTGATACCGAAATCCGGACCGCGAACTTCGCCGAACCGGTGACCGACGCCTGGTACCTCACCAGCATCCAAGCCGGCTTCGAACCCTGGGATGGGGGCGTCGGTCTTGCGGTCGAATCTTTTTCCGCGACCGTCAACTAATTTCGGCGTTGATCTGCCCGCCCGGGTTGATCGAGACTGTGTGCGGCGTGAATCAGACCATCGCGCGACGGCCCACCAACGCGCGACCCAGCGTCAACTCGTCGGCGAACTCCAGATCACCGCCCATCGGTAGCCCGGAGGCGATGCGCGTGACCGACAGCCCCGGAATGTCGCGCAACATCCGCACCAGATAGGTCGCGGTGGCCTCACCCTCAGTGTTCGGATCGGTCGCGATGATCACCTCGGCGACGTCCACGCCGTCGACGCGCTCGCCGATCCGGTTCAGCAACTCCCGGATTCGCAGTTGATCGGGCCCAATGCCCGACAACGGATCGAGCGCACCGCCCAGCACGTGGTAGCGCCCGCGGAACTCCCGGGTGCGTTCGACCGCTTGCACATCCTTGGGTTCCTCGACCACGCAGACCAACGATGCGTCGCGACGCGGGTCGCGGCAGATGCGGCAGCGGTCCTCGTCGCTGACGTTTCCGCATACCGCGCAGAACTTAACGCCGTCGCGGACCTTGCCGAGTGCCGCAGTGATCCTGTCGATGTCAGGCGGCTCCACCGAAATCAGGTGAAACGCGATCCGCTGGGCACTTTTCGGTCCGATGCCGGGCAGCTTGCCGAGCTCGTCGATGAGATCCTGGACGGGTCCTTCAAACATTGCAGTACAAGTCAGAATCCCGGCAGCTCGAGGCCGCCCATTCCGCCGGCCAACGGCCCCAGCCGGTCGTGAGCCAGGATGGTGACCTGCTTGGCAGCATCGGCGATCGCGCCGACGATCAGATCCTGCAGGGTCTCGACATCGGCGGGCTCAACAACCTTGGGGTCGATCGCGACAGCCACCACCTCGCCGCTGCCCCGCATGGTGACCTGGACCAGACCGCCGCCGGCCTGGCCATTCACCTCGGCGACAGCAAGAGCCTCCTGAGCCTCCATCAACTGCTGCTGCACCTGCTGAGCCTGGGCGAGCAGTGCTGACATATCGGGCATATCGGGCTGGCCGCCAGGCTGCATGACTGTTCCTTTTTGGTGCTGTTGCGTGTTTTTGTTTCAGATCAGTCTCGACTTGGTTGCGCTCGCCAAGATCGGGCACTTTGGACTTTAAGCGTAGTCCGCATGCGGGCTACCGTGGCGCCGTGTACGTGCCAGCCTGTCTGCGTGTCGGCCTGCGAATGAGTTCAGCTTTCGCCGCCGCAACGCTCGTCGCCGCGTCGACGCTCGCCAGCCCAGCCCACGCGGCTCCCACCAATCTCGCGGGAAAGATCGTCTTCCTCGACCCGGGCCACAACGGCTCCAACGACGCCTCGATCAGCCGCCAGGTCCCCACCGGACGCGGCGGCACCAAGGATTGCCAGGCCAGCGGCACTGCTACCGCCGACGGCGGACTAGCCGAGCACACCTTCACCTGGGACACCACCCTGCGGATTCGCCAGGCGCTGACCGCCCTCGGAGTGCGGACCGCGATGTCCCGCGGCGACGACACCGGCCTGGGACCGTGCATTGACGAGCGGGCGGCGATGGCCAACGCGATCAGGCCCAACGCCGTCGTATCGATCCACGCTGACGGCGGTCCTGCCACCGGGCGTGGTTTCCACGTGTTGTATGCCGCGCCTCCGCTCAACGCGGCGCAGGCGGGGCCTTCGGTGCAGTTCGCCAAGGCGATGCGTGATCAGCTCGCCGCCTCGGGCATTCCCCCCGCGACCTACATCGGGTCATCGGGCCTGGATCCGCGCGCCGACATCGCCGGGCTCAACCTCGCGCAGTACCCGTCGATCCTCGTCGAACTCGGGAACATGAAGAATCCGGCCGACTCCGCGCTGATGACGACACCGGAAGGACGCCAGAAGTACGCCGACGCGGTCGTGCGCGGCATCGCCGCGTTCCTCAGCGCCCAGCGCTAGATCTGGACGCCCGCTAGATCTGGACGCCCTCGGTGCCCTCGACCTCCCGCTTGAGGTTGTTGAGCACCTCGGCCTGAATTTTTCCCAAGCCGATCGGGGCGAACGTCTTCTCGAAGAAGCCCCCGATGCCGCCTGCTCCCTGCCACGAGGTTTTGACGGTGACCGAGGTCCCCGGACCCGCCGGTGCGACGGTCCAGTTCGTCACCATTGACGAGTTCGCGTCCTTCTCGATCACGGTGTGACCGGCGACATCGACGTGGGCCAACACCTCACGGGAGCGCGACTTGGTGGCCTGCAACTTCCAGCCGGCCACGGTGCCCGCACCCTGACCGCCCTCGAGCACCTGGTAGCCGCTGTAGTGCGAGGAGAGGATCTTCGGGCGCATGGCCTGATAATCCGCGACGGCACCTAATACCGTCGCCGGCTCGGCGTCGATCAAGACCGTGCTGGACGCGCTGACCTGTCCCATCAGGGCACACTCCTTGTCGAATGTTGTTCATGCGGGGGTATCTGAGCTTGGCGCGGTCGCGTCGGCTGCGGCCGCGGACTAGCCTATATGTGTGTCTGTTGCCTCGACCGATGCACGGGCGGCTCACACCGACGGCGTGCGGCGGCTACTTAAGAGTTATCGTGCGATTCCCACTGACGCCACGGTCCGGCTGGCCAAGTCGACGTCCAACCTTTTCCGCGCCCGAGCCAAGAACACCGGGCCGGGGCTGGACACCTCGGGGCTGACCGGGGTCATCGAGATCGATCCGCATGCCCGCACTGCCGACGTGGCCGGCATGTGCACCTACGAGGACCTGGTGGCGGCGACGTTGCCCCATGGCCTGTCTCCCCTGGTGGTGCCCCAGCTCAAGACCATCACCCTCGGCGGTGCGGTGACCGGGCTGGGTATCGAATCGGCGTCATTCCGCAACGGCTTGCCCCATGAGTCGGTGCTTGAGATGGACATCCTCACCGGCACCGGTGACATCGTGCGGGCCACCCCCGACGAGCATGCCGACTTGTTTCGGTCCTTCCCAAATTCTTACGGAACGCTTGGGTATTCGGTTCGCTTGAAGATCGAACTGGAACCGGTGAAGCCGTTTGTCGCGCTTCGCCACCTCAGGTTCACGTGCCTGACCGAACTGGTCGATGCGATGGACAGAATCATCGAGACCGGCGGATTCAGCGGCGACCGGGTCGACTACCTCGACGGCGTGGTATTCAGTGCCGACGAGAGCTATCTGTGTATCGGTATCCAGTCGGCGACCCCCGGGCCGGTCAGCGACTACACCGGCAATAACATCTACTACCAGTCGATCCGACACCATGACGGTGAGAAGCACGACCGGCTCACCATTCACGACTACCTGTGGCGCTGGGATACCGACTGGTTCTGGTGCTCGCGAGCCTTCGGCGCACAGAATCCGCGAATCCGGCGCTGGTGGCCGCGCCGGTACCGCCGCAGCAGCTTCTACTGGAAACTCATCGGCTACGACCAGCGCTTCGACATCGCCGATCGCATCGAGGCGCGCAGCTTTCGTTCCCCTGGTCGCTCCCTGCACGAACGGGTGGTCCAAGACATCGAGGTGCCGATCGCGCGGACCGCAGAGTTCCTGGAATGGTTCTTGGGCAACGTTCCTATCGAGCCGATCTGGTTGTGCCCGTTGCGGCTTCGCGAGGACGGCAAGTCGGCTGGCAGTTGGCCGCTGTACCCCTTGCGCCCGCACCGCAGCTATGTCAACGTCGGCTTCTGGTCTTCGGTGCCCGCCGGCCCCGAGGAGGGCCACACGAACAAGATGATCGAACGTAAGGTCAGCGAGCTCGACGGGCACAAGTCTCTGTACTCCGACGCCTACTACTCAATCGAGGAGTTCGACGAACTCTATGGCGGTGAGACCTACAAAATGGTGAAGAAGACCTACGACCCCGACTCACGTTTCCTCGACCTGCACGCGAAAGCGGTGCGAAGGCAGTGAGGTGCGAAGGCAGTGATGAGCGCTTGCGCGAAGAGCAGAAAACAGTGATGAGCGCTTGCGCGAAGAGCAGAAGACAGTGATGAGCGCTTGCGCGAAGATCAAAGGACAGCAATGACGACATTTCGGGAACGCGTCACAGACGCGGCGGACAACTCCGAGGGGCGACTGTCTCTCGCGGAGGTACTGGAAATCCTCGCGGCCGGCCGGCGGCCGCTGAAGTTCACCGCATACGACGGCAGCAGCGCCGGACCCGAGGACGCAACCCTGGGGCTTGATCTGCTGACCCCGCGCGGTACGACCTACCTGGCGACTGCCCCGGGGGACCTGGGGTTGGCGCGGGCCTACGTGTCCGGCGACCTGGAGCTTCGCGGCGTGCATTCGGGTGACCCCTACGATCTGCTCACCACGCTGACCGACAGGCTGGACTTCAAGCGCCCGTCCGCCCGCATGCTGGCCAACATCGTCCGGTCCGTAGGGATCGAGCATCTCAAGCCGATCGCGCCGCCTCCACAGGAGGCGCTGCCCCGTTGGCGCCGCGTCGCAGAAGGGCTGCGGCACAGCAAGACCCGCGACGCGGAGGCGATACAACACCACTACGACGTTTCTAATACCTTCTACGAATGGGTGCTCGGCCCATCGATGACCTACACCTGCGCGTGCTACCCGCACCCGGATGCGACGCTGGAGGAGGCGCAGGAGAACAAGTACCGGTTGGTGTTTGAGAAGCTACGGCTACAGCCGGGCGACCGACTCCTGGACGTGGGCTGCGGCTGGGGTGGCATGGTGCGGCACGCCGCGCGCAACGGCGTGAAGGCGATCGGTGTGACGCTGTCCAAAGAGCAGGCGGCGTGGGCGCAGAAGGCCATCGAGGATGAGGGCCTGGAAAACCTCGCGGAGGTGCGCCACAGCGACTACCGCGACGTGGCCGAGTCGCAGTTCGACGCGGTGTCCTCGATCGGGCTCACCGAGCACATCGGGGTTGCGAACTACCCCGCCTACTTCGGATTCCTGCGATCGAAGCTGCGCCCGGGCGGGCTGGTGCTCAACCATTGCATCACCCGCCACGACAACAAGAAGGGGTCGGCTGCGGGCGGCTTCATTGACCGTTACGTGTTCCCCGACGGGGAGCTCACCGGTTCTGGACGCATCATCACCGAGGTCCAGAATGCCCAGCTGGAGGTGCTGCACGAGGAGAACCTGCGTCACCACTACGCGCTGACTCTGCGCGACTGGTCCCGCAACCTCGTCGAACGCTGGGACGAAGCAGTCGCCGAAGTAGGTCTCCCGACCGCCAAGGTGTGGGGTCTCTATATGGCAGCTTCCCGGGTTGGCTTCGAGCAGAACGCGATTCAGCTGCACCAGGTGCTCGCCGTCAAACTCGACGAGCGGGGCGGCGATGGCGGGTTGCCTTTGCGGCCCTGGTGGAGCGGGTAGTCGGACGACGATCAAGCGGCGAGGCACGAGCCGCGCTGAGAAGTCCGACCATTGGGTAGTCGGACGACGATCAAGCGGCGAGGCACGAGCCGCGTTGTGGGGGCACCTCCCGCTTGCGGGGGAAAGTCCGACCAACCGCGTAGGATCACCCGAGTGATCCGCTTCCTGTTGCGCGTCGCCGTCTTCCTCGGGTCCTCGGCGATCGGGTTGTTCGTGGCCTCGCTGTTGGTGCCCGGCGTTTCGCTGTCTGCGCTGGGATTTGTCGCCGCGGTGGTGATCTTCACTGTGTCTCAAGCGATTCTGTCGCCGTTCTTTATGAAGATGGCCAGCCGGTACGCCTCAGCTTTCCTGGGCGGCATCGGGCTGGTGTCGACTTTCGTCGCCCTGCTCCTGGCGTCGCTGCTGTCCAACGGGCTCAGCATCAACGGCATCGGATCATGGATCGGTGCCACCGTGGTGGTCTGGCTGGTCACCGTGGCGGCGACGGTGGTGCTCCCACTGCTGGTGCTGCGGGAGAAGAAGAAAGAAGCCTGAGTCGCGGGGAAGGTAGCCGCGCCGATCTCAGCCGCCCCGATCTCAGCCGTCGATGGTCTCAGCCGTCGATGCGCCGAGCCCCCAACTCACTCTGTAGCAGTTCGAGCGCGGCCTCCTCGGGATCGCGCCGGGGAGCCTGAGGGTCGACGTTGCCCGCCTCCGCCAACATGCTCTCCTCGTCGTCGTGGGTTGACTCCGGCTGAGCGGGGACCTTTTGCTTTTCCGGGGGTGCCGCGGGCGTAAGGGGCGCTGTTCCGGTCTCACACCGGATCTTCCAGTTCACGCCGAGCGCGTCCTTGAGCGCTTCTCGGATGACATCAGCGTTGCGTTGCTCGGACAGGCGTTTCGCCAGCGGTGCCGATTCGTGGCTGAGAACCAGAGTGTCGCCGTCGACCGTGCGCACGAGCGCACCCGCAAGCATCACTTCGGTGGTGCGGCTGCGTTCGCGGACCTTCTGCCGCACCGTCGTCCACATGCTGCGCACCGCGGCGGCGTTGGGTTCGGCAGCGGCATTGGGTTCAGCAGCCGCCGGCGCCTCCACCGCAGGTGCCTCGGTCGATGGCACCTCCACCGCGGGTGTGTCCACCGCGGGTGTGTCCACCGCGGGTGTGTCCACCATGGGTTTCTCCACCGTGGGTACCGCCACCGCCGGTCCCGCCGGTGGCTTTGCCGGCGGCGAGGGCGCAGGCGGGGCGGCCCGAGCTACTGGTGCCGGTTCGGTTTCCGGCGCAGCCTTCGCCTTCCGGGCGTACTGCTTCGGCGGGGCCGGGGCGGCGGGGCTGTCTGCGATCTTCTGGTCGGCCGGGATCGACATGTCAAGCCGCGTTTCGATGCGCTCCACCCGCTGCAACAGCGCCGCTTCGGTGTCACTTGCCGACGGCAGTAACAGTCTGGCGCACACCACCTCCAGCAGGAGCCGCGGCGCGGTCGCTCCCCGCATCTCGCCCAGTCCGGCGTGCACCACCTCGGCGTAGCGGGTGAGGGTCGCTGTCCCGAGGCGGGCCGCTTCGTCGCGCATCCGGTCCAGCACATCCTCTGGTCCGTCGACGACGCCTCGCGCGACCGCGTCGGGCACCGCCTGGAGCACGATCAGGTCGCGGAACCGCTCAAGCAGATCGGTGGCAAACCGACGTGGGTCGTGGCCTGCGTCGATCACGCTCTCCACCGCACCGAACAACGCAGCGGCGTCACCGGCGGCCAACGCGTCGATGGCATCGTCGATCAGGGCGATGTCCGTGGCACCCAGCAGGGCGAGCGCGCGCTGATAGGCGATGTGATTTCCCGACGCACCGGCCAGTAGCTGATCCAGCACGCTCAAGGTGTCCCGGGGTGAACCGCCGCCGGCCCGGATAACCAAGGGGAACACCGCATCGTCGACGTCCACCTTTTCCGCCGCGATGATCGTCTCGATCAACGTGCGAATCGTGCGGGGCGCCAGCAGCCGGAACGGGTAATGGTGGGTACGCGACCGAATGGTCGCCAGCACCTTCTCCGGCTCGGTGGTGGCGAACACGAAGATCAGATGTTCAGGTGGCTCCTCGACGATCTTGAGCAGAGCGTTGAAGGCCTGGGGCGTGACCATGTGGGCTTCGTCGATGATGAAGATGCGGTAGCGCGACTCGGCAGGCGCGTAGAAGGCACGGTCCCGAAGTTCTCGCGCATCCTCGACGCCGTTGTGGCTGGCGGCGTCGAGTTCGGTGACGTCGAGGTTGCCTGATCCGTTTGGTGCCAGCGACACGCAGGAATTGCACGCCCCGCACGGGGTCGCAGTAGGCCCTTGCTCGCAGTTCAGCGAGCGCGCCATGATGCGCGCCGACGACGTCTTTCCGCAGCCCCGCGGACCGGAGAATAGATAGGCGTGGTTGATGCGACCGGAGTTCAGCGCTGTCGACAGCGGCTCGGTGACGTGTTCCTGGCCCAGGACTTCAGCGAACGTCGCCGGTCGGTACTTGCGATAGAGAGCCACCCCAGCAGGCTAGCCCGCCCGACCGACTACTCCTCAGTCGGCAGCGACAGCAGGGACTCAGTGGCAGATAACAGCGCGCACGTCGCGAGTCCGTCGATGGCCTCACGCAGGTCTGACGTGCTGGGAAGCGTCGGAGCGATCCGAATGTTCTTGTCCTCCGGATCTTTTCGGTACGGGAAAGTCGCCCCGGCCTCGGTCACCGCAATACCCGCATCCTTGGCCAGCGCCACCGTCCGCTTGGCGGTCCCGGGCAGGACGTCCATGCTGATGAAGTAGCCGCCCTTGGGTTCGGTCCAGGATGCAATCTTGGCGTCACCCAACCGGTCATCAAGCATCTCCAGCACCAGCGCGAACTTCGGGGCCAACAGTTCCTGGTGGCGTTGCATATGCAGACGTACCCCGTCGGCGTCACCTAAGAACCGCAGGTGACGCAGCTGATTCACCTTGTCGGGGCCGATGGATCTGGCGGCCGCGTGCTGCAGGTACCAGGCGATCGTGCCCAGCGATCCGCCGAGGAAGCTGATCCCTCCTCCGGCGAACGTGATCTTTGACGTCGAGGAGAAGACGACCGGCCGGTTCGGATGATTGGCCGCGGCGGCCAGACCCAGAATGTCGACCTGCCGGACGAAGTCGTGGGTGAGCGTGTGCACCGGGTAGGCGTTGTCCCACAGGAGCCGGAAATCGATTGCTGCCGTTTCCATTTGAACCAGCCGGCGGACCACTTCCCAGGAATAGGTGGTGCCGGTCGGATTCGAATAGACCGGAACGCACCACATGCCCTTGATGGCCGGATCTGCCGCGACGAGTTCCTCGATCAGGTCGACGTCCGGGCCGTCCTCGCACATCGGCACCGGGATCATCTCGATGCCCAGACTCTCGGTGATCGTGAAGTGGCGGTCATAGCCAGGCGACGGGCACAGGAACTTGATGCCCGTACCGTCCTGAATGTCCTGGATCCAGGGTCGCGGTGAGTCGACGCCGCCGTACAGCAGCGAGTACACGACGACGTCGTGCATCAACGCCAGGCTGGCATTGTTGCCCGCGATCAGGTTGGGCACCGGAATGCCGAGTAACTCGCCGAAGATCGCCCGCAGTTCCGGCAGACCGTGCGGGCCTCCGTAGTTGCGGGTATCGGTGCCCGCGCCGTCACGGAACGCGTCGGGTCCGCATCCGGGCAACTCGAGCAACCCATTGGACAGGTCGAGTTGGGCTGCTGAGGGCTTCCCCCGCGTCAGATCCAGCGAAAGCGCCTTGGCCTGAAGATCAGCGTAGTTGCGCTGCTGCGCTTGGTGCTGCGCCAGCAGTTCGTCACGGCCCAGCGACTGAAACGACACCGCGTGCCTTTCCCTGTCTTGCGTGGATTCTGCGAAGGTAAGGGGACCCCGCGCACCCGCCAGAGCCCATTGACCCTTGCTGCCTTCCGGCCCTGGGGGAGTTCACAGGAT
>Ga0210003_1004603_pt1 | contig 10834 bp, 10 predicted proteins | sample LantaG_FD_182804 | JGI IMG/M metagenome (GOLD analysis project Ga0210003, IMG submission 182804) | Deep subsurface microbial communities from Baltic Sea to uncover new lineages of life (NeLLi) - Landsort_02402 metaG (SPAdes) (version 2) | ecosystem: Environmental > Aquatic > Marine > Oceanic >...
CTCTCTCTCTCTCTCTCTCTCTCTCTCTCTCTCTCTCTCTCTCTCTCTCTCTCTCTCTCTCTCTCTCTCTCTCTCTCTCTCTCTCTCTCTCTCTCTTCGTCTTCTCTCTCTCACTCTCACCCTCCTCCTCTCTTCTCCTTCCCGCCCTCTACCTTCTCCGCCGCCTCTTCCTCCACCACCCTCGCGTACACCACGGCGCTCCTCGCGGGGCTCCCGACCAAGATAGAGTGCGCCCTGTTGTTGAAGTTGGTCTCAGCGAGCCCAGGGACGCCCTCCGGGTTTGAGAAGTACTCTCCTCCGCCGGAACACGACGACGGCGGCGAGGTTTCCCCGCCTCCTCCGCGGTTCCACCTCCACCCGAGCAGCCCTCTCCCTCCGAACTCGGCGGCGTCGGAGTCCGCCACGACGCGGTACTTCCCTCCGTCGGGCACGCCGATCTTGTAGCCGGCGTGGTCGACGCTGGGCGACAGGTTGAAGACGAAGACCAGGGGGCCGCGCTCGGCGACGACGACCTGGTCCCTCTTCGTGGTCTCCTGGTTCCCGCCGATGCCGACGCCGGCGTGGCTCACCAGCAGGTGCTCGGCGCCCATGAACCCGTACTCCTCGTCGAGCTCCATCAGCAGCCGGTCCCAGCCTCCCAGTTGCGAGTAGCGGAGGTTCCTCGAAGGGTCGGCGAGCGACCACTGCCTCCGGGCCTTGTCGTGCGACCAGCCGTTGCCGTCGCGGGGGAAGTCGACCCACTCCGGGTGGCCGAACTCGTTGCCCATGAAGCTGAGCCAGCCGGCGTCGCCGCCCAGGGACGCCGTCAGGGCCCGGATGACCTTGTGGAGGGCGAGGCCGCGGGCGATCGTGTGGTCCTTGGGGGGCACGGGGACGAGCTGCTTTCGACGAGGTGCGCCGTTCTTCTTCTTCTCGCCGCCTGCGCTCGCTCCTCCGTTTCCGTTTCCGCTACCTTCCTCTTCGACCTCCCTCTCCTCGAAGTCGATCGCCATCGAGTCGTACATCTTCCCTCCCATCAGCCTCCACGCCACGGGCACGTCCCCGACCAGGCTCTGGTCGTGGCTCTCGACGTACGAGATCGTCGGCTCGCCGCGGCCGCGGTTGCAGAGCGCGGCGACGATCGCGGCAGGGTCCCACTTCTCGTCCGGGGTCCCGCCGCCGCCGCTGTCGTCGATGCTCCCCAGCAGCCTGGCCCACAAATCAGGCAAACCCATCCCGAGGCGAGCGTCAAAGCCGACCCCGCCGGCAGAGACGGGCCGGCAGAGTCCCGGCATGCCGGAGACGTCCTCGGCGATCGAGATCGCGCCGCCCTCGCGGAGGCCCCCCGGAAGCAGGCGGTGCAGCAGCGCGTTCGCCAGCATCAGGAAGACGACGGCGTCGACGTTGGTCGAAGGGCTGAAGTACTGCGACTTACCGCCCTCGAACGCGACCCCGAGGCCGTGGTGGTGGTAAAGCATCGAGGTCACGCCGTCGAAGCGGAACCCGTCGAAGCGGAACTCCTCGACCCAAAACTTCAAATTGGACAAGAGGTACCGGAGCGTCTCCCAGTTCCCGTACGCGAACAGCCTCGAGTCCCACGCGTCGTGCCTTCCCGCCGCGCCCTGCGCAAAATACGAAGCGGCCGGGTCGGTGATGGCAGACTGCTGCTGCTTCTGCCCGTTGGCGGTCTCCCCGCCGAGGTCGAGCCCTGCGATCCCGTCCTCCTCGTTCGAGCTCGCGTGGCTGTGCACGACGTCGAGGATCACCAAAAGTCCTAATCCGTGAGCGACGTCGACGAGCCTTTTGAGGTCGTCGGGGGTGCCGCAGCGTGAGGAAACCGCGAACGGAGAAGTGACGTGGTAGCCAAAGGAGCCGTAGTAGGCGTGCTCGGCGACGGCCATCAGCTGGACCGCGTTGTAACCCGCCGCCGCGATCCTCGGCAGGACCTCCTCGGCGAAATAATTGTACGAAGCGACTTGGGGTGCCTCTGAGGACATGCCGACGTGGGCCTCGTAGATCCGGAGCGACGGCGGAGGGTACCGAGAAGGAGAAGAGGAATGAGCTTTCTTTGTCTCCCTCGCCATCGGCTTGGGCCTGGGGTTTTGCCACTCGTAGTCTCTCTCGGGGCTCCAGTGCTCGGCGTCGAACCTCGAGCCCATCACGTTGGCGTCCCGGAGCACGCACCGCTTGGCCCAGGCCGGGATCACGTCGACCCACCACCCTCCCGGGTGCCGGAGCCTGAGGCGGTAGCGCTGGCCGTGGGCGATCGCCGGCCTTCCGTTGTCGAGGTCGGGAAGAACAGCAGACCAGACCCCGTACCGGTCCCTCTGCAGCGGCGTGCCCTTCCAGCCGTTGAAGTCCGCGAGGAGCAGGGCTTCCACGGCGGCGGGTGCCCACTCCCGGAAGGTCGTCTCGGCCTTCCCGCCGGCCTCGCGCACAAGCCCAAACCTCTTGGCGCCGTCGGCAAAGGCCTCGAGCGAGCCCTCGGACTCCTCCAGTGCCCTCAGAGTGCGAGCAAACTGCTCCGTGCGGTACCTGAGGTGGTCCTCGTGCGCTACCAGCTCCGGGTCGTGGGCCTTGCCCGCGGAGAGCATGTCGTCGACGGCGAGCAAGGAGGGCGACGTCCAAGTTGTCGTTACTGCCTCTGTTGAGGTCGAACGAAGGAGCGAGCGGAGATGATGTGGTTGGCGACGACGACCAAGAGGAAAAGCAGCGGCAGTCCTCGCTCGGCGCTTCTGCTTCAGCGGTTCAGAGCTTCCGAAGGCTACGTCGGCGGCTCCAGAAGATGCTTTGAGGGACGCGAGACGCATTATTGGGGACGCGTCCCCCCCAAGAAGAGAGAGAGAGGGACAGCGCCGAAAATCGATGTTGATTTCGCCGAAAAAGAAAAAAGTGTGAAGAGAAAAGTCTGTTTTTTTCATTTTTCTCTTTTTCCTCTCTCTCTCTCTCTCTCTCTCAAAATGACGGACGCGTCAGGCCAGGGCGCCGAGCGGGCGCCGGCTGGCGACGTCGTCGCTTGTGATCATATGCCTCCTCATGCCAGCGGCAGGGGAGGAGGGCACGAGGAGGTATGAGAGCTCACAAGCAGCATCAAATGCTCTTTCTACTGGCTAGCTTTCTTTTTTTTCAATGCTTTCTTTGGCGCTCACCTTTCTCTTGTTCTCTCCCTCTCTCTCTCTCTCCGAAACACACAGGGCGCTGCCAACGGAGTCTCGCCTCCCGTAGCTCTCGCTTGGACCGGGGAGCGGCGAGTGAAGAAGCCGAAGAAGAAGAAACTGCTCGCCGAGGCGATGGCAACGGCGGCGGCGACGACAACGGCTGGTGTTGATGCTTCGACGACAGCAGCAGCGGCAGTCACACCGACCTCGACCTCTTCCGCTCAGCTCGCGGCTGCGGTCTACGGCGAGGGCGCGCGGGCCTCCGTCGAGCTGCGCCGCGAGCGGGCCATCAGGCTGGAGGACGTGCAGAATCTGGTTCTGTGGGTCTTGGGCGAAGGGTCGAGCCCGCGTTGGGCGTTTGTCAAGGTGAGGGAGAGAGAGTTTGGAGGGAGAAGAGGAAAAAGAAGAAGAGTTGCTCTCGTCGCCGCCGCTGACGTTCCGCTGCTTTGCGCTCTCTTTCACGCACCAACTCACTCTCTCTCTTTTGCTCATTCACTTGACAGAACAAGGCCCTGATAGACCGCGTGCTCCTGGTCTCCGTCCCGGGACTCGGGGAGAGCCTATGGGGGCCAGTGAAGAAGGGAGACGGAGAGAAAGAGAAGAGCGACGACGACGGCGGCGCTGCTGCTGCTGCCTCTGCTGCTGCTGCTGCTGCCTCTGCTGCTGCTGCTACTCCTTCTCCTCCTCCTTCCTCCATTTCTCGCGCCCGAGCTCTCTTGCCTTCCCTGGCCGCCCTCGCAGATCCCCTGTCCTGCATCGCTCGCATCCCGGACCTGAGGCCCGCACAGGCGATGGACCTCCTCTTCTCCGTCCCCAAAGCGGCGACGCCCGAGCAGCTGCAGCGGCAGCAGCGCGCCAAGAGGAGGAGGGAGGAGGGCGAGGGCAACGGCGGCGGCGGTGGCGGTGGTCGCGGCGGCAGGGGAGGAGGAGGCAACAGTAGCGGTGCTGGCAGCGGAGCGGCGGCGGCAGGGACCAGCAACGCGCGAGAAGGAGAAGGGGTAAAAGACGCTCCCTCCTCCGTTGCTGCCGCCGCTGCCGCTTCTCCCGCTGCCGCCGCCGCCAACGGTGACGCGAAAGCTCCAGCCTCGCTTTTGCCGCAGCACCACTACCAGCGCCCCCCACCTCGCGCGCCCTTCCACCCGCCACACCTCCCTCCGCCGCACCACTACACGCTGACGAGGGACATCATGGTGGCGAGGGAGTACCCGGTGCCGCATGTGACGCCCGACGGCGCCGTGCTGTGCCCCCCTGGGTTTGTGGCGACGAGGCCGAAGAAGAAAGAGGAAGGGCGAAAGGAGGAGGAGCAAGAAAAGAAAGACGGTCCCACGACCACCACCACCGCCACCACTCCTCCCCCTCCTCCTCCTCCTCCTCCTACAACTGACCAGCAGCCTTGTCCCTCCTCTTCTCCGCACCTCGTCGCCATCGACTGCGAGATGTGCGAAACAGAAGAAGGGTTTGAGCTCGCGCGAGTCTCCGCCGTCGCGCCGGACGGGAGCGTCTTGCTCGACGAGCTCGTGCGCCCTGCCCGCCGAGTCCTCAACTACCACACGCGCTTCTCCGGGATCACGGCAGAGAAGCTCTCCGGGGTGGAGACCACCCTGGAGCGCGCCAGGGAGATGCTCCTGGAGCTGGTGCACGCAGAGACGCTGCTGGTGGGCCACGCCCTGGAGAACGACCTCCGCGCTCTGAGGCTGCTCCACGCCCGCGTCGTCGACACGGGAGTGCTTTACCCTCACCCTGCTGGTCCGCCCTATCGAACGGCCCTGCGCAACCTGTCGTACAAGTTTCTGCGCCGCACGATCCAGGAGGGAGACCACGACTCGGTCGATGACGCTCGCGCGGCGATGGACCTGGCGCTGTTGAAGTTTTCGAGGGGCCCCGCGTTTGGCGCGACGCCGATGGCCGGCGCGGGCGGCATCGGCGGGGTCTACCAGCGAGGGGAGAGGCTTTTGAAAGTGCTTTCTGACGCCGGGAAAAGGTGCACGCTCATCGACAGGCCCGAGTTTGTCAACAGGCACGTCTCGGGTCGCGCCTCGGGGATTCCGGCGGGCACCGACGGCGAGCGTGCATCGCGGGCGGCGAGGGAGGTCGCGAGCGGAGGGAGCCGAGGTGGTGGAAACACGAGCGTCAACCTCGTCTGGACGCAGCTGACGGGCCTGGCGAGGCTCCAGCAGGCCCACGCAGACGCCAAGCGTGCCCTGATCGTCAAGTACGCCGAGGCGGCCGAAGCGGCGGAGAAGAAAGAAGGAACAGCGAAGCCTCCGCTTCCTCGGCTGTTTGACGGCTGCGAAAATGGCGAAAACGACGAAATTTTCGACGACCCGTTTGAGCTCGAAACGACACTCCGCCAGATCGACGCCCACCTCAACGTCCTCATCACGGCTGCCCCTGCCAACACGCTCGTCGTCGTTGTCACCTGCCACGGGGATACTGCCGAAACGAGGCGTTTACAAGAGCAGGCCTGGCGACGTGCGCAGGGGCTCGACCACCTCCCGCGCTGGTCTTTGCAGGCCGAAACGCATTTGGCTTCCGTCCGAAGTGCAGGCATGCGCGGTCTCTGCTTCTGCGGCGTGAAGCAGTAGGGGGATCGGAGGGGTGGAAGTGAGCGGAAAGGGTTCCAAAACCCGTTTTCGATGTAAAAAACAGTTCTTTTCAAATTAGCACCCTGTTACAATCGCCTAAATGCTTCGAACCATCCCATCAAAGTCGCGCATTGGCGTCATCAGCGTTTGAGCGGGTGAGCGGGAGAGGTTGAAGGAGCGAAAGAGGGCGAAAAGGGCGAAAAACAGCGTTTTGATCCGAAAAAATGCACTTCTTTTGAAAACAAAAAAAAGGTTTTCATCCATCTTCTACATTGCTTTTTGAACTGAAAACCAGATGGGGACAGACATCTTGACGAAGGGAAGCGCAAGGTATACTCAGATTGGAAAGACCAAGAAGTTTTGGAGGAAAGTGCGCGAAAAACGGACACGCTCAAGCAGCAGAGTGCCTCGGGAAGCCGCCGCCGGCCCCTCGACCGCCGCCGCCGCCCCCTCGACCGCCGCCGCCGCCGCCACCGTTCCCTCCGCGCTGCTGCCCCCCTCCCATTGCGATAGACGCAGCAAAGGCGCTTGCCTCGGCAGGGCTGACGTCCTCGTAGCGCCCCGTTGCGCGGTCGTAGTTGAGGTAGCACTCACCTGTTTTTTTCGTTTTTGAAAGAGGAGAAGAAGAAGGAAAAGCAAGGTGAGTTTTGTCGCCCGTCGGTCGAGCGAAGAAGAAAACGCACGAGGTTGCTCGTAGCACCCCAATTCTTCGAGTCCCCGAATCGACCCAATTCACCCACCAATCGTGCCAGCAGCCTTGTTTCGAACCTTGCGAAGGATGATTTGAACCTAAAAAAGAAGAGGACGTGTAATTATCAAAGGGAATGAAAAAAAGAAAGGTGAGTGACGACGACGCTTGACGGGCTCGCTCGCTCCTTTCTCTCTCCTCTTCCTCTTCTCCCTCTTCTTCTCTTACCTTGTCGTTCGACTGCCCTCCCGGGTTCTGCTGCTGCGCGAGTTCGTCGCGGACGCGGTGGACGACGAGGCCGACGTCCGCCTTGTTGACAAAGTGCGCCGAGCCCGAGATGTCGTAGAGGTTGGGCGCCCCGCCCGTCCAGTTTTGCATTTGCTTCGGGTGGCAGACAAACCACGTCGCGACGTCGTAGTGCTGGGCGAAGCGCTTGATTTTCGTGAGCATCTGCGAGACGTACTCGGTCTCGGAGACGTTGCTGGGCCGCTGGTGGTCGAGCTCGTTGTAGGGGTCGATGACGAGACCTCGGATGCCGTAGCTGAAGTTTTTTTTTTTTTTTTGTCGAGGTCGAGAGGTAAGAAGAGGCAAAGTTGCCGACGTTGCGTCTTCGACCCCAAAAAATCGATTCAGGAGGACGCCGTTTCGAAGTCTCAAACCCATGCCAGAGTGCAGCAATGGTATCGAGAGGCACTAAATGGGCGTCGGGGAGAGGAGAAACGATGAAAAAGGGGAAACGAAGCAGTCGAGAGTGCAAAAGTTGCCAGCTTGTTTTTGTTGCTCTCTTTTTCGCTCCGGCTGCGCAAAAAAAAAATCAAGCGCAAAAAATCAAGCGAAGAAAGAGTGCGCGCCGCAGCCTCAAGCAGCTCGGCATTTGCCGCAAAAGTTTGGATTACTTCATGCGACGCATCCATAGCGAAATGCGCGCAGGACCAAAAGCAACAACGCCGCAGCGACGCAGGAGAAAAAAATGCGACGCAGCACTCGTTCGCATGTTAACAGTTCACGCCTGCGACTCACCGCATCACCGCAGAACGCGCCACATCGAGCACCCAGTCGATGCTGGGGAGCTCCTCGTCCTCGTAGCGGACGACGTAGAAGCGCTCCGAGAGCCAGGAGAGCCCGGCCTCAACTTCGGGTAAGGACATCCGCTCCCTCCCCTGCGCGTACGTGGTCGTTTCGAAAAACGGTTTGCGGACATGTTTCTCAAGGAGCTGTCGCGCGTGGTCGCGCGCCTGCGGAGAACGAAAGGACAGGAGAAAAAAAGAGTTGATGGTGAGCCACCCAGGGAAAGCCCGCAAATCGTCGCAAACTCTCCTTCTGCTCCTTCATTCACCGCACCCTTTTCTCCATGGAGCACATTGCGAAGCTCCAGCCCTCGTTCTCGGTCAGGTTGGTCAAGAGGGCGTCAATAAACTCAGATTTGCCCGAGTTAGGCACGCCCGTAACGATGGCGAGTTCCCCCGGGACGACCTGTGGCGCGCGGCGTTTGTTTTTGCGGAATAATGCGGAGATGATGAGACTGGGACCGAACGATGCGTTGCATTGGAAAGGAGAAAAGCACCTGCGACGATGGCTGCGCCGCATTTGCGCCAAATCCTTCGCCGCGCAAAACGCACCCTGTACAGGTCGTCTAGCCCCCTCCACCCCGTCGACACGCCTGTCACGTCAGTCTGCTGGTCGACCCACGAAGAGATGATCTCGCTGTTGAAATCGTTGAAGCTGTGATGGCGTTTGCGCGTTTTTGAGTGATAGGCTGGTGACTGGTCGAGGGCTCGAAATCGCCGCAAGGCAATGTTGCGGTGTTTGGTTTTTCGCGTCGCTCTGTATCGAGGGGCGCATGAGACGAGCAAAGACACGCGCGGAGTTGTGCGGAGAACGGACGCGAGGACGCCGCTGGAAAAAATAATATATAAACTCTCTCACCTGAAAAGACCTCGAATAGGGTACGCTTCCGCCTTTTCGATCGCCTGCTGGAGCGCTCCTGGGCCATCGTTCACCAGCACGTCGTTGGCGTCCTTGCGCTTGCCCCCCGGGGCGTCATCCCCAGCCCATTTGACGCGCCAGCAGCGCTCCCGCCCGAGCCTTCGAGCGAGTTCCTCGGCGAGCGCGTTGCCTGGCCCGTCGTTGTCGGTCGCGATAATCACTCGAGCAGCCAGGTCGAGCAACCCCCTGCTCGCCCACAGGTAAGAAAACTTGGTGTCTTCTTCGGGGTCGGGCAGGGCACCCTCTTTGACGTCTCGGGGCGCGCCGTCGGGAACGGAAACGACGTTTGAAAATCCGGCTTCTTCAAGAGAGAGCTTGTCTATTTCGCCCTCGACGAAAATCACGTCGGTCGCGCCCACGACGTCGTCGAGCCCGTAGAGGATTTTCTCTGCTCCTTTCACTTGCGTGAACCTCTTTTCGATCGAGCGATACTTGACATTGACGAGCTCACCGTTCCTGAAGTAAGGGAAGGCGATCGCGGGGGTCGGAGCTCCAGCTATCCAGGCGTTGCGCTCAAACTGGACCCGGTTGCGCTCGAGCGTTTTTTCCGAAATCCCCCGGCTCGCGAACCACTCGATCTGCGCCTTTTCGAGCGGTTCCAGCTTCGGATTCGGCTTCGTGAACTCCTTGGGAGGCTTGTACGTGATGGAGAAGGCTCCAGCTGATGGTCGAATTTTCGGGTTGAGCAAAGCGGTGCGGGGTGTTTTGGGGTCAGCGTGCGGCGAGCGAGAGGGGCCGAACGAGCAGAAAATTGCCCCCCCAAAAAGCGTGGAATTTCGACTTTTCAAGGTTCGGGGCCCCCCCGGCCTCTATTCTCCCCAAACGGCGCATTTAAGCAAAAGTCTAGGAGCAAAAGTGGTGGCAGAAGAACGAAAGAGTGTCTCTTTCAAAGCGCATTGAGGGGTTTAATCGAGCGCTGAAAAAGAAGAAGGAAAAAACTCACTTGTCGGCGTCGAAGCGACGACGGTCGCGACCTCGGCAGAGGGTCCGCTTCCGCTGCTCCTGCTGCTGCTGCTGCTTCCGCCGCCGCCGCCATCCTCCACGTTGCTGCCCGCGGTCCTCCTCCTGCGCATCTCCCTCTCGACGTCGACTTTGCCGCTGAAGCCGCAGGTGCCCCTGTGGCAGTTCCACAGAGCGCTCTGGCCGTCGGAGGCGATGTCGACGTCGAACGAGAGCTCCCTCGTTGAGCCGCCCTGGCAGGCAGGGCAGAGCCCCCGGACGTGCCTTCCCGGGGTGTACTGCCTCAGCGCAATCTGCTTCTCGAGCAAGAGGTCGCGGACCGTCGGATTGTCCCCGTTGCCGAGCAGAGAGGCGCGGGCGGAGTCGGAGAGAGAAGAAGAAGAGGAAGAAGGAGGAGGTGCTGCTGCCGTCGCCGAGGATGAAGATGCACCAACAGGAGCGGCGCTGCTCATCTGCTGCTGGGCGACGTCGGGGCGGAGCGTGGCCTCGGAGCGAGGCACCGGCGTAGGAGCTCGCTTTTGCCGCGGGGCGGCGGCGGCGGCGCGAGGAGCGCCGGGAGAAGAAAACCGCGACGACGGCGACGACGACGATGACACCGAGAGCGGTGCGTTCCAGCGCTGCTGCTGCAGCTGCTGCTGCTGCTGCTGCTGCGTTTTCTGCTGCTGCGACTGCATCTGGCGCGTCGCATGAGGTGGCGGTAGAGCAGCAGCAGAAGCGGGCGACGACGGCGAAGAAGAAACAGCTCTGCTCTGTTGCTGCGACGGTGGCCACTGCGAGGGCGGCGGAGGCTGCTGCGACGACGAAGAACCCGAAGCGGACGAAGCCTGCCTCTGCTGCTGCTGCTGCTGCTGCCAGGCGCCATTGTTTCCGCCGTCGGAAGCGGAGGCCGCGAGGCGAGCGGCGACGGGGGCGCGGCGAGTGCCTGGTTGTTTTTGGGAGGAGAAGAGGTCGACGTGAGCGAAACTAAAAAAAGAAGGGGGGGAAAAAGAGCGGCAAAAAAAAATTGCTCGCAGACGAATCCCCTCAGCTCGTCGCTTCGCCTTTTCCTTTGCTCGGATCCGATCTTCTCCACCGTCTTGAGATAATCAATCATCGTGTCACCGCACTAGAGGTCGAAACAAGTGCAAAAATGAAGCATGGAGGGCTCCGTGCTCGTGCAAAAAAAGAAAAAAGAAAAAAGCCAGCACTCCATCGATCTGGGGCGAACAAACAAAGCGCCTTTTGCTTTTTTTTTTCCATGAGCGCAGTGATTGCTCGATTTCAAAACAACGGCATACACACGCACCAAAACGAGAGCTACCTCTCATGAAGCAAGACGAAAAGGAAGAAGAAGACGCAGCAGCAGCCGACGGCGCCTTCATCGCCGACGAGCAAGGCAAACCCATCGTCGTCATCATCGACTTGTTCAACAGCAGCAGCACCTCCTCGAGCGTCTGCGCGGCTGCGCGGGCGAGGCGACGGCGCATGCACTGGGGGGG
>Ga0210003_1004604_pt1 | contig 10832 bp, 8 predicted proteins | sample LantaG_FD_182804 | JGI IMG/M metagenome (GOLD analysis project Ga0210003, IMG submission 182804) | Deep subsurface microbial communities from Baltic Sea to uncover new lineages of life (NeLLi) - Landsort_02402 metaG (SPAdes) (version 2) | ecosystem: Environmental > Aquatic > Marine > Oceanic >...
GCGAGATTTCGAAGAAAGCGCGGCCATCTCTATCTGAAAACTTTTTATCTAAAAAGAAGGACTTTTAAAACTTAAGGATTATGGGGGACATTCTTCTTTTGTATTCCCGCATTTATGTATGGCGAAAAGTAAAGTGTGTCCCCCTTTTAATAATTATTTTCCAAAAAAAGAAGGATATTTAAAACTTATGTAGTATATATATAATAGGCTTTTATTTAAATTTAGAAAAACATTATTTTTTAACCTGCAACCCGCATCCCATAACTTTTTTTGCATTTTATTTCTTGTTCTAAAATTGTATCTCGAAACTTGCAACTTGAAACTTTAATAAAGAAAGCGTCCCTATAAATGCAATATTTAAAAAGAAATACTAAATATAGCATTCTTGTTTTTCTCGTAATTGTTCTTTCTATCATTATATCTATTTCCACCCTGGCCAAAACCGAAGTCTACCCTGCCTGTGCGTGCTTGCACGCAGACAGGTTCTCACTTTACGACAATCCTCAAACCTTGTTTACCATTTCCCTAAAACCGGAAATTTCAACCACAGATATCAATACCGCATCACAGGATGAATTTATAAAAATATTAAAAATAAGCGAACTCCTCGCTCATATACCCGAAATAACCAGCCTCGAGTGGGAGGTATTGAAAGAATAAGGGGTAATAATTAACATTGAATAAAAAACAAAACATTATTTTGATTTAAAATTTTAATATATATTTTTTACTTCCTAACTTCAATTATTAAAATTATGAAGTATATTTATTTTAACTGCGTAATTTTTATATTGATTAATTATTCTCAATGATGTACACTAAAATAAACAATAATGTTAATTATGGTGTAGTAAAATGAGAAAAAATGATTTAATAAATTCTTTAGCCAAAAAAGGAAATACTCTTACTTTTGAAGATGCGTTAAAAGTAAGTAATTTATCAAGAGAAAGTTTGCGGGTTTTTTTATTGAGATTAGAGAACAGAGGCATAATTGAACGTATTGAAAAAGGAAAATATTTAATCATTCCATTAGGAGCAGAAAAAGGGAAATACACCTTACATGAATTTATCATTGGATCAACATTAATTGAGCCTTATTCTATTGCCTATTGGAGCGCACTTAACTATTATGGTTTAACTGAGCAGATTCCGACTACCGTATTTCTTCAGACGACTGCCCGGAAAAAGAATCAAGATATTAAAGTATTTAGCGTTAAATATCAAGTAGTAAAAATCAAAAAAGAGAAAGTATTTGGAATCAGAAAAGAATGGATAGAAGAAACCCAAATAAATATTACGGACAAAGAAAAAACGATTATTGATTGTCTTGATAAACCACAATATTGCGGAGGAATTATTGAAGTTGCCAAAGCTTTAAAAAATAATAAATTTGATCGAAAAAAACTCGAAAATTATGCGCAGCGCATTGGAAACTCCGGAGTATTAAGAAGATTAGGTTACCTATGCGAACTATTAAATATAAAAATAAAACTTCCTAAATTAAATACTCGTAATTATCTTTTACTCGATCCAACTATGCCGGAAAAAGACACTAAAAATGCCAGATGGAGATTAATTATAAATCTTGATGATAAGATGTTAGGAGAACTTGAATGATTCGTTCTCAAGAGATAAAAGAAAAAGCAAGGGAATATGGTGTTCCTACATCTACCATTGAAAGAGATTATGCACAAAACTGGTTATTAAAATATCTGTGTCATCCAAACATTATTTTAAAAGGAGGTACTGGCATAAAGAAAGTATATAATAAAAATTATCGCTTTTCTGATGACCTTGATTTTAGTTTAACTTATCCTTTTAAAAATAAAGATTTATTCACCCATATGACCGAAGCGGTTGATAAAGCAAAAGAAGAGGTTGGTATAAACTTCCAAATAAGTAGTAAACTTGATAAAACCAAAACTGGTTTTAAAGGGAAAATTTATTTCAATATAATTCAAAATGCTGCCGAAACGCCATTAAGTATTAAAGTTGATATTACGAATTATGATAATGAAATAATATTACTTCCTACAGAAAAGAAAAAAGTCTTTCATCCTTATTCAGATGAACTTAATGCTGAAATAGAAGTATATTCCCTTGAGGAAATATTTGCCGAAAAGATCCGGGCATTAATTCAAAGAACACGAGCAAGAGATTTATATGATACAGGAATGCTTTATGATTTAATTAACAAAAATAAAGTATTACAAATTCTTGATGAAAAATTTGGCTTCAAAGGAGTTTTTATGGATATATCTTCTTTAACAAAAAGAAAAGATGATTTCTCAAATGCGTGGGATGCATCTTTAAACCATCAATTAAAAGTAATACCTGATTTTGAAATATTTTTTAATAAAGCAATAACAATTATAAGTGAAATTAAAACATAAATCACAGTTTTTCTTAAATAAATTAAGAAAAATCAAACTTTTTCAAATTATTTTCCTGATTATTGCCATACAGTAGTCGTAGCCGTGTAGGATATAATTATAAAAATACTTTTTTATATTCTTTTTCCCTTGAAGAGAGAGGGTGGGGTGAAGGTGAATATATTTCTTAAGAAAAGAAGGATTTCCCTAACTTTTTGTCGTATTAATATTAAGTTATAAAAAAATTCAAAAGATTTGTTTTTATGCTCCCTAAATGAAATACAATATTACTTTAAAAAGGAAATAAACTATGGCATTGAAAAAATCTCAACTCTATAGTTCAATATGGCAAGCTTGCGATGAGCTTCGAGGAGGCATGGATGCTTCACAATATAAAGATTATGTTCTGGTTCTTCTCTTTGTCCGTTATGTGACCGATAAATATGCAGGTAAATCCGATTCACTCGTTGATATTCCACCCGGCGGCGGTTTTTCAGATTTAGTAGCACTAAAAGGCAAGACAGATATTGGCGAAGGTATTAATGGTGTTTTAGATATACTGGCTGAAGCTAATGGATTAAGAGGAGTCATCAATTCGGTTGATTTTGATGACGAAGATAATCTTGGAAAAGGTAAAGAAAAACAGGATATGCTCTCAAAGCTGGTGGCAATTTTTGAGAATCCAGATCTTGACTTTAGTAAAAATAAAGCTGATGGTGACGATCTCCTGGGTGATGCATATGAATATTTAATAAAACATTTTGCAGTCGAGTCAGGAAAAAGTAAGGGTCAATTTTATACTCCGGCAGAAGTATCCCGGATCATTGCCAAAGTAATTGGTGCAGAAAACGCCAAGGATAGAACCCAAACAGTATATGACCCCGCTTGCGGTTCAGGTTCGTTACTATTAAAAGTCGCAGCTGAAGCAAAACCTGTTGATATCTCAATCTATGGTCAGGAAAAGGAAAATGCAACTGCCGTACTGGCGATTTTAAATATGTGGCTGCATGGTGAGCCTACCGCTGTCATTAAAAAAGGCCAAAGTACGCTGTCTAATCCATTGTTTACCGATAACAGCGCGCTTAAAACGTTTGATTATGTAGTTGCCAATCCTCCCTTTTCTTATAAAGCATGGCGCAACGGGTTTATTCCAGAGGAAGATTCGTATGGACGCTTTGATGGATTTGGTATTCCTCCTAATAGAAAAGGTGATTATGCCTTTCTGCTCCACATCATAAAGTCGCTTAAAAGTACCGGTAAGGGTGCCTGTGTCTTGCCTCATGGCGTGTTGTTTCGAGGAAATTCAGAGGCGGATATTCGAACAAACTTAGTAAAAAGGGGATATGTCAGAGCCATCATTGGCTTACCGCCTAATCTTTTTTTTGGTACCGGTATACCCGCTTGTATTGTGGTCGTTGATAAAGAAGGTGCCCGTGAACGTAAAGGCATTTTCATGATTAATGCCTCAAAGGGATTTGTTAAAGACGGCAATAAAAATCGGTTACGCGAGCAGGACATCCGCAAAATTATTGATGTTTGGAATAATCAAGAAATCCTCCCAAAATTCAGTTATTTTGCCACCAATGAAGAAATCGAGAAAAACGAATACAATCTCAACTTACCTCGCTATATTGATACAAGCGAAGAGGAAGATATCCATGATATCGATGCGCACATTAAAGGTGGCATTCCGAAGTATGACATTGATCTATTGGATAACTACTGGACTATCTGTCCCACACTTAAAGCTTCGATGTTTAAAAACGAACTACGGTCAGGGTATTTTGATGTAGCGATTCCAATTGAAGAAATTCGCCCTGCTATTTTGGAGAATAAAGAGTTTTTAGAATATAGAAAAAATATTCAATCCACCTTTGGTATCTGGCAGCAATCACAAATCCCTGTCCTTAAGAGTTTGGGTAAAGACAATAACCCAAAAGCGATTATTTCAAAGGTATCCAATGACCTACTTCAAGCATTCAAAGAAATCAGACTAATTGATAAATATGATATCTACCAGCACCTGATGACCTATTGGGAAGAAATAATGCAAGATGATACCTACATAGTTACAGCTGATGAGTGGCCAGCGGGAAATGAACTAATTCGATTACAAAATATAAATAACAAGGGCACCAAAAAAGAGATAGCCGGACTTGCGGGTTTAGAGGGTCGTTTGATCCCTGTTTGGCTGATTATAAAAACCTATTTGCACCAGGAAAAAGCAAAATTAGATCAGCTTCAATTAGAACTTGAACAGATTATCAACTGCATGGAAGAAATTAAGCAAGAACATAGTGGAGAAGAAGGTTTGTTATGTGAGGTCATTAACGAAAAAGGAAATGTCACAAAAGGAGATCTTGGTAAACGCATTAAAGAGATTAAAGTAATGGGTAACGAAGAAAAGCAGGAACTTGAATTGCTGGAAAATTATAAGCAACTCCTGGAAAAAGAGTCAAATATTAAGGCAAAGATAAAAGAAGCGGAAAAAGATCTGGAGAAAAAGGTTATCACCAAATACCCCACGCTTACGATTGAAGAAATAAAAAAGTTGGTTGTTGATCTTAAATGGATGACGGAGCTGGAGAATCGAATTATGGGCGAAGTTGACCGATTGGGGCAGACTTTGACCGGTAGAGTCAAAGAGCTGGCAAAGCGATATGATGAGACTTTACCGCAGATAGAAAGGCAAACGGAAACGCTAACCCGCAAAGTCGAGGAGCATTTAAAGAAAATGGGGTTTACATGGCAAATAGATTAAATATACAAAAGAAACCGGAAAGCCTTACAGGAAAAGATGTTCGCAAGTTGATAGAACGTGCCTACAAGATGTTAATCGAGAAAGATTTTTATCTGTTAAAAGTTGGTGCCAATGAAAGAAGCATCACGCATCGCCTGGCGATACACCTTGAATCAGTATTTCCGGGATATGATGTTGATTGTGAATACAATAGGGATGGAGTTGATCCTAAAATACTTAACGGTTTTAAGAAAAATATCGATTCTGACGATACCAGTGGAACAACTGTCTATCCAGATATCATTATCCATCATCGAGGGGAAAAATGTAATTTTATTGTAATTGAAGCAAAAAAGAATTCAAACAGAGATGATTCGGACAAAGAAAAATTGGCTATATATAAAAAAGAGTTATCCTACAAATATGCATATTTCGTGAGATTCCCTATTGGTGAAGATTTTAAAAATTACAAATCTTTGCCTTTTGAAGAATTTATTGAGGAAATGAGATGATAATGAAAAACAAAATAATGAAAAAAATTCCAGAAGGATACAAGCAGACCGAAATCGGAGTTATTCCAGAGGATTGGAAAGTGAATAAATTAGCCAATGTAGCATCTCTAAAAGCACGAATTGGTTGGCAAGGTCTTACTACTGCAGAATATAAAGATTTTGGTGAATACTATTTAATAACAGGCACAGATTTTAAAAATGGCTTTATTGATTGGGAGAATTGTCATTATGTTGAAAAAGCCAGATATAGCCAAGATAAAAATATTCAGATTAAAGACCATGATGTTCTTGTTACTAAAGATGGAACAATCGGAAAAGTAGCATTGATTAATAGGATTATAAAACTTGCGACACTAAACAGCGGAGTCTTTGTAATTAGACCTTTTAAAAATGAATTTTTTCCAGAGTATTTTTATTATCTTTTACTATCTAAAGTATTTTTTAAGTTTCTAGTACAACTAAGCGCTGGTTCAACCATTAACCATTTATACCAAAAAGATTTTGTTAATTTTTCATTTCAAGTACCATCAAACATCACCGAGCAAACTGCCATTGCCGCCGTCCTCTCCGATACCGATGCGCTGATTGAACACTTGGAAAAACTGATTGCCAAAAAGAAAGCCATCAAACAAGGTACGATGCAGCAGCTCCTCACCGGTAAAAAAAGATTGCCGGGTTTTAGTGGGGAGTGGGAGGTGAAGAAGCTGGGAGATTTATTATACTACGAGCAACCAACAAAATATTTAGTCAAAGATACTGAATATAATGATAATAATGCCACTCCAGTTTTAACAGCAGGTAAAACATTTATTCTTGGATATGCGAATGAAGAGTTTGGAATCTTCGATAATATTCCAGTCATAATTTTTGATGATTTTACAACAGCAAATAAATTTGTAACCTTTCCATTTAAGGCAAAATCATCAGCGATGAAGATCTTGATACCAACAGGGGAAGATGTAAATTTACGTTTTGTATATGAAAAAATGCAACTTATAGATTTTCCGCTGGGAGATCATAAAAGATATTGGATCTCAGAGTACAAAAATTTTAAAATTGGAATTCCAAAGCCTGAAGAACAAACCGCCATCGCCACCATCCTCTCCGATATGGATGCAGAGATTAAGAGTTTGGAGCAAAAGCGAGATAAATACATCATGCTTAAACAGGGCATGACGCAACAACTTTTAACCGGGAGGATACGAATATATGCCAACAACTGATCAAAGTGTCGGACAAATAGAACGCAAAACACAAAACAGAATTATAGCATTGTTTCGCGATAAACTTGAATATACGTATCTGGGTAACTGGGAAGATAGGGAAAAAAACAGCAATATTGAAGAAGATCTGCTTCGAGATTACCTGCAAAGCACTAAAAAATACAGCGATAAAATGATTGGAAAAGCTATAGCCCAACTCAAAAAAACTGCCGCTAACCAGCAAGCGATATTATATGATTCGAACAAAGACATATATGGCCGGCTTCGTTACGGCATATCACTGCGTGAAGAACTGGGAGAGCAGAGCCAGACAGTGCATTTTATTGATTGGGAGCATCCGGAAAACAACCGCTTTGCTATTGCCGAAGAAGTAACCATAAAGGGCAAAAGAACCAAACGACCGGATATTGTGCTGTATATCAATGGTATTGCTCTGGGAGTCATTGAGCTAAAGCGAAGTACTGTGTCTGTGTCTGAGGGTATCCGCCAAAATATCGGCAATCAAAACGATGCATTTATCCAGCGATTTTTTGCCACCCACCATGCAGCTGATGATAGCCGGCAACGATACCGAAGGCCTGCGCTATGGTACGACCGAAACGACAGAAGATTATTATTTGTCTTGGAATACCAAGGATCCTGATTTTGCCGATGAACCCAACCGGCTGGACCGTCATCTTATGCAGGTATGTCAAAAGAATAGGTTTTTGGAGATCATCCACGACTTTATTCTTTTTGATAACGGCATAAAAAAGATCTGTCGCCACAACCAATATTTCGGGGTAAAAGCAGCGCAAGAGCGGGTTAAAAACCACGAGGGCGGGATCATCTGGCACACCCAAGGATCGGGCAAAAGCCTGACTATGGTCTGGCTGGCCAAATGGATCAGGGAAAACATTACCGATGCCAGAGTAGTTTTACTGACCGATAGGATTGAGCTGGATGAGCAGATTGAGAGTGTGTTTAAAGGTGTGGATGAGGATATTCATCGCGCCAAAAAAGGCAGTGATTTGATGGACCAGCTAAATAAAAAGGATAACTGGTTAATCGGATCAATCATCAATAAGTTTGGCCGATTTGAAACAAGCGTGGATCAAAACTTTGAGGAATATGTACAGGAGCTGAGAACCAGCTTACCTAAAGATTTTAAAGCTAAGGGGGAGATATTTGTTTTTGTTGATGAATGTCATCGCACACACTCCGGTAAGATGCACAAGGCCATGAAGGAAATCTTGCCTGAAGCTTGCTTTATCGGTTTTACCGGCACCCCGCTTTTAAAATTAGATAAAACCAACAGCATTGCGGTGTGGGGCGGATATATACATGAATATAAATATAACGAGGCAGTTATAGACAAGGTAGTTTTGGACCTGCGTTATGAAGCCAGGCAGGTGCCTCAGCAAATAACCGATCAGGAAAAAATCGATGAGTTTTTTGAACGAAAAACCCGAGGGCTCACCGATTACGCCAAAGCCCAGCTGAAAAAGAAATGGGGCACTATGCAGGCACTTTTAAGCTCTGCCGACCGGATGAGGCGGATTGTGTTTGACATCATTGATGATTTTGAAGAAAAACCCAGATTGGCAAGCAGGCGGGGTAATGCCATGTTAGTGGCCAGCAGCATTTATGAAGCCTGCCAGTATTACGACATTTTTCAGGTATGTGGATTTAGCAAGTGTGCGGTGATCACTTCGTACGAACCTAACGCACTGGATACAGAATCGCGGGAATATGCTGCCATTTATCAAAAAATGCTGGATAAATACCGTCCCTTGGAGAAAAAATCAAACGAAAGCGAAACAGATGCTTTTGAAAGAATAATGAAAAAGAGATTTGTTAACCAACCGGGTCAATTGCACCTTTTGATTGTGGTGGATAAATTGCTGACCGGATTTGATGCCCCACCGGCAACATATCTGTATGTTGATAAAAATATGCAGGATCATGGTTTATTTCAGGCAATTTGCCGGGTCAACCGGTTGCATGGTGAGGATAAGGATTACGGTTACATCATTGATTATCGGGATTTGTTTAAAAAACTGGAAAAAGCGGTTATCGATTATACATCTGAGGCATTTTCCGGCTTTGAGCAAAGCGATGTGTTGGGACTTTTAAAAGACAGATTTGAGGAAGGCAGAAAAGATCTTGATGAAGCCTTGGAAACAGTCAGGGCTCTTTGTGAACCGGTGCAACCACCTAAAAAACAGGCAGATTACATCAGATATTTCTGTGGTGATACTGAAAACCCCTATTCGCTTAAAGAAAATGAGGTAAAACGGGTTGACTTATACAAATCTGTAGGAAGACTTTTGAGGGTCTATGCTGATATTGCCGGTAGCATGAGTGAGGCCGGGTATGGTCGGGATCAGGCCGAGGTAATTTCTAAGGAAGTGACTCAATTCGAACAAGTCAGGACTGAGGTGCGTTTAGCAAGCGGTGACTATATTGATCTTAAGAAATACGAACCGGCCATGCGGGCGCTAATGGATAGGTATATCTCTGCCAGTGAGAGCAAAATATTAACCTCTTTTGATGATAAGTCTCTAATTGAACTGTTGGTAGATAAAGGCGCCGGTGCGCTCAATCATCTGCCTGAGGTGATTAAAAATAATCAGGAAGCAATTGCGGAAACAATAGAAAACAATGTGCGCAAATTAATTACCGACGAAATGCCAACTAACCCCCGCTATTACCAGCAAATGTCTGAGTTACTGAAAGAACTGATTCGACAAAGAAAACAAGCTGTTCTTGAATACCAAAAATATATTGAAGAAATTATTGCGTTAGCTAAAAAAGTCAGGGATCCAAGCAAATCAGAGCAATACCCAAACACCATAGACAGCCGTGGCAAACAAGCTTTATATGATAATTTAGGCAACGACGAGGAAAAAGCATTTAGAGTACACGAGGCAGTAATGAGTTCAAGAAGCGATGATTTTCGAGGCCATCTCTTGAAAGAAAGAAGAATAAAACTAGCTATTAAAAAGGCTTTATCTACTATTTCTGAAGAGGAGCTAAAAGAATTATTTGAAATTATCAAAAACCAACATGAATACTAACCGAAGTTTAATAAAAATCCGGGGTGTCGAGGTATTGGTCCTGCGGAAAAAGATTAAGAATTTACACCTTAATGTATTACCTCCCAACGGAATGGTGCGTGTTTCCGCGCCTTTAAGTATAAGTGATGATGCTATCCATACTTTTTTGGCAACAAGACTTCCTTGGATAAAAAAACAACAAGCAAAGTTTAAGGGACAGGAGCGGCAAACACCCAGAAAATACGTGGGTGGCGAATCACATTATTATTTGGGTAAAAGGTATAGACTTGAAGTTGTTTATATTAATGACAAATCCAAGGTTGAAATTAAAAACAAGAAAAAATTAGTGCTGAGTGTTAAGCCTGGGAGTGATACCAAAGAGCGCGAGCAGATATTGCAAAATTGGTATAGAATCGAACTAAGACAGATACTTGATCCTTTAATCAAAAAATGGCAGGAAAAGAGCGGAATTCGAGTAGATTTCTGGAGAATAAAGCGAATGAAAACCAGGTGGGGTAGCTGCAATGAGAAAACTAAAAGAATTTGGCTTAACCTGGAACTGATAAAAAAACCGGAGAGTTGTATCGAATATGTGGTTGTGCACGAATTAGTTCATATTTTAGAGAGAATACATAGCGATAAGTTTGTGCGTTTAATGGACAAGTATCTCCCGAAATGGAGAGATGAAAAGGATGAACTTAATAGGTTAATTTTAGCTCATGAAGAATGGAAAAATGGAAATGGGGTCTTAACATTTGACACTTAAGATAAAATTGGATAATTATGATTTGTCATCAATAAATAAATCAATTTTTGGCGTTGAATACCAATATAAATATATCCTATTAAAAGTATTAGAATTTTTATTAGCCGGAAGATTAGAATCCGCATTCATTGATTTTCCTATAAAAAGCACTCAATTATCTCTTGACGGAAAATTTGTTTTA
>Ga0210003_1004607_pt1 | contig 10826 bp, 6 predicted proteins | sample LantaG_FD_182804 | JGI IMG/M metagenome (GOLD analysis project Ga0210003, IMG submission 182804) | Deep subsurface microbial communities from Baltic Sea to uncover new lineages of life (NeLLi) - Landsort_02402 metaG (SPAdes) (version 2) | ecosystem: Environmental > Aquatic > Marine > Oceanic >...
GGGGGGGGGGGGGGGGGGGGCGGGGGGGAGGGGGCGCCGCCGGGCTCTGAGCGCAGAGCCGCTGCTGCCTCTGTTGCCGCCGCTCCCGCTTTGGCGGCGGCGGCTCTGGCGGCCGCCGCCTCGCCCTCGGCCCTGGAGAGCTCCGCCGCTGTCGCGAGCAGCTGCGCGTCGATGCGGTCCCTGTCGGCACAGGCGGCGGAGAGCTGCTCCACGAGGCTGTCCCTCTCGGCCTCGAGGGCGGCAGCGGTGGCGGCGAGCGCGGACTCGGCGCGTCTTTCGTTCCCTGCTTCTTCTTCTCCCGTCGCTGCCGCCGCTGCCGCTGCCGCTGCCGCTGCCGCTGCGAGCTCCTTCTCGAGGGCAGAGACCCTCGAGGCGCTCTCGGCCAGCCGCCCTTCGAGCCTCTCGGTGGTCTCCCGGGCCGCCGCGGACGCGGACGAAGCCTCTCCCCTGGCCTCGGCGAGGGCTCGCGCGAGGGCGGCGACCCGCTCCTCGGCGTCCTCGGCGGGAGACGAGGGGGGAGGGGGCGTGTCGCCGTCGGCAACGGCGGCGTCGGCGGCGTCGGCGGCCTGGGCGGCGGCCTTTGCCGCCGCCGCCGCCGCCGCCTGGGCCTCCGCGAGCTGCCTCCTCAGCCTCGCGAGCTCGTCGCGGGCTTCCCTGAGCTCCTCCGAGCTCGCAGCGGAAGCGGCCGCGGCGGCCCTCGCTCCGGCCTCGGGCGCGGCGCGGGACCCGCGGGCCCCGGAGAGCGCCGCCTCGGCGGCGGCGAGCCTGGCCCGGAGCTCCTCCTCCTCGGCCGAGGAGGCCGCCGCCGCCGCCGCCGCCGCAGCAGCAGCAGCAGCAGGAGCAGCCCCAGGAGCCTCCGCCTCCGCCCTGGCTCCCGCTGCTGCTGCCGCGGAAGCCGCCTTGGCAGCCTCGAGCTCCGCGGCGAGCGACCCGGCGCGCGACTCGGCATCGGCCGCCCTCTCCTCGGCCGCCGCGGCAGAGGCGGCCGACTCGGCGAGCCGCGACCGGAGCTCCGCCGCGCCCTGCCGGGCCGCCGCCGCCGCCGCGGAGGTGGCGGCGGCAGCGGCCGCCGCCACCGCGCTCCCCTGGTCCGCGGTCTCCTGCGCCCGCAGGCCCTTCTCCCTCTCGAGGCCCTTGCGCAGCGACTTGATCTCCCTTGCCAGGACCTTGGCGTCGGCGCGGGACCGCTCCGCCGCCGCGGCGGCCTCCGTCCGGGCGGCCTCGAGCGCCGCGAGGGCCTCGCCCAGCCGCCTCTCGTTCTCTGCGACAGCTTCGGAAGAGAGGGAGGAAGAAGAAGCGGCAGCGGAAGCAGCGGCGGCAGCAGCTTCCTCTTTCCTCGCCGCGGCGACTTCCTCGTCGGCCCCGACCTTCCACGCCTCGGCCGCCGCCGCGGCGTCCGCCTCCGCCTTGGCCCTCCCCTCCCTCGCCTCCGACGCCTCGAGCCCCGACCTCTCGAGCTTCAACCGCAGCGCGTCGACCTCCGAGAGGAGAGAATATACTTTTTCCGCGGAGGCTTTCGAGCTCTCCCCTCCTTCCTCCTCTTCCTCTGATCGTTTCCTGTCAGCGAGGACGGCCTCGAGCGCGGCGACGCGGTCAGCGAGCGCCTCCCTCGCCGCCTCCGCTATTCCCACGGCCTCGATGGCGGCGCGCATGTCGAGGGAGGCGGTCGCGAGCCTGGCGCGGAGCTCCCTGGAGGTAGAGCGGAGGGCGGCTCGGTGATCGACGGGGAGGGCGAGGCGCGGGGGCGGCGGGGGCGGCGGGGCCCGCCGCTGCCCCGAGGGGGGGCCTGCCGCTGCCGGCGGCGGCGGGGCGAAGTGTGCCGCGGCCGAGGGCGCGGGGGGGGGCGCACTAGGCGCTCCGCCGGGGGGAGAGGGCGCCTCCGACGACGGTCCCGTCGGGGGCGATGCGGAGCGCGGGTGGGCGGCGGAGGCGGAGGGGCCGGGGCGCCCGTCATCTTCGGGGGCGGCCGCAGAAGCATCAGAGGCGGCGGCGGCGGCAGAGCTGCTCCCTCCGTTTTCGAGTCCACCGCCGCCGCCGACCTTCGGCCCGACGGTCCTCGCGGCGTCCCCGAGCTCCAGAAACGCCTGCAGCGGCCTCGACCGTGCGGCCCCCTGGTGCGCCACGACGCGCCAGAGCCACGCCTCGAGCTCGCGCCGCCGCCGGTCGACCGCCCTCGGCTCGCGCGGCGGGCCCGCGAGCGACCTCTTGGGCGGGAGGAGCTCCAAGCCCGCGGACGCCCTCGGGCCGAGCTCCTCTTTCAGGCGGTCGTGGAGCCGCTCGAAGTGGGAGAAGCGTCGGAGCACAGATCGCACGCGGGGCTCGCCCGAGGGGGGCAGAACCTTGACCTCGACGCGATAAAACTTTTTTTGGTTTGTTTTTTTGTTCCGGAGGTCGAGGGTGAGCATCGATGGGCATCTCGTCGTCAGAGGCAAGGCGACGAAATAAACGCTCGCGACTTGTCTTGGGTGTGTTTTTGGTCTTTGATTCGGGTCTCGGTGATGACAGAGACACTACTGATGACGCTGGGCACGAGGCGCAAGCAAAAAAAAGGCTACCGGAGAGGCGGCAGTGCGAGCGAGCGAGAGTTGGGCGGCGAACCGAAACGGACGCATGCCATCAGTTCGCAGCGCCCTCTCTCTTTCCTTCTTTCCATCCCTTACCACGACCGGCTCGTCGCTCTCGAGCGTCGTGGTGGTCCACGAAGGGACGGTCACGCTGAACTTCCATCCCGACTGCTGCTGCTGGGCGCTCATGGCGGCCAGGAGAGAGAGAGAGGGAGGGACGAAGAGGGACGAGCAGCAAAAATGAGTGAAGAAAGGAAACACAAAAAACTCACAATGAGTTTTTCCCCCCCTCTGTTTACACCACGCTCTCTGATTTCTCTCTTTCTCTCTCCCCCCCGCTCTCCACTTTCACCTCTCCGTCACCTCCTCCCACACCCCCTTGAATATCTCGTCCTCCAGCAGCGCCCTGGCGCTCGAGCCAGCCGCGGCCCTCCTCTTGAACCCGCGGAGCAGCCTCACTGCGTCGCCGCCGCCGCCGTCGGCGGCAGCGCCCGAGACGGCGACGGAGCCCAGGAGCACGCCGCACAGGTAGCTGATCCAGAGCGCGTTGGTACTCGGGTGGAACGCCTGCCAGTCGCCCCTCGAGACCTTGGCCATGGCCCGGTAGGTCTCGGACTGCGGATCGCCCCTGGGGCCCCGAAAGAGGAGCGGGTCCGAGGAGAGGTCGCAGTAGGAGGCGGCCGGCGGGGGCTGCCAGGGCTGCTGCTTCGGGCCTCTGGCCGCCGCCGCCGGCGCCGCCGTTCCCGCCGCTGCGCCCTCTGAGTCGCAGCGGGAGAGCGTGAAGTCGATCAGGCGCACGCGCAGCCCCGCAGCGTCCTCGCGGAGGGCGAAGGCGCGCCCACCGACGCGGAGCAGGCAGCGCGAAGAGGCGGGGGGCGTCGCCCTCGCCCTCGCCGCCGCGCCCCTCCCCGCCCTCCCGCGCTGCTCGCCGCCCCTCCCCTCCGCCCCGCCGCCGCCCCGGCCCTCGTCTCCCCCTTCCCTCCGCAGCAGGACGTTGCCCCAGTGCAGGTCCCTGTGCTCGAAGCGCAGGGCCCCCTCCGCGGCGGCCAGCGCCCCTGTAACCTGCGCCAGGAGGGAGACGACGTCCGCGAGGCCCCTCAGGAGAGGCTCCCCCGACGGCGACGGCGGCGACGGCGGCGGCGGCGACAGGGCGGCCTCGAGGTCCGCGCCGCCGTCGTCGGCGACAAAGACGGCGTGGAGCACGCGGCGGTCCGCGGCCCTCGAGCGCGGGTGGAGGCTGTCCGTGCCCCTGCCCCTCCGCCACGACTCCCACTCCGCGGCCAGCGTCGCGGAGTAAGGGCCCGAGCAGACCCCCACGGCCCTGGTGGCGCAGAAGCCCGAGGTGGCGTCGCGCAGGGGAGGGGCAGAGGAGGAGGCTTCCTCTCCTTCCTCGTCCTCCTCACCGACGCAGCCGGCCGCGAGCGACGTGAGCGCGAGCCCGATCTCCGCCTCCGCCAGGAGCTCCGCTGCAGTCTTGATCACGCCGTCGTCGATGACGTCGTCCTGGTCGTCGTCGCCTTCGGGGGTCGGAGCCGAGCTCAGGTTGCCTCTGGCGACGGCGGCCTCCCACTCCCTGCCCTTCTCGGCGGCCTCGGCCAGGATCGCGGCGGCGGCGGCGTCGTCGGCGACAAAGGGCACAACTTTCACGACGGCGCCCCCGCGGCAGCGGAAGGCCTCGCCAAATGTGCCCTCGCCGCACTTGGCGACGCCGGCGAGGCAGACGTGCCGGGAGAGCAGCGAGTCCATGGAGGGGAGCTTGGACCGCTCCTGCTCCTGGCCGCAGACGCGGAGGAGGCGGAGGAGAGGCGACAGGGGCGCTGCTGTCGTCGTCGTCGTTGTCGGAGAAGAGGCAACGTCGCCCTCCCCTTCTTCCTCCCTCGCCTCCTCCTCCTTTTCCGAGCCCCCGAGGCGGCTGTTTCGCCTCGACGCCGTGGCCTTTCCCCTGTTTCCCGTCGGGGAAGGGGTCAGTCTCAGGCGCGCGAGGGCGGCGCCCAGGGCACGGGCGGGGTTGGAGGCGGTGGCGGCGTTGCTCGGCATCGCCGCTGCCTCCGCCTCCGCCGCTGCTTCTTCCTCCCCTTCCCCTTGCAGCTGCAGCGTCGAGGGGGCAGGGCTCATCGGCGCCTGCTGCTCCTCCTGCGCCGCCGCCTCCTCCCCGGCGACGTGCGCCAGGCGGCCCCTGCGGCGCGTGACGCGCTTGCCCGTCGAGGGGAGTCGCGGGCCGGCCTGAGGAGCCCGCTGCTGCTGCTGCTGTCGCCGAAACTCGCCCGGAACGGCTGCTGCCTCCGTGGCAGCCTCGGCGGGGAAGGCGGGCCTCGGGTCGGAAACGGCGGCGGCGGCGGCGGCGGGCGCGGGAGAGGCGACCTCGGCGTCGTCGTCGACCTCGACCATAATGATCGGGGAGGGAGGAGAAGCGAGCTCCGGTCCCTCTTCCGCGACAGCGGCGTCAGGGTAGGGGCCGGCGCCGTCCCCTCTCCTCTGCTGCTGCGCCGCCGGGGTGAGGAAGAAGTCCGCGGCGGCGCCGCGACGCGGGCGCGTGGCCGCCGCGGTCAACGCGGACGCTGCTGCTGCAGCCGGCGGGGCGCCGCTCTCCATCAACGCTGTCTCGGCCGCAGGCGACGCGGGCGCCGCGTCGGCATAGGGAGACGAGGGCTCCGCGGCGGGGGCCGCGGCGGGGGAGGGCCTCTTGGCGGCCGAGGCGACCCAAGGGCGGGAGTCGACGCCGCCCGAGCCGCCTCCTGGGGCGGGCCCGGACCGCGGCGTGGAGGCGGAAGCGGAGGACGTCACGGGCGTCGCGGCGAGGGAGAAGGCGCCGAGAGGGGAGGAGGCCGGCGGCGGAACGGCGGCGGCGTCAGGGGCGGCGGCGCCCCCCTCCTCGCCGCAGCGGCGGCGGAGGAGGGCTGGGGGGACTGCCGAGGCCGACGGAGCCGGCTTCCCTTTGGAGGCTGCGGTTTTCGTCGACGTCGCCTCCCTCCAGGCCCAGGGAGGCAGGGGAGCCGCCGCCCTTCCGGAGGCTGCAGCCGCTGCCGCCGCCCCCCCCGCCGTCGCCCCTCCCAGAGAGGACGCAAAGGGGAAGCTGCCCTTCTCGTTCCTCCTCTCGCCGCTGCCTTCTTCCTCCGCCAGGACGAAGTCGTCGACCTCGCGGTAGTAGTTTTTGAGGCCCGCGATAAGGTCCCGGGTGCTTGTCTTCTTCTCGGCCGCGGCCCTCGAGGCGCGGGGGGGCTTGGTCGCCGCGGCGGCGCGAGCGGCGGCGGGACCCGGGGGAGCGGCAGCCAGGGGCCTGGTGCTGGCCGCCCCCGCCGGCGGCAGCAGCAGCGCCGCGGGGAGCTGCGGCGGGGCCCTGGCCGGCGCGGGCGTCGGGGCCATCGCGAGGTCCGGGGTGGCCAGCGGGCGGAGCTGTTCACGTTGTTCGTTGCGGGGGTTTTGAGGTCGTCGAGTGAGAAAGAGTTGGGGCGAGTTTTGGATTTTTTGAAAGTCTGTCGATGACAGAGGAGAGAGAGCGGGGGAGAGGGAGGCGAAGAGAGAAAAGAATCGCGCACGACGTCGAACAGTCCGCGTTCTCTCTTTCGCTTCCACTCGCGCTTCCGACGCATTCATTCGCTTCGAATTGCGTTGGATGATCGAGAGACCACCCTCTCTTTCTCACCTCGGCGGCAGGCTTCCTGCGGGAAAAGGTGCGGAGGGCGAGCTTGGGCGTTGAGAAGGATGGCGCCGCGTTTGCATTTTGCGCCGCCGCTTTCGTCGCCGTCGGCGGTGCCTGCTTGCTTCTCGCAGGAGCAGCTTCGTTCTCGTTGTTGTGCGTCTCGTCGAGCGGGGCAGCAACTGACGTCGCTGCTGCTGCTCGCCCGCGTCGAGGCGGCATGGTTGGAAGGGCGCCCTCTTGGAGAGGAGAGAGAGCACGAAGGGAGGAGGAGAGAGAACGATTGAGGAGTGTTCCTCTCTTTCGATTCTTCCCCGTCTTCGTGCTTGCTCACAATTTCGCAAAGTTTGAGGAAGAAAAGAGAGGCTCTCCCTTTCTTTTGGAGCGTGCTCTCAACACCTACGCGCGATCTTCATCCCTTTGTCGCCGCGCACATCTGTCTGAAGCATGCCCCCGGTGAGGAGAGAATGCGAACAAGAGAAGGGACCGAGAGCGAGAGGGAAAAAGAGACTCGCTCGCTCTCACTTAGCTCAATCGTCGCGCTTGATTCTTTTTTTTTCAGTTCCTTCCAATGCCCTCTCTCAACGCCTCCTCTCTCGCTCTCTCGCTCTCTCGCTCACTCTCCCTTTCAAATCACTCCTCGCTCTCTCCATCACAACAGCGCAAGAAACCCGCCGCCTCGGCTGCCTCCACCAAGCCGGCGAAGAAAGAGCCGACCAAGGCGAAGGCCGCGACTGGTGCTGGCGCATCGACGGCCGCGCCGCAGCCTTCCCCGACCCCGGCCGCCTCGGCCCTGCCCGCCGGCCTCGAGCTCGCCTGCTCCATGCCGGGCTCCTCAGAGCCTCCCCTCGTCTTTGTCGCCGAGGGGGCCACCCGCAAGTTCGTCGTCGGCCGCGTCAAGAACGGGCGCCTCAGCCTGTGCCTCAGGGACGACTCGGTCAGCTCAAAGCACGCCGAGATCGAGTGGGTCGCCGTTCCGGGTGAGGGGCAGAGGGGGCAGACAGCGGGAGGAGCAGCCTCTTCCTCCTCTGCGGGCGGCGGCGGCGGCGGCCGCGCCGCCCGCGCCGCCCGCGGCGGCAGAGCGGGCGCGACGAGGGCCCCTCCCTCCTCCTCCTCCCCCCCTTCCTCCTCGACCTCGAACTTCCTCCGCCCGCAGGCCCTCGGCGGCGCGTGGGTCCTCCGCGACCTGGGCTCGTCCAACGGCACGGCCATCAACGGCCTCAGGGTCGAGCCGCTCGAGCCGTACGAGCTCAAGCACACCGACGAGATCTCTTTCGGGGGGTCCTCGACGTGCTCCGTCGCGCTCTCGCTCTGCGAGCCGCTCCTGCAAACGGTCACCGTGGAGCGGTACCTCGCGACCGAGGCGGGAAAGAAGGGGGACGAGCTCAAGGCGGCCGCGGAGAGGGCCGCGGGCGGGCTCAGGGCGCGGTTCCGCACCCACAAGGAGCAGGTGTACAGGGACGCGCTCGCCGCCTGGAGGGCCTCGGTCTCGGCGGCGGCGGTGGCGGCGGCGGCTGCGGGGGATGCCGGGGGAGGAGGAGGCGACGCGAGCACGGCGGCGAAGGAGAGGCTGCACGCGTCGCTGCGGAAGCTGAGGCTCTGGACGATTGACAGAGGCGGCGGCGTCGGTGGAGGTGGGAGCGGCGGCGGCGGCGGAGGGCAAGAAGACGCTGGCAAGGAAAACGTCGACGCCTGAACGCATCTTTTTGCCCTTTCTGGCTTTCTGCTTTGCTGCCTTTAAAATCGGGTCTTGTAACAAATAGATGCTACGAAACGAAAAAGGCAATTCTATGCCGCGGGGCCTCCGGCGCCGCTCCCTCCTCCTCCTCCTTCTCCTCGTCCTCCTCCACGTCGTCCTCCTCCTCCTCCTCCTCCTCCTCCTCCTTCTCCTCCTCCTCCTCCTGCTCCTCCTCCTGCTCCTTCTCCTCCTGCTCCTCCTCTTCTCTCTTCCTCCTCTTGTCGCCTCTGACGCCGCCTCCTCTCCTCCCTCTCCTCCTCAGCCAGCCGCACGTACTCGTCGACCAGCGTCTCCCCTCGCAGCTCCCTCTGCGCCTCGCCGTCCCCCATCCGCGCCGCGTGCCTCAGGCGCGCGCCTCTGAGCGAGGCTGCCAGCGCCGCCGCGAGCACCTCGTGGCTCGTCGCGACGTCCGACGCCGAGGGCTGCCTGCGGTGCGTGCGCGCCCTGGCGGCGACCGAAGACAGGGCGGCTGCGGCGGTGCCGCCGCCGCTGGGCAGGGGGAGCGAGGCCGAGCGGGACGGAAGGCTGTTCCAGGAGGCGCGGCCGCTGCGGTGGCGGACCGCGGAAGAGACGGAGGCGCCGCCGGCGAACGAGGCGCCGGCGAAGGAGCCGGTCGGGGTCTCTTCTCTCAGGCCTCCCCCCCGCTGCGAGCCCCGCGGTGCGCGGAGTCGGTCGGGCGCTCGCCTTCCGAAAGAAGAAGAGGAGGTCCCTCCGGGGACGGAGGAAGAGAGAGGCTCGGTGTCGGCGGCGGCGAGCGCGGCGCCGCGCGCAACCTCGGCACTGCTCCCTTCTTCTTCTTCTTCCTCGTCTTCTTCTTCTTCCTCCTCTCCTTCTTCTTCTCCGTCGCCTGACTCCCGAGCGAGGGCGCCCTCGCTCGCGGGACGGCGGAAGCGGCTCGCAGCGGCGGTCGCTGGCCGCGCAGCAGCCGTGACAGCCCCCGCCGCCGCCGCCTCGACGCCCCCCTCTCCGCCGCGCCTCGCAAAGCCCCCAAACGACGCCGCACGGGCGCCCTCGCCGCCGCCGCCGCCGCCCCTGCTGGCCCTGCCTCCTCCTCTCCTGCCGCTCCTGGAGCTCCCACTGATAGCGATCCCGGCGGCCTCCTCCAGCCGCAGAAGCATCCCGTCGAGCCCCTCGGCGACGGTCGCCATTCCGTGCTCGACGGCGGCGTCGAGGTCGGCCTTGAAGCGCGGGAGCGTGCCGCCGCCGCCCGTCTGGGGCCGCGAGGGCGCCGCCTCCGCCGCAGCCGCCGCCGCCCCGGTCTCGCTCGCCGGAGCTGCCCCTCCGGCCTCGCTCGCCCTCCCAGCTTCTGCGGCGGCGGCCTTCTTCGCGCTCCTCCCGGCCGCCCTCCTCGCCCGCGCGGCGAACTTCCGCACGTGCTCCTTGAACTCGCCCACGATCGACGCCTCGATCTCCGGGCACCGCTCCATCAGCAGGCGCAGGCGCGGCAGCGGGAGCTTCCACAGGGTGCAGAGCTCGACGGCGCGCATCGTGACGAGGCGGCGCCCGGCTTCGGGGAGGCGGTCTGCGAGCACGACGCACTCTCCCAGCATGGCCGGGGCGCGGACGATGTCGACGGGGACGCCGTCGCGCAGGAGCTGTTGTTTTGGCGATGTTGTCGCGTCCGGGGGAACAAGGACGTGAGTTTTTCGCGGGAGAAAAGAACCGAGAGGAGAGAAGAAAAAGAGGGAAATTAAAAGGGTCGAAGAAAGAGAGAGGGCCTTCGCCCCCACCCACCAGCAGCTCGCCCTCGTGCATGACCCACAGGCCATCGGCCTCCTCGCCCTGCTCGCAGAGGTCGTGCCCGGGGAACACCGTCACGGGCTCCATCGCCGCGGCGAGGTCGTGCAGCAGCGGCTCGGGCGCCGCAGCGAGCAGGTCCGACGCGCGGAAGACGTCGAGCGCCAGCGCGCGCGTGACCTCGGCGCGCAGCGGCGCGGGAAGCTCGCCGTAGAGGTCGGCCTCGCGCCACTCCTCCTTGCGCACCCAGACCTCGCCGTAGTACTCGAGGATGCGGCGGCGCAGCGCCGGAGGGAGTGCCCGCGCGCGGGCCCAGGCCTCGACCTCGGCGAACTTGGCCCTCAGCGCGGCCGAGCGGCGCGCTGCCGCCGACGACGACGCGAGCGCCGCGCCCATCGAGTTGACGACGAATGAGAAGAACAGGATGCCGACGAACATGACGCCGATCGCGACGCCGTGCTCGAGGCTCGTCCTCGGCGTGATGTCTCCGTAGCCCACGGTTGTCAGCGTGGTGACCGCGAAGTACGCCCCGGCCAGGTAGATGCGCGGCTTGCTGGCCTCGGCGATCGGCCTGTCGCCCAGGCTCGCCGCCGTCAGCCAGGTGATCGGCCGCTGCCCCGCGGGCCAGCCCCCTGCGGGCTCGTCGAAGGCGCCCTGGACGCGCGCGACGAAGTACCAGAGGCACGAGAGCATGTTGACGAGGACCGCCGCGGTGTAGAGCAGGGCGCCGAGGTAGAGGGCCGTCGAGGACAGGACGCCGGAGAGCGAGCGGCCGAGCTCGGAGGCCGAGAGGTCAAACATGCGTGAGACCGCGGGCACGACGCGCAGCAGCCGCAGCGCCCTCAGGCCCAGCAGGGCGTTCACCGCCGCGGGCGAGTTGGCGGTCCCCACGACGATCGCCACGGCCTGCGCCCAGAACGGCAGCGTCGTCAGGATGTCGATCGCTCCCGTCCCTCTCAGGAGGTACGCCCGGCAGATCAGCCTTCCGTCTCCGAGGAGCCTGCGGCGGAAGTGGTGGCGCACGACGACGGCGCGATGGAGCGCGAAGAGGATGTCCGCGGTGAAGACGAGGCCGACGACGATGTCCGCGAGGGCGAAGCCTTTCGGATTATGAGTTTTGATTTGAGTTTTAAGAAAAAAGTCGGGAGGG
>Ga0210003_1004608_pt1 | contig 10825 bp, 4 predicted proteins | sample LantaG_FD_182804 | JGI IMG/M metagenome (GOLD analysis project Ga0210003, IMG submission 182804) | Deep subsurface microbial communities from Baltic Sea to uncover new lineages of life (NeLLi) - Landsort_02402 metaG (SPAdes) (version 2) | ecosystem: Environmental > Aquatic > Marine > Oceanic >...
CCCCTCCTCCCCTTGATTCCTTCACCTCTCTGCCCACGTGCCACAGGCGCGCGCGAAAAACCCCTCTACCCGCCTCACGAAGCCGCAGCACTCCCATGATTTAGAGGAAAGGAAGGAGAAAAGAACCAAAACCCTTTTCCGTTTGAAAAAGTGCACTTGGGTCTTCTCTTTTCCCTTCCCATCATTTGGGGCAAAAACGGATTTTAATCCACCCCCTCGAAAACCTACCTTTAGCTGAAAACCGCCCCTCCCTTGGTTTTCTTTCTATCCGATCCCCATAGCGCTTGTTTCCTCCTTCTCAAGAGGATCTTGAGAACTTGAATAAAAAGAACTTGAATAAAAAAACAAGAAAATGTTTTCGAAACTTTCGAGTCTGATGAAAGGCGGCGGCGGCGGCGGCGGCGAAGGCGCAGGAGCAGAGACGGGTCCGCCGTCGCCGGCAAAGGCCGGCGGGGCTTCGGCCGAGGCTGCGGCGGAGGCTGAGGCTGCGCCTGCGCCGGCAGAGGAATCGAAGACGACAGCGGCAGCGGCAGCGGCAGCAGCAGCACCGGGCGCAGCAGCAGCAGCGGGGGCAGCAGCGCCCTCTCCTCCTCCTCCTCCTCCGTCCTCCTCTCCCCCCCTCCCTCCGGCCGTCGCCGCCGCTGCCTCCGCCTCCGTCCCGCCCCTCGATGCGGCCGCCGTCGCCGCCGTCGTCGCCTCGACGAGGACGCCGCGGAGGCTCCCCCCGGGCGGCGCGGCGCTCGCGGGGCCCCTCCTCGGGCCCGGCGGCGGCGGCCTCGGCGGCGCCCCGCGCGGGCTCGCCGGCCCACCGCCGCCGCCGGCCAACGCCGTCGCCGGGGCCAAGACCGTCGCGGGCAGCGCCGCCGCCGCGGCGGAGGCCCTGGCCGCGGGCGCGGCGGCGGCCGCGGGGGCCGGCGAGGGCGGCCCGGCGCCCGCTGCCCCGGCGCTGCTCGCCGCGGGCGCCGGGGGAGGAGGAGGAGGAGGGAGCGGCGGCGGCGCCGACGGAGCCGCCGGCGGCGGCGGCGAGCCGAGACCCGCCGGCAGCAGCGGCGGCGCCCTCAACGAGGACGGCACCCCCAACCGCTCCCTCTACGTCGGCAACCTGCACCCCTTCGTCGACGAGGCCGTGCTGCGCGAAGTTTTTGGCGGCGCGGGCGGCTCCTCCGGCTTCGGCGCCGAGGTCGAGGAGGTGAAGATCATCAAGGACCGCGCGACGGGCGCGAGCGCGGGTTACGGCTTCGTGCGCTTCGCCGCCGTCCAAGAAATCGACGAAGGAGACGAGGAAGAAGAAGGAGAAGAAGAGGAAGAAGAAGAGGCTGAGGACGAGAAGCAGCCGGGGGAGAAGAAGGAGGAGAAGAAGGGGCCCTCGAGAAAGAAGACGAAGCCCTCGCCGGCCGCTGCCGCGCTGGCGGCGCTCGACGGCAAGCCGCTCTACGGCCAAGAGGTGAAAGTCAACTGGGCCTTCCAGAAGGACGCCGACGCCTCCGCCTCCGCCGCTGCCGCCTCTGCAGCGGGAGGCGCCGGGAAGGGCGACGACGGCGACGGGGCGGCGGGCGCGCGCGCGGGCGGAGGCGCCGGCACCGCCGCCGCCGCCGAGGCCACCGCGGCGGCGCTGCGCGCCCACATTTTCGTCGGGGACCTCGCCCCCGAGGTCACCGAGGGCGCCCTGCTCGAGGCCTTCCGCGCCAAGTGCCACGCCGCCGCCGAGGCCGAGGCGCGGCTGCTGCTGGAGGCCGAGAAGGAGGGGGGCGAGGGCGGAGAGAGCGGCGGCGGCGACGACGAAACCGCTGCCGCTCCTCCTCCTCCGCAGCAGCAGCAGCGCCAGGCCCCGCCCTCTTCCCCGCTCCGCGTCGGCGGCCGCACCAACCCCAACAACGCCGGCGGCGTCATCGGCGCCCGCGTCCTGTGGGACCCGGCCACGGGCCGCTCGAAGGGCTACGGCTTCGTCTCCTTCCGCACCCGGCGCGACGCCGAGCGCGCAATCCTGCAGATGCTGGGCGAGAGCGTCGGGAGCCGGCGCGTGCGGTGCGGGTGGGCGGCCGCGGGCCAGAGGGGCGGGGCGGTGGAAGGGGGGAGCAGCAGCGCCCCCGGGGGAGGGTTCCAGGGGGGGGTCCAGCGGCGGCTGCAGCAGCAGCGCGGCGGCGGTCACCCTCACCACCATCTCTTCCAGCAGCAGCAGCAGCACCAGCACCAGCAGCAGCGGCATTTGTCGCCGATGTTTATGCCGTCGGCGGCGGCGGCGGCCTCGGTCCAGGCCTCCTCTCCCTCCCCCCCCCATCTCGCGCCTCGGACGGGCTTCCCGGCGGCCTCGGCCCCCACGACCGAGGCCGCCGTCGAGGCGGCCGCTCCCGGCCCCGACTCGACGACGATCTACCTGGGGAACGTCGCCCCGGAGGCGTCGGAGGCCGAGGTGCGCGCCGTCGCCGCCGAGGCGTGCCGCGGCGGCGAGGGCGGCGAGGGCGAGGGCTCGCCGATCCGCGAGCTCCGCGTCTACAGGAAGGGCGGGTACTCCTTCGTCGACTACGCCACCAGGGAGCTCGCCGTGCGCGCCATCGTCAACCTGCAGGGGCGGACGCTGGCGGGCAGGCAGCTGCGGAGCTCGTGGGCGAAGCTCGGGAGCGCCGCGGCCGGGAGCGGCGGCGGCTTCGGCGGCGGCGGCGGCTTGGGCGGCGGCGGCGGCGGGAGCAGTTACGGAAACGGCGGCAGCTTTGGCGGCGGCGCCGGCGGCGGCGGCCTCTCTAACCTCGGCGGCGGGAGCGCCGCGGCGGCCGCAGCCGCCGCGGCCGCGGCCGCTCGGTCGATGGCGGCTGCCGTCGCGGCTGGGTACGGAGGAGGCGCTCCGCTCCTCGCCGCGGGCCTGACGGGCAGCGGCAGCGGCGGAGGGGCGCATCCCTTCCCTTTCATCCCGCAGCAGCAAAGCCAGCACCACTTTCAGCAGGCGCAGCTCCAGCAGCTCTACCAGCAGCAGCAGCAACAGGGTAAGTTGTTTCTTTCTTTTTTTCGGCTTTTTTTTTTCCAGTTTTTTTTTCGCTCTCGCTCTTTTGCCAACTCTCTTTCTTTTTTCTCTTTTCCAAAAAAAAAACGAAACAACAACAGGCTACAACCAGCAGCAACGGCAGCATCAGCACCACTACGACGCAGGGAAAAGCGGCAGCTACCACAGCAGCGCGGCCGCGGCTGCCGCTGCGGCGGCGGCGGCGGCGCAGATGCTCCAAAACCTCGGCCTCACCATGGAGGCCGCAGCCGCGGCGGGCCTCCTACCGTCGCCGCCGTCGCCGCAGGTGCCGCTCCCGCTGTCGCCCAACAGGAGCCATGGCGGCTACTTGCCTCAGCAGCAGCAGCAGCAAATGCAAATGCAGCCTCAGCAGTTTCCTTACCAGCAGCAGCAACACCAGCAGCAGCACGGAGGCGGAAGAGGATACTACTGAAAAAAAAGGAAGCAACCCATTTTCTTCGTCTTTTATCGAAATGAGGTTGAGAGGAGCGGGGGGGGGAAGCTCGCTCAACCTCGGGGGGGGCTGTGCGTGTGGGGGGCCCTTTTCACACGCACAGCCGAACGCCAACAAACTAGACCGGTTTTTCTATCTCTGGGCGAGGGGGTTGAAAAACTGACACGGGGACCTAGCTTAGACAGAGGAAGAAGAACGAACGTGGAAAACTTAAAAGTTTCCCGCGTTTTCCTAAGGACGCGGCAAAGGTTCTCGAGAAAGCCGAAGGACTTCGTTTTCTTCCTCTTCTTCGCCCATTTTTTGGCTTGATTCTTTATTCAAACTCTGCGGGGACCTCAAAAAATACTGCTTGTTTTGTTTGGGGGAGAGGAGAGAGGGAGAGACAAATAAAGAGAGTTTTTAGGGAGAGCTCTTCATATTCAAATTAGGCAAAAGTTGAGTGAGGCCTCTGCGCCCCTTCCTCGCTTTTTAAAATAACCACACAATAACCAAAAAAAACGCCGCGACTTTCTATTTCAACCGCGCGCGCTTCCTCAGTTTTTTCATTCGTCGCGTTGTGTTTTTTTTTTGTTAGCAAGAAAAAAAAACTGGGAAACGCCTCGACGCGGCCTCTGGAAGAAAAAAACGAGAGAGAGGGAGCAGTCGAGCTCGAGGCTCATTTTTTTCTTCTTCTTTTTCCTCTCGAAGAGGAGCGCAGCGGGGATCCCGATACTGGGCGGGGGAAGGGTCTCTCCTCTCGCGAGCGAGAGGAAAGTGGTCCTTGATGGAAAGAAATGAAAGTCGAAAAAGAAAAAAACAAGCGAAAAAAACGAGGGCACATGACCTTTTCTTTTCTTTTTTTCACTTTCTTTTGGCTAAATTTTTTGAATCTTTTTCCGCGCTACCGTTAAGCCTCGCGCCTCCACTCACACTCCTCTTTCCTGATCGAAGACGATGTCGACACCTGCGGTCGAATCGTCGCGGGGGATGCAGACCCCCCCGGCCGTCCGCGGCGCCGCCGAGAGCGGAGAGGCGGCGGCAGCACCGACGGCGATCGCCGTTTCTCCGTCATCGGCCATCATCGCATCTCAAGTTCAGCATCATCTGCAGCACCAGCACCAGCCCACGCCTCCGTCGTCGCTCGCTTCTTTGCCTCCGCTCCCGCTTGGGGAGGTCGATCTCGATCTTTGCTATGGGTACATCGTCTCGGAGGCCTTCAACATCGATGGAAGGGGTGAGTTTGAAAGGAGGGCGCCCTTTTTTATTCTCGCTTAGATCGATCATCGGGGCCCTTTTCCTTTCAGAGAAAAGGCGAGAGAGAAGCGCCGAAAGCTTTTTTTTCTTTCGCTTCTATCGCTTCCGTACCTCTTCTCTTCTCTCTTTCTCCTTCGCTTTAGCTTTTCTTCCTCCCGGGCTCTGAACAATCACCTGAAACTCTTTTCTCATTCTTCTTGCTTGCCTTTTTTCTTCTTTTCAACACCATCGACGAACTTAACAAAAAAAAAATGCAGACTCGACCCCGCTCGCCTCCCCGGGCGCCGTCGCCAACACCAGCGGCACTCACCACCACCACCACCACCGCCACCGCCACCACGGCGGCAGCAGCACTCTCACGCACTGCAGCAGCGCGGGCAACGGAGGAGGCGGAGGCGGAGGAGGAGTGGGCGGATGGCAGGACATTTGGTGCGGCCCCTCGCTCCTCGAGGAGGCGGCGCTCCTCTCGTCGGCGGCGGCGGCGGCCGCGGCGGCGGCCCAAGGGCACCAGCAGCAGCAGCAGCAGCAGCAGCGAGCCCACCCCGCCTCCGTTCCCATCTCCCCTCCCCCTTCCCCTCCCCCTCCCGTCGCTGCTCCTTCTCCTCCGCCGCTCACGCAGCAGCAGCAGCGGCAGCTCGAAGCCATCACGATGGCCGACGTCGAGGCCGAGGCCCGCAAGGAGGAGAAGAGGGCCGCCGCGAGGAACAGGAGGGCGGCGAGGGCCGCCGTCGCCGCCGTCTCGGCCTCGGCCTCGGCCTCGGTCTCCGCGAGCGCGACCGCAGGAGCGGGAGCAGCGAAGCCCGCGCGCGGGGGCGGCAGGGGCGGGGCGGCGAGGAAGAGCGGCAGCAGCGCGTCGATGCTCTCGCCTCCTCCCTCTGCTGCTGCCTTCGCCGACGAGCTAGGGCGCCACTTCCAGCAGCAGCAGCAGCAAGAGCAGCAAGAGCAGCAGCAGCAAGAGCAGCAAGAGCAGCAGCAGCAGCAGCAGCAGCAGCAGCAGCAGCCTCTCTCCGACGCCGACTTCCTCGCTCCTGCTCCTCTCGGCGGCGTCGCCCCCGAGCTGCTGCAGCACGCGCAGGCGGCGGCCCCTTCCTCCAAAAAGGACCCCAGCCTCACCTTCGTGAGGACGCTGGAGACCTACGTCGGAGGGGGGAGCGTGAACATCGGGAGCAAGGGCTGCGCGTCTCAGCAGCAGCAGCCTCCTCCGCCGGCGGCGGCGGCGGCGGCGGCGACCGAGGCCGCGGAGGAGGCGCCGCTGCTTCCGATCCAGCCCCGGCTGTCGCTCCCTCGCCCGCGCCCCGCCTCCGCCTCCGCTTCCGCTTCCGCTTCCGCCGCCGCGGCAGCGGCCGCCGGCAGGGCCGCCACGGGCATCAGGCTGCGCCTCCCGCCTCCGACGACGAGCAGCAAGACCGAGGGCAGCAGGGGGAGCGACGCGCCCGGCAGCTCCCTCCTCGCCCTTCCCGCTGCTGCGACGGCGGCGGCGGCAGAGGCGGCGGCGGCAGAGGACAACAACAGCAAGCTCCGCGAGAGCGCCACAGCCGCCGCCGCCGCCCCTTCCCCTGCCTGCGGAGGAGTCTCCTCACGCCCTTGCTCCGCGACTGCTGCTGCGACGGCGGCGGCGGCCGTCGCTGCGGCCGCGACGCCGGGGCATCTGCCGACTCTGGCCTCGGACGCCGCCGCCGCGCTCGCAGACGCCGACGCCGCCGACGCCGACGCTGCCAACGCTCGGGACGCTGCCGCAGGCGGAAACGGCACCGACAACGACAGCGCGGCCCTCTCGCCTCGGGGCGGTGCCGGGCAGCAGCAGGAGCAGAAGCAGCGAGTGCAGCACAAGCAGCAAGAGCAGCGGCTGCAGCAGCAGAAGGAGCCCGGAGCCGGGAGCGCGAGCGAGCAGGTCGCCGATCCGACGGCCGACGCCGACGCCGACGCCGACGCCCCTCTGCCGCCGGCGCCGGCGACGGCGGCGGCGACTGCAACGAACCCGCCGCAGAAGCCCCAGCCCCCGACGACCGACATCCTCGCGGCCTGCTCGGGCAAGCCCGCCGTCGAGGCTGCCGTCGCCGCCGTGGGCGCGGCGCTCGCTCGCGCCGCGCTGAAGATGCTGACGCCGCACCTCGCCGCCGCCGGGGTCGCCGTCGCCGGCGGAGGAGGCGGGGAGGGCCGGGGCGGCACCGCCGCCGCGGCCGCGGCCTCGCCTCCCTCCTTCCTCAGCTTCCCTCCCGCGCTCCCTCTCCAGCAGCAGCAGCAGCTGCAGCCTTCTCCGCACGCCGCGGAGGAGCCCGCCATCTCCTCCGCGGAGAACGCCATCGCCTACGCGGCGGCCGAGCTCTTCGCCGAGGCGGCGCTCGAGGGGTTCCGCGTCGGCGCCGGGCTCGGCGTGCGGATCGGGCCGCCCGCCGGCAGCGGGAGGAGGACGAACGCCGCCAACGCGGCTGCCGCCGCCGCCGCCGCCGCCGCCGGTGCCGCGGCCGCTGCGAGGGCTGCTGCGGAAGCTGCCGCGGCGAGGGGGACCGGGAGCGACGGGAGCGACGGGAGGGTCGCGGCGGCGGCCCCTCCCCCCCTCTCCACTCCGCTCCCCCAGCGCGGCGCCGCAGACCTCCACCTCGCCCAGGCGGCCTCCACGGCAGCGGCAGCGGCGGCGGCGTCGGGCAACGCCGCCGGCCGCGGCGCTGCCGCCGCGGCCGAGCGCGCGCGCGCGCAGGAGCGCGCACTCTCCGAGCAGCTCGCGCCGCCGCCCGACCTGCTGCGCCGGCTGCTGGCACGCGGCGCGCTGGGTGGCAGCTCCGGCGACGCCGAGGTGGCCGCGGCCGCGAGGGAGGCGGCCGCGGCCGAGTCGCTGAGGGAGGACGCTGCTGCTGCCGGTGGGAGAGGAGAGCTGCAGCAGCAGCCGTTGAAGGAACTCGAAGTCGAGGTCGAGGAAGCCAAAGTCGACGAAGAAGAAGAAGACGAGGAAGACAAGGAGGAAGAGGAAGAAGAGAGGACCGACATCGACGTCGACGACGACGTCGAAATCGAAATCGAAGTCGGCGACGGAACCGCCGACGACGACGGCGACGAAACCGAGACCGGCACCCCCCTCGCCGCCGCCAAGGCCGCGGCCCGCAGGATCTCCACGACCACCCCCCCGCGCAAGGAGGCCCCGCCGCTCTCGCTGCTCCTGCAGAGGCACGCCCGGAAGCAGGAGGCGCAGGCGCAGGCGCAGGCGCAGGCGCAGGCGCAGGCGCAGGCGCAGGGGAAGAAGGGCGGCCGGCCCTCGCAGAGAGCCGCTCCGGCGGCTGCAAAGAGGGCGGCGGCGACTACGGCGGGAGCGGCGGCGGCGAAGAGAAAGGCCGCCGCCGCCGCAGCCACCGCGGCGGCTCTGACGGCCGCGGCGACGAGGGGGAGGAGGGTCGTCGCCTCTGCTGCTGCTCCCCCCGCTTCGCCCGCCGCCTCCCCTGCCCGCCGCCGTCCTGCGAGCGCTCGCTCGCCGGCGTCGCCGAGGAAGCGCAACAACATCACCGCAAACGCGCCCGTGCCCGCCGCCGCGGCCGCTCTCGCCGCGGCTCCCGCTTCTTCCCCTGCTGCTCCGCGCAAGCGCCCCTCGACCGCAGCTTCCTCCGCAGCGAGACCCCCGAAGCAGCCGCGCCGCGGAGGAAGCGCCGGTGCTGCTGCGGCCTTCCCTTCGCCCGGGGGCAGCAGCGGCGCGACCGCTCTCGTCTTTCAGGCGGTCGCCGCCGTTTGAGGGGGGGGAAAAAGCAAAGAAGAAAAAACTGAAAAGAACGTATTATTTTCATCAAGGGGGTTGACAGAATAACAAAAACTATTCATGCCCCCCTTGTTCCATATGAGACCACCCGCAGCTCGGATTCGCGCCACCCTCCCCTGCTCTCGTCGTACTGGCGAGGCACGAGAGGCACGCGAATCCAAACGCGCCCCCTAGTCTATTTTCCGCCGTCATTTCATCCATCGGTTTTCTTGGCGCTTTCGACCCCGCGCTCTCGCTCTTCTCTCTCCGCGGAGAAGAACGGAGCAAAAGGTTCGAGGCAGAAGAAAACGCTGTTCCTTTCCTTTCCATTCGTTTCCAGTATCGGTATCGCCGAATGATGTTCTCGCCTAAGACAACATGAGCGAGCTCGCGCGATCGCTTTCTTTCGTTTGACTTTCGGAGAGAGACAGAAAAGTTTCAGTTCAAATCTTTTTTTTCAAGAAAAATTTGAGGGGGGGGGGAGAGAGAGAGAGAAGAGAGAGAACCGTCTTCCGTGTTTTTTTTTTTTCGTTCTTCCGCCCCGACGATCAGTAGTTCGTTGCTTTTCCTTTTTCGAACTTCTGCTTTGTCAATACAACAACAACAAAAGCCGCCTTATGCGTGACCGTTCCGCTTTATAAAAAGAGTTGTTCGTCTCAAGAGCCCTCTGCTGTCTCCGCGAGGGAAGAGGAGAGAAGAGAGAAAGAGCCCCTCTCTCTCACGAGAGAAAGAAAGGAGCTGCTGCTGAGCGGTAGCATCGAAGAGGGGCATCGACGCCATCCGCTTGCTCTTTCTTTTCCTCTTCTCCTTCTCCAATGAGCGAGGCCACGGCCAAGGAGACAGCCGAGCGCTGCTGCGAGGCCGCGCTGGCCGCGCTGGAGCGCGGGGACGCAGACAAGGCACAGAGGCTCGCCGAGAAGGCGATGCGGCTGGCGCCGAGCGACGAGGTGAGAAGAGAGATGAAGGGGGGGGAAAAGGAAAAAAAACAGAAACAGCGATCGATCTCGAACGACAGCCTCCTCCTCCTCGTCCTTCTTCTTCCTCCTCAGACCGCGCACTTTCTTCTTCCCCCCTCGCCTCCTCTCCCCCTCCAATCAAAACGCACATCCGAATTTGAAATAACAGGTCCGCAAAGTGCTCCGCGTCATCAGGTCGAAGCAAGGAGGAACGGCGACGGCAAACGGCCCCTCCGCCCCAAACGGGTCGGCAGCGGCGGGCGCCCGCCGCCGCAACGCCCCCTCCGCCGGCGCCGCCGCTTCCCCGCCCCCTCCCCCGCACACCCCCGAGCAGGCAGCCCTCATCTCCCGCGTCCTCTCCGCCGGCTCCGACTACTACTCGATCCTCGAGGTAAGCTCCTCAGCTTCAGAAATCGAGGTGAAGAAGGCGTACCGGCGGGCGGCGCTGCGGCTGCACCCTGACAAGTGCTCGGCCCCGCGCTCCGCCGAGGCGTTCGGCGCGCTGTCGAGGGCGTTCGCGTGCCTCTCCGACGCGAGCAAGAGGACGCACTACGACAGGTGGGGGAGGGACCCGGACGACGCCGCCGCAAGGATGGGCGGCGGCGGCGGCGGGACGAGGCGGGGCGGCGGGATGGCGGGGGGGAACCCCTTTGGCGGCGGCGGCGGCGACTTTTTCGACGCCGAGGACATCTTCAACGCCTTTTTCGGCGTCGGCAGGCGGGGCGGGGCGGGGATGGGGGGCCCCTTCGGGAGCGCGGGGCCCTTTGGCGGGCCCTTTGGCGCCGGGCCCTTCGGCGGCTTTGCCGGCGGCGGGGGGGGCATGGGAGGAGGCGGCGCGCCGCCCCGGCGGCCGAGGCAGAGGCAGCATCAGCGGCAGGGAGGAGGAGGAGCGGCTGCGGCAGAGGAGCCCCCGACGCCGCCCTGGCTCGCCCTCCTCGCGCAGCTCGCGCCCCTCGTCCTCCTGCTGTTCTTCACCCTCATGCCGTCCTCTTCCGACGGCGGCGGCGGCGGCGGCGGCGGCGGCGGCGCCTCCTCTTACTACTCCTACGCCGACTCGGGCCCCCCGGCCTCCCTGGAGCGCTCCCCTCCCTTCACTGAGCGCGTCTCCACGGCCTCCCGGGGCGTCCCCTTCTTCGTCCGCCCCCCGGCCGAGGCCTTCGCGCGGGCCTTCCCCCCCGGGACTCGCGAGCGCAGCAGGGTCGACGGCGCCGTCGAGGCCGCTTTCAAGGAGAGGCTGCAGCGGGACTGCTACGCCGAGAGGGTGTCCGCCGCGCGGCTCGAGCGCGACCACGCGGACCAGGCGCGGGGGAGGGAGAAGGAGAGGAGGAAGAGGGAGAAGGCCGAGGCGAAGCGGAGGAAGAGGGCGGGCGGAGGCGGCGGCGGCGGGGGGTGGTTTGGCGGCGGCGGCGGGGGGGGCAGCGGAGCGGCGCCGCCGCCGCAGTCGACGGAGGAAGGGGCGGAGGCGG
>Ga0210003_1004610_pt1 | contig 10819 bp, 12 predicted proteins | sample LantaG_FD_182804 | JGI IMG/M metagenome (GOLD analysis project Ga0210003, IMG submission 182804) | Deep subsurface microbial communities from Baltic Sea to uncover new lineages of life (NeLLi) - Landsort_02402 metaG (SPAdes) (version 2) | ecosystem: Environmental > Aquatic > Marine > Oceanic >...
GAGAGAGAGAGAGAGAGAGAGAGAGAGAGAGAGAGAGAGAGAGAGAGAGAGAGGGAAGAGAAGAGAAGAGAAGAGAGGAAAGCGCAGGCTCGCCGGCAACGGAGAAGAGCAAGAGGTCGAAGAGAAGAACGAGTTCCCCTTACTTTGATGCCATGTCGATGCATGCTCTTTCGAAGAGCCCTCTCTGCGAATCCCGCGCTTGGAGAAGGAGATTCAGCTCCTCCGATGAAGAAGCAGACGAAGAAGATTTGAGAGAGCAGAGCGAGAGAGACAAGGGCCACGTAAAAGAAGAAGAAAAAAGCGGAAAACATATCTCCAAGCAAGCAGCATCTTCACAGTTTCCGGTTCTCTTTTTTCTTTATTTTCCTCTCTCGAGAGCGGTCTCTTTCCTCCCCTTCTCTCATCCGATTCCCCCCAGATACGATGCGATCGATCGCCACGCTCGCCATCGCGGGCCTGCTCGCGGTCTCGTCGGCGCCAGGTGAGTGAATTTCAAAGAAAAAGATGGGGGGGTTGAATCGTTCGTTTTTGATGCCAGATCAAAAACCTGGCCATTCGATCTCGGTTAGCTCCCCCCTTCTCTCGCGCGCGCGTCCATAAACCCGCCCTCTCCGATCCGTTTCGTACTTCCCGATGGAATGAGATATCAATCTTGTTCCATCGCGGGGGTGGAAGATCGAATCAAGCCGGCACGGCGCGGTAATTGCGATAAAGAAAAGGGGGGCGGAATCGAAGAAAAGAAAGACGCGAGCTTCTCGACCTCTTCCGCTTTTTTCTCTTCCAAAAGACGTACCTTCCTCGCGCAAGTCCCTTTCCTCTCTTTCTTTCTCTTTTCCCTCCCTCCACCAACTCCCCGCGCGCCGCCATGCTCTCAAAATGCGTTTTCAACTTCTCTTTGCTCACGCGCTCTTTCCGCTTTCGAAACAAAAACACAGGCTCCTCCTCCGCCCAGCCCCTGGCCGCGCTCTTCGGCCCCGGGCCGCGCCCCGAGCCCCGCGGCGCCCGCTTCGGCTACTCCGAACCTCCTGTCGCCGTCGCCGTCGTCACCGCGGAGACGTGCAAGACCCCTTGGGAGCTCATCTCCGAGCACCCTCTGCTCTCCGCAGTCGCCAAGGCCATCAGGGGAGGCAACGACACAGCTCTGTGGGCTTTACTCAACGACCCGGAGGCTCCGATCACCGTCCTGGCCCCGGACAACGCTGCTGTGACTTCTGCCGCCGAGGCCCTGGGCATCCCCCTGTCCGCGGTGCTCAACGGGAGCGAGCCGATGGTCTCCGCGATCCTGAGGACGCACGTGCTGAACACCACGAAGCCGCTTTCAGGGTTGGGGCCCGAGACGACGGTGACGTCGTTCGCGGGCACGCCCGTCCGCGTCTTCTCGCCGACGCTCGTCGCAGAGAAGAAGAGCAGCAAGGGGAAGAAGAATGGTTCGCCTGCTGCTGACGGCGACGCTGCCCTGGCCCCCGCGCCGGCGAAAGCGGCGGCGGAGCCGAGGCCTGCTGCGAGGAAGGCTGAGGACCCCGCGGAGCCCGTGCCGGCTCGCCGCCTCCTTTCGTCGAAGAGCGCCCGCCGCTCCCTCTCGGAGGAGAAGACGTACATCAACAAGGAAGCAACCGCGACGACCAACCTCAACGCGCCGGACCCGAACGTGGGAGGCTCCGCCATCATCTCGACGGTCGTCGACCTGGCCAACGGGGCCCTGGGAGGGAACAAGAGCGCTACTGCCAACGGGAACTCCACCGGCAGCGGCGTCTCCCCTGTCGACGCTCTGCTCAACTCTTTCATCTCTCTTTTCGCTGGAATCATGGGAGGGGGAGGAGGAGAAGGAAGCAGCTCTTCTTCGTCCTCTCTCTCCATGGGCAACCCTTCGCAGATGATGGGCCCCGGCTGGAAGGTCTCGAAGCGCCGAGGCTGCGCCGGAGGGTGCTCCAGGGCCATTGACTGGACTTTCGCTCCCCTCGGCAAAAACGCCGCTTCGGGCTTGCCCGACAACGCCACCTTTGCCGTGCTCCGCAACGCCACGGTCGAGGCCGGCAACGTGCGCACCTGCGGTGGCTTTTTGCACGTCGTCGACGGCGTCCTAGTCCCGGAGCTGCTCTCCAAGAAGGAAAAGGGGAAAGGGGACTCGAGGGTTGTTACTTTGGAGCTGGGCGACGGCGATGGCGCTGCCGTCTCCAAAATCTTCGTCCCTCTCGACAGGTCTATCGACGAGGACACCGACCTCTCCAGAGCCAATGTGACGGTGGAGTACCAGGGGAAAGTGGCCAAGAGCGTGGCGGCGAGGGAGAAGGAGGCGGCGGGGGCGGCGAAGAAGGCGGCCGCCGCCGCTGCTGCTTCGCCGGCGCCCGCTCCTGCTAAAAAGGCGAAAGACGCCGACGCCGACGCCGCCATTGTCGCTCCCGCCCCCGCCCCGGAGGTCACGCAGGCGTCTGTAAAGAAGGCCCCCGAGGCGGCCAAGGTGGTCGGGGAGACGATCGCGCCCAAGGGCGCGAAGCAGCCTTCTGCTTGAAGAGAAAAATCGACGCTCGCTTTTTTTTTTTAACAATAAAAAATGGAAAGAAAAAAAAACTAGTTGAAAGGAGAGAGAGGAAGCAGCGAAATAGAAGTCTTAAGACTCTCTTCTCGCCTTTCCGCGCCCCGCACATCGTTGAGAACCCCCTCTTTGTTTTAATTGATATCATAATTTCATCCTCTCCTTATTTGCAAAACAAAATTCGACAATGCCTGAAAAAACAAGAAACGAAAAGGAAAAAAATGACTCTCCCTCTCTCTCTCTCTCTTCCCTTTCGCCGCGCTCTTCTCTTTCCCTCCCTCCGCCCCTGCTCTGCGTCCTTCGCTCATTTCAAAATCGGAAAGGGAAAAGAAAAAGGCTTCTTGGTACAGGTGCTGGCAAGTTCGTTCGTTTTCGTTTTTCAAGTTTTTTCTTTTATCTAAAACAACAAAAATAAAAAAATATCACGCCGCTTCCTCCTTGACTCGAGCTGTTGCCCCTCCTCCTCCTCCTTCCTCCTCCGCTTTCTCTTCTTCCATCCCCTCCTCTCGTCCTCCTCCGACGGCAGCAGCCGCCTCGGCCAGGGCCGCCTCCACCTGCTCCAACAGAACCGAGGAAGGCTCCTCGTGCTCGATTCCATTCTCCTCTTTTTCATCATTTTCCTCGTCGGTGTCGTCGGCGTCTTTGCTCGCGCTCTCTTCTTCCTCCTCCTCGTCGCCGTCGCTCCCCCCTCCGCTCGCCAGCAGCGCCGACGCCTTCACCAGGCACCTCCTCGCCGCCAGGCCCACCGCCGCGGCCCCCTCGGCGTCCAGCGCCATGCAGTCCCTGTACCTCCACTCGCCGCTGGAGTCGTCGAAGTAAGAATCGAAGGGCTCCCCCGTCAGGGCGCAGGAGCGCTGCGTCTCGTCGGCCGCGGCCGTCGGGAGAGGCGCCGCCGCCGTCATTCCTTTTGCCGTTTTACTTTTGCTTCCTTTGTTGCCCCCCTTTTTACCGCCGTTCGCACCCCCGCTTCCCCCGCCTCCCCCTTCGAAGAAAAAGCTGGGGGACCCGGAGGCGGCCACGGCGGCGGTGCCAGCGATCCACGCCTCGGGAGGGACGAACCAAGCCCTCGAGTGAGAAAAGGCAGAAGCATTCGCTCCAGCTCCACCTCCACCTCCTCCCCCGCTTCCAGCTCCGCTCCCTCCCGCTTCCGCCCGCGCCTCCGCCATCCGCCGCCTCACCGCCGCGGCCTCCAAGAGGGCCGGCCTGGAGCCCTCAGAGGAGGTTTCCAGGGCGGACAGGGAGGCAGAGTGCGGGCCGCGGAGCCTCCGCGTCGAGAGGTCGCAGCGCTGGCGCAGGGAGAGAAGGGAGGGAAGAGGGGTCTGAGGGTGGTGAAGGTGAGAAGAATGTTGAGGTGGCCCCTGCTGCTGCGCTGCTGCCCCTGCTGGCCCGTAAGGGTCGCTGCTGCCGGGGGGGCCCTGGCCGACGGCGGCGGCCTCTTCTGCCCTCGTCCTCTTCGGCGGCCTCTGCTGCTGCTGGTTCCCCTGCTGCTCGTCTCCTCCGAGAGGGGACGGCGACGGAGAGGCCGAGGCCGCCGAGGCCGCCGCGACCGCCGCAGCCGCGCCCCCGCCCGCCGAGGAGGAGGGAGGGCGGATCAGGCCCGAGGCCGCGAGCGAGGAGAGCAAGTTGGGGAGGTTAGGCGGCAGCGGGGGAGGAGGCTGTTGTTGTTGTTGAGGTTCGAAGGCTGCTGCTCCCGCGGGCTGCTGGTACGCCGGCTGCTGGTACATCGGAAGCTGCTGCTGCTGCTGCTGATAATTCATTTGCTGCTGCTGCTGGTAGCCGTAGGGAGGCATCTGCATCTGCATCTGCATCTGTGGATGCTGCTGCTGCTGGAAATGAGGAGGAGGAGCAAGGAACGGAGCCGCCGCCGCCACGGGCGGCGCGCCCGGCGCCGAATAAAGAGGAGGAGGCGCTGCAGCAACAACGCCACCTCCACCTCCTCCTCCGCTCACCCCCCTCCTCGTCCGCCGCTCCTCCTCCTCCTGCTCGGCGATCCACGCCCGCGCGTCCACTAGCTCCCTCGCCGGGAGGCAGCCGTCCCACGTCCCTACCAGCCTCCTCAGGGCCGCGCGCGCCGGCGCATGGCCCAGCCAGGCAGCGGCCAGCGCCCGCGGCAGCCTGGCTTCGCTGACGAAGAGCGAGGAAAAAGGCTCGCCGACGTTCTTGACGAGGGAGTCGAGGAGGTAGAGGGCATAGAGGCGGTGCGGCGGGGAGCACTGTTGAAGAGTTTGGGGAGTTGGGGGTAAAGCGGGTCGGGGTTGAGAAGTGAGAGAGAAAAAAAAATCGACGTCGAAAAGAAAAAAACGAATGCTTTGATTGCCTCCTTCTCTCTCTACTGTTCTCTCCAATCATCCCGCCTTCCCTCCTCTAGCTGCTCCAAAACCTCACCGTCGACGCCCTCTCGACGACAGCGTCGGCCACGAGTTCCGCGCCCCTCGGGCTCGCCGCGGCTAGCTCGGCAGCGCTCGCCGTCAGTGCGTCGATCAGCGGCCGCGAGTTGAGCGTCAGCCCCGCCAGCCTCGTCGCGAACGCGTCGACGGTCGCCAGGGGCGGAGGGGGTGCCATCTTGCGTGTGCGTGTGTGCGCGTGTGGAGAGAGAGCCCCCCGGGCGCCTTGCACGCGCGCGCCTCTCTCCCTCTCTCTGTCGCTGAGAGGGAATGGAAAGAAAAAAAAAGTGAAAAGTCGAGGAAAATTTTTCCGTCGAACGTTTTTTTCCTTCGCCTTCGCCTCTCAACTCTTCTTCACTTCCTTTCTCTTTTTCTTTCTCCATCGAGCAAAGTCGCCCCCCGCGCTCCCTCCGAAAGCTCGACACAATGGTTCAGGTACGCTTGCTTGACGACCGGGAAGTCGTCCCCCATCTCCTCGCCTTGATTGCGAGCGAGCCGCGGCGCGCGCGAGTGCGAATGGAGCCGGCCCCTTGCTTTTTTTCGTCGACTCCATCGTCGTCGTCGTCGTCGATGATCGACTCGAAGAGAGCAATGGGCTCTGCGCTCTCCCTCTCCTCTCCCTACACTCCGACCTTCTTCTCTCTCCCGACGGCCCTGGCCTCGCTGCGATCGTCACGGATCGCAATCGAAAGAGAGAGAGAGAGAGAGAGAGAGAGAAAAGCCGTCGGTTAGAAGCGAGAAGAGAAAGGAAGAGAAAGGCAGCGTCGCTCGAGCGGCGGCCGTCGCCGCGATCGCCCGCCGCTGCCGCCGCCGCCTCTCTCCTTCTTTTGTCGACGCCGCCGCGTCGCCGCCGCTGCACCTCTGACTGCGCTCTTGCCGGCGTCGAGGCCTCATCGGCGTCTTCTCCACCCTGCCGCGACAAAAGGAGCAAAGCAGCAAGGAGAAAACCACGAATCCCGCGATCGGGAAATGCAGCCGCCGCCGCCTCTGCACGCTCGCTCTTCTCGATCGCCCGAAGTTCGCGACCGCTCTCCCTCGCTCTCTCACCCACTTCAACAAACCCCTTCTTCCTTTTTCCACTTCCACTTCCCACTCCAACAGGGCGGCTACAAGTTCCACCAGTACACCGTCGTCGGGCGCCACCTCCCCACGGCCGCGGACCCGGAACCGACCCTGTTCCGCATGAAGCTCTGGGCCACCGACGACGCCAGGGCCCGCTCCAAGTTCTGGTACTTCCTGGCCAAGCTCCGTAAGGTCAAGAAGGCGAACGGCCAGATCGTCGCGTGCAACGAGATCTTCGAGAAGAGGCCGACGACGGTCAAGAACTTTGGGATCTGGGTGCGCTACCAGTCGAGGACCGGGTCGCACAACATGTGAGTGGCTGGGAGCTGGTGGAGTTTTGGGGAGGAATTGAGAGTTTCGGAGGGTTGAAACCGTTTCTTCTTCTTTCTTTCTTTCTTTCTTTTCTTTCAACGTCACATCTCTTTCTGGTTTTCTCACCCTCTCCTCTTCTTTTTTTTCTCTTCTCTTCTCTCCTCTTCCCTCCCCCCCCCCTCCCCCCACTCAACTCTCAGGTACAAGGAGTACCGCGACACCACCCTAAACGGCGCCGTCGAGCAGCTCTACGCCGAGATGGGCTCGAGGCACCGCGCCCGCTCGCAGGTCCTCCAGATCATCAAGACGGCGACGGTCCCCGCGGCGCTGTGCAAGCGCGAGGCCACCAAGCAGTTCCACAACTCCGAGATCAAGTTCCCGCTGACGACGAGGCGCGCGAGGCCCGAGTCGAGGGTGCACCGCACGGTGTTCAAGGCCGTGAGGCCCAACGTGGCGATGCAGTGAAGAAGGAGAAGTTGGTTTGTTTAGAGTGAAGGAGAGATAGAGAGAGGAGAGAGAGATTTGGAGAGAAACGAAATGAGAGAGGTGAAAAAGGTCGAGGAGGGAGGTGGAAGAAATTTCTTCTTCCTCTTCGTTCCTTCTTCCCGCCGCGCTTGCTTCTTCTTCTCTCTTCTTCTTTCTTCTTTTTTCTTCTTTCTTCTTTCTTCTTCCTTCTTCTATCGGTTCGACTTTTGCAATATCATTTCCTTTTTCATTTTCTCCAGTGTTTCCTCTTCCAAAGAAAACTTTCGAGTTTTTTTTTGTTTTTTACATTTTGCTCTTCTCCTCTCTCCTTTCTCCTCCCTCGCTGCCCCTCCCCCCCGCTCCTCTAATCCACGCTCCTGCCGAACACGCTCCCGAGCTGCTCCAGCCTCGTCGCCGCGCGGGAGCGAAACCCCTCGGAGCTCCGCTCCACCAGCAGCGCGACCGCCGCCCGCCGCGACTCTTCATCTGTCAAGTTGCGCGCCACCCAGCTCTCGACTTCTGTCAATTCTTCTTCGAGTAAAGAATGCCCCTGTTCAGCTAACGCGGCGGCGACGGCGGCCTGGGCCCCCCTCTGGGCCAGGGAAGGGAGCCTCCTGTTGAGAGCGCGAACCTCGGAGAGAGCCACGAGCGTTCTTCTCGTTTCTTCCTCTTTCTCCTTCTCTTCCTCTTTCTCCTTCTGCTCGTTTCCTCCTCCTCCTTTTCTCCCTTCCTCCCCTCCGTGGGCCTCCCTCGCAGCGAAGACATGCTCCTCGGGCAGCAGCAGCGAGCCCGCCTGGTGCGTGTAGCACAGCGCGGATTTCAAGAAAGCGGCCGGCTCCTCGCCGAGCGCCGCGGAGTCTACGCAAGTGCCCAAGGCCAGCAACAGCTCTTTTTTCTTGTTGTTGTTTTTGCCGTCTTCCTCGCCGTTCTCTCCTCCGCCTCCGCTGGGGCAGTCCAGCCGCTGCAGGTCGTAGCACGCCTCGGTCTCGTGCATCCTTTTCAGCAAGTCCGGGGACAGGAAAGTGACCCAGACCTCGACGAAGGTGGGATCGCCGTTCTTCTTAACCTTTCTCCGACCTCCTTCTTCGACTTCTTCTTCCATTTCGATTTCGACTTCTTCTCCTTCCTCTTCCTCGACCTCGTGGAGCGTCGCGGTCACGCTGCCGTAGCTGCTGATCAGCGGCGCGTAGCAGACGTCGTGCCCTCGCAGCAGGGCCCGGAGAACGGGGACGGCCGCGTCAGGGAAGTCCTCTCTCGGGAACTTGCGCGCGAGCTGACTGGGACCGGCGTTGGATCCGATCGCGAGCACCGCGGCGAAAGTCTCATCTTCGTTCCCGGCTGCCTTTCCTCCTCCTCCTCCTCCAAAGGCGGACTCCAGGGCTCCGGCCAGGGCCTTCGCCGGAGGCAGAGGGATCGAGAGCCTCTCGGAGAGCTCCTCGGCGGAGAGGAGGGGGAGGGGGAGAGTTTCTTCCTCTCCTCCTTTTCCTTCTTTGGACGACAAAGAAGAAGAAGGAGGAGGAGGGAGAGCCCAAGCCCTGTCATCGAATGAGTGGACACTTCCGTGCTCCGATCCTTCTTCTTCGTCGTCATCATCTTCTCTGTACCACGACCAGACGAAGGAAGAAGGTGGCCGGGCGTAGGGGTAGCCCAAAGCTCGGGCGAGGGCCTCGGCGGGGACCTTTCGGGCGTTTTGGGGGGTCGAGGTCGAGGTCGTCGGGGTCGAGGTCGACAAGTCGGCCACCATCGATGGAGCAGCGGCGCTCTCTTTCTCTGTCGCAGAATCGCCCGCTTTCACGGTTACGTTGCGCGTGTTTCCCGCATAGGTGCGTGAAGACGGCATCGTAGGGCACCTCAGAGGTCGGCGATTGGGGATAAATCTAACAAGAGGAGGAGGAGGCGCGATTGATCGCATCGCTCTCGATCTGTTTTTCTTTTTTCTTTCTTTCTTTCTTCGACAAAAAATGTTTGAAAAAAATGCTTCATCTCGTTTCTTTTCTTTTCTTTCTCCCCGACTCCCTTTTCTCTTCCTCCCTCGCAGCGCGCGCATCAGTATAAAAGAAAGCAGTCGATTATCGTTTTCATTTGTTTCTAGCTCTACTGTTACATTCCAAAACTGCGAAATTCCAAACCTTTCTCTTTTCTCTCTCACCTCGATGAAGAAGAAGCAGAAGGCGGCGGCGCGAAGAGCCCAACGGCCCCAACCACCTCCCCTCCGGCCACTCGCCCTCCTCCTCCTCCCTGCAGCAGCTGCTGCTGAGCCCCGCCTCCTCCCCCGGCCGGGATGCACCTCACGAAGGCCAAAGCGCCGACGTTCGACTGCTGCGACCTCTTCGAGGAGGAGGAAGGGTTTTCGTTCTCGCTCGAAGAACCCGCAGCAGCTGCAGAAGGAGCAGAGGAAGAAGTACTTTCGTTGCCCGAAAGGACGGCCGGAGCCCAAGCCACCGACTCGACCCTCGGCACGAACACCCTGAAAGGGTACGGTCGCGGGTTTGCAGCAGCTCTGGAAAGAGGAGTCGTTGGAGATCTCGCGGGAAGGAAATTGCCGGTCGCAGGGGAAAGGGTCCAGTCGTCGACGACGATCGTGTCGCTCTCTCCGGCGAAAGCGATCAGATTCCCACAGGTCGTCCGAGATCCCGAGGGAGATTTCTGAGAACTATTCCACCCGCCTCCGAGGCTCACGGACTTGACCTGGTGATCAAAGGCGCCGCAGGTAGCCAAGGGGGAACCGTACCGGAGGTCCCAGACGACACAAGCGCCGTCTGCTCCTCCGCTCGCCAGCAGGAAAGACGAGGGCCCGCTTATCACATTCCCTTCTCCTGCTCCTCCTGTTGCGCTCGCCGCTGCTGCTACCGTGGACAGGGCGAAGACCGTCGAGGTGTGGCCGTGGAGAGTGGCGAAGGGCTTGACGGGGCAGCGGAAGCCCTTCCAGTCGGAAGCGGAGGAAGGCGGAGGAGCTCCTCCTTTCTCAGAAGAGCTCCCACCTCCTCCTCCTGCTTTCTCGAGCAGCTCTTCGACGGAAAACAGCTCCACGGCCCCGTGCGTGCCCACGGCCCTCGCGAACACCGTCCCGTCGCTCGAGAAAACGGCCTCGTTGACCTCTACCCCTGGGGAAGGAGGCGGGAGCAAAGCCAGGAGCTTCCCCGAGGAGGCGTCGAAGAACGAAACAAAGTCTGCGTCGCTGCCCACGGCGATGAGGTTTTCGCTCTTTTTACCGGGGCACCACGCCAGGGAGATGGCGGCGCAGCGCGGGGCGGGGCTCGGGGGTGTCAGCAGGGCCACGAAAGAAGATGAAGAAGAATTTGAAGAAGACGAATTTTTGGAGGCTTCGCCGCCGGTCCGGGCGTCGAAGAGCCTCACGGAAGCGCCGTCGTCAGAGGCCACCGCGAGGATCTCAGGGAGCCTCGGGTGCCACGCCAGCCTATTGACGCGCGGGGGGCGGGCCCTGGGAGGAGGAGGAGCGGCAGCATTTGAGGTCGAGGCTTTGGGGGCCGAGCTCGGGAGCCGGATCTCGGCGACGGGCCTCTCCTGGTTTTGATTTTGATTCTGAGCCAGATTTTGATGAAAGGCCCCAGCGGCGCCCGGGCGCGTCCTCTCCGGGGCCCAGATCTTGACGCAGCCGTCGACCCCTCCCGAGGCGAGGCGGTGCGCCGAGCAGGACCAGGCGACGGAGGTGGCCTGATGGTTTGAGGAGGAAGAGGAGGAGAGAGGAGGAGGAAGAGGTTGAGAGAGAAGAGGTCGAAAGAAGAAGAAAAAAACGAATCGATCGATCCCGAAATCAATCTCTCTCTCTTCTCTTTCTCTTCTCTTCTCTTCTTTCTCTCTTCCTCACCGTCCCGTGGTGCGCCCCGAGGTCGCGAGCGGAGTAGACGTCGAGCGGGGTCTCGGCTCCCGCGATCGGGTAGAGCGTGGCCATGGTTGAACGGGAAAAAAAAGGAGAAGAGAAGAGAAGAGAAGAGAAGAGAAGAGAGAGATTTTCTCGACGGCTCTCTCTCCCTTTCGATCGGCCGGCGATTTCTCAGAATCTGATTTTCGTTGTCGACCTCAACAAGAAAAGACAAAAAAA
>Ga0210003_1004611_pt1 | contig 10814 bp, 11 predicted proteins | sample LantaG_FD_182804 | JGI IMG/M metagenome (GOLD analysis project Ga0210003, IMG submission 182804) | Deep subsurface microbial communities from Baltic Sea to uncover new lineages of life (NeLLi) - Landsort_02402 metaG (SPAdes) (version 2) | ecosystem: Environmental > Aquatic > Marine > Oceanic >...
GACGTACTGCAACTATGGAAATGCAAAAGGAGGCGCTGGTGGTGGCGTCGGTGCCACTTCGTTATCTAGCGATATTCATAAAATTTGTAAATTCAAAAACACATTTGGAGAGAATCGAGATATTTTTAATATTTTTAAAAATTCGCAAAATACGGATATGAGTCACGCTGATAAAATAAAGTTGATTGATAAAATTAAAAATGAATTCAACCTGGAGTACACAACAAAAGACTTGCAGCATTTATTACAGCTGGTTAATGGTCAAACGATGAAACCGATGAATGAATATCAAGCGGGTGTGGGAACGTATAATGAAAATTTGAATCGTATTTTATTAAAGGCGATTGATGACTTTAAAATGAAGCCAAAGGCAAAAGAGTCCAAGATGTCTGTGACAATGCTGTTTCCTGAAGACTTTATAGTCGCATTGAAGAATTTCAACGAGAATCGCTCACAAACATCTTCGAGAGACTTGCAAATAATAATTGAAAAGAATACAAAAACATTGAATGAAAAATGTGAAAAGTATTTAAATTTTTCCGTGAGTAAAAAGAGTGCAACATTTCGAAATGCAATATTTCGAACAGCTGAAGATATAGAAAAAGGCATTTTCAAAAAAGGGGGTATAATGCTTTTCAATAAAATGGAAAATACATTATTAAACGGTGAAAATAATTCGTTGGAAGTGTCTGTTGAATTTGTAAGAAATGCAGTAAAAAACATTACACAGGTTTATCCGAATATTATACTCTCTCAAGTTTCCGAGATGGAATCTTTGCCGCCGTATATTTCTGGGCAACTTTCTAAAGGCGATTCAGAATCTATAATTAAATTTTCAAATGAGAGAATCACAAATAAATTAAACAACTTTTATAAAATTGGAAATAAAAAACCAATCGACACAATTTTGAAAAATGTGCAGACATCTACATTATTTTTGAATGAAGTTGTTAAAAATACGCCAATTTTTAGTGATGCAACGCACATGACTGTTTTGTTATATGAGTATTATTTTCTTGTTGCGGTTGATTCGTATCTGCATTTTTCGGAAATTGCAAAACAAAAACAATTGTCACAGGTAAAAACGAAATCGGGAAAATCGGTAGTTGACATTCAAAAGGAGATTTCTAGAATACTAGAAACTTATTTTAATTTGATAGTAGAAGACAAGAAGCTGATAAACAAGGACATTGAAAACATTCGTGAAAATTATTTGCGTTCCATTGACGAAGAGAGAGACGATATTGTTCAAAATGTTGAAAAGATGTCGGAAGACCAAAAACAGATTTATTTAAATCACAAGAAATACAAGATGGGGTCGCAGTCTATTGGAAAAAACACGGGTCTGCGAATATACAACCCTGATTTTGAAACGGAAGAATTGGCGCGCATCGAGAGAATAAATGGTCGGAAAAAAGCAAGAGGTTTACCTCCGGTTTCAGATGACCCTGAGGCGCTGGCTCGTGAGGATGCGGTGGAAGATGAGGGAGATGCGCCCGACATTGATGCGGATGATGTCATGAATGAAACACAAGAAGACGACGGTCAAGAAGAATACGCGGCTTCTGCGGACATGTATCCCGATAGTTATCAAGATGAGGGTGCTGAAGAAATGCGAGAAGAAGAATAAGAAGAATAGTTTACAATATTATTAATAAATACTTGGCATTATAATTATAATTATATTTTATATAGTTATATTATTATAATTATAATGTCAGGTTTAAAAACTTTTTTCAAAAATGTCAAAAATTTATTTGAAAGTAAAAAAGAAGAAAAAGAACGTCTAGAATTTGAAAGAAGAGCGAGGCAGGAAGCAGCTGCAGAAGATGAAGGACTTGAATTTCCCGTACTTATGGATTATACTCCTGCAGACGCAGCAGAAGCGGAAGACGTAGCAGCAGTGGCAGACGTAGCAGCAGTGGCAGACGTAGCAGCAGCACAAAAACAAAAATTGCTGGAAAATGCAGCGCAAATGAGAATAGACCCTGAAAAAATAAACATGATATTGGATTATCTTACCAAACATGGATTTACTGAAGAAGAAGCTAATGTGAAGATTATGGAGCTCTTTTCTTATGTTCCCCCGAGTGAAATTTTTGATATTATTTATATAAAGTTGAAAACTAATAAGCAGGATGAGGACGGGATGGCCTTGTCTTCTTCTTCTCAGGGAATACAAATAGACCAAAATGTACAAACTGAAGCAATGAAGTTAGAAAAAGAAGCACTTTCAAAATATATTACATATATGTGTAAAAAAAAAGAATATATAGCTCATTTTGATATAGAGGACAATACACCGACGACGAGGGAGAAAAGAAAACTACTTTATGAAGAAATCGAAAAACTAGGTCAGGAAACTAGTGATAAATATGGACTTGCAGTACAAAAATATAAAGATGCTAACGACACTAGCAATGAAACACGTGTTCATAACCTAACAATCAGTGTAGATCACGAAGTATTCCGCACAAACCCTCCTGGTTGGAGGGGGGATTCTACCCCCGCAGAGATTGCCGAAGCCGAAGCCTCCATCGCCGCCATCAATTTAAAAATTGCAGCAGGCTTATCACCGCGTAATAGAGGCGGTGGTAAAAAATCCAAATATTCAAGAAAAACGAAATCGAAATCGAAATCGAAATCGAAATCGAAATCGAAGAAATCGAAATCGAAGAAATCGAAATATTCAAGAAAGTGAAACATTTAAGAAAGTATTAAAAATATTAAAAATATTAAAATATGTATATTATTATAAAATGTCATCAAGTAAAGAAGCAGAATATTCAGAAATGCCTACAATTAGTTCTGCTTCTGCTGCCATTGATAAAGCAGACAAAGCAGAAGAAATGGCTGCAGCACAAGCAAATGCTCGTCGCAGATTGTCCGAACGTATTAGAAGATGGAATGAACGGACCTTGGAAAACGTGGGTGACGATATTAAGACTACATTTTCCTTAAGAAAGGCTGATAAATTGGAAAAAAAAGCTTTTGCACTAGAAAATGAATATAATGCTGTAGTAGATGCTCATGAAAAATTGTTTGCAAATCGCTATAGATATACAGACGAAAAAGGGTTGCCAAGCTATTTCTACAAATATCCAACTGAAAAACTTTGGAAGAATATCCCCAGTAGTAATATTCTGATTGAACTCTTTCACGCTGCTGCAATTGAATATAAGAATAACAATAATGAGGCAAAAGCTGGTGAAATGGAAAAGAACGGGGGTAATTATTTTTGGGCTAAGCAATGGGGTAACTATGACGTCCGGCCATTACCACCAACAGCGGTGCTTTGCCCTGAGCCTCTGGTGAGTGAGGGGAATACTGAGCAGGGATGCGCACTTCAAGGCGGTAGTAAAAAATCAAAGTCGAAATATTCAAGAAAATCAAAGTCGAAATCGAAATATTCAAGAAAATCGAAATCGAAATATTCAAGAAAATCAAAATCGAGATATTCAAGAAAAACGAAATCGAAATATTCAAGAAAATATTTAAAATAATAATTGAATCAATTGTAAAGAAAAAAAGGTACCTTTTTCATTTTTTTCTTTTTTTGCATTTAATGTTTGTTATATTTTTTTCATGTACCATTCGGGTGCTTCTCTCTTCTTGTTCCATGTCGCAATCTTTTGTTTTTCTTCCGACATGTAGTAGTTCCTGTATGCAACGACTGCATCTTCGTGTTTGTACTGGTCGGGCATTGCTTGCGCAAACGGCGTGAGCCGTTGTTCTGGAAAGACGTGAGCGTCAGGAATGTGTTCTCGTAAATACTGTGCAACCAAGTAAGACTTGTGAAATTTTGTTTCGGGGTGGTTGTAGCGGAATCGCCATTCCTTGTGCATTTCATCCACAAGGTCGAGTGTCCAGATAAAGTTTTCGCGCGACATTCTGCACCAAATGGTAACGGGGTGATTTTTGTGAGCCAGCTTGTAGAGCGGCGCATTGATTGTTTCGTCATCCGCTGGAAGAAGAACGCGGCGCGCAGAACACAACATTTGAACGGCTTCAAGTATGATTTTGACAATGTGCTTATCCATCATAAACTTTGCAACCTCTTCGGGAAACAATGACAGAATAAACAGATTCATGATAATTCCTTTCTCCTTCGTTCGTTGAAACTGAGACACTGAAAAATATAAATATAAGTATTTTAAAATCAATTTATATTTTTTTCATTAATTAGCGGGGTTTATTTTATGCATTTTTTTATTTAGATATATTAGCAATATATCCAACCTAAAAAATATTTAATTAATAAATTCATCAAAACAATCAGTCCCCATTTAGAATGAATAAGATTTTTATAAGAAAAAACATAACCTCATTTTCTATATTGTTATTTATTACATTGTTTGGGTTAATGGTGTATATCAAACCGACTTGCGTTTTTAATAAAGATGGAACGATGCGACAATTTGGAATAGGTTATAGAAATAAGACAGTTATACCTATTTGGTTAATCGTAATGATAATGGCATACTTGTCATATTTATTTTTATTGTATTTGAATGCTTACACACAATTTTAAATTTTAGAAGTTTAGACAAAAGTAAAAGTATGTAAAAATAAGAAAAATAAATAAATAAAATTTATTTATTTTTTTCTAGTATAAGTATATAAAATAAAAAAATGGCAAAATCAAGATGCAAGCGCGGTTCCCGCAAATGTATTTCAGGTTGTGTTGGAAAACAAGCCTATAGAAAAATTAAGAAATGTGCCAAGGGGTCTAAAAAATGCGTAGACCAGGCGTGTCACAAAAAGACGGCAAAACGCAGTCGTCGTTTCGCTACCCCCGTGAAGAGCAGTTACTCCCTTCGTTCTCGAGGACCCAAGAAATAAAAGAACACATGCTTATACATTTACACAAAATTAAATTAATTTTGTATATTTTAGTTTAGATGGACGTTTTGTTTGCTGTAAAATCCATTCGGCATCTATTTCAATTAAACAATCAACTCCTATTTCTTTTAATTTATTTATTTTTGTTTGTGAAACAGAATTTTTATGACAAATTTCAATACAAATGTGTGGTGAACCTTTATGACTACATACAACGTCAATTATAGCAATTGGATATGACTTATATACCTCAACACACTCATCATAAGTTGGGACATATTCAGTAAATTCTCCTTCTATTTCATCCCAATTTCTCTCCCAGCTATTTAAATTTTGATAAAAAGGACAAGTGGCACTTGTTGTAATATTGGTGCATATAGGATACTCCAAAAATATTCCAGATTTTCGGTTTGACCTAAAACCTATATCACCAATACGCATGTAGCCGTCGTCCTCTACCGTTTCTTCAAACCATTTTTTCAATACTTCTTTTGCCATCTTATGCATGTAACTTTCATTTTCAACAAACGGTGTAGTAGTCATTATGTGCAGAGTTAAGTATTGTAACCAAAATATATTTATTTTCAATTTTATAATATATTCGTTTAACTACTTAAAATAAATAAGTAATTTGATTTGATTTTTCTACATATTCAATTGTATACATGCATATATAAAATAAATGCATGTATACCCCGTGCCCCGATTTTTATTTCATATTTTTTTAAATTAGTATTCCGGAGCGTGTCTTTTGAACAAGCAGCCGTGCGAACTAACCCCTTCAACATTATCGTTGATGACGGTTGCATCCTGGAATAAACAGTTTGCAACCCAAACTTTCATAATGCAAAAATTCTTTTTTGGCGATATTGTTATCCCGTTGATGTGCGATAACATTTTGACATTTTCTGACATTGTCTCTCCAACTAATAAATAGGACATTTGTTTCCAGGCGCCCGGAACATCTTTATTGATAATCTTATATGAAAAACAGCCACCGTTTCTGTTTCTCTCGTCTTCCCATATCGGATTAATTCCTTTTCGCATTAAAAACAACATGCAATTTATAATCAATTTTGGAGGCAACATTTCGGTTATTGTTACTGCTTGTTCTAGTGTATTAAATTCGTAAATTCTAGTATAACTTTTAATGCTCCAGTCTGTATCGTGTGGAAGATGCGCCCAAAGTATCCACGTGTCCGACAAACTGTGTGGTGATGAATAATGTGAATTGTCGGAGTTGTTTGTATTTATTGTATTAGAACTTCCGCCTTCTTCTTTTGTCGAGGATGTCATAGGGTGTTCTTCGAACGATGTCATATGAAACATAATAAATATAATCAGTGATTATGTTTATATTGATTTTTAAAAATATTTAATAAATAACAGTATAATTATCAAGCTTTTTATATAGTAATAATTTCGTATTCATTCAATTTTACCAATAATCCTGAGGATTTCCCAAGTTTATATGTTGTAACCGCGTTGGATATGCACGTTAAAGTGTACTCACAATCCGTGAAGGGTGCAACATTGTATTCTTTCAACATGTACCATGATAAAAATGTGTAATCTAGTATAATATTTCCAACAACGTTGAAATTATAAGGAAATGAAATATCAATGTCATATGTTTTGCCATTCAATTCAAGTGAGCATACAATCATTCCCATTTTTGAAATTACGAGGTCGTTTGGTGAAATCAAATAATCATTTTCTGTAAATTGTCTGTATAGTCTTGTGTAATTTTTATTGAGTTTATCATAACTACTGCCATAGTTTTTATCATTAGCAGAAAAAAGTGTTTGCATTACAAAATCATATCGTATAAATCGAATTGTGTTACTTTGTTTATTGTGTTTCATAATGAATAAATTTTCATTTTTTGGATTTGTCGCGCGTGTTTCTATTGTTTCCATAGTGGTTACTTTATCTTGATTTTCATCATCGTCTTGAGAATCACACGTGTCACAAATATCACAGCTTTCGTTGGTAGAAGATTGTGATTGTGATTCTGATTCCTCGTCTTGAGAGTCGCAATAATCATTTGGATTTCCTAAATAATTTGATTTTTCAAATACTTTCATTGTTTCAAACTGTTCGCATTTTATTCCACTTTTAATTATTCTAATTTCATAATCTGTGAAAGAATCTGTGGGGGAATCATTCAATCTTGTCAATTCATTATTATTATTATTATTATTATTATTATTATTGCGATTAATCATGTTTTTAAAGTATGTTGTAAACTTGTTATACGCTCTATTAACTTTTGTATAGACCAACGCAGCTTTATAAGTGAATCGCATCATTGTTTCAGGGAATGTGTTACTGTTTACGAAAGAATAAAGCACACAACCCGCTGTTAGAGCAACCGCAAATTTCAAATTCATTTCAACTGCTGCTGTCTCTCCGCATTCATTGTTAGTTTCGTAATATTGTTGAAATTGAACAACCATCTATGTCTATAATTGAATGATATATAACAATATAATATATAATATAATTGAATGTTTATATATTAAATATTTATATATTATTTTATTTGTTTATATTGTTTATATTGTTTATACTACCGGATTAAAAACTCCACACGCTTTTCCAGCGGCAAAGCTTCCATCAGAACAGCAGCCGTATTGCGTTCCAGCGCATCCGCCGATAAGTTTTCCTGGAGCCAGTGAAGATTTTGGGTCAAGTACGAGGGATGTCCCTTGAGGGCACGGGTTTGGAGACGTGCCATCAGCGCAGCAGCCGTATTGCATTCCGGCGCATCCGCCAACAGTTTGGCAGTTTGTTCCATTCGCATCTACTTTCGTAGTTGTGCCATCAGCGCAGCAGCCGTATTGCGTTCCGGCGCAACCACCAACGACGGGCGGTGTGGATGGTTGAGGGGATGACGGACAGTTTGTTCCATTCGCATCTACTTTTGCAGTTTGTCCGTCGTCACAGCAGCCGTATTGTGTTCCGGCGCATCCGCCAATGTTTTTATGGTGTTTCCACCAGTTTCTGTCGTGCTCGTTCCGAGGATGTCTGCGTTCAGGTCTGCGTTCAGGTCTCAAATCCGATGTCTTTGGAATTCCGAATACAAATACAAGAATTGTTGTAATGTACGTCATTAAAATAAATGGTATAAATACAATAAACCATGAAATAATTCCTAATCCCGATGCACACAACATATTCAACGCAATTGTAAAAATAATCATTACAAGAAATTTTAAAAATGCAGTATTCGTTTCGCCTCTAAACATATCGATAAGTATTTGAATGATTGAAAAGGCTAAATATAATGATGCTGGCGGACAAATATATTGGAAAATCATTTTGTGTAATCAAATAATTGAATGGACCGATTGTATATTATATATATAATATATAAAATATACACAATAAATAATAAAAATTAAATAAAATAATATTATTTTTAATTTTTAATTTATTTTTTGAAATTATTATTATTTATTTGCGTCTTGTAAATTTTGGTTTGCCATTATTAAATTTTCCAACAATTTCTCCGACATCGTCGTTTACGCAAGAATAAATGTCACCATTTACCTCATTTGTTGTATAATATGTAACATTTTTGATTAGAACTTCATATACTTCTTCTTCAGCTTCTTCTTCAGCTTCTTCTTCTGCTTCTTCTTGTTTTTCTGCTTCTTCTTCTGCTTCTGCTTCTGCTTCTTCTTCTGCTTCTGCTTCTGCTTCTTCTTCTGCTTCTGCTTCTTCTTCTGCTTCTGCTTCTGCTTCTTCTTCTGCTTCTGCTTCTGCTTCAGCTTCTTCTTCTGCTTTTGCTTCAGCTTCAGCTTCTTCTTCTGCTTTTGCTTCAGCTTCTGCTTCTTCTTCTGATTCCTCAGCTTCTGCTTCTTCTTCTGATTCCTCAGCTTCTGCTTCTTCTTCTGATTCCTCAGCTTCTGCTTCTTCTTCTGATTCCTCAGCTTCTGCTTCTTCTTCTGATTCCTCAGCTTCTGCTTCTTCTTCTGATTCCTCAGCTTCTGATTCCTCAGCTTCTGATTCCTCAGCTTCTGATTCCTCAGCTTCTGAAACAATTTCCGACTCATAGTCATCTAAGTCATCTACATCTTGTTTTTTATTTTTATTCATTTTATTTATTTTTAAAAAATCAGTCAAAGGCGGATGACTACTATTTGCTTGATTATTTGATGTCGAAGATTCATGAATATTAAATGTAATTGTTGGTTCCTGTTCTTCCTGTTCTTCTTGTTTCAACATTTTAACCTGCAATGACAGTTCTGAATTCTTATTATACAATTCTTTTACAAACGGGATTTGAAGCAATGCGTCATGAGTAGATTTATATAATTCATAATCTTTAAATACGTCATCAAATGACATTTTCAAATTATTTTTAATAGAATTTGTTACATCTTTTAAAACAGATGAAATGTCAAATTGAATTCCGCGAATGTCAATAATGCTATTGATACCATCATCAGTTTCTTTAATACTTTGATTGTCCATTTACAGTTCGGTTTCGGTTTCGGTTTTGATTGGTTCCGTGCGTCGTTTCGTTGTATATAATATAAATATTCGTTTAATATGATTTAGAAAATATTTAATGTATATATATATATTGATTAGCAAAATCAAGATAGATATAATGAACTGTGAGGACCAAGCAGATTTGAATACCAGACTAATGGATACAGTAAAACAAAAATTGGAATACAGACGAAAACAGCAAATTCAATTTATTGTGTCTCAAACAAATTACGATGAATGCGAAGCACTTGAAAAACTAGAATCGTGTAGCAACGATGTTGTGAAGGTTGTGAGCGATTATCTAGGTATTACGCCAAAGGAAGATGTAAACTTGAAGAAAACAAAAAATCAAAAAGTATATTCTGTGATTAGAGAGATTATGGACAAGGGGTCAAATAACTATCGAATGCAACAAGAAAAAGCTAAAAAAATGGAAGAGATGAAAGAGATGAATGAACTAATAAAGCGTAAACAAGCGTGTGACGCAGCTGCTGATGTTGCAGCAAAAAAAGAACAACCATGCAATGACCTGGAAACTTGCAACAACGAAAAGTGTATTGGTTGTAATGCTATTAATTGTGAAAATTATGAGAATTGTACAAGGAATAAAAATATGATTCTAAAAGAAAAAGTTGACTGACGTTACAAATGTTATATTATATTATGATTCATGATTATTTCACACCAAACACTTCGTTGATAATATTCGTTTTATTTGATTTTTTTTTCAATTGATTTTTACGAATATTATTGTTTTGAATAATTTTATTTCCAACTAGAAAATCGTTATTGTCTTCATAAAGTTCGGGCAAAATGTGAGTAAGCGGTTTATTTACCATGTATATGAGCTGTTCACTTTTGAATAATTTGCGATACTCTACAATGCTAAGGTTTCCGTAAAACTTATTCAATAAATAGTAAGGATTCGGAGCCGGTTTGATGCTCTTGTCATAGTTGTATATGGGACCGTACATGGAATTCAATAAATGATAGCGTTCAAACTTGGTCGACGTGTCTACATTTTCATTCATAAGAAAGGCAACAGCACACTCAGGATGACAAAAACATCCGTAAACATTGCAAGTGTCTTTAATAATTGATTTTGGAATATAAATTGCCGGTGTGTCAAAATCATATGTGCACCAAAAACATGCAGAACGGTGTGAACCAATTGCTTGAAATATATCACTTTTGTTATAACTTAGTTTCAATTGTGATATTTTTTTCAGTATATCCTTCATTGTTGTATTTTCTGTTTCGTCGTCATGTTGTTGGTGTTTTTCTCTCCAATCAGAAAATAACTGTGCATGTGATGACTCACTTGAACTTGTTTCACAATTTTCTGAAGAAATAAAATTAGAGAATGTTGAAGGATCATACTGGGTATTTTGTATATTTTGTGTATTTTTGGCATTCAGTGCACTATCATGTTCGTTAGAAACGGGAGTTATTCTTTTTGGTGAATCGCT
>Ga0210003_1004613_pt1 | contig 10810 bp, 8 predicted proteins | sample LantaG_FD_182804 | JGI IMG/M metagenome (GOLD analysis project Ga0210003, IMG submission 182804) | Deep subsurface microbial communities from Baltic Sea to uncover new lineages of life (NeLLi) - Landsort_02402 metaG (SPAdes) (version 2) | ecosystem: Environmental > Aquatic > Marine > Oceanic >...
ATGCGAGTGCTACTACTAAGAGTACTAATAATAATTTCTTCATTTTTTTCTCCTTTCGTTTTTGAAAAAAATTCACTTATTATTTAATTTCGCGAAATTAACTAATTTCTGTTTTAAAATAGCTTCTTGTTCTCGCTGTTTACGAGGGGAGCTTCTGCTCCTTTTATTTCATAAACACTTTTGCATCTCGACCTGATACGGGTTAAGAAACTACCGCTTTATAATTAGTTAACCAGTTAGCCGGTTTACCGGTTGCCCAGTTAACTCGTAATATCAATTTATATATTTTCAACCAATTATCAGTATAAACAACAATAGAAGTAATTAATCATGTAATATATACTAATGAATAATACGATTAAAGTCAAGAAAAGTTTCAATTTAGTTAGTCGTTAGTATTTGGTATTTAGTATTTAGTTAAAAAAACACAACGTTGCAAGATAGATTCCCGCTTTCGCGGGAATGACAGAGAAAACAGGTGAATTGTATTAATCCAACTCCTACATCCTAATGCGATAAGCTATCTAATCTTTTTGCAATTGATATTTGGCTTCTAATTTCTGATCCTTTCACTATATACTATATACTAAATACTATATACATTCTTTTATTCGACATGTTAGATGAAATATCCTTCTTTTTGGGGAAAATATTTATAATTTTTTAATTTTCAAGGAACTATGTTAATTCTCCGGAGGCGAGGAGGATTCTTCCGTTGGTGAAGTAGATGGTTCGGGCGCGCTACCGGCCTCAGTAGGTGCTTCTCCTGCCTCTTGAGTAGGTGTTTCCCCAACTTCCGCTGAACTTCCAGTTGAAGAATTGGGTAGAGTTCCGCTATCTAAAATTGCAGAAGGCTTTACTGTCCCACCTGGTTCTGTTTTTGCAGTACTAATTTGCGTCTCTAAACTGGTTTGAATATTTTCACAAATTTCGTCGATATTAGTGCTGTTTTCTATCGCCTTCTTAAACAGAAGAGAAATTTCCTCTGAAGATAAACCTGAATCAGTGGCCAGCAAGCTTAAATAGCTTAGCTCTTCACTTATCTCAGAAATTTCCATGATGCTTTTACCTTCGGCGGTTCCTGTCTTTAACAGCCAGGACAGAGATTCGTCGGGAACATCATTTTCCAGGCTATCAGCTAATATTCCAACCATCTCTTCTTCACCATTAATCTCAAGACCCTCTTGCAGGGCTTCATTTAAGATTTCATTAGCTTTCTTTAAATTCTCTGCTTTAGTGGAAATTACTGAAATTATCACGCTCTTATTTATATTCTTGGCAAATCCTTCGTTTACCTTATTAATCAGCGACTCAGTAGGTAAACCTTCTTGCTGGGTATCCAATATAATATCAAAAACTTTCTTTACACTATAAGCATCGAATGATTCTTCCAGGCTATTCTCAATAATTTTTTTGGTATCTTCAAAGGGTATCCCCGATTCGAGCAAATCCTGAGCAGTGTTTAAAATCATTCTGCTTTGAAAAGCAGAATAAGAAGAAGAATCTATAATGCTTTTCAATTGTTCTATCTGTTCATCCACACTTGCTGTCTCTGCAGAAAAAGCAGGAACAGTAAAATAGAATATCGTGATTAAGGTTATTAAAGGTAATATTATTTTGTTTTTTTTCAGTTTCACCATTTCATTCACCAATAAATTAGTCGTTAGTATTTAGTATTTAGTCGTTAGTTAAGAGAATACAGGAAATAAATACAAGATAGTCATTAGTAAAGAGTCGTTAGTCGTTAGTATTTAGTATTTAGTCGTTAGTTAAGAGAATACAGGAAATAAATACAAGATAGTCATTAGTAAAGAGTCGTTAGTATTTAGTATTTAGTTAAGAAAATCAAAGTTACAAAATAGGAAAAAATAGATTCCCGCTTTCGCGGGAATGACAAAGAAAACAGACGGGTAGGATGAACCCAACCCCTACTTCCCGAAGTTTATATACTATATAATCTTTTCGCTCTTAACTTCTGTATCCTGTTTTCTATTTCTTTCACTATATACTAAATACTATATACTAAATACTGTTTTTAGGTAGAATTGCAATTATTTATTTCTAATATGGCATTCTTATTGCCAAATCCGTCTTTAACGTAACGGAGTGCGTTGGGATCGGGAAACCATTTTTCTCCGTCCAGTACAAACATATACTCATATTTACCCGGTTCTAATTTAAGGGTTCCGGTCCAGATACCGTCTCCCTCGGGATCTTCTAAAATATTAGTTTGTGGATTCCATCCGTTAAAATCTCCCGCAATAGCCACGGTATGAGCTTTGTTATCATTAACTCTTAAAGAAAATTGCACTTCAGCAGAACATGTAAGAGAAGTATCAGGCGTATTAAAGATAAAACTAAAGGCAAAGAATACGATTAGTGCTGTTATGGCTGCTACGGATGTTATGCCTGCCAAACGGAAAGAAAGAATGGATTCCCACTTTCGTGGGAATGACAGACCGGGAAAAGAAATTTGTTTTTTTAAGTGGTCTATCCAGGAAGATTGAATCTGAATCTCTTCTTGTGAAATCTTGGCCATTATGTTTTGGGTAAAATTTCGAGGGGTACTCACCTGGGGAAGAATATTCAACGAATCAACCATTTCTTTCAATCTTAGATATTCACCTTGACAGGCTGGGCAGGATTTTAAGTGTTCCTCTACGGTTTGAATAGATTCTGCATCCAGTATTTGGTCTATATATGGATTTAATAATTTCTTGATTTTTTCGCAATTCATTTTTCTGCTCCGCAAGGCTTTTTAAATTTTAATTACAAGTTGCAATTTATGAGTCAAAAATTACTCGTTCGTATAATATAATACGAAAGCGTAAGGAAAAAGTTACAAGAATTAAATTAGTTAGCCAGTTGACCAGTTAGAACTGGATAACCAGGTAACTGGATAACCAATATTTTATCCGCTATCCGCTAATATTTTTCTTAATTGTTCGCGGGCGCGATAAAGATGTACTTTTACTGTGCCCTGTGGCAATTTGAGAATATTTGATATTTCGATATAGGAAAGGTCTTGTATGTGACGCAATACTATTACTTCTCTGTATTTTAAGGGTAAAGAATAGATAGCCTGTTGAATGGCCCGGAGGTTCTCCTTTTGGGAAATAATTTGCTCCGGGTTATTGCTTAAATCCGCGGGTTGAGGATAAAATTCTGAATCATCTGTTTCTACCGGAGTATCCAGAGACACATAATCTATTTCTTTTTTTTTGTATTTATCCCTAATAATATTTAGGGTAATCTGATAGAGCCAGGTGGAGAATTTAAAGGAAGGGTTAAAACGAGCCAATGATTGAAAAGCCCTCAGGAAAGCCTCTTGAGAAATGTCTTCCGCTTCTTGAGGATTATTGCTCATTCGATAGGATAGGTTATACACCATATTTTTATAGGTATCTATCAAACGGGAAAACATTTGCGTATTTCCCAGAAGACAGGATTCTATTATTTTAAGATCGTCCATGTGTGTCAATTCTCCGATTTACCAATTGGCCAATTTCCCAATTCACCAATTCTCCAATTGAATTAGTCGTTAGTATTTAGTATTTAGTCGTTAGTAATAAATACAAGATATAAGATAAAATAATTGACGATTCACCAATATACTAGTTGACCGATTGTATTAGTCATTAATAAATAGTGAATGGTCGTTAGTGATACGCGATACGAATTAGACTTCTAGCTCCTGGATTATATTTTCTTCACTATATACTAAATACTAAATACTATATACTAAATACTATATACTAAATACTAGTTCTGTTAGCTTATGGGCAGTTTCCGCTTATTGCAATGATTCTTTCTTCGGCAAAATTAGACCAGGAAGTGCCAGGGTAATTATCTATTACCAGCTGATAGGCATCAATTGCCTCACACCACAGTTCCAATTGCTCATAAGACCAGCCAATCTGATATTGAGCATCAGGTGGAATCTCCGTACCGCTACTCCAGGTACTATTGGGATAATTATCGATTATCAGTTGAAAGGCAGGTATGGCATCATTCCACTGGTTAAGTTTTTGGCCGTAACACCAGCCTATGTAATATTGAGCACAGGGAGCAATAAGCCTATCTGATTCACCTGGCCAGGTAGAGTCAGGATAATAACCTATAACTTTCTGAAATTCTAAAATTGCTTGGTTATATTTTTTGTCCTCATAATAAGAATAGGCAATATAATATTGAGCAGGGGCAACATAATCACTTTCAGGATAATTATTGATAACTTTATTAAATTCTATAACGGCTTGCGCAAAATTGTATGATTTTCGATAACTATGACCAATATAGTACTGGGCAAAGGCATGAAAAGGACTATTGGGATAATCATTGATAACTTTTTGATACTCAACAATTGCATTAGTGTATTCGCCATTAGCGAAATAACAATTGCCCATACCTAATTGAGCATCATCTATCCATATACTACCAGGATAATTAGTAATTAATTCATAATATTCTAAAAGAGCTTTACTGTAATAGCCCAATTTTTTTTCATTAATATAAGCGATATAATATTGAGCATCATCAGCATATTGGCTGTCAGGGAAGTCATTAATTAATTGTTGAAAGGTGGTGAGAGCATTGGTATATTCGCTTGAATCGTAATAAATAACCCCTCCATCAAAGAGATACTTGTCATCAACTGCCCGAATAACGATGGGGTCGCCATTGTCAATTAGTGTAACTTCATCTTCCCTTATTACAACACTCAATATTTTATAAGTAATATAATTTGCTTTGGTAATGGTTAAAGTCCGCGCACCAATAAATACCTCGTCTATTTTGAAATAGCCATCTGTGCCGGTGAGAGCGGTATTGGAGGAACCGGTTATGCTGACCAGGACGCCTTCCAGGGGGCGGGTATCGATAACTGTCTCTTCGTGAATATATCCTTCCACCGAACCTTTAGAGAAAGGCGAAAATAAGCAGCCATTTAAAAACAGGAGAGAAAAAGTTAGTAATATTAAAAAAATGACAGGGGACGGTCCTTTGTCATTTTTTATTTGTTTGAATTTTTTGATCAATAATAACAATGATAAAAGCCTCCTTATTGGGTAGATAGTTAATTGGTTAGTTAGTTAAAATATAAGAAACAAGATAAAATGGTCTTTATTTCAATAATTATTTGAACCTTTCCACCGAAAGATCTGTATCTCTCAAAATACAAAGAAGAACCTTGAGATGAATAATTTTCCCTTTATGATAAGGTACAGTTACTCTTTTACCAGCTTCATTCCTAAATATTTTATGGCTTCCACTTTGTCGAGTAAGAAAAAATCCTGCACGTTTTATTGCTTTAATCACTTAGACAGCGGTTATTCGCGGTAACCTCTCCATCACACTGCCACTTCCAGAGAAGTAATACTAACAGACTGTGTTTGAGGCACTTTCTCTCCATTATCCAAGCGATCATTCACGTGAAGGCGAATGGCAACTTTAATGTTTTCTAAAACCTCTTCGTATGTATCACCTTGTGTATAACACCCCTGTAACTCCGGAGAGAAGGCAAAATAACCTTCCTCATCCCTCTCAGTCACAATGGAAAATCGATATGTCTTCATATTTATATTTACCGCCTGATAGTCTAAAGTACACATACCCTAATGTCGGAAGACGGTCCTTGACAATCTTTTTTATTTATTTATTTTTTTTAATTCTTTTTCCGCTTCAAGAGCAAATTCCGATTGGGGGGCGAGTTCAATTACCCGGGTGAGATACTCCCAGGCTTTTTCTGTTTCTCCTATTTTATCATAAGATAAACCCAAATAATAGGCAGCTTCTAAATTTTGGGGAGACAGCTTCTCGGCCACTTCCAAATATTCTATGGCTTGAGTATATTTTTTCTTCTCAAAATAAATATGTCCAACTCTGGTGTTAAGGTAAATAACAATTCCGGTATTCCCTGCAGCTAAGGAAGAGCTTGTTACTAAATTTAAGGCCTTTAAGTAATATTCTAAAGCTTTATTGTACTCATCAACAAAGGGGACTATGCTTCTGGTTTCATAAATATAACCTAATTTGATATAACTGTTTAAATCTTTCGGATTATTTTCAATATTTTTTTCATACTGAGGTATAGCTTGCTCTGCTATTTTGTTTGCCTTTCGATAAAGGCTGTAGGCCTTTAAAATATTTTTGTTATTATACTCTATAATGCCTTTTTGCAGGTAACATTGCCCCAGGTAATAGTAGCTCTCTGTATGATTTTCATCAAACACAATCGACTTTTCAAGTTCAATTATAGCTTTATCATATTCTCCCCTGCCAAAATAGGACATTCCTATTTTAAAAGGAGTCTGAGCAACAAATTCATTTTTTTCTTTGATAAACCCGGAAACAGTAACTACTGCCCGGGGATTGACCGGGTCGTTTGATTCCACGTAAATCCGTTTAGTAAAACGGCCTATCATGTCCAGGGAATTAACAGTAATTTTTAGTTCACCTTCTTCTCCCGGATCAAGTTCTTTGGAAGAAATTAGAGGTTCAACGCAGGCTTCACAGCTAACCCTGGTTCCTTTGATAATCAAAACCTCGTCTCCGATATTTTTAAATTTAAAAATATGGGTAGGGAGCTCATCGGGAGTAATTTCTCCAAAATCCCAATAATCTTCCGGAAAATCAATAGACGGAGCCGAGCTAGCCAGGGCAATAGTAGTATTGCTGTGTGATGGTAAAGTCTGGACTATAAGAATAAAAAGCAAAGAAAAAGCAATACACATTATTAAAGAAAATATTCTTTTCTTTTTACCTGCATTATTTTTCATACTTCTACTCTCTATATCTCCTTCTTATTCCTTAATTTCTAATCTTTTAAATTATATAATACTAACACCGCCTTTGGCAAATCTAAAAAATTAAAAAGGTAAACTTTCGTGCCAGGCACTAAAGTTTACCTTTTGTAAAAAATAAAAATATGATATACTTATAAAAATGTTTATAGTACGGGGTGATAGCAATAAATATATCAATTGGAAGCCTTTCGCGGCCTAAGATATTAGACCGTTATATCGTAAAAGAAGTTATGAGTTTTGTGGCTCTGGCTGTTGCTGCTCTAACTATTATGTTGATTATGCAAACTCTTTTCGAGTTGATGGATATGCTGATTAATAAGAAAGTGGCCTGGCCCTATATTGTCAAATTATTAGCCTATCGCCTTCCGGCATTTCTGGTAGTAACCTTCCCTATATCTTTGCTGGCTTCCAGTGAATTGGCTATTGGCCGCCTATCCACCGATGGTGAAATAACCGCCATGAGAGCAGGAGGAATAAGCCTGCGCAGAATAATGATTCCTTTTTTAATTGCCGCTTTTGCTATAAGTATTTTGGCTTTTTTAATTAATGATTACATTGTTCCTGAAGCTAACCATATCTCCCAGAATATTATCCGGGAGATTGTATTAAAGAAAGGCCCGCCTAACATCAGGCGAAATGTCTTTTTCCGTGATGCTGAAAACCGCTATTTCTATATAAATAAGCTTGATGAACAAAATATGATTATGCAGGATATTATGGTCTATGAAATGACCCGGGAAAGATTTCCCCGAATGATTACTGCCAAGAGCGGTAAGTGGGTGGTTGATACCTGGAAATTGGAGAACGGAACCATATATAATTACGATGAAGAGGGAAAAATTACATATGAAATGAGCTTTGTAACTTTAGATATTATTGTAAAAGAAGACCTGCAAAAATTCTTTAAAAATCAGAGGACCCCTCAGGAGATGAGCAGTAAGGAATTAAGACAGCAGATAGATATTTTGCAACAAGCAGGTGCAGATACTAAAAATTTTGAAGTAGACTTCTATATGAAATACTCTATCCCTTTTAGCGGCCTCATCTTTGTGCTGTTGGGGGTGCCTTTAGGTTTACGGGTAAAACGAGGGGGGAAAGCTACGGGGATAATTATTAGTATTGTCCTGGTTTTGTTTTACTATATACTCCTTTCTACTACCAGATCATTTGGTCGAGAGGGGATGTTAACCCCCATCTTGGCTGCCTGGTTATCTAATATAATCTTTGGTATTTTAGGGGTAATTATTATGTTTAGGGCGGAGAAGAAGTGAAGAAATTTACCAATTCACCGATTCACCAATTGACCGATTGAATTAGTTAGCCAGTTAACCTGTTTGCCGGTTAACCAGTTAGGATAAGATGCAAGATAAAGTAGTCGTTAGTAAAGAAAAGAGAAGCCAAGAGCCAGAATTCAGAAGCCAGAATATAGGTAAAAAATACAAGAGATAAACATATCCGTAAGGAAATATAAGAAATATGATACAAAGTGGAAAAGTAAAGAATGTAGGTATATTTTTTGCAATATTTACGCTAATTTTAGGGGTAAACCTGGGTGTGTTTCTTCCCGGATGTACCCTTATATCCTTCGCACAGGAAACAATAGAAACAGTAGAAAGCGGAGAAACGGCTGGGAGAGAAGCAGCACAAGAAGCACCCGTACCTGTAACCGAAGAGACTGTAGATACAGAAGAAATAGCGATAGCAGAAGAAATAACCGAAGAAGAATTAGATATTTCTCTTACTGCTGATTATATTACCTATGAAAAGATAGATGACGAAGACCTGATCGTTGCTAAAGATAAGGTACAGCTTAAATACCAAGATATCGAAGTGAAGGCTGATTATATAAAGATCAATCTAACCTCTAATCTTCTCTCTGCCACTGGAAAAGTGTATTTCCTGCAAGATGAAACTGAAACTAACTGTGAGGAACTTACCTATAACTGGAAGACGAAAAAAACAATTATGCTCCGCTTAAAAGGTGAAATAACGGGAGAAGGCATCGAGGGAAAGGTATATTATCAGGGAGAGAAGATGGAAAATTTTCCCGAAACAGTGGAAATTGCTGAGGGAGGTTTTACCACTTGTGAATTAGAAGAACCTCACTATCGTATCGTCGCCAAAGAAATGATTATATATCCTAAAGATAAGATAATCGCCCGTAATATATCCTGGTATGAAGGTAAATTAAAAATTATCACCCTCCCCTACTTCCTGATTTTTTTAGACCGTAAAACTCAGCAGCCCATTCTTCCCAAGATAGGGCAAAATAGTGCGGATGGTTGGTTCGTAAAAACAAATTTCAATTACTATATAGATGAAAAATCTTACGGGACCCTATACCTGGACTGGTTTGAAGAGAGAGGAATCGGAGTCGGCTTTGAACATACTTTAGAAATAGGTGAAGAAAATAATCCCGGAGAAACTTTATTTTCTTTATATCAGATTAAAGAAAAAAATACCGACCAATATAAGTTAACCGGAGAATTAAACTACAAGCAGGAATTTAAAGAAGAAAATATAAAAACTCAGGTAATTTTAGATTATAGCGGAACCAAAACTAGCGGATCAACTCCATCTAACCTTTTAAAATCTCAATTCAGTTTTGATAAGGTGGGAGAAAATTATAACCTTAAACTTACCGGTAAATATAACTTTAGCGGTACAGAACTGGAAAATTTAAATCTCGATGGGAATGTAACCCTAAAACATAACTATAATATCAGTGATGAATTAAGTTCGGCTTTGACTTTGCTTTATACTGACAAAAACCCGGGCAGTCAGGAATTTGCGGACCTCGAATTAAAACCGAAATTAGAACTAAAATATAAAGGTGAGGGTTATACCTTAAATTTAATAACTGAAAAGAGATTTGACCTTGATGGCGATAATTATACCGGAGAAAATGTTTCTAAAATAATCAACCGCTTACCGGAGTTTGTCTTTAACAAAAGCTCTACCACCATCGGAGATACTAAAATCACTTATGATATTGATGCCTCGATAGGACATTTCTATGAGGCGGCAACTGAAGAAGATAACTGGCGCGGAGAATATATTATCAATTTTAAAAGACCTTTTACTTTGGGTGAATATATAACTTTAACTCCTTCGGGGGTTTTCCGACAAGATGTTTACCTGACTGGAGAAGCCCGATATCTTTTGGGAGGGAAAGTGGATTTAAAAGCTTCTTATGAAAATAACATCTCCGTTACACTCTCTTATAATTATAATAAATCAGTGGGTCCAACTCCTTTTAATTTTGATTATATCACTCCTCTAAGCAATACAGTAACCGGAAAACTAACCTTAGGGCCTTCTGAAAAAGTCAAGCTGGATTTATCTACCAATTATAATTTTGTTACGGAAAATTTTGGAAATTTAGTGGCAAAATTAGAATATAAACCAAAAGAAGACTGGAAGATGAATTTCAGTTCTTCTTATAATCTAAATACCAAGGAGTGGACCAAGAAGATAAATTCCACACTTGATTTACAATTGAGCGAGGATTGGCGAGTTAAGTATAAAGGTGTGGTAGATTTAGAAGATTTTAAACTTACCAATAGCGTGGTGGGAATCACCCGAGACCTTCACTGTCGTGAAATAACCATAAATTACAAACAGGCCAATAAGTCTTTCTGGGTGGAATTCTACATCAAAGCCTTCCCTACTGAGAAGATAACCTTGGGGGGATAGTGAAACAGTCGTTAGTGAATAGTGTTAGCATATGGTTAGCGTAGAGCGTACAGCGTTTAGCGTATAGGTGCGGGTTTTAAGTGTAAATTAGCGAATAGTAATTCGTATCTCGTATCTCGTGAATCGTATCTCGCAAATAAAAAAAGAAAATAGAAGTTGAGAGAAAATAACACGTAGGGGCGTATTGCATACGCCCCCAATAATCTATATAAAATCGTAGGATAGGTTTCCCGCCTGTCTATTATCTTAACCTTTTAGTGGTTAATTCTGTTAATAAATTGTGGTAATTAGAGCGGTAACTTTTGTTATAT
>Ga0210003_1004616_pt1 | contig 10809 bp, 14 predicted proteins | sample LantaG_FD_182804 | JGI IMG/M metagenome (GOLD analysis project Ga0210003, IMG submission 182804) | Deep subsurface microbial communities from Baltic Sea to uncover new lineages of life (NeLLi) - Landsort_02402 metaG (SPAdes) (version 2) | ecosystem: Environmental > Aquatic > Marine > Oceanic >...
AAAGTTTGGGGAGAGACAGAAGAGATTTTCAACAATGGGATTGTTTCTGTGAATCATCTGAAAATCAACAAGGGTGGATACTGCTCAGAACATTATCATAAGAGAAAATCGAATACTTTTTTTGTTGTTATCGGCAATCTGGCGATTAAGATTTGGAGGAATGGCAGCGTAGATGAAACCGTTTTATGGCCAGGCGAATCTTCAAAAGTTGAGCCTGGAGTTTATCATCAATTTAGAGCCTTAACAGATGTGGAATGCTTTGAAATATATGAAGTTGAACTGAAAGCCAAAGATATTGAGAGGCGTTCTGTTGGAGGCAAGAAATAATGAGTCAGATGATCACCACAAGAGACAGGGCTGTTACTGAGATCGTGGAAGAAATGCAGAGAAGAAGAAACGTGGAAAAGACAAAACAAGATGCAATAAGAGAGAATTGGAGAATACTCAAAGAGAAGGGATTTGGTTATTCAAAAGAGATTAGGACTCCGGCGGTTCTTGATTATGAAGATGGGAGAATGCTTTATGATGTCATGCCTGATGGGTCATGGAAAGACCAGAGATGTTTTATCGTTGGTGGGGGTGAGAGCTTAAAAGGGTTTGATTTCTCTAAACTGAAAGGCGAGCTTGTGATTGGCGTAAATAGAGCTTATGAGGCAATCGATTGCACAATTAATTTTGCTATGGATCATACGCTGTATGAATGGATAACGAAGGGGGAATTGGGTCCGAATGCAAAGGAAAAGTTTGAGGACTTCAAGGGCTTTACAGTTTGGCTTGATTCTGCCGGCTATAATTATCCTAAAGGCATATTTATACTCAATAAATCCGGCAGTCGTAATATCAGCTATTCTATGAAGAAAGGCCTTGGAGGAGAATCGAATTCAGGATTCGGAGCTTTGAATCTTGCTGTCTGTCTTGGTGCGAATCCGATATATCTTCTGGGATTCGATATGAAAGGCAGTAATGGAAAAGCATCCTGGTGGCATAACGGATATCCTGAAAGACAGGGCGATGAAGTATATAAAGTATTTAATAATGACTTCAGAAGAATCGCTCTAGGACTGAAAGAAAAGGGCTTCCAGGTGATAAATCTCAATTCGGACAGTGCCTTAAAATGCTTTGATTTTGGAAAATTCGAGAACATAAAACCGATACAGCGGCCTGTAATCACATCTTATTATACGGCGGGGACCGGATATGAATCCCAGGTAGAACATTTGAGGACTACTCTAAGGCGTTTTAATCTGGAAAATGACGTTGTGAGTGTTTCAGACAAAGGTGACTGGCATAAAAACGTATATTACAAAGCAAAGTTTATCTTGCGAATGATGAACAAGCATCCTGGCAGGGCAATTGTTTTTGTCGATGCGGATGCCAAGATACGAAGAAACCCCATATTGTTTAATAGCCTAGATTGCGATTTCGCCTGTCATTTTCATAACGGAAAAGAGCTTCTTTCCGGAACACTTTATTTCGGGAACACAAAAGGAGCTCGTTATTTGGTCAACAAGTGGATAGAAGAGGATAAATTGCATCCATTGACTCATATGCCGCAGAAGAATCTGCGGACCGTATTCGATAAACATAAGAATGAGATTAAATGGAAGGCACTCCCGGTTGAATACTGCATGATATTCGATAACCGTTCTCGAGATAAGATTATTCCGGTTATAGAGCATTTCCAACTGAGTCGGATGTATAAAGGCTCAAAAATCAAAAGATATGAATACGGGATGAAGCAATCGCTTGCTGATGTGCAGAAACTATGCAAAGGCAAGAGGATCTGCCTTATCGGAAATGCCAATTCTATTCTCAATGAGGAGAAAGTCATAGACTCATTTGACATAATCGGCAGAATGAACAGGGGAATGCCTCAAGGAAAAGAGAAATTTATCGGAAGTCGTACGGATATACTTTTCTTATCCACACATATAAGTGGCGAGAATATCCGGAAGGCATTTAATCCTAAATTCGTTGTCTGGATGACTGTCTGTCATAGGTTGGCAAGTCCCTGGGTATTGAAAAATGCCATACAGAATCCGGAAGAGGACTGGAATGTTCTATATAAAGAGCTTTCTATCAATCCTACTACTGGGCTCATGGCTCTGAATTTCATTCTCAAGCACACGAATTTTAAGAGTCTTACTATATACGGATTCGACTTTTTCGCTACTAAGACCTGGTACAACACAAGGATAGACGACGGGCAGAAACACAGTGGCGAGAAGGAGAAGGTCTTATTCATGAAAATGATAGCAGATAAGCCGAATGTAAAGCTTATATGAGGAAATTATGAAAGTAACAATAGCCATTCCCAGTTGTTCTTCTGAACGGATTCCTTTGCTTATCCAGACGGTTGAGTCGATCCAGGCTGGAGCATATAAAAACGTACATCCCGTGATAGTTGCTGATGGAAATAAGCATATATATGAGGTTGCAAGCAAGAAGTTGCATAATGTTACGGTTATTATGAATGAAAAGAGAATAGATTGGAATGCTTCTATAAATCGGGTATTGAAAGAATTTGATTCACCCTATTACATCTATGCCTCGGATGACCTCATCTTCCCGCTCGATTGCATTAGGTATGCTATGGCGACCATGCAGAGACGTTTCACTGATGGCTTTGGGGTTGTCACTATCGGCAAAAAAGGCAGATGTGCATTTGGTCTCTTCGGCCGCAAGTTTGCAGATCATTTTCCGAACCGCCAGGTATTCTGTCCTGATTTCATACACTATGGTGGGGATTCGGAATTATTACGTGTCGTCAAAAAGATAGGGAAATATGCTGTTCCTCCAGAAAGGGAGAGCCAGGTTAAGCATTTCCGAAGGAAAGATGAGACCTGGAGGTTGGCACGGGGGATAAGAACCAGAGATCATGCAATATATCGCAAGCGAGAAGAAAAAGGCTATATGTGGGGAATTGACTTTAATCTTATAACAAGACAATGACTAAAATATATTATGTCCCAAGTCGTAAAATCACTAGGGAATACCTTCTTATCAAGCAAGGACTTATGAATAATTCCAGAGTTGAACTTGTTTCTTTTGAGGAATCAAAGGATTTTATTTTTCTTTTCTATACCACTTTGAAACATAATCCTAAAATGGGAGAAATGTTTAATCCTAATGAATTGGTTTTCATTGATTATCATGATAGGCCTGATGTGGTTTTTCCTGTAGATTGTTTGGCATATTTCAAAAGAAGCTGGGTAGAACCAGTGAATCATGCCGTCAAAGCCCCTGTTTCAAGACCTTCTAATTTTTATCCTCTAACTTTTGCGATTATGGATGAATTTATAATTAATGAAAATTTGGAGAGAGACGTGGTCTTATCATGCATGATAAGACCACATGTAAGGCATCCTAATAGGCCGAAAGTCCTAAATTTTATTAAAGAGATGAATATACAAGGCAAGACACAGACAGGAGAACTCAATCAAGGAACAATGAAGAGATTCAATGATTCTGACATGAAGGAGTATTTCAGATTATTGAAAAGAAGTCGAATGGTAGTAACCTGCAATCCTAACAGATGGGAGGGTGATCATAGAACATGGGAAGCCTTTGCGAATGGAGCCCTTGTCTTTGTTGATAAAATGTATACCCCAATGACCCATCCACTTATTGATGGAAAACATTGCATATTTTATGAAGTATCAAATTCGGGACTTGAGGAACTTCGAGAGAAGATATTGTATTATTTAGATCATACGGCTCAGGCAGAAGCTATTGCCAAAAAGGGCTTCGATTTTACTATGAAATATCATAGGGCATCAAACAGGATAGATGAAATATTGGAGAGAATAACATGAACTTAGAGCTTTTTAATAAACTTTATGTAAAAAGGAATAACCCATCTCAAAGTTCGCATGAGTTCCGAATGTTTTTAGAGATTTGCGATATGTACCTGAAAAAGCATGGGATTAAAAATCCTGTTGCTGTGGAGTTGGGTGTATGGAAAAACAGACAGAAAAAGTTTTATGAACAGATTTTAGGAGCGGAGCATATAGGCATTGATTTTTCTAATACACGAAGTACCCCTGATATTATTGGGAATACTCATGCTCCGGAGACAATGAAGGCACTCAAAGAGAAACTCAATGGAAGGCCAATAAACATCCTTTTTATAGATGCCTCTCATTTTTATAAGAATGTGAGTAAGGATTTCAAGCTGTATTCGCCATTATGCAGCGACATTATTGCATTCCATGATGTGGAAAGCTGCCGATATCTCAACAAAAGGCCAAAAATGCAAGTCTGGAAATTCTGGGATGACCTGAAAGCAAAGGCAGCTAAAGGCGCAAAAGAATATAAGGATATGTTGTTCCTTTCGATATATAAAGGAGCAAGCAATATGGGAATAGGAATGATGATAAAAAAATGAAAAAATTCGTTCTCTATACAGCAATTTTTGGAAAGACTGGAAGGTTTAATATTCCTAAAATCTCAATCCCAGACGTGGATAGATTTTGCTATACAGACCTGGATGTTAAAAGCCATTTTTATAAAGTGAGAGAAATAAATTTGAATCGCCTTGATAAAATCAGAAGGCAGCGATGGATTAAAATCTGTATCCCTGATGAGATTTTCAATAATTACGAATATAGCGTTTATGTAGATTGCAAGCGTCCGATGTCTATTGATTTTAATGACCTACTGAGTCATATGGAAGTCGGCTCTGACTTCCTAACAAGACGACATCGAAGAAGAAGCTGTATCTATGATGAGGGAGAATTCTGTATCAAGAAAAAGAAAGACAACAAAGCTTTTATCTCAAAACAATTAGATTTTTATAGGAGTGAAAATTATCCAGCCCATAATGGACTTCATGCTTCTGGACTTCTTTTGAGACGACATACTCAGAAATTAAAAGAATTCTCAAGGATGTGGTGGGAACAGGTTTGGAAATATTCTTATAGAGACCAGATAAGTCTTCCTTATGTGGCCTGGAAATATGGAATGAAAATATCTTTATGCAGTGGGAGGCCTAAATGAAAGTCGTTATCTTAACTTGTAACAAATATACGTGGATGATTCCAATCGCTTTACATTTTTATAAGAAATATTGGCCGGATAATCCATACCAAACTGAAATAGTAACTGAGACTGAACATATAGATGGCAAGGTTTTTTATATTAACGATACATCATGGAGCAGCAGGTTAATCAAATATTTAAAGCAATCCAAAGAGAATAAATTCATGTTGATTATGGAAGAACATTTCATTGAAAAAAAAGTGAACACTAAAAGGGTTAAGGTGGCAGAAAAACTCTGTGAAGGCAATGTGGGTTGCGTGAGGTTGAATCATACAGATAAATGGTTTAGGGGCTATGCGATTAGGGTAGGTATCAGAAGTTTTAGGGAATATCCTCTTGATAAGCGATATTCTATGTCAATGCAGACTGCAATTTGGCAGAAGCGATATCTTCTTGATGTTTTGCGTGCTAATGAGGATATCTGGCAGACTGAAATTGATGGCTCGAATCGCCTTAAAGGATTGAAATCCAAATGGCGAATTCTCTGGGCGAGTATCCCGATTATCAATTATACGGCTGGTGGTCTCATGAAGAAAGGAAGGCCACGACTGGAAGTTGTGAAATGGGCTTTATCGGATTTAGTGAAATGAGAGATACGGAGGCTTAAATGTCATTAGGATACTTTGACGACTTAACCGATGCGAAAGCTTATTTTACGGATGAGCGATTGATAACAACAGCTTGGGATGATTTGGCTGATGATGCAACTAAAACCAAAGCCATAACGAATGCCTATAACCGCATTTATTATGACCCCAGATACAGCGTGCCGACTTATGCCGATGCCACAGCCGCACAGTTGGTGATACTCAAAAAAGTCAATGGCGAGATGGCTTATTATCTGGCTTTGCATCTGGCAGACGAAGACAGACGCAAGGGATTGGAAGCACAGGGCGTTGTGGAGGCTGGAATAGTAAAGGAAGTATACAGCAAGGATGATTTAATGGGCTTGCCTATCCCCCCATTCGTTGAGGCATTATTAGAGGCAGAAGGATTCAAGACTGAGAAGGCATTTGGGATGGTGGATATAGACCGTAAAGAAGACGAATCAGTCGATACGAAAGTTGACGAGTTCTAAAAATGGCAAACAAGCTAGGACGTATTCCCCTGAGAGACAGGACGAATGAACTTGAAAGGATTTATGGAATGGCAGAGAAAGAGATTGCAAGGGAGCTTTCTCTTTTCGATATCGGAGATTATCAGGAAATGAAGGCAATAAAAGTCCAGGAAAAGGTTAATAGCACAGTAAGACAGCTCAATCGGATGGCTGTAAAGTGGGCGAAAGTCTCCGTTCCTGAGACATATAGGAAAGGATACGATGTATCCAGGACAAGACTTGAGATACTAGGAAAAGAAAAAGATAGGGAATTCAATGTCAATAAGCATAGAAATTCTATTGATGAATATACAGATGTGACAATGAATGACCTAATTAAGGCAAACTTGAGTATAAAACAGAATGTGGCAACCTTTCTCTATCTAGCAAGACAGGCAAATTTTGGACTTCAGCAAATCCAGGAATTTGATTTAAGGAATGAGGAAATAATCGCCGGTCTTTTGGATGAGGCTATCGAGGAAGGAGCATCCAGGGGAGAGCTTGAACAGTTGATTCGGGTCCACTTTAAGCGAGAGCTCTATGAGAAGAAATTCATCAATATAAATGGCCGAAATTATGACATGATTAAGTATTCTAAAATGGTTGCCCGGACAAGATTGCGTCATGTTCAGTCGGAGGCCGTGAAAAATTCTTGTGAACAGTTTGATAACGACCTGGTGGAAATATCTGCTCATGGGACAGTTTGTCCGATATGTATTCCTTATGAGGGAAATATTTATTCGATATCTGGAAAAAGTTCCGTATATCCTTATTTGGATGATACCCCGCCGTATCATCCGAATTGTGAACATAGTATGGCGCCGACTTCAGAAATAGCCCTCGAAGCAAGGGAGAGATGGGCATGATAAACGCATATCTTGTTGATTCGATAACTATTATAAAATCAGGTGGTTATGATGAGTGGGGAGAACCATTGGAAACAACTGAAATAAATGTAAAAGGAAAAATCGAATATAGGACAAAATTAATCAAAAGTTTAGCAGGAGAAGATGTTGTTTCAAATGCACTTGTTTATCTTGAGGACAGAGAACTGAGTCATGAAGATAGGATAAAATTTGATGACAAAGAACACATAATATTAAGAATAGATAAACCAAAAGCCTTTAGTGGTCCTCACCTTGAGGTGCATCTAACTTATGAGTATAAGCCAATAAAATGAGTAAATCAGGATTTTTCTTAGACGCAAAGGAGTTTAACTCCAAGTTTAAGCATTTAACGGATAAAGCTATTCCTGATGCGGCCGCAAAAGGTCTATTCAATGCGGGCAATGAATTGACTCATGATGCGATAACTTTGCCGCCTCAAGCACCTAAGGACATGGGTGATTTATGGGGATCGAGGATCACGGAGAAAGCGAAAAAAACCTCCAAAGATATTTCAGTAAGAGTTGGATTCAGGATCAAATATGCTCATCGGCATCATGAAGTTCCACCAGGAACATTTCATTACACGACAACAAAGGGAGCTTCTCAGCCAGGACCGAAATATTTAGAAAGTAAGATGATTAAATATAAGGATAAATATATGGCGATTGTAGCAGAAACGATTAAGAGGAAAGGCAAGTGATTAAAGAGATTGCTAAATTTATTGTCAGTAAAATAGGTTGGGAACTTGATTTTGATGCTGGCATGAATGAACCAAATATTGGAGATAAAGTCAGCACTCCTAGCGATGCCAATTTCTTTATCGTGAATTATGCACTTACAAGCGGAGTTTGGGGTGCTTTAGGTAAAGGCAAACTCTGGATAAAAAAGCCTGGAGATGCCATCTGTGGATGGTTGGATAATGATATTATCACAAATAATACTTTAATCAATCAGCTTGCCACATGTGAATTCACAGTCGGAGCTCTCACTACAAGCTTAATAATAGGTGATACGCTCCAAGTGGGCCACAGGCCTCAGGATGCACCTGATGCTTGTGATACTATTTTAGAATCTTCTGGAGGCTCAATTATATTCGACCTTCCGGAGAGAGCCGATTTGGCTATTCAAGTATTGAGCAGAGCTAAAACATACTTTACAGCCAGGGCTCGGGCTTGGGCTATTTACGATGCTATTTTTAGAGATTGGATATATGGTTCGGCTGGTTGGACATTGCCTATAGTAACAGTAGGAGAGGAATATGAGGCGATGATAATAGAGCCGATGGCAACTCCTCAATATATTGGAACTGATGAAAAAAATCGGGCGGAATTTAGTTGCAATTACATTTTTAAGACAAGGAAGATTTAGCATGAAATTTAGAAAAATATAAATAAGTAGTCGGGGGAGGACACGCATCCTCCCCCAGGCTCTTACAATCGGAGGTAACTTGGTAGTTATAGATAGAACCCAATTTTATCGAGCCGTTCTTATTCTAACTCAAGTTGCCTCCGAAATTCAAATATTTTAGGAGGCAAAAATGACAGCTCCAAATCGTAATTTAGGCCCGTGTGTAGTTATTTGGGATTTGAAGGGAGACAATGTCACATTCGACAAGACAAATGGCGGGGTATATTTCCGCTATGAAGAGTTGCAGGCCCCGCTTAAACGAGATCAAGCAGGCTTGACGGATGTAAGCGATGTGACTACAGGAGCTACTAATCCAGAGCTAGAACTTCCACTAAGTGAGGAAGAGGTTGCTAAGCTCCAGACGGTCTTTGCGAATTCAGTAGTAGGGGCAAATTTTCTCAAGGTCAAAAATCCGGTTGGTGTTGATGTTTACCCGATTTCCAAACAACTTATTGTTAAACCTATTGTGAACGGAGTTATTTCCACAACCGAAGCTGAATGGCTGTATATCCACAGAGCTTTCCCAAGAGTAACTATGGAAAATGTTTATGACAATGCTGGACAACGAGGAATCAAGACAATTTTCAAGGGATATCCAGATGATATCAGTAGTAGACAGACTGAAATGTGGAGATTTGGACCCAAATCATAATTGAGGAGGAACCATGAACGAAGACAGATTTGTATTAAGCACACAGAAAAGCCTTTATAAGTCATTTGAGATTGAGATCAATGAAAAAGTCTATCAATGCATAAAGGCAACTCATCCTGTTTTAACTGAAGTTAATAAGCTCGATGCACAAATTACCGCAGAAAACGATGAACCAATCTTTAAGATAGTTGAATTCTTATATGGAGTTAATCGGAAAATTCTTGATGAACTTGATAAGCGAGAAGTTGAGGATATTTATTTCTTCACAAAGAAGAAATTCCTGGAAATTGATAAGGAACGATTAAAACTGATTGCTAATTCATTCGGAAACATTTCGGGCGAAAGAGGAAAGCAGGCAAAGAGAATAATCCCAAACCGGAAGAGGCCTGGAAACAAAGCGTAATACTTATTGCAAGAGAGTTGCCAGGCCAGTTTCCAGGGGAGGAGCTTTATAATCTGGATATCAGGGATGAACTTCGATGGATGATAGAGGCAAAACGGAAGCAATTGCTTCGGGATATGTCTCAATTACAGATGGTCAACTTGGCTATGGCTGGAGGACAGAAAGCGAAAGAAATGTATGACAATTTGCTGAATGAATATAGCGCACTCGAAGGTATAGACAGGAGGCGTGAACAGATTGAGGCAAACTGGGCAAGTTTAAAAATGATAGGGAGAGGATGATGTTAAGAAGTGCAAACATCAAAATATCATTATTGGGAAAAATTATTTCAAAACATACAAATTCAAAGAGGAGTAAACTAATTTGAGCTTCGATATTGGTGCGATTCATGGAAGTATAAAATTAGATACTTCTCAATTCGTACAAGCTAAAAACATAGTTACTAAGGGCCAGGGTTCTATGACAAAAGGCGCTTCTGGTTTAAGCGGTGCTTTTAAAGGTATGTGGAAACAGATGGCGGTTGGAATGGGAGTAACACATCTAGTTACAAGTGGTATAAGAGCAATAAAAACCCAGATTACAGATACTATCCAGAAAGGTCGAGAGTTCGAGCGAGAATGGGCAAACACAACAACGATGCTGACAATTTCTACAAGAGAAATGGATAAACTAAAACGTGAATTAATGAACCTTTCTCCGACACTTGGGGACACGACTGAACTTGCCAAAGGAATGTATCAGGTTCTTTCAGCATCCATAGAGCCAGCGAAGGCAATCGAATTTCTGGGAGTGGCAGCGAAGGCAGCGAAGGCTGGTCTGACGGATGTTTATACTTCTGTTGATGCCTTGACTACGGTCATAAATGCCTATGGAATGCAGGCTGAAGAGGCAACCAAAGTTTCTGATATTATGTTCCAGACTGTTAAGCGAGGCAAACTAACCTATGGAGAATTAGCTGGAGCTTTGGGTACTGTCGTGCCCGTGGCTGCTACTGTTGGCATAAGATTCGAGGAAGTCGCCGCCGCATTGGCTTCTCTTACCAGGCAAGGCATTAATGTTCAAACGGCAACCATGCAGTTAAGACAGGTCTTTATGGCTGTGCTTAAACCTGGAAAAGAAGCAAAAGACCTTGCCAAAGGATTAGGCATCGAATTCAATATAACCGCAATGAAAGCAATGGGGTTGGGTAAATGGTTAGAACATGTAAAAATAAAGACAGGTGGTAGTGCTCAAGCTTATTCTGTTCTTTTTAAGAATGTCCGTGCCATGACTCCTATTATGGCTCTTGCAGGTCGTGCTGCCAAAGGATTTGCAGATGATATTG
>Ga0210003_1004621_pt1 | contig 10803 bp, 11 predicted proteins | sample LantaG_FD_182804 | JGI IMG/M metagenome (GOLD analysis project Ga0210003, IMG submission 182804) | Deep subsurface microbial communities from Baltic Sea to uncover new lineages of life (NeLLi) - Landsort_02402 metaG (SPAdes) (version 2) | ecosystem: Environmental > Aquatic > Marine > Oceanic >...
GAACATACCATTGTGCGCATTCAGAAGCCGAAAACTGCCGGAGCTTACCTGCTCACCACGAAACACCATACTGCGAGGGGTCAACAATGACACAGGAAGAGAGACAAACGAAATCCAGCGACCATCAGGCCGCGAACCCGCTTGAGAAAGTGCTCGAGGAGTCGCTGCTCACCGCATCGAAACAGAAAGCCAAGGCCAGGGACTGGGAGCCCCAGTTCAGCCGCTACGTAGAGCTTAAGCAGGAACGGCTCCTGCGCCTCGCCTACCACATCACCGGCTGTTGGCACGCGGCCAGTGATGCCGTTCAAGACTCCTTCATCGCCCTTCACAAGCAGCTATTCCGCAGAGGCTTCGAGGGAGGCAGCATCGGCGGATGGCTTACGGTAGTTACGACTAACAACGCGTTGGCATACTTGCGTAAGCAAAGCATCCGCGAAGCGTCGCCCATCGAAGACGTTCCGGAGCCAGCCGCTCCCGTCAGCGACTCTCCCCTCGAACACCGCGAAGCAATCGCTGAAGCCTGGCTCCGTATCGAGCAACTGCCCGAGCAGCAGCGGCGGGCGTTCGTGCTAAGGCTTTATGAGGGTTGGAGTTACGACCGCATCGCGGCTGAACTCGGCACATCCGCGGCCACAGCACAACGATATTTCTACAAGGCTCTGGACAAGCTGGAGCGGCTCAAATGTAATAAGTTGTAACATAACGATTTTCTTTGGCAGTAAATCGCCAAGTCATGCATTATATATATAGAGGGTGTTGGAAAAAGCCACACCCGAAAGAGGAACCCAATGGCCTGTAGCGAAGAATACTCACGCCTCATAAGCCTCTATCCCCTCTCCGAGGATCAAACTCCCGAGGAACGGGCGAAGCTCGAGGCCCACATACAGGAATGCGCAGAATGCCGGGCCGACCTCGAAAAGTGGCGGGAGTTCCTCAACCTGATCTGCTCGGCGAAGGGTGTCAAGGCTCCCCAGGGGGTACTCGACTGCACCCATGCCAACATCACGGCAGCCATCCGCCGCCGGGCGGCCATGAAGCGCCTGCTCCGTGTTGCGTGCTTCGTTCCTGCCATCGCCGCAGCGGCAGTGACAATCGCGGCCTACTTTGGCGCATTTGGGGACAGCGCCTCCAAGGGAACCGCTGCTCCCGATCAGCCCGCGATTGTTGCCGAAAAGCCAGGCGAGCAACCGGCCAAAGTCGAGGAATCCCAACTGGAAACCGCAGTCACCCCCGACCACGACAAGGCCACGGACCCTTTCGCATCGGTCGGCCAGCCGGAGGCCGATGTCCCCGTGGTGGCGGAACGCGAACTCTCCCTCGAGGACAAGTTTGCCCAGATTGACGATCCCGCCAAGGTGCTGGCTCTTCTGAAGGCTGAACTCAAAGCGGCTGAAGCAGACCCGCAGGGAGGTGACCCCGAGGGAATCATCGCCTTGGCGGAGAGGCTCGGCGAGCGCTGGCCGGGATCGCCGGAAAGCGTTGATGCAATCAAACTCATTTCGCGGTGCCACACCCAGATGGGCGAGCTAGACAAGGCGCGGGAGGTATTCCTCTCCTATGCGGACGCGCTCGGCAAGGCGGCGACGAAAAGGGGCTTGGCACGTGGATTGGGAGAGGAAAAAGCAGCAACCCTTGGCGAGGAGTCGACGGTTGATGCAGTTCGTGAAGAGACCAGCCGTCTGTTCAGAGAGACAGACTACACGTCAGCCCTGGCGTTCTGTGACGTTATGCGCACCCGTTGGTCAGGGAAGGAGGCCGGATTTTTCGGCCAGTTCCTAACCGCCCGCTGCTACGGAGACACCCGGCAATACGATGACGCGGAACAAGAGTATCGCCAAATCATCGCCGAGCATCCGACAAGCGAGTGGGCAACAAGGGCTCGCCGGTCTCTGCCCGTCATTCTCGCAAATCGGGGGCGCATGCCTGAAGCTGTGCTCGTGTGCCAACAGTGGGCAGACATGACAGACGACCGCCAGGCGCAGGCAACTGCATATTACTTCAAAGGATGTTATTTGATGGCGATGGGTGAAGAGCATTACCCGGCGGCTCTCCAAGCATGGCAATGGGTCGTCAACGAATACCCTGATGCGAAATGCCTGCGAAGCGTCAAGGGTATGATCGCGAAACTTAACAATAAGGTAACCGGCCACATTGGCAGACACAATCCTTGATAGTGCGTTCCAAGAATAGTAGAATAAAGGAGATTCGCAAATGATACGAAAAAAGGGAGTTCCTGCTCGCATTGTGGTACTGACACTTGTTCTTGTCGCGGTAGGCATGGCCCGCATTTCATGGGCGGGGAATCCCAATACGGCCGGGGGCACTACAGTCAGGATCGAGTACAAGATCGGAGCGGGCAGCTACAAACTTGCCCCCAGCGAGCTGTACCTAGCAAAGGGAAAGCAGAACGTCACATTCAAAGCAACAGCACATGATGAGGACTGTCACCCTGTAGCCCCAGACTGGTATATTACTGACTAGGCCACCATCATGGGCGGCACGGCGACCTACGATTCGGGGGACGGTTGGATCACCATGAACGGCACGATGGCCGAAGGTGGGGAGTATTCCGTCTGGGCGGGTGCGGACGCAGCGACCGCCACGTTTGGTCTCAACATCGTAGAGCTAGGCGTGACCGACAGCCCCGCGGAAAACCGCGTGCCGCCAACCAAACCGATCACTTGGACATTTGATATCAACGTGGACCTCAGCGGCGCCGGACACGACGTTCAGTTCGACATAACGCAGGACGACGGTGCCAACAGTGGGTCAGCGACGGTCACAGACGGCACTCCATTGGTAAGTGACGGGCCAGTGGAGGTCACCGGGGAGACTCAAACTGCTCCCGGCACAGGAGGTCAATACAAGAATGGCCTGCATCTTCGTGCGAGATTCGATGCGGTAGACAGTCTTGGATCAGTACCACAAGGCACAGGCTTCACAGTGTGCGCCCATCCCACAAACCTGACGAACAGCAACAAATCAAATCTTTCCGGCCGGTATGGGTTTCGGGTCGATGTAACGCAGGACAGCGATAGCGCAACCCATACTGATCTCGATCAGGTGCTGTTGCATGAGGTTGTGGATTACCCCACAGTACCCAATCCTCCATTCACGGGCACCTGGAGCGATTTCACCGAACCGGCCCTCCCTGGTGGAGTATCAGGCGATTCGTCAGGTACAGACACCCACAGCTGCGCATATAGTGGGGTGTCGTCGCCACCTTCCGCTGGGGACTTTACGGCTGATCAAGACTATGAGTTCCACTGCAAGAGGTGCATGACGAACCCTGGTTCGGGAGCAAACTGGGTCCCGCTCAGGAGCTATACGATAAAACGGGAGGTTCAGCAGAATGGTGCCAATTGGGAGTTCACCACAACTAAAACGGGGCATGGGGGGCCTTTTACGAGAACGGAGCCCGTACAATGATAGACATCAACTTGCGGAAGACCCTATTCCTGATCCTCCCGATCGGTTGCTGTATGCCATTCCTGACCGTCAACATGTCTCTGGCTGGGCAGGATGCTCCTGCCCCACTTGAGTCACAATTCGTGCTACCAAGGGCAGACCTCTACCTTCGCGGCGCGCCGGTTGTTGTCAACTTCACGACGTGTAATGCGTACGACCAGCCAATCATACTCGAATTCGGCGGAGTGGAACACGACTTTTCCTTCGCCGCGGATAGAAAAGGTGACAACTACGTGGCGGAGCCGTGTGAGAAGAGCCGCCCAGGGGGAGGGCTGACGCCCCTGTACAGGCTAGAGCCGGGAGAGACCCTCTGCAAGCGGATCATAATTAACAACTATCTGTCTCTGAAAGAGCCCGGTGACTATAGAGTATTGTGCCGGGTCCTATTGGTCGTCGACCGGATTGGCCAGAGAGATGTACGAGAGGAAGGGATTGAATTCCGCGTCTCGCAAGAACTTCACGTCAGACTGCGCCCTTACAATAAGGAGAGCGTTGAAAACGATGCGAAGGAACTTGGAGTGTTGGTTGGTGGCCCCGAGCCATCGAGTAGACGCGATGCCGTTGAAAGACTGCGATTCGTCGAACCTAGTATCGCCAGGCCGTACCTTGTGTCTGCATTAAGTAGTGATGATGATCTTGTACGCGCTTCTGCTGTTGAGGCACTCTCTCGTTCAGAAGATAAGGAGTCCGTTCACGTCATTTTGCGGGCCTTGGAGGGCGCCGATTCCGGGTCCACAACCAGACTAGCCGTCGCTAACGCACTGCGGAGGATCGGGCGGGGCGACATAGCTGCTTCGGTGGCAGCGTTGCGCATTCTGCTGAACGATAAGCTTTCCCATACGCGGTCAGCCGCGTTAAAGGCCATAGTCGATGTAGCTGCAGATACAGAGTATGCAGAGGGCCTCACTGAAGACGTCAAGCGAATGACGTCAGACCCAAACCGAACGGTTCGCAAGCGAGCAGCTGAGGCATTGAGTGCTCTAGGCCACGGAGAATAACGACGGCCTGGAAATGCGGGAGGAACTCAGAAGGGCAGAACGTGTCCTTCAAGGCTTCCTGTGGGGGCTTCTCCGCCGGAAAGGAAATCACGCCGAATGGCGCGGGCTCTCGAACGACGCACATTGGAGCTTGCTGCAAAGCATTTCCCGTTCTCCCGGCTTCACACGAAAACCCGAAGACCGAAAAGACGGATTTTCTTTGGGCGCGGCCCTTTCTGGACATTACTACGCCGCCTGATCCTGGTATAGCACTCTTCGCCATCTGACGGCTGCGAAGCGTCGTCGTTTCTCCTGTTGCATATGAAACGCCCAGTAGGCATCCCACTCATCGTTCAGATACATCGCCCGCAGCTGGAGGATGGAATCAATGCCATTCTTAGTTGAAATTCCAGCGTCTCCCGCATTTGCATCACGCTACCTCTTCGTGCTGGGCAAGGGCGAGGTCTTGCTGCAGTGCCTCGCGTAGCTGACCGAGGTGTCTATAGCCGTGAATCCTTCGTAATCGAGGCTCGATCTCCAGCAGCGAAGCGGCCAGCCATCGCTGGTTCTGCGACGAGTTCTTCCAGTTGCTCACCTTGCCACAGCAGTTCTCAACCTGCCCGAAGATCGATTCGATGCAGTTGGTGGTTTTGTACTGGTTCACCGTGAATTGGACAATTCGCCCTCACGAATTAAAGAGCGACTTGCCTGCGGCAAGTCGGAGTTTAAGAAGGCATGGGGGAAGCTCAAGACATCTTCGCTTCGGAATTGGGAGGGGGAGTCGGTCGCGCCAACTCCCCAGGACGGATGTCCGTCGCAACCCGACCGGGTATCCCTGGCGAGTTGCTCTCCAGCAGAGCTCGCTTCCGTTTCACCGGCTGATGGCAGTATAGCACGCTGGGTGGCGGCTGTCAAGTGTGCAGGTCTTGGCGGTATAGGCGGCGTCGCCGCCTTCCTCAGGGCGTGACGAACGACAACTATAATTCCCTTCTGCCGACAATTGTAATTTCCTCCCCGAAGGTGTTGTCCGTAAACTACTTGCGTAACCCACAACCGGGAGGCGCAGATGATCACGGACAACCAGGTGAGGAGTCTTCGCATGTCGCTTCAGCAAGGGAAAACGCCTCTTCAGGCGCCCGAGCAGACCGACGATTTAAGGCTGCTGGGCAGCCACTGTGCATCCGATCAGGTTTGGCTGACGCAAGCCGATCCGTTCGAGGATCTCTGGACCTGAGTGGCCGAACAGGCAGAAGACAGTCCTGCATGGAGGCGGAGGCGCCGTCGCCGAGCTCCAAGCAGCATCGAAGATGCGGACGCCAAGGAGTGAGCAGCAGGCTAACGGCCGCACAGCATCAACATCCTGATAATTGCGTACTTCGGCTATGTGATTCTGTAGCCTCACATAAAGTGTGTCAACAGGGATTTAGGAGATGCTACAATGACAGCTAAGGGAGTGGCAATCGCCTCCGTTGTTTTTATTGTGTTGGCCTTACTGGGCAGCCTCGCCGGCTTGCAGAATGGTTTCACATTCTCGGCCATTTGTTTATCCCTTTCCATAGCACTCGCATCTTTTGCCAGCGGGGCAGTGATGGGCTTCCTTGCCGGCTACACAAACTTCGAAAACCCCGAGATACGTGGGGTAGCCAGATCACTGGCAGCCAGCATAGCTGGCGCGTCTCTTTCTGCTGTGGCTTTTAAAGGAGAGGAATTCATCACCTAGGCTGCCGAGAACACACACATGCAAGAAATAGCCCTTCTCGCCATCCTGATCACCTTTGGAGCGTATGGCTTTTTTGCCATGTATTTCACACGTACTCTTTGGATCAACCCTCGTATGGCCATAGCCTCGCGCGACGTGAAGCGCATCTTAAGCGACGCCGAGGCCACAATTCTGCTTTCTCACGAATCTGATTCCGAAGTGGCCCCCGACGTCAAGAACGCCGCACTACGTGTTGTGGAGCAACTACCACCAGAGGGAGTAGCTACGTACGAAGATCTCTTCAGTCGCGGCATTGCGCTCAAATACCAGGGTCGCATCGCAGAAGCTCTGCAACACTTCGCTGTCGCGCGAGACATGAGGCCGAATGACTATCGGATCTATGCAGCACTAGCTGCTACGCTGTTTTCCCTCAAGAAGATTGATGCGGCTAAGGAGAGTATTGCAGTTGGCATGCGGAAACTTCCGGGCGATGGGCCCCCGCTCTGGCTGAAGGAGTATGCTCGCATTCTCTCCGAGCTCGGTATGCAGGAGGACTCGGCCAGATACTACGCCCAATACCTTCGGATTCATCCCACGGATTCTCAGGCGCATTTTGATCATGCTAGAGTGCTTGCGGCTCAGATGTCCGACTCGGGACACGATCCCACGCTCCTTGCCAGAATTCAATCCGAGCTCTGCGAGGCAATACGGCTGGATTCGTCTTTGCGGGAGCAGCTTTCTCGTGAGAGTGGTCCGGGAGGACCTTTCGCGTACGTTAATGTGACTGAGGAGCTTGATATCGTAGATAATGATGCGTAGCCAGGAGAGACACCGATGAGGAAAGCGCCTTGGATCTTGTGCCCGTTCTGTTCAGCTCCGATTGCCTTTCCTATCGGCCAAGAGGCAGGGGAACACTGCTGCACAAATCCTATCTGTCCTCTTGGTTCTGAAACCGTCAGATTCCGCATCTTCTCCACTGAGAAGTCCGCACTTGACTCTGTGCTGGCCCTTGGGAGTGGGCATTCGCCGCAGGAGGTCAGGCAACTCCTAAACGTTCATGGGGAGCCTGTTGACTTCTGGGGATACTCCTTCGTTTCCGGCCCCATTGAGCGGCAACGGCTACTATCTGGAAAGCCACTCGAACGCATTCTGCCGCTCAACTTCCTTGCTAACTGGTCTTCTGGTGTGGCGCATGCCATGCAGCGTGCCTTCACGGTATTCTTGGTGGACTATGACGAGCACACTGGTTCGCCTGTCACCCATCCTGATGAGGGAAACCCCTTTCTCACGCCGGTCCCCACCCATCCCTTGTCCTCGGAGTCACCCCCGCCTGCGGGCTACACTGCACCATGCCGTTTGATCCGTGAACACTGCATCCAGAGGGGACAAGAGGGCGGCGATTGGGATGATCCTTGCCTCTTATGCGACCGGAAACTTGCGTCCCGTCTCTTTGCCGAAATCCGTGCAGATCAAAGCCGCCTCCCATCGGCAGTCATGGGCACGTCCGCTCTTGACGACTCACTATTTGCGTCGCTGCACCACGTGTGTTGGGCCGGGTTTGTCGACATGGCGTGCCCCATCATGGTTACAGACGTAATCGTTGGCGTGGCTTTCACTGGTCAACTCCTCGTTGAGGGCCTCGGCTTGGATACGGAGGGGAAGCGGGCAAGGGACCGTATCCTCTCCGACCTGGGCATATCCCTGGCGGACTTTAGTGCTGCCGCGTCCGAAGTCGCTCATGTTCAGCTAAGCGACGCGAAACAGGATGCTTGGCTCTGGCTGAGGAAGGCAACCGTAGAGCTTCAGGAGATTGCCAGGGCGCGCTATGGGCAGATCGGCACGGTTCGCACTCAGGTCCTGTGTGATGGACTGTGTACGCAAATCCGTGCGACCGAACTCAAGCCTCGCACCATAGACAGTGTCCGTCGTGAGCTTATCACACCGTGCTTGCAGGATATCTCTTCCTTCTTTTCCTTCAGCCGTGCAGCCGCGTTTGCACCATCTGGAGGAACGTGGAGCATCGTGGCAAGCTGGCCGCAGACAGGGCGTGCTCTGCCATTACCAGTACCCCTTAAGCTACTCGACAAACTGCGCAACCCGCTAGATACGGGCACTCTCGTCGGCATGATCGACCCTGAAGGGATACTGCGTAATGACATACCAGCAGAGGGAAATACATCCGAGGCTCCCGGTATCGGTGGTACGAAGATTAGGCAATTGTCCGTCCAGCTGGATACGAATGGAGACGGAGTAATCACGACAGGAGAAGGCATCTCATCATACCTCCCCGGATACGCCCCGTATCCTCTTGACGGCTTTGCTCAAAAACCCGTCTTGTCGGCGGGAACCTCTTTCTCAAGTCCGGGATACTGCCCACAGGAAATACGTATTCTGTTGCCTGACGTCGGAACCGCTCCCGGGAAGATACGTATTGACAAGATACAATTCACAATCATCGGCGTGAGTGAATATGGTGTTTCGGTTTATGATGGCACTGATCGTAAGAATCAAATCGCATTAAGATCAAGACAACGCACATTCTGCGAGAATGCTGCGGGAAACGGTTTTTTCAGCCACGACTTCTACTTCGGCGATGTCCACCTTAAAGACTCCACATCCATTCAACAAGGCGAATTACTTCCAGATTCAGATGGCGCCATAGAACCGCAGCGCGCCTGGTTACGGCTGTTTTGCCAGGACTATGGCGGCTCGTGCCTTGTCACTGTCTGGCCATACGTGCGAGGAAGGCTTGTAAGAGCGTTAACTATTCAGATTCCTTTGGACAGTGATCACGACGGGATGGCAGACGTATGGGAGAAGCAGTTCACTCAAAAAGTGGAATCACTCAGTCCGGAAGCTGACGATGAGCCTTTGTCACCACATCACTCCAACGGCGATGGCTTGAAGGTGGCGCAGGAGTATCGCGGATTCATCTTGGACGGTGGCGGGTACGATGGTAACGGAAATGGAGGTCATCCTGGTGGACATACCAGGCTAAGGCCAGACATGAAAGAACTCCTTGTTGAACTTGACATCATGGGCCAGGTGCCTGACATGCCTGCTCCCGCTGATCGAAAGACAATTATGGAGAGCACGTGCAGGGGCTTCAGTGATTCAACAGACGGGGCGCAATGTCAGGCGTATTACGTCTTGGACGACGTGAACCTTCCCCATGTGTTTCTGGAATCTGACGAGCACATTAGGCGATTCTTCCAGACCAGTCAAAATGCTCTGCTGAAGGAAGGTTTTGTACACGTTCTCTGGGGCGGAAACACGTGTTACGAGCATGCTGCTCACTCTGGGCTTTATGGCTGTTACTTGGATATGCCTCGGTGTAAGGGGAGGTACGACACTCATATCAACAACCTCGGTTGGATCGGGACATTTAATGATGAGCTGGCCAATACAGTAGCTCATGAACTGACTCATACGCTTCTTCATATGAGCAGTAAACCTCCGTTCGATGACGGTGAGCACTTGCACGATCCCAACACTGCTGATGGCCCAGATGGACCTCTTGATCAGAAGTACATCATGTATCAATACACTACAGAGGAAAACTTTGATACAATTGTCTTCTCTTCGCTAACACTTGAGTATCTGAGCTTCCGCTTCAAGGACCCGGAATAGGAGGACGCATGAACTTTCGCATCTTGTTTGGCGCATTCGTCGCCATCTTCTTCGCACTTGTGCCTCCAATGGGTCACGCTGTTGCTGAAGAAACTGAGTTCTTCGGGATCAGCATCGCATTGGACAAGCAGGTATTCTATGAGGGGGAAAGACTCCCCGTAACTACAAGCATCGCAAATGAGACCGAGGGACCTCTCAAGTACATGCTGACCGGTGATCTGCCGTGCAGATGGACTTTCATCGTCTCAGCAGATGGGAGGGAGGCGCTTCGGCGCAACGGAAATGCACCTTTCGGACAGCAGCCCGATTGGGGGAAGGGACTTGACCGGACACTTGGACCGGGGCAGAGCCAGGAACGTCGGTGCGAGTTCATACATTTGAACAGAGGTTACGCCTGGAAGATGGACCCTCGTGGCTTGCCACCGGGGAAGTACACGCTGAAGGCCGTGCTGGAGAACGCTGTTCCTGAGTTTGACTTGGCCATCGGGAGGGCAGAGTCAAACGAAGTGAAATTCACCGTGAAAGAATGGGCGCCAAAAAGGAAAGTCTGCAAAACCACCCCCTCGGCCGAAGGCTGGTACCGCAATGAAGCTTTGGTCGAAACCACAGCGGGTGATGTGCTGGCAACATGGGGAGACATGACACTGGTGGTACCGCTACCCTTTAGATTCGACATTGCGGCCGCCAAGTGGTGGGTCGATGGCGATACCATATACATACTAGTACCAGAAGATGCAGGCCAACCCGAAAGACTGATCATCGTTGGCCCGAATTGCTATAAGCCCACGGTGGTCGAGCCACAGGAGTCAGTGGTTATGCAGGTGGAATGAGCAGCGCTCCTTGTGGACATCAGGCTCGTTCAGCGGAGTGCCGCCCAGGTCATCCGTGTGCAAACTTCGGAGAACGCCGCAGGCAATATCGGCTACGACGAAATCGCCGTCAGCCTCGAGAAGCGGGTCATTCCCGGCAGCACGACGGGCGGCGGCACCGATGTCACAGTAAATATCACCTTCCCCGCCGAACCATCGC
>Ga0210003_1004623_pt1 | contig 10799 bp, 21 predicted proteins | sample LantaG_FD_182804 | JGI IMG/M metagenome (GOLD analysis project Ga0210003, IMG submission 182804) | Deep subsurface microbial communities from Baltic Sea to uncover new lineages of life (NeLLi) - Landsort_02402 metaG (SPAdes) (version 2) | ecosystem: Environmental > Aquatic > Marine > Oceanic >...
CCAGGGGCAGGGTCTTGCCTGCCAGCCAGATCCCTCCGAGGATCGCGGCCCGCTTGCGGACCTCGGTCAAGGTCAGCCCGCCCTCGAGCCGGGCGTCCGAGCTGAACCAGTTCAGCAGTTCGGCCTGGCCCTCGAGCAGCTTCGGAAACTGGGTCAGGCTCAGCGACTGGAAGATGTATCCGCCGCCCTTGGCGTTCATCGCGAAGCCGATCATTCTGCTTTCGCCATTCAGTCGGGCGTGGACGTCGTAGCCTCCAGCGCCTTTGTCGACGCTGACCGCGAACTCGGTCACCTCGTGGATGGCAACGGTGGTCTTCGTGGGTGCGGTCATGGTGCGGGTCTCCTCGTTGGTTGTGGTTGTGATGATCTGTCCGGTGGTGCTCATCTTTGTGGTGCCTTCCTTCTCGTGGTGGTGGATCAGATGGCCTGGGCCAGATCGAACTCTGCCCAGTCCTGGTCTTCGACGGCCTGGTTCATGGCGTCGTACTCAGCGCGAATCTTCGGATTGCAGATCTCGCGGATGAGGATGGCCTCCTCGCCGGTCCCCCCGCACTCGTCGCAGGTGACGTGGAAGTCGGGATGCCCCGAGACGCTTCCCTCGCCGTAGCAGACGTGGCACTGGACCCAGCGGGCCGGGAGCGTGCGGGTGATCTCCGCGCCGTTCTCGTCAAAGCTGGTGAAGCTGATCGTGGTGCGTGTGATGCTTGCGGTCATGCTGGGCTCCTTACCCTAGTGGCGGCTTGTGCCGCGCTACCATTAATTATACCATCCTCCCTGGTAGGGGCTGTTTTCGGCCCCTACCAGGCGGATGGGCCTACTCAGCTGCGAACAGCGGGTTCTCGGTCCAGTGCTGGATCGGGGTCTCGGTGACCTTCACCGGGAACCCGGCCCGGTCGCGGTAGAACTCGACCAGCCGGTTCTTCTCGTCCTCGTCGCGGGTCATCGTGGTCGAGATCTTGAACGTGACCGGATCGAACGACTTGACGTCCCAGCAGGGAGTAGCGGACGCGAAGTGCAGTACGCCCCGATCGCTGCTGCTGGCGAGCATGATCTGCTCCCACGCCTCCATCGCTTGGAGCTCGGTCCCGAACTCCGCCACGATGCTCTCGCTGTTCTTCCGCTTGCTGTGGTCGATCGCTCGGATCTCCCACACGCCGTCGCGGTAGCTGTGCAGCTCGTAGTCCAGCGCTCCGCTGATGTTGGTGTCTTGCAGTGTGAGTGCGCCGGTGCTCATGTAGCTGGTCATGCTGGGCTCCTTACCCTAATGGCGGCTGGTTGCCGCGCTACCATTAATAATACCATCCAGCCCAGCTGGGGCAGATTGACGCCGCTGAGCGTGACACTCGCGTAGCACGATCGTGTCACGCCCAGCTCAGCGCCACCGTGGCCGGGATAATTGGTGCTTACGGGAGGACCAGTCCTGCCCGCCGCAGGCTTGCTCGGGCGTTCCTGATCGACCGCACATCCGACGACGAGCAGGCAATAGTGGTGACAAGGTGTCCCTCGACGTACACCTTCCAGTGGCCCGAGCGTGACCGTTTCGTTACCGCGCCTGCTGCTCGTACGCTGGTCAGGAGATCGTTGGTGTCCTTCCTGCACGCCATCATGTCCACCGACCTGCCGGGCTCGCCGATACGTTCGGGTGATGCTGAAACACACGCTCGCTGCTCTGGTCGCTGTCCCCGCCCTGCTGTTCCTCGCCCCCGCCGCGTCGGCTTCCCCGAACTGGGACGCCATCGCTCAGTGCGAGTCCGGCGGCAACTGGGCGATCAACACCGGCAACGGCTACTACGGCGGGTTGCAGTTCGCCCTGCCCACCTGGCAGTCCAATGGCGGGAGCGGGATGCCCAACCTCGCCAGCAAGGCCGAGCAGATTCGCGTGGCCGAGAACGTCCTGCGTACTCAAGGCATCGGCGCTTGGCCGGTGTGCGGGGCTCGCGGGTAGATGAGGTCCCTCTGTCTTGCGGGCGTTACCGCCCTGACGTTGGTGCTCGCTCCCCCGGCCCAGGCCGTCCCGCTCATCGGCGGGGCGGGCCTGGTCCCCAACGCGGCCAACCTGGCTGATTACATCCGCAGTGCCTACCCCGGCGTGCAGTCCATCGGTGGAGTTCGTGCAGACCGGCTGCCCGATCACCCGAGCGGGCATGCCATCGACATCATGGTCGGTGGCAACGCCTCGCTGGGCAATGCGATCCGGGCGGACATTCAGTCCCAGGCTGGCCGGTTCGGCATCCGCTACATGTTGTGGCAGGTTGCCAGCCATTACGACCACATCCACGTCACCGTGGGCTGACACGGCCCTGCGCCTGGTTCGTGGTGCGGTGCGTCATCAGCCTGCCGGTGCCCACCCGCGCTCGCTGGATCTTCTTGCAGTAGCAGCACCACCCGACGAAGTCCTGCGGGGCCGCTCCGATCTCGCCGGAGCCCTTGCACTCGTAGCTCTCCGCGCTCATGGCCGGTGTCCCAGCAGGATCAGGGCGAAGATGAACGACGAGACGATCCCCGAGGCCCACAGCGTGATCTCGACGCGGCGGCTCACGAGAGCTCTCGCAGCATCTGGTCGTAGATCGGGCTGGTGGGGTCGGTCACCAGTAGTGCGTCGCTCAGCGGGTCGATGGGCGGGGTCGTCAGCATCTCTAGCTCAAGATCGGTCATGCGTGGTTGTCCTTTCCGGTGGGACGGGAACGGGGGAGGGGCTTATCGCCCCTCCCCCGCGTCTCGCTTCCTAGTTGCTCGGGACCAGGAGATCGAACGCCCTGGCCTTCAAGTCGTCCATCGGCTCCGAGGACAGAGTCCGCAGGGCGCGGATCTCCCTCTCGTTGCCGCCGTCCGGCACGATGACCCGAGCGACGTGATCGGTGTACTCCGTCACGGCGTTGTACACCCCGAACGCGGTTCCGTGGAACGGTGCCACCGTCTCCGAGCCCATGTACAGGTCGAACACGCTGTCCACCGTCAGCTGGCGGAGTTCGCGCTGGCGCTCGGTCAGGTCCGGGTCCTTGGCGGAGAACAAGTCCTCCAGCTGGATGCGGGCCAGTTCCTCGTCCAGCGACCGGTCGATCATGGCCTGGACGTTGCGAGTGAACACGTCCTGATAGCTGAACGACTCCGACAGGAGTTCCTCCAGCTGGGCCATACGGATCTGCTCCTCGCCGGTGTGCCGAAGCATGAACCGGCTCGTCGCGCTGCCCTCAGCCATCCGCTGCTGGTTGGCGCAGAACAGCCTGATCGGCGTGAGCACCGCCGACAGTGCCGAGCTGGCGTCGTGGCTGTTGAACAGTACGAGGTTCAGCTTGGTCACGTCCTTCTCGCCGGTCCGCGGGCTGGTGAAGGTCATGCCCTCGGGCATCTCCATGACCAGACCGGTCTTGCGACCGCCGTTCAAGACCAGTGCGGTCGTGAGCCGAGCGCCGGACATGCGAGTGATCGAGTCGGTGACCCCGGCCACCGTCTCGTTCTGGAACGGCGTCCAGCGGTTGCCCACCACGCCGAAGACCTCGGCCTGCTGGTTGAACGGGTTCGTGCGGAGGACCGCGTGCTGGTTGGGCACCGGGACCTCCTTGCGGACCCCGTTCTCGTAGATGACCGCCGTCAGCGGCTCCTTGCGGACGTTCCAGTGCGCCATATTGGCGAACTCCAGTGCCTCCGGCGTGGTGAGCCCTTCGGGGATCTCGGTGCCGAGTGCGTGGAACGCATCTTGACGCGGTAGTGGTGTGGTGGTGCTGACCTCAGTTGTGGTCATGGTGGTCGAGCCTTTCTGTTGGTGCGGCTGGCCCCGCCGTGGGGGAGCTGAGTGGCTCACTGGCTGGCACGGGGCTGGAGCCTCCGTGCCGCCAAGTGCGACTCAGTTGGACATGCGGCGCAGGATCTCCGTTTCCAGGATGGCGATCCGGTCGCCGTAGATCCAGTAGTTCTGGCGGACGCAGCTGCTCAGCTCGGCCAGCAGGTCGATGCTCGGCATCTCGGGGACCATCTCGGCGTAGCGGTCAATCCCGTCCAGGTAGCGGGCAGTCGTGGTGGGCATGTGGGGCTCCTTACCCTCGGGGCGGCTGGTTGCCGCGCTACCAATAATAATACCATCCGGCCTGGCTGGGGCCGTTTCGGCGCTAGCTGTAGGGAACGAAGTCGCTCGACCCGCGGAACCTGTCGTACAGCGCGTGGCGGGTCTCAATCGACGCCACCCGCTCCTTCTCGCTGACCGTGGACGGGACTTCACGCTGGTAGTCCAGGGCGTGCCAGGCCCCGGTCCGGGCTGTCGTCAGATCGGCGAAGCGGTGAGCGCTCAGCCCGGCGTGGTGGATTCTCCGAGACCACTCCACATGCTCCCCACCCCACCGCCCGAACTCCGGCCGCATCCCGCCGACCCGCTCGATCACCCGGCGCTCCGCGTAGAGCAGTACGCCCCTCGGCCAGTTCCACACCGTGTAGTGGCCGTCGTCAGATTCCAGACGGCCCTTTCCCCAGCTGTGCATCAGGTGCGGTTCCGGGTCCTCGACGTAGGGGCTGGCCCAGTCATCAGCCAGGGGCCATACATCGTCGTCAGCCAGGAACAGGTGCTCACAGCCCGCGTGCATGAGCGCGTCGATACCGCGGTTCTTGGTTACCGCCACGCCGTCTCCGGCGACGTCGTGGGTGACGATCAGTACGTCCGGCATCGCCATGGCCCAGTGCGAGAGTGCTCGCGCCAGGACAGCCGGTCGCTTGTGCGTGCTGATCGCCACCCCGACCGTCATCGCCGTCTCTCGGCATCCTTGAGTACGAGCAGGATGTCGGTCAGCCGTCCGTACAGCGAGAGCAGGACCACCAGCTGTACCGACGCCAGCACGATCAGCGCGGTCATCCTAGCGCCGCAATCACGAGGACGAAGATGATCGGGGCCAGGGTGATGATCGCCCAGACGTCGTCCCACACCCCGTCTCCACAGTCGCCGCGGTGCCAGAGCGCCAGCCCGCCGAACAGGGAGACCAGCAGAGGCACCGCTACTGCGAGCGAGTTCATGCGTGTGACTCTACGGTCGGGGCGTACACGCCCGAGGCGACCCAGGTGGCGAGACCGCGCTTCCGCAGTTCCTGGCAGCGGGAGTTCGCCGCCGTGATGGCAATGCCGAGCAGCTCCGCCACCACCGTGTAGTGGCAGCCGTCGGGATATGCCAGCAGAACCTCCATGGCGCTCCGCAGTACCGGGGACAGCCTTGCCAGTAGTTCGACGCTCGGCTCCAGCTTGTGCAGCGTGTGGACCAGTGTGCCGAGATCGACGGTGCTGCTCGCTGGCTGCTCCGGTGCGGTGAGCGATCGGATCAGATCGAGCGCCACCTGGCCTTCTCCGTTGTGGACCTCGAGCTCGACCGAGCCGTCTGGTGTGATGGTGACTTTCATGACTTCTTCTCCTCGGTGGTTGTGCGCGTCTCCTCTTGGTAGAGGCGGTGCGCTGTTTCCAGGTCCCCGGTCATGAGGGCTTGGATTATCCGCTCATCGAGCGGAAGTTCTGCTGCCTCGATGGTTACCCATTGAGCAGAGACCATCACGGCGTTCTGATAATCGCCGGACAACGCCTGCCGCACATACAGCTCCACTACGTTCTCGGGAACTGCAGCCCTGTCCAGAGCTCGTCGAACCAGGCCTACGACGACGATTGCGGTTCGCTTTCGTTTGTGCAGAGACAGGGTTACCCGAACGTCGGGAAATCGAGGAGCCTCGATTCCGTTCATGGTTGTGAGCCTTTCGTGGTTGTGCGCGTCTCCTCTTGGTAGAGGCGGTGCGCTGTTTCCAGGTCCCCGGTCATGAGGGCTTGGATTATCCGCTCATCGAGCGGACGTTCTTCGGTGGTCACGGCTGCTTCTCCACAGCCGCCTCTAGCTCCGCCACCGCGGTACGCAGGGCGTCCATCAGCGCATAGGTGTCGCTGGTGCCGTCGGCTTGGTACAGCTTCCGAGCGGCGCGTGTCACCGCATCGGTTAGCCCAGTCCAGGCGCTGCCAGTTACCAGGACGTGCGGAGTGGCCTGCTTCCGCTTTGCCCATGCCGCCTCGCGGGCGATCTGGGCTTGCTTCATGGCCTCGTTGTCCTTCCACCGCTGCTCGACCTCCAGCCATACGGCGAGGTCGGGATCAGCGGTGACTCGCTCGGCCCGCATCCGCATGGCCTTGCCGTAGTCGTTACCGAGGTCGCGTCCGGCGATAGTCCACAGGCCGGTGTCCCCGTACTTCTTGGGCTGCCGCAGCTTGTGGATCGCGGGCGCGTCCCCGCGGACCTGACCCGGCTTGATACGCCACATCTCCAACCCGCGAAGCGTGTTGTCGGTCCGGCCGGTATAGCTGCTCTCGATCATGTAGTCCAGGTGCAGGTGCCAGTCACCGCCAGCCTGGGCGGGCCGGACGAACGCCAGCGGGTTCTGAACGCGCTCGTTCGAGTGGCGACGGGGAAGCGTGGCCGTCGTGTCCAGGGTCCAGCCGTGGTCGTGGAGGTAGGCGATGAACTGTTCGCGGACGTTCATGACTTCCTTTCGTGGCGCGAATGCGCTGTTCGATGCGGGGCGGATGTCAAAGGGGCTGCTCACCAGGCTCCTCCCGCGTAAGCCCATTCCTGGGCGATCTGCTTGCTGACTTCGGCCTTCTCGACCTTGCGCTGGATTCGCCGTTCGGCCTTGCGGCTCCGGCTACCGGCGCGGCATCCGCAATCGCATTGCGACCACGGCAGCTTGTGCTTGGTGCGCTTCCCCAACATCACCAGACCTCGCAATCGGTCTCGATGAGCTTGGTCGCGGTGTGGAGGACCGAGCAACCGACGGTCCCCTTCTCGCAGGGCGCGGTCTCGGGCCGGTCCCAGGCGACGAGCGTCTGGTCGGTGGTGGTATCGGTCATGCTGTGGGCTCCTTACCCTCTGGCGGCTATGGGTGCCGCGCTAGTAACAATAATACCATCCGGGCCAATAGAGGCCATGGGGGAGGCATTGTCCGCTACCATCGCAAGCATGGCCCCCTCGCTCGTTGGCTCGACGACGCTCATCGCTCCGCGTGAGCTGAGCACCTACCATCAGAACCCGCGGCGCGGAGATGTCAGCGTCATCGCCGCCTCGCTGAACGCCAACGGGCAGTACAAGCCCATCGTGGTGAACCGGGGCACCCATACCGGTCGCCCCAACGAAGTGCTCGCTGGTAACCACACGCTGATGGCGTTTCGTGATCTTGCCGAGCAGCATCCCGAGGACCCCCGCTGGGAGTCCGTCCGCGTCCACTGGGTCGACGTCGATGATGATCGCGCCGCCCGCATTGTGCTGGTGGATAACCGGTCCTCCGAGATGGGCCACATGGACGTTGCCGTCCTGCACGAGATCCTGTCCGAGCTCCCTGACGTGGATGGCACCGGCTACTCCTCCAGCGATCTCGATTCCTTCCAGCCGCTCGACCTGGACGCCCTTGCTGACAGGTACGGCGAGGGTATGACCAACGAGGACATGCTTGAGCCGGTGGCCCTCGAGCTCACGCCCGAGGTCGCAGCTCGCTGGGCTCAGCATCGCTCGCTGTTCGAGACCGACGGCGAAGCCCTGGCGGGTCTGCTGTGAAGCCCGGCAGTACCACCGAGGTCCATCCGGCCGACCTCGCCATCTACCACCGCAACCCTCGCAAGGGTGATCTTGGCGTGATTGCCGCCAGCCTCAAGGTCCATGGGCAGTACCGACCAATCGTTGCCAACATTGGGACCTACACCAATCGACCCGGCGAAGTGCTTGCCGGAAACCACACGCTGATGGCTGTGCGCGACCTGCTTGCTACTTACCCCGAGGACGAGCGCTGGAGTCACATCCTGGTTCATTGGGTCGACGTGGATGAGGATCGCGCGAAGCGGATCGTTCTGGCCGACAACCGGACCGCCGAGCTGGGGGCCATGGACTCCGACGCCCTCTATCGGTTGATCGGTGGTGTGGTCGATCTGGAAGGCTCCGGCTACGACCGGGAGTACCTCGACATGCTGTCCGAGCTCAACACCGGCCCTCCGTCTATCTCGTCCGACAACGATGTCGTTTCCGATCCCGAGCCAGACGATCCCAACCGGCTGGAGCGGGTGCGCCTACGCCTGCCGTGGGAGCTTGTGCAGAAGTGGCGCGAGTACCGCAAGCCCTTTGCTGATGACACCGCCGCGATGTCAGCGGCGTTACCGTGATTCCTGCGCCGCGCAACATCCTGGTCAGCTACCACTACTACCGCAAGTACAATCTCGACAAGCTGGACGGGTTGACCATCATCGGGGACTCCGGGGCCTACAGCGCCAGGACGACCGGGGCTGAGATTACCAACGATGAACTGATCGCGTGGATCGCCCGCTGGCGTCATCGCCTCTGCTGGGCAGCCTGCATGGACGTTTCCGGCAATCCCACCCTGACCCGGCAGAACTGGAACACGCTTGTCGATGCGGGCATCCCCGCTGTTTCCACGATCCACATGGGAGTCCACCCCTCGGAGATGGACTACTACGCCGAGCAGGGCGTCGACTTCCTCGGGCTTGGGGGCATGGCTGGTGGAGTGACGCCGTTTCCCGGTCGTATGCGCTGGCTCATCTCCGTCTTTCGGTACGCCCAGCAGAATCACCCGCAGATGCGTTTCCACGGCTGGGGCGTGTCCTCCGACGTTGCCATGCAGCTGCCCTTCTACTCGATCGACTCCTCCGGCTGGGCGAGCGCCTACCTCTACGGTCGCCTGGTCCTGCGCGATCCCGCCAGCCGCAAGGACTACAACGTCGTCATGGATGGCAAAGGTGCGTACTCGCCCGAGGTCGCTTTCCTGCTGCGGGATCATTACGGCGTCAATCCGTCAGACGTGTCGCGCAGCAAGGCGGGCAACCGCAAGCTGATCGTTCGCCTAGCCGCTATGTCCGCCAGCGTGCAGGAGCAGCGCATCCGCAAGCTCCATCGGGCGAGCAACATCACCCGGCCTATGTGGGGTCGGCTCGCCCCCGCCGCGCCGGTGGGGCCAAGCCAGCACCTCGTATTCGTGCATGGCGATCTGGACACCCTCGTGGAGTTGGTGGGGCCGATGTCCCATCTGGTCGATGGCTCCTCCCAGCATCTTGAACTGATCGCCGGTCTAGCCCGAAACGAGGACACCCATGCGTAGTGACGATGACAGCTGGGACATTGTGACCGGCGTGGGCGCTACGGCGCTGTTCGTCGCTGCCGCTCGAGCGTTGGAGGCTCAGAAGATCGAGCCGTTCGCCGTCGACCCTTACGCGGCGGTCTTCTGCGATGCCGCCGAGGGCGACTGGGCTGACGTGGTGCATGGCAACGCCCCGTTCCATCAGCTTGTCGCCCCCGGCTTCGGGGAGCACTTCGTCAACTTTCAGGGAGCCCGTACCCGCTTCTTCGATGACTTCCTTCGGGTGGCTGTGGCCGGGGGCATCCGTCAGGTCGTGATTCCCGCTGCGGGGCTGGACTCCCGCGCCTACCGCATGATCTGGCCCGACGACGCTGTCCTTTACGAGCTGGACCGAGGCCCGGTGCTCGACTGGAAGCACAACGTCATGGAGCAGTGCGGCTTCTCCCCCGCCGTTTCGCTTCGCGAAGTTCCGGTCGATCTGCGGGAGGATTGGCAACGTGCTCTGGTCGAGAGCGGGTTCGATTCCACCGTGCCGTCCGCCTGGCTTGTCGAGGGGCTGCTGCTCTACCTTCCCGCCGAGGCGCAGGCGTCGCTGTTCCGGGGGATCGACTGCCAGTCAGCCCCCGGCAGTCATCTTGCCGCTAACGATAGTGCGCCGATGGACCCAGCCGAGTTCGCCGTCAAGCTCGCCGAGGAACGCCAGTCCCGGCTTACCTCTCACTTCGATCTGATCTACAACGAGCGGGTCGCCTCGGTGGTCGACTGGTTCGGGGAGCATGGCTGGACTGCGGGCGAGACTCCTGTCGCCGAGTTCCTGAGCAGGGCCGGTCGACCGACACCGGGACCGACCATCGCTCGGGACGCCTTTGTTACCGCGGTCAAAGGCTAGAGTCGCCCTATGAGCGTCACCGTTACCCTGTCGTTCCGGTGGCCTATGGGCCACCGGATCTTGGACCTTCCCGGTGCTGGGGCCAAGTGTACGAACATCCATGGGCACAACTGGATCGCTGACGTAGAGCTACCCAACGATGACGGGGTGCTGGAGTTCGGCGAAGTCAAGGACAAAATCGGGAGCTGGATCAACGCTGCGTTGGATCACGGCTTCATGGTTCATGACACCGACCCGTTCCTGCATTACCTCAACGACAACCAGCTCAAGTTCTTCGCCGTGCCCAAGCCGCCCACCACTGAGGTTGTCGCCACGGTGATCGCCCAGCACGCGGAGAAGCTTACCGGCGTGCGCCCGTTCCGGGTGCATGTCATGGAGGGCTACCGCAACGCCGCAACGTGGTACGACGGATGACCGCCGTGCCGAGCGCCCTGCCAAGTGGCTGGAGCAACCTTGTCCGGTCACTTGTCGCCAAGGCTGGGTCTGATGCCACCATTCCGGTATCCGAGGTCTTTGGTCCCACCATCCAGGGCGAAGGTCCCTACGCTGGCATCGCCGTGCAGTTCCTCAGAACCGGGGGCTGCAATCTGTCCTGCTCATGGTGCGACACGCCGTACACCTGGGACGGCGATCGGTTCGATCTGCGTGCCGAGCTGACGCCGATGACCGCCGAGCAGATCGTGGAGCAGCTCACCCCTAACCTGGCGCTGGTCATCAGCGGCGGCGAGCCGCTGATGCACCAGGCCAACCTCGCCTTTACCACCGTCGTCTCCGAGGCCGTGCGCCATGGCTGTGCCGTGCACATCGAGACCAATGGCACCCTG
>Ga0210003_1004625_pt1 | contig 10797 bp, 5 predicted proteins | sample LantaG_FD_182804 | JGI IMG/M metagenome (GOLD analysis project Ga0210003, IMG submission 182804) | Deep subsurface microbial communities from Baltic Sea to uncover new lineages of life (NeLLi) - Landsort_02402 metaG (SPAdes) (version 2) | ecosystem: Environmental > Aquatic > Marine > Oceanic >...
GGATATTAAAAGGCCCCGTAGATGCCGCGGATTTTAAAGTTTATATCTTTCCGCTTTTATTCTTTAAACGCATATCGGATGTTTATGATGAGGAGTACAAACAGGCATTAGATGAATCCGGCGGTGACATAGAATATGCATGTCTTCCTGAGTTTCACCGATTTATTATCCCGGAAAAATGTCATTGGAATGATATGCGTGAAATAACCACTAACATGGGAGTGGCCCTTCAGTATGCGTTTCGTGAAATCGAAAAGGCAAATCAAAAATTCCTTTACGGTATTTTTGGTGATGCGCAATGGACGAATAAAGAACGGCTTTCAGATGAACTGCTGATAAATCTTATTGAACATTTTTCGCAATATAACCTTTCAAATACAAAAGTTGAACCAGATATGTTAGGGCAGGCTTATGAATATATCATCAAGCATTTTGCCGATTTAAGCAACAAAAAAGCAGGGGAGTTTTATACTCCGCGCTCAGTTGTGAACCTAATGGGGCGGATCATTGATGCCAAACCCGGTGAAACGATATATGATCCAGCCTGTGGAACCGGAGGCATGCTTCTGGAATGTATCAATCACCTTAAGGAAAATAATCAGGACTATAGAACGCTTAAAATATTTGGTCAGGAAAAGAATCTTACAACTTCAACTATTGCGCGAATGAATCTATTTTTACATGGTGTTGAGGATTTCACTATTGTGCGCGATGATACTTTGAGAAACCCAGCCTTTTTCACAGGGGACAACCTTGCTACTTTTGATTGTGTGATTGCCAATCCACCGTTTTCACTTAAAAAATGGGGCGCTTCTCAATGGGAGAAAGATCCTTATGGCCGTAACATTGCCGGTGTTCCACCTGACAGCAACGGTGATTTAGCCTGGGTTCAGCATATGGTTAAATCCATGGAATATCCCAATGGCCGTGTAGCGATAGTGCTTCCTCACGGCGCCTTATTCCGTAAAGGTAAGGAGGGTAAGATCCGTGAACAATTGCTTAAGATGGATATTATTGAAGCAGTAATCGGTTTAGGCCCGAATATATTTTACGGAGCTTCTATTTCTGCTTGTATTTTAGTTTTTCGAGCGTTTAAGAAAAAGGATAAGAAAAACAAAGTGCTTTTTATTGACGCTTCAGATCAGGTGCGCGTAGGCAGGGCACAAAACTATCTGGAAAAAGAACATATTGAACGCATCTATAAATGGTATCGGGACCATGAAGATGTTCAGGACCATGTGAAAGTAGCAGACTTGGAGCAAGTAGAGACAAACGATTTTAATTTAAACATTCCTCTCTATGTGGAAAAGAAAATAGAGGATAATTTGCCTTCTATGGAAGAAGCCCTGAAAAGCTTAAAACAGGCTTTTGAAAATGCTGTTAAGGCAGAAGACAAGGTGAGAGATAAACTCAAGGAGTTTGGATTATTACAATGATGACACAACAGCAATTAGAAAAATACTTATGGGGTGCGGCAACGCTTTTACGCGGTTTGATAGATGCTGGGGATTATAAACAATATATTTTCCCGCTTTTGTTTTTTAAGCGTATTTGCGATGTCTATGATGAAGAATACGAAATCGCACTTAAAGAATCAGGTGGTGACCTTGGATACGCCGCATTTACAGAAAACCATCGGTTTCAAATCCCAAAAAATGTCCATTGGAAAGATGTGCGCGGGAATACCAAAAATGTAGGCATGGTTATACAGGAAGCCATGCGTGAGATTGAGAAATCAAATCCGGATACACTTTTCGGTATCTTTGGTGACGCACAATGGACAAACAAGGACCGCTTAAGTGATGAAACCTTGATTAATCTGTTGGAACACTTGTCTTCTCACACATTATCGATTAAAAATGTACCCAATGATCAACTCGGTAATGGATATGAGTATCTTATTAAGCAATTTGCCGATGATAGTGGTCATACGGCAGCAGAATTTTATACAAATAGAACAGTTGTAGAGCTTATGACCCTCCTTATGGATCCAAAGCCGGGAGAGTGGATATATGATCCTACCTGTGGTTCAGGAGGTATGCTTTTATCATGCGTGAACAAGCTCAAATCAGACAATAAAGAATATCGTTCACTAAAACTGTATGGCCAAGAGCTTAATCTTATGACATCTGCTATCGCGCGAATGAACATGTTTTTACATGGGATAGAGGATTTTAAGATTGTGCGCGGTGATACCTTAAAGCATCCGGCGTTTCTTGAGAATGACAAACTTAAGAAATTTAACATTATTCTCGCGAACCCACCATATTCTATAAAAAGTTGGAACCGCAAAGAATTTGAAAAAGACCCTTATGGACGTAATATTTACGGTACACCGCCGCAAGGTTGCGCTGATTACGTTACGCCTTTCAACAGCATATCATCAAAAGTCTGGATGATAAAAATGGACGATGCGCTATCCTTTGGCCGCATGGCATTTTATTCCGTGACGCGGAAGCCGAGATACGTAAAAAGATGATTGAATCAGATTTGGTGGAGACTATTATTGGAATGGGGCCCAATTTATTTTATAACTCATCAATGGTTTCATGCATACTTATTTGTAATAAAAATAAAAGTCTACCAAATAAAATACTTTTTATTGATGCTGTCGATGAAATTCGAAAAGAAAAAACTATGAGCTATTTAAATGAAGAACATATAAGTTGTATAGTAAGTGCTTATAAAGAAAAGAAAGATATTCCTAGATTTTGCAAGATTGTTTCCACAGAAGATATTTTAAAAAATGGAGGAAACCTTAGCGTTCAATTATATGTAAAACGACATATCACAAATAATCACCATAATGATAATTTAAAAGATTTAGTTAACAAATGGGATGACCAATCTAAAAAATTAAAAGCAAACTTAACAAATTTATTAAAGGTATTATCGAATGATTAAGACTGAAAAATGGGAAAAAGTATTTTTAGGAGAGATAGCAGATGAAATCATTGAGCGTATAGATAATCCATCTCAATCAGGTTTTGAATTGTTTGTGGGTCTTGAGCACTTTATTTCGGGTGATTTAAAAATTAAACAGTGGGGAAGCACAAAAAATCTTGTATCTGCAATGAAGAAATTTCAGAAAGGAGATATTCTTTTTGCTAGAAGGAATGCTTATCTTAAGCGTTCTTCTATAGTTCAGTTTGATGGTGTATGTTCTGGGGATGCCTTTGTGATAAGGGAGAAGAAAGATAGGCTTGTACCAGGATTTTTAGCTTTTATATTTAATAGTGAGTCATTGTGGAATTATGCTAATTCTTACGCAGCTGGAACAATGTCTAAAAGGGTTAAATGGAGAGATTTAGCAAAATATTCGTTCAAACTCCCTCCTTTAAACGAACAAAAACGCCTGGCGGGTTTGTTGTGGAGTGTAGATGAAGTTATTGAAAAATACAATATCGTTTTTTCAACACTTGATTGTTTATGTAAAATTTACGCTTTCCAGGAATTTTCAGAAAATAATAACAAATGTATATTCTTAAAAGAAACGATTGAATTGTTCAAAGGGAAACAACCTAACAAATTATATTCAGACAGCAAAGAGGGTAGATTACCATATCTAACAACAGATTACATCAGAAATGGGATTAGTCGGTTTGTAGACGTGAGTTCCGTAGATGAAAATAATTTGACGGACAATAGTGATATTTTACTGCTGTGGGATGGTTCAAATGCAGGAGAAACTTTTCTTGGTTATTGTGGTGTTGTTGCATCTACCATGGCAAAAATCAAAATAGTGGCTAATGAGGTATTGCCAGAGTATTTGTACTTTTATTTAAGATTGAATGAGGATGTTATTAAAAGAGCGCGAATTGGTTCCGCTATCCCTCATGTTTCAGCTGATTTTTTATTGCATTTAAAATTTCCAGTAAAAAAGTTAAATGACCAACAAAAGTTTGTAAACAAAATTAATGATTTTGAAAATCAGAAGAATATAGTGAATAGTAGTAATATAATATTACGTAAGGTTCAAAAGCAAATTATCAACCAAATATTTGGAGGGAAGTCATGACTTTCAACGAACAAAATACAATTGAACAGTATGTGATTTCAAAGTTAACCGGGCATAAGTTTGAGGGTGTTACGGATAGCTCACAGCCTCAATATGGTAAAGTAGTTCAATGGAAGTATCTGCCTGCGGAGGAACTTGGCCGGGATGAGGGTGAAGTGGTTGTTGAGAAAATACTTAAAGACGCGCTTATCCGTATTAATCCTGAGATTCGAGCTCTTCCTGAACGCGCGGATGAAGTGATTTATAAGCTAAGAGTAATTTTTTTAGCTGTCCATGATGTAGGACTTGTGCGGGCAAATGAAGAATTTACCAAGTGGCTTCAGGGCGATAAGACTATGCCGTTTGGCAAAAATAATCAACATGTACCTGTGCGGCTTATTGATTTTGAGAATTTGACCAATAACAGTTTTATTGCAACCAATCAATATAAGATTACAAGGGGTGTGACAAAGGTCCCTGATATGGCTCTTTTAATTAATGGTATTCCGGTTGTTATCGGTGAGTTTAAGACGCCTGTCCGACCGGCTATATCATGGCTGGATGGAGCGGTGCAAATTCATGATAATTACGAGAATAACATTCCTGAGCTTTTTGTACCGAATATTTTTTCTTTCGCGACCGAAGGCAAAACATTTCGATACGGTTCTATACGTATGCCTCTTGAGATATGGGGGCCATGGCGTGATGAGTCAAAAAATGATAAAGCATTGGGCGAATTATTCGGACTTAAAGAAATTGAGGTTGCAATTGAATCTATGCTTAAGCCTTCAGTCATATTGGATATTTTAGATCATTTTACGATATTTGCTACAGACAGGAAAAATCGCAGAATTAAGATTATTGCTCGTTATCAGCAGTACGAAGGTGCGAATTTAATCGTAAAGCGTGTTAAGGAAGGAATTGTTAAGAAGGGACTTATCTGGCATTTTCAGGGATCAGGGAAATCGCTTCTTATGGTGTTTGCCGCACAAAAATTACGTCATGCACCTGAGCTAAGAAGCCCGACTGTCCTCATCATCGTTGATAGGGTTGATCTCGATACACAGATCACAGCAACATTCAATGCCAGTGATGTGCCGAATATTGTAGCGACAGACAGTAGGGAAGAATTAGAAAGACTTTTAAAACAAGATACCCGGAAAATCATTATTACAATGATGCATAAATTTGCGGAAGCTGATGGAGTTTTAAATGGCAGAGATAATATTATTGCCCTTGTTGATGAAGCGCACAGGACACAAGAAGGTGATTTAGGAAGAAAATTACGTGATGCACTTCCGAACGCGTTTTTCTTCGGCCTTACCGGTACACCTATTAATAAACGTGATAGAAATACGTTTCGCACCTTTAGCTCTGAGGAAGACTTAAGCGGATATTTATCACGATATTCTTTTGAAGATTCTTTGAGGGATAAGGCGACACTTCCACTTCATTTTGAGCCTCGTCTTTTAGATGTACACGTGGATAAAGAAATTATCGACGCAGAGTTCGACATTATGACTGAAACATTATCGGAAGAGCAGCGTGCGCTGTTAGTACAAAAGGCTGCGCAAATGTCCGCGTTTCTAAAATCACCCGAGAGGGTAAGAAAAATTGTTGAAGATATTGTTCAACATTTCAGGGAGAAGATTGAGCCCCAGGGTTTTAAAGCTCAGATTGTCTGCTGTGATCGTTTCGCTTGCGACCAATATAAGCAAGAGATGGATAAGATTATAATTCCCGATGAGAGTGTTGTTGTGATGACGACTAATCAATCGGATAGTAATGAATTCAAGCGAAAGTATCGGATGGATAGAGACAAACAGGAAAAGATTTTGGATAGATTTCGTGATCCGATAGATCCGTTAAAATTTGTAATTGTGACTGCAAAACTTTTAACCGGATTTGATGCGCCGATTTTACAGGCGATGTATATAGATAAAGCTATGAAAGATCATAACCTTTTACAGGCGATATGTCGAACCAATCGTGTTTATAAGGATAAATCACATGGGCTTATTGTAGATTATTATGGGGTTTTTGATAATGTAGCCAAGGCTCTGGAATTTGATGAAGAAACGGTAAGACATGTAATCACAAATATTGGAACATTGAAAGAAAAGTTGAAACAAGCGATTGCATTATGTCTTACACATTTTCCTAACGTGGATAGGGGTCTTGAAGGTTACGAAGGACTTTTGCTTGCGCAGGATTGCGTGAATACTAATGCGAAACGTGATGCTTTTGCAGAAGCTTATAGTTACCTATCTAAATTGTGGGAGGCATTGTCGCCGGACTCAATTCTGAATGTTTATGAGAGAGACTATCGTTGGTTAACTAAGGTTTACGAATCCGTTAAGCCCACATCAGGGGATACAGGTCGTCTTTTATGGCATGCCTTAGGTGCTCAAACCATGAAGTTGATCCACGAACATATCCACGTTGAAAAGATCAACGATGATTTGGAAAAGATTGTCTTAGATGCTGATGTTGTTGAAGATTTGATAAAAACTAAAGACGCAAAAAAGGCAAAGATTATTGAAATAGTAATAGTCAGCCGCTTGCGTAAACACAAGGGTAATCCAAAATTTGAAGAACTCGGTAAAAAACTTGAAGAATTGAGAGATAAAGCGGAGCGTGGCCTAATTGACAGTGTCGATTTCTTAAAGCACTTGATACAGTTGGCTAAGGAAGTAATTCAAGCTGAAAAAGAAGTTGATATCGAAGAAGAACGAAAGGGAGCAAAAGCAGCGCTTACGGAGCTTTTCTTGGAAGTACGTAACGATCAAATCCCAGCTATTGTTGAGCGCATTGTGAATGATATAGATGAAATTGTTAAGATTGTGCGTTTCCCGGGATGGCAATCCACTGCATCCGGTGAACGTGAGGTTAAAAAAGCTTTGCGCAAAACACTACTTAAGTATAAACTTCATACTGATCAAGACCTTTTTGATAAGGCGTTTGAATATATCAGGGAGTATTATTAATGAGCAAGAAAATGTCAGGGAGATCCCTATTTAAATTAATTCGAAAAAATGTTTTTAAGACTAAAATAGGGGAAGATTTTTTGGCATACTTTTATCAGGCTTTTGTGTATTTCAAGAAATCAGAGCATATTAAATGTAAAGATTCGAAATCCAATACAATATTAATAGGAATGATATGAACAATGTAAGAGAAAAAGATAAACTGAATTTTTTAAATTTTTTTAAAGGGCGTGAGGATTGTTTTGCACAACAGATTGATGATCGTTATCTACCTGTAAATCAATCTCTATCCGAACAATCTTTAGAGAAACATTTTAATGGCTTTATTACCTTTGGTATCTATGTCCTTACCAAATCAAGTCAATGTAATTTTATCTGTATAGATATTGATATACCGAAAAACAAACTGGACGCCGTTAAGTTTAAAGATCCAAATAAAAAATATGAACATCTAAAGGACAAGCTAATAGATTTTCAAAATATTATTATAAGGAAATTAAACATTGAGAAAGACTCAATACTTTTTGAAGATACTGGCGGAAGGGGCTATCACATTTGGATATTTTTTGAAGATGCTATTGCTGGCAAGGATGCACGTAAATTATATTATATTATTAAAAGCCATACGAATCTAGATTATGAATTTTTTCCAAAACAACCTAACTTGACTGAAAAACGTAATTATGGAAATCTAATAAAACTACCTTTAGGTATACATCAAAAATATGATCGCAGAAGTACATTCTTGACGATTAGCGATTCAAGCAAATTAACCATATTACCTTGGGAAGCGAATTTTGTTCACTTGCAAAGCATTAAGAAGGTAAAAAAAAGTAATATAGAGCAAATACTTAAAAATAACGAGGCCTTATTGGAAAAAGAAATCATTATAGAAATTAAGAATGAAAAGATTCCTCAAGGAGGAAGAATTTATTATAAAGATGATCCAAACTTTCTATTTGAAAATTGCCGTGCTTTAAATCAGTTGAAAAACAAAGCAGAAAATAATATTCAACTTACACATGCGGAAATGTTCCATTTTGCAAATATTATATTATCAATACCAAATACGGAAGAATCCCTTATTGATATTATAAGAAAATCATATAGTGAAAACTTCAATCAACCTTATACCATGCGAGAAATAAACCTTATTAAGGAATTCCATCCTACCTCTTGTGATAAATTAATTCGAGAAGGTATTTGTGACGGATACTGTAACGAAACCATCAAAGAACAAAATTTCGATCCGCTCCTCCCGAATACTACTCCATTATCATTCTGGCTTACACCAATAAAAAGAAAAAGTACTATTAAGAATGAAGAACTGATAGATTCTATATCTGATGTTAGGAACATTAAAAATGCATATTATAGATTAAAAAAATATCATAATTATGAGGATGCACTTTTTTTCGATGAATTTGATTTTGAACAATTTGAAAATAATCTTGATATTTACGCACAATATATTAGCCTTTATTTCCAGCAAAAAGAAGAAATCCCTTTTCTTGGATATTTAGAAGTTAATTTTCCTAAAAAAGTTAATGAAAATGAAGAGATGCAGTATAGGCAAATGGCTTATTCCACGATTTTCGATCAAGTCATTATTCAATCAATATTTAATGTTATTTCAATTATTTTTGAAGAAAATTTCCAAAATTCATCCTACGGTTATAGATTTAATACAGACATTTTAAATACTAATGATATATTTAGGGATTGGAGAGAATATTATCCCCGATTTCGAAGTAATGTTTTGAACACAAATAGAAAAAGCGAAATAAAATACAGACTCAGTTGTGACATTAGCAAGTTTTATGACAATATAAAGCATGGTATTCTTATACAAAAAATACAAAAATATATAACAGATGATTATATTTCCGCGACCGTTAAAAGAATTGTTGAGTTATATAAATATGATAAAAAAACCAAAAAAGGATTACCTCAAGGACCAGCATATGCCCGCATTTTAGCAAATCTGTATTTAAATAAATTTGATGAAGAAATTTCTCAATATGCGGCAGGTTATTATAGATATGTTGACGATATATTTTTATTTTTTAAAGATGAAAAGGACGCTAAAAATGGTTTAAAAAAAGTTGTTACTTTATTAAACGAACTTGACTTAGCATTATCACAAGACGCTAAGAAAAGACCAAATATTGTTAAAGCATCAGAAGAAGGCGATTTAGTAAATTATTTAGATAGCATCAGGTATGGTATGTTTGAAGAATTTAAATTTATAGATATTCTAGATACAGAAGAAGAAATACAAAATTTCTATAAAATTGTTGAAAAAAAAGCAATTCCTCGTGATCCTCAAGAAATAATTGAAATAAATGATGATATCCCAACGATTATTTATTTAATTTCAAAAAATTTTCCATTCTCTATACAATTAAAGGAAAAAATACCAGCAATAGTAAATTATTTAGTAGAAAAAAATATTTTCTTTCCAAAGAGATTAAAATCTAAAAAACATAAATTTATTTTTTATGATTTAATTCCCTTGTTTCCTGAAATAAATATTAATTTGGTGTCTTTTTATCAAAATCTTGATGATTGCCATAAAATATATTTCTTTTATGTCTCTAATTGCATATACAAAAGCCAAGAAAAATTCAAAGAAGAGTTAAAAAAGATTATAATAATTAATTTAAAATCAAAAAATCCCTTTCTCAAAGGTTATGCTGTAATAATTGCCAAAAAAATTAAATTAGAGGAGCTTTTTCTAAATGAAGAGTGCATCAAAGATATTTTAAGTATTGAATCATATTTTCCAAAATTAAAACTTTTTAGTTGTATAAATTATTTTGAATTAACTGAAGATTTGCGATCATTAATTCAAGATTACCTAAAACAGTCAAGTGATTATATTACAAGAAAATATTTTTTATCAAATTTATCTTACAAAAATGTATCACATACCGATAATTTATTTCTAGCAAATTTAATTATATCAAATGTATATTTGCTTTTACCAGAATGTTGTATGCTTTTTATAAACATTAAAGATGAAAATAACTTGTTTTATGAATTTGAAAAAGTTATTGTTGGAAAAACTAAATATAAAAAATTATCCATTCAATATTTGAAATCAATACTTTTTGATTTACATGAGAATTCAAGTAAGTTTGCATTAAGTAACACTATTACACTTTATACAAAAATTAACGATCCTGAATTGAAACGAGAATTAATAAAGGTTATAAATAGAATAGGTGAAGAGTTAAATATTTCCGAAGAAGATAACGTTAGATCAAGTGGTTACAATGAATGTATTCTACGAGAATATTTTAACAAAGATAATACTTTATCATATTATAAAGAAATAATCCCAAATGATAAATTGAAAACATATCAATTTAATGATTTAAGTACCTTAAAAAGTTGTTTACAAGATTTATCATTAAAGGAAATCTTGCCAGTAAATAAATTTGAATATGATAGCACCAAAGAAGAAATTACTATACACTATTCAAAGCCTAAAGATTTTGTGGATTTTCATTATGACTTATTCCCTGACAATGAGCAAGGTATTTTAAAACTATTTTTAGTAATTGATGATTTGTTTAAAAAAGCACAGTACTTTTATCGAGTATTAAATACTATTCCATTAATTAAAAATGACCAATTATTTATAAATCCATTAAAAAATGAAATTATTTTCAAAACTTTTGGAAGAATATTATGCCCCAAATACGTAATCGATTCATTTGTTATTAATAATTCTGGTTTTAACAATATCCCAAAACTTATTTCTAATTTGATGAGGAAGGCTGTGTTTAAGAATGAAGAACAATATAA
>Ga0210003_1004626_pt1 | contig 10795 bp, 16 predicted proteins | sample LantaG_FD_182804 | JGI IMG/M metagenome (GOLD analysis project Ga0210003, IMG submission 182804) | Deep subsurface microbial communities from Baltic Sea to uncover new lineages of life (NeLLi) - Landsort_02402 metaG (SPAdes) (version 2) | ecosystem: Environmental > Aquatic > Marine > Oceanic >...
CCCATCCCCATCAATCCACGTCGCCGGAGCGGGGCGGGCGCAACGCGGCAGCCCTGGCGCATGCGCCCGCCCCGCAGCAATCACGTCACGCCAACGGCCCCACGCCATCCCCACCGACTCACGTCGCAACACAGACAAGGCCACACACGACGAGATCCCAACCCCATCCCCATCAATCCACGTCGCCGGAGCGGGGCGGGCGCAACGCGGCAGCCCTGGCGCATGCGCCCGCCCCGCAGCAATCACGTCACGCCAACGGCCCCACGCCATCCCCACCACCCTGGTCCGTCGGAGCGCCCCGGCTGCTACGAGTACGAAAGCATCCGGGGCGCAGCAATCACGTCCCGCCAACGGCCACACGTCACTCCCACGGCTCCACGTCGCAACTTCGGAAAATCCACAACCCAGTTCCCACGTTTCCCCAACCGCACGCTCACCCTAGGCGGGCTATGCGCGATGGCATCTAAGAGACTATGCGAAATTGGGTCCTCAACCACAGCAATCTCACATGCATTCCAACCACTCACACGCCACGCCAATTTCGCATAGTCCAAGACCCCAACTTCCGACTAATAAGAGGTTATGTAAAGTTGCCAAAGGCTACAAATCAAGTTCAACAGCGTGCCTGCCGTCAACCAACAAATCAAGTAAGGCTGCGCGGCAACTTTACATAACGAAGATTAGTCGGAAGTTGGGGATGCCATCGCGCATAGCCCGGAGCACCACCCGACACGACGAATCCTGAGCGCCCCCATCCAATGTCGTCACGTCGCCGGAGCGCCCCAGACACACCGCCGAAACGGGTACGGTGTGCCTGGGGCGCAAGAGACCCGCGCCCGTCGAGGGCCCGCTTGCCATCCCACCACCCAGCGCCGTCGGAGCGCGGCGGACACTGGCCGGAAGCCCATGGCCAGAGTCCGCCGCGCCAAGAGACGGAGCACCACACACGACGAGGCCTCTGACCCACACCCACCGCTACGAGTCGTAAGACGCGCGGGGCTCGCGCTGAGATGTTCCCACGCTGCCCAACTTCTGCGTGGGCGCGAGCCCCGCGCGAAGACTATGCTACAGACCGCTTTCTCACGTTTCCCGCCCCATCTCACGTCGCGCCCGCGCGGGGCCGGCATAAGTTTGTAAGACGTGAAAAGTTCGCATAGTCACAAGGTTACGTTTTCCCTGTCGCCACCGCCCTGACCCGTCACCACCTCAAATCTGGCGACACAGTACCCACGCCAGCCGCCAAAACCCCGCCCGATCCGTACCACCTGTCACCACGCACAACTTCCGACTATATTTATTATGTAAACTGCCTGTCACCACCACCTGGTGCACCCCAACTAGGTCACTGCCAGGCTGTCGCCACCGAAAACGGAGCCAACCCACGAAAACCCCGAATTCTGTCGCCACGATTATGTAAATAACCCGAAGGTACTATTGTGCTATGGAGCACACGAGAGTATACTTATGGTGACAACGCCGCCCGCAGCCCCCGCAGGCTGTCACCACAGCAAGCAGACAAAGGAGATGCAGAAAATGGAGTTCCACGGCACACGAGCAGGACTGAAAGCAGTAGACGGCAAGGAAACAGACATGCTCATCGTCGCAAGATTTATGCAGAACGAAAACCAGGACAAGTTTGGCGACTACATGAGCGAGGTCGCCGCAAGGCTTCGCACGATGGAGCCATTCTCAGACGCTATGGCGGAGTTTCTCCAGGCCGTAGAGAACACTGTCAGAGACGCCCAGACCGCCGAGAAGTTCATGGAAGAAGTGAGCTTCGAGCCCACAACCCAAAGGAGACTCGAAAAATGACCTACCAAATCAGACCCCTGTTCCACCAAGTCCTGCAAGTCATCAGAAAAGCAGGCATCCCCTTTGATCCCCTCCTTCCCGCGCAGGTGAGGACCATAACCACCGTCAACAGACTCCAGACCCACTCGAACCCCTTCATCGGCATGGCGATACCGCCAGGACGCATCAACACACTACTCAGACCCAAGACCTTCCTGGTCCAGACGACCAGACTCGACCATCACGCCTTCATCACAACCTACAACGTAGTTGTCATGGACGCAGCCGGAGACCTCCGGCTCGTCGAAGACATCACGACCGACGACACCGAGCCCGGGTGGGCCAGCCGCTTTGTGGACCAGGTCGCCGACCTGGTCGAAGAGCAAGCCGCATAAAGATGTTGACAGAGCTTCTTCTAGCCATCGAGACACGACAACTCGAAGGGAGATGGTAGCGCCGATGGACAACGACACTATCCGCAAAATCCTGACAGACTTTGGCTACGACGACCACACGGCATGCTTGATCGCGTCCTATGCGCGTCGCCACGACCTCACCCAGGCCGACATCGAAGCCTGGATTACGGAAGCCAGCACCTCCCAGACCATCCGGAACCCGCTGGGCTTTGTCCGCGCCAGAATCCAGCGTGGCGACAAACCACCCTCATCGAGGAGCATCATCAGTACCCACGAGGACCGACAGCGATACCTCGTCAAGGGAGCATGTCCACGCTGCGGCACTTACCCATGCATGTGCGACTGGGATCCAGAAACCGAAGACCTACACGACTACCGAGACCACAAAATCGAAGAGGAAAGGAGACAATCATGACCGACACACTTCCAAAAATCGACTACAACACACTCTTCCACCACGCCAGCCAGCTACCGCAGGCCCTCGATGACGCCCGCCAGCACTGCGAAGAGATCGACAACCTCTTGCTCGACCTGGTCAACAACCGCTGCACTGGTAGCGAACACTGGCGAGACGCCAACACAGACGGTAAAAAAGCCAAGCTCTACATCATCCACCCGCTCACGCACGCTTGCCCCATCCACGGCATCCCCGAGCCAGGCAAACGCATCCGGACCTACGTCGGGTCCAACCCCGCCAAAATCGAAGCCGCCCGAGAAGCCGTCACCCGCAACCGCCACTACAACAACGCCATCCGCGAACTACTCCGAATACACCGCGCACTCAAGCGCGCCCACTACGACATTCGCCAAGCATGGGACGAGCTTGGGCTAACACCGCCCGATCCCCCCGCCACCGACGCCCCCCCTACGTAGATGGCGACACGCTCCCACACATCGAGCGGCCAGGCCGGAAACATCCCTGTCGCCACCTAACGCAAAAAACCTGCTGATGGCCCCCCATCAGCAGGTTTCCTCATGCAACCGGCCCAAACCGCTACCTGCAAGCCCCCAGGATCGTTTCTAAGCCGTTTTCCCACGAAACAGGTGTTACGATATGCCCACTTCCACACCTTGCCCGGAGGAGCCCCGCAACCCTTGCTTGCCTGCTGCGATATTCCCACACCAGCAGGTGTAATTTACCTTTCGCATAGTAACGCAGCAAGCAGGCAAGGAACTCCCTGGTCAACAGCACTTTGCCACTGACAATACGGCCGATCAGGTAACCGGCCGAACTCGCTACTTGGCCCTATCGCGCCGTGGTGACAGAATCCGTCAACCTGGTTGACTTTTGTGTCGCCACCTCCGCGCCCCCGCCCAGGTCTGCCGTTACCGGGAGAGTGTGCATGTCTGCACGCCGTTAGACCTTTCGCCAGGACGGGAGTCGCTTAGGTGTTCATCTGGGAGCGCTTTGGGCTGTGTGCTGTGTGGGTCTTTTCCACTTTGCCTGCTTTCTGCCCCGTATATGCCACGCCGTGCTGCCCGGGTCCAAGCAGCGCTACCAGGGCCTGGGGACGGCATGGTTGGGTCAAATGTCCATGTTCCCACACAAATCGAGGGAATCCTATAGTACCTTTGGGTTATATGACCCCCAGGTGGCGACAGACCTACCAGCGATCCCCCCCCTTTTTTACCAGCCCAGTCGCCACCACCACCCCACCACCCCGATTTGTGTGTTACACACATCTATGCTATAATCACCGCCATCATGGACATCCAAGACATCGAGATGGCCCGCATCCTACCGCCCCGCATCCAACCACGCCTGCAGGCAGACGCTCAAGGCATCGAGGAACTGGCCGCCAGCATCCAACGCCACGGCCTGCTGTCGCCCCTCACTGTCACACCCGACGATGGAGGGTACCGCCTCTTGGCCGGGAACCGCCGCTACCAGGCGCTCAAGGCCATAGGCGCACAAACCGCCCCTTGCAACGTCATCGAGCCCGACCCGGCCTTGGCCGACGAGATCACGCTTGTCGAGAACCTGATCAGGCTGCAACTATCGCCAGTCGAGGAAGCCTACGCCTTCGCGCTCTACCTCGACTCCACCGGCCAGACGCAGGAGCAACTTGCACACCAGTTAGGCCAAGAGCGCACCTACGTCACCCGCCGCCTGCTGCTCCTCGACTTGGACGACGTCACACTAGGGGCCCTCCAGGAAGGCATAATCGGCCTATCCCAGGCCCTCATCCTCAGACGCATCGAGCAACCAGGTGTCCGCGAGCGCTTCATCGAGCACGCTCAAAACTATGGAGCCAACGTACGCGTGATGAACCACTGGGTCAACTCCTACGAGCAGGAGCAGGCCCGCGCTCAGGCCGCCAACGAGGTCACCACGGAGTCGCAGGCTTTCGAGCCAGCCCGCCAGACGTTCATGGCCTGCGACCGCTGCACCAGCCCCACGGCCTACGACCTGCTGCGCCCTGTCTATCTCTGCCCCGATTGCCGCCGTCTAATCGTCAGCCAACAAGCGCTCATCCTCAGCCAGAAAGACCAGGAGGTACACACGTGAAACGCCTACAGAGACCCCTCATCCTACGCTTGATCGACGCGCTATTCTACGACGAGCCGCAACACCACGCCAAGGAAGCCGCCAACGTCCGCAAGCACCTCAAAGACAGCAAACTACCACGCGTAGCCGAGCGCAAACCCAAGGAGCCAGAGCCATGACCACACCCACCAAGGCCGCCGCCGATACGAACACCTGTACTACTTGCCGCCACAGTCTCAGGTACAGAATCCCGCCACGCGCCAGTAACCACTTTATCGCAACCCATGGCTACAAATGTACCCTCACGAACCATCCCGTCAGTTCACTGCAGATACCATGTCCCCTCTATGACCGCGCACGCGGCCCCTGTTACATTCCCCCAATCAGCCAGCAGCCGATCCTAACCCCACCGGCCGAGTGACTTGACATAATCCCAACCCTCCACTATACTTAACGAAAATACGGGAGGGGCTAGGGGTCCCCTCCAACATTCTTACCCACGACCCCACACGCCTGAAGGAGGTTAGCATGGCAGTCAAGATCAAATCCGCAAGCGCCATTGCCAAGAAGTGGGCAGACGTCACGCCTGCCCGCTCCCGTGAGTGGGAAGCGGAAATCAAGGCCACCTCTACCGACGAGTACGCCGCACCCGCCATTGCCTCTGCCCCCATCTGGGAGCAAGCCGTCGTGGAAGCAGCCGCGCGAGACGGATACGCCAAAGGTGTCGCCGAGAAAGCCGACAAGTGGAAGCGCAAGGCCCTTGCTGTGGGGACCCAACGCTTCGGCCCCGGTGTCCGCGCCGCCGAGTCCGACCAGGCCGCTGGCTTCGCGCCCTATCGCGAGGTCATTGCAGGCCTCACTCTCTCGCCTCGTGGCCCTCGAGGAGCCCCAGGTAACTTCGAGCGAGTCCGCGAAGTAGGGGAGGCCCTCCACGCCAAACGGGTAGGAGGCTAACGTGAAGATCAGAGACGCACAACTCCAACACCGCTTCAACGTCGTAGGCGACAGCGGAGTCTGGACCTTCAACGTCAACCTGGTAGACCCGGTGACCGAGTTCAAAATCTGGGTCTTTGCCAAGGTGAGCGAGCACGACGCGCTAGCCGACCAGTGTTTGCCCTACTGCATCAGTGAGATAGCGCTCATCGACGGCAGTGAGGTGATCCAGGCCATGACCGGCGCAGAAGCCATCGCGCTGTACATGTTCGACCACGGCAAGGCCCCCATGCACTGGCACCAGGAACTCACCAGTATGTCTAACTACTGGTGCATCCCCATGACCTTTGGCAGACACCTCACCGACCCCGAGTACATCTTCGATCCGACCAAGTTCCGCAATCCCCAGATCCGCATCACCTGGAACCTGTCGGCTGTTACCGCTGTCGGAACGGCCGGAAGCTGGCTTGAGGACGCTGTCGCTGGCGGAGGCCTGCAAATCTCCGTCTGGGCCAAGGTGATGGAGGAAGGGGCCACACCGAAAGGCTACCTCATGGCCAAGGAGCTTAAGGAATTCACTTCCCCCGCTTCCGGCCAGGAGATCACCTATCTGCCTACCGACTTCGATATCCGCAAGCTGCTGATCCGCGCTTACAAAAACTGTGGCGACATGACCGACGCCATCACCAACATCAAGATCAGCCAGGACGAAGACAAGTGGATACCCGTCGATTTGCTCTCAGCCGACTTCATCTTCCTGCATTACGACTGGTTTGACGAGATGGAGTTTGACCTCAAGGTCTGCCGTGATGACCTGGAGAACGACGAACACTTTGGCGGGCAGTACAGTCATGGCGTTGGCATCGGGGCCGAGAATGACGCCATCGTCAACTTGCGCGGATGGGCCAGCAACTGCTTTGCCACCGACGCCCACGGCCACGACGGTGCCACCAAGGACAACGTCCAACTCTGGGTCCGCACCTTCACCCGCACCCCCTTCGACACATTCTGCTATCCCTTCGGAGACCAGATGCGCCGGGAGGACTGGCTCAAGGTTGCGCCCATCGGCAACCTTCGCCTCATCCTAACCATGGGAGCCGCAGACTACACAACCCAGGTCTGGGTGCAGCAGATCCACCCGTACTAGCACCCGCCGCACTCGATATCCATACGCCGGGCCGGGCGCAGGTTTCCAACCCGCCTGCCCTGGGCCCGGCGACGGAGGACCACTATGCCTACACCCTTCGACCGCGATCCCGTCACCTTCGAGATCACGGAGGTCTCCACTGGCGTATCACCCCAACTCATGCCCGCCCTCCAGCCCCGCCGCAAAAACGAAATCTGGGTCTGCGAGTATGTTTCTGTCTGGGCTACCGAACACACAAGCAACTCCACCCCCGACACGTACATAGTCGAGCTGGGCGTCGACCACCGCGGCCACATCACATGGCTCGACTACATCACCCTCACGAGCGGTACCTGGGCGCGCATCCTGGACCACCCCATCACCCTACTTTCAGACACGCTCCCACGCTGTCGCTTCTACGTTAGCGACGCTGGCCTGGTACTAGCCATGAACGCCGTCGGCTACGTCCGCGCACCCTTCACCACGCCATAAGCTCATGTCAGGCATCACGGACCCCAACGAACCCTACTTCAAGGATGGAGCCTGGGGTTGGGACGGCACTGTCTGGCGCAGACTGCCGATGCTGTGGGGTTACAGCGAACCTCTATCGGAGCTAGTGTCTGAGTGGAACGCCACCGCTCCCACTGACTTCCTGACCACCACGCCTGTTCCCCCCAGCCAACTGTGGGTCGTCGAGGCAATCTGCGCGGTTGACGCAACTACAGACATCACCTCCATCCAAATATCGTATAGCTCGGCAGCCGGGATTGTCATGTTGAAGGACGAAGACCCCGCCGACAAGAACGTGTATGTTTCCTGGTCTGGCCGACTCACGATGACGCCAGGCCGATCTCTCTACGTTGAGTTCCGCGGCACTGTCGCCGGGGATAACATTCACGTGCGCTACTCTGGCTACAAGATGAACGTAGCGGAATGACATGTTCTACCGCTACTCGCTCACAGTCCCTCCCAATACCCCTCACAACGCGCCCGTTCGCACCCCCATGCCTGTCGGCCCGGGCATCCTCCACTCCATGTACATCTCTTTTCCCCCCGGCTGCGCTGGTCTAGTCCACATCTTCGTCACCCACTGGGAACAGCAACTCTGGCCCTGGAACACCGACGAACAGTACGCTTGGGACGGCTACACCATCCCCTTGACCCAGATCAACTTTGGGGTCACCACCCCGCCCTTTCTCTTTCACCTGGTCGGATGGAGCGAAGACGATACCTACGAACACACCGTTGTCTGCCGTCTCAGCATCAAACGACCCGAACCCACCCGTCCCGGCTCCTGGCTCAACCGACTCCTTACCGGCGAGCATCAAGGATAACACGAATGGCACATGGCGCACCCGACTGGAATATCTACCGCCCATACGCCGTTTCGTACTCTGTCGCTGACCTGGCCGAACACGCCGCCCGCACCCGCAGTCCCGTCATGTTCGACCGCCGCGGAGACGTGTACTTTCTATGGGACTGGTCACAAGGATGGGGTCCCTGGGAACACGCCTCATGCTGTGTAGGCGGAAACGAGTTCATCGTCCCCGCCCCCCACCTCCACGGAGGCTACTCTGTAGAACTGACCGCCGGAAGCGCCGACCCCTGCACCGCCTACATCGAGCTCATCACTCCCATGATGAGATCACCCTCCTTCGGAGTCTCGCTCCAGTTCTCCGTCTTCGACGTAACCGACCACATCTTGATCCGCCTCACCGCCGACAGCGGAACCCGCCTGTATGATCCCCAGGTCAGGCACGTCTTTGCAACCCAACGCCTCGAAATCTACCACCAACCCGCCGTAGGCCCACCTGCCTGGTACACCATCCCCCACTTAATCTCCGTCCAATCCAACCCACGTATTTGGAACTACCTCAAATTCGTAGTTGACCTGAAGAACGAACGCTACGACCGTATCCTATTCAACGACTTCGAGTATGACCTCAAAGCCTACAACCTCGTCGACATCGGGGCTGGAGGATGGAACGTCAACACCGTCAACATCCGTAACAATGGCCGTTGCGAACTTGGCAACATAATCTACATCGACAACGTAATCCTCACTCACGACGAACTCTAGCCCACTCCAGGCACAGGTGGCGACACAAGCATCGAGCGATCACCAGCAGGCAGTCACCACCATGACACTTCCACAGCCCCGCTAACAAACTTCCCACCGCCAACCACACACTTCCAATTCGCATTGCCCCTAGAACGCAAAACAGCGCGCCTCTTGCGCGCCGCCCCCATGTGTTTCATAACACCTACTTAAGTTTTTATGCTTTCTTCCCTACCCTACCTTACCTTACTTATTCCCTCTCTCTCTTCTTCTCTCTCTCTCTTCTCTTCCCACAACACACGCCCCCTCCTCCCACAACACACGCCCCCTACCCTCCCAACCACAACCAGACACTAACGTGGCACATCCCCCACTTCCACAACCTCGATCTCGTAGTAATCAAACACCCCCCTCATATCCGCTTCCATCCTCTCACACACCAACAACAAACGCACCGGCCGCTCAGTCCCCCTATCCCGTAACCATAAAGCCTCGTAGCCCAACAACTGACCCACCGCCCCCATACCCGCAATACTCTTAACCTCTACAATCACCACTTCATCACGCCGCTCAATCAACACATCCACACGATGCGTTGACAAAGACCGCACCATCGCAGCCATCCATGCAGGCCATGCAGGGTCACCAGCCGCCCCATCCCCCAAATGAACATCGTAGGAGATACGACCCACCGGCATCCCATGTTGGGCAAGGAACGCATCCCACCGACGCACCTCCGCAGGCAGCATGTGGGGATACTTGGCAGCCAACTTACAGCCCCTCTACCGGCTCTTCCTCCACCACCACCACAACCGCAGCAATACGGCGCCGTTCATCTACCACCCCACGCACAATATCAGCAAATGCCACATCGAGGAACGACACCACGCCTGGCAGTTCAAGGTACTCAGCCGTCACGCTTGCACCCATAATCACCCGCCCCAACTCCTCCAACTCCTCTATACTCGGCATCCTACCATCACCTCCCTACCCGCTATACCTCACCCGCAGGTAACCCCGTCACTCGCTCCACAATCTCTGCCGTCAACTTCACCCCCGCACTGGTAGCCCACTCCTGCAGCGTGCGCTTCTTGGTCTTAGCATCAACTGGCAGATTAGCGAGGAAATCAATCACCCACGGCAGCGCCTCGGGGCGCATCCAAGACGCTGGGAAAATCTCAGCCACCCTTGCGCCCCCCACGCCCCCGACCCGACGAAGCATAGTACATCTTGGCCGAGAACCCGAAGTACGACGCCAGCAGCAACAGAATCACCTTGAGCAATTCCGCATTCACCGACACCCCCGCGATGATAGAGTACCCGACCACGCCGGCCAGCAACACACACACCACGGCCTTAGCGATAGCCATTACCAGCATCTCTTTATCACTCGTCCCGTTTCCCATTGTCACCTCCACACTCATTCTACCACACCACCCCACTACGCGCCAACCCCCGCGCCCCACCAGGAGTCCACTCCGACCATCCCCCCACAACACCACTACCCATACCCGTCCAAAGACCGACCGCTTAGAACACGACGACGACTCCGCGCCATCCCTATCCCCGCGATTCGTAGGAGCGCGGCCCTCACGTCCACCGCAGACGGCGGACGTGAGCGCCGCGCAAGAAACCCACATACGCCCACACCCACCCCCCACCACCATCAACCCCCAACGTAAGACCGCGCTGGACACTCCGCAGACGGAGAGTCCAGCGCGGAAGAAAGCAGACCCACACACGACAAGATCTCCAGCCCATCCCCACCGGTCCACGTCGCCGGAGCGGGGCGGGCGCAACGCGGCAGCCCTGGCGAATGCGCCCGCCCCGCAGCAATCGTGACACGTCGAAGTTTCCACGCCATCCCCACCGACTCACGTCGCAACACAGACAAGGCCACACACGACGAGATCCCAACCCCATCCCCATCAATCCACGTCGCCGGAGCGGGGCGGGCGCAACGCGGCAGCCCTGGCGCATGC